>Ga0154020_10006928_pt1 | contig 13282 bp, 8 predicted proteins | sample Klosneuvirus_201_FD_109709 | JGI IMG/M metagenome (GOLD analysis project Ga0154020, IMG submission 109709) | Active sludge microbial communities from wastewater, Klosterneuburg, Austria - Klosneuvirus_20160825_MG | ecosystem: Engineered > WWTP > Aerobic digester > Activated sludge | place... | reverse complement strand
CTGGGGAATTATTGCCTGGAATGTCCGTCGCGAATATGCCAATGCATTCCGCCTTGCTTTGGAACGACGCGACATCGATCTGAGCGAAGTCCGCTTCCGCATCGATGATGCAGCAACGCTCAACTCGCTCACCACCTCGCTCTCAAGTCCCAATGCGCGTCAGGTCGCCTACGCATTGGACCTGCTAAAATCAGCGAAATCATCAGAGTTGATTACGCGAGTCACCCCGTTGCTCAAACACGAATCGCCCGAAGTCCGCCGCAAAGCAGTTGAATTCCTACAGGATTATCATGAGTCTGTTGTCTGAAGTTGAAGCTCTCCTGCAGGATGACGACTTGGGCGTCCGTACCGAAGTCATTTATCTGCTTTACCTCAAAGCAGGGAACCAGGGTCTCAAACTTCTCGAAGAGTACCTCAACCACGCCGACCCGCGTCTACAAACCGCCGCAGTCGCCTGCTTGGCTGAGCATCAACTCGCCGAAGCCCGCGAACTGCTCGACGAGGATCGCCTTGAGGTCTTTCTGGTCCGCACCGACTCCGATGCTGAGACTGGCCGTGTCGAAGTTGCCAAACTTCTTGGAATCCTCCCCGGCGACCACTATCGCGTCTTTCTCGCGCAGTTGCTTGCGGATACGTCGCCTGTTGTCGAATCAGCCGCCATCATGTCTTGTGGTAGACGCCGCGATCCCGATTTTCTTGAACCGCTGATACAACGCCTCAAGGACTACCGTTTTCGCGCTGTTACCAAAGACGCCCTCGCCGCTTACGGAAAGTCGCTGTTACCGCTTTTCTCACAGCGTTTGCTTGATTCTGCCACTGATGCTTCAATTCGTCGCAATCTCCCCGGCGTAATCTGGCGAATTCGCGATCCCGAATCTGTCCAGACGCTCCTGCGAGCAGTCCGTTCGACTCCGCCTTCATTGCGGTTCTTCGTTGTAAAGGGCTTGAACAAGCTCCACCGCGCGGTACCCAACCTCCGAATCGACTCCAAGGCGGTTCAGGAACTCATCTATGCAGAAATTGCCGACTTTGATCGCAATCAAGCGTTTATGCATGAACTGGCGGCTTCAGAACTCAATCGTGAAATGCGCTGCATTATCAAAGCGATCAAGGAACGTTGCGCATTGTCCCTTGAACTTGTCTTTCGGCTACTGGGCTTGATTCACCCAACCGCGGACATACTCGGCGCTTACTGGGGAGTGGTAGGCAGTCGCGAAAGCTCCCGTTCGAGCGCAATCGAATTTCTCGACAACTACCTGCAGGGCGAGTTGCGTTGGCGTCTCCTCTTGGTTATCGAGCAATGGACCGAGTTGCGGCACTCCGAGACAGTAGTGAAACGTACGATTACTGATGCCTCAACTGTGGAATTGACTCTGCTTCGCATCTTGGAAGTCCCCGATCCGTGGCTGCAGACGCTCGCACTTGCTTGCGCCGCTCCGCTAAATTCGGCGCGCTTCAAGGCGATTGCTCCAAAGTACCTCTCTGATCCGGATCCGTTCCTGAGCGAAACCGCTCAGTATTTGTTGAGCAAATGACGATGGGGAACGACACACACCGGAATAACTTGAAAAATGTGTAATGATTCACTTGATTGTTTAACCTAAGCGACTATCTATTAAGGACCAATGTTAACCACGATTGAAAAAGTCATACTCCTGCAGAACGTCGATCTCTTTGCACTGGTGCCGACCGAACAACTCGCATATCTGGCTGCCATCGCAAAGGAAACGTCAGCTTCTTCCGGAAATACAATTTATCGCGAAAACGACCCGGCCGATTCGTTATTTCTCGTTATCGAAGGCTCAGTTCGGTTACACAAAGGCACGCAGGAGATAACAACTGCGCTTGCCAATCACGCTTTCGGTACTTGGGCGTTGTTTGATGAAGAACTCCGGCTCGTTACCGCTACGGCATTGGAAGATTCGCGGCTCCTGAAAATCGACCGCGAGGATTTCGTTGAGATTCTCGCTGATCACGTGCAAATTTCTCAAGGGATTCTGAAAACTTTGGCCGGTCGACTCCGTAATATTGTCGACCGCGTTCAAATCGACCGCTCGCGAGCTGACGTGTAACGACGGCCAACGCTAATCGGGAATCGCGAAAACATCGAAAGCAATGAATTGACCATGGTGGCTGACACACTCATACATCGCAGTATCCCTCATCGTCCAACAGTCTTGATCGTGGATGACGAAGATATCGTCTTGTCCAGTCTGCGGACTCTCTTGCAATTGGACACCGACTACAACGTGATAACTTTCCGCTCGCCTACGGAAGCGCTCTCTGCTATTCAGCGCCAATCCATTGATGCTGTCATCTCCGACTTTCTGATGCCCGAACTTAGCGGATTGCAGTTTCTCGCCGAAGTCAAGAAGTTGTATCCGACCGTACCGCGTATTCTGCTCACTGGCTATGCTGACAAGGGCAACGCAATCAAAGCGATCAACGAAATCGGGCTCTACCAATACATCGAAAAACCGTGGGAAAACGAACACATCAAAATGGTTCTGCGCAACGGTATCCAAAACAAGACCCTCGAGGAAACACTCCAGCAAAAACTCAAGGAACTCGACGAATCGATCCGTAGTTTTGACGCACTTGCCAACCGCGAGGGCATTCTTAGGCAGGAATTGTCTCTCGCTCAACAGGTCCAGCGTAATCTGCTTCCCAAATCATTCCCCTTGGTCGAAGGCTTCCGTTTTGCCGCGACTTTTCGGCCCGCGTTGGAGATCGGTGGCGATTTCTATGATCTGCAAACCCTTCCCGATGGCCGCATCGGCATTATCGTCGCTGATGCAACCGGACACGGAATCCAAGCCGCCCTTAGCACAGCACTGCTAAAATTCGCCTTTGCAACCACCATCGATAGCGGAAAACCGATCACCGAGATCGCCGCCGCCATGAGCGACATCCTGCTTAAGGGCCTTCCCGAGAATATCTATGTTGCCGGGCTCTTGGCAATCCTTGACACGGAGAGTTGTAAAGTGCAGATTGTCAACGCCGGGCTGCCGCACCCGATCTTGATTCGTACGCAAGGGCAGGGAATCGAGCGCGTGCCCGTCAATGGGCTGTTTATGGGAGTCGACCTTCCCGGAGCCGTTTCGCCCGGCGAGTGTGCCGAAATCACGCTCAAACCTGGCGAGCGTCTGTTGCTGTATACCGACGGTGTCAGCGAATCCGCCGCTGCGGATGGATCGCAATTCGATGACGGCGCAATGGCGGAACATTTGGCAACAGCGCTTGGTATTACTGTCGACGATATGGTCGAACTCCTCGCCGATACTGCCATCAGATACCGTGATGACGGTCAGGAACCGGACGATATCACGATTGTTGCTATAGAAGTTGTATGATTACAGGAGTATCATAATGTCAGATTCACATAAAGTCGAAAAACCGGAAACCATCGTGATCGTCGACGACGAAGAAATGGTCGTGTCGAGCCTGAGTTCATTTCTTAGTCTCGAAACCAACTACGATGTCAAAACATTCACCTCCGTAAACGCCGCGCTCAGTTTCATCGAGAAGAACGAAATCGATCTCGTCATGTCCGACTACCTCATGCCGGAAATGGATGGCATCACCTTTCTCACCAAGGTCCGCGACCTTTATCCGCAGGTGCCGCGCATAATTCTCACCGGCTATGCCGACAAAGAAAACGCCATCAAAGCCATCAACGATGTCGGCCTATTTCAATATCTCGAAAAACCCTGGGACAATTCCGATATCCTGATTGTTCTTCGTAATGGCCTCGAACGAAACAAGCTCATGAAGAAACTTCAGGAAAAGGTCGAAGAGATCAATCGCGCCTACGGAGAACTGCAAGTCCTCCAGCGCGAAATCGTCAAAGCATTCGTGTAACGCTTTCCCAAAGCACATATCAACCAAAACCCTCTCCCTCTGGGAGAGGGCAGGGTGAGGGTGCTCCCGATTTCATCGATCGCGACACCTCTTAACCAATTCCTAACACTCCCATCTTTCCAAAAACCGCAATTCTAAATTGTTCCTAATACTCCCCTAACACGCATTGGTGACTTTCCCCGCGTGTCCGAAGCCAGCGAATCTCCTCAGGCAACAACTCGATTCGATCGTGCCTCGTTCACAATGTCAGTTTCAGGTAAGAAAATAACCGGAGAGGGAATGCAATGAAGAAAGTCTCAGGGATGAAATCTCCCCACCAAACAAACAAACTAATACTCGCGCTGTTTACGATCCTGCTTGCGCTCATTTGCGTTGGTTCAATGTCCAACGTATACGCGCAGACAGTCGAGACCGGCCGAATCATGGGGAAGATTGTTGACAAGGACAACGGCCAGGCGCTCATCGGCGCTGTTGTCGTACTCGAAGGAACGAAATTAGGCGCACAGGCCGATCTCGATGGAAATTACCTCATTAGTAATGTCCCGGTCGGAACCTATCGCCTCATTATAGAGATGATTGGCTATGCCAAGCTGTCAGTCGAAAGCGCTGCTGTCACTGCTAACCAAACCACCAAGCTTGACTTCTCGCTCAAAGTCGAAGAAGTCGTCGGTGAGGTCGTCGTTGTCGAAGCTACTCGCCTCGAAAACAGCGAAGCCGCAATGCTCTCACTCCGTCAGCAAGCGCCCGCAGCACAAGACGCTATTAGTTCTGAAGCTATTTCCCGCTCCGGCGCCAGCGATGCCGCCGCCGCCATGTCGAAAATCACCGGCGCATCTGTCGTAGACGGCAAGTACTCAGTCATTCGCGGCATGGAAGGCCGCTATTCCAATACTCAGCTCAACGGCTCGCAGATGCCCAGCACTGATCCTGATCGTCCGGCAGTTCAAATGGATCTCATTCCCGCCGGCTTGCTCGACAACATCGTTGTTCAGAAGACCTTCACTCCCGATCAACAGGGCAACTTCTCCGGTGGCTCTGTCAATATCAATACCAAGGACCTTCCGGAACAGCTCACACTCAAGTTCTCAACTTCGCTATCATATAATGATAACGTCTCGCTCAAGGAAGGCGTTCTCACACACGCCGGCAGCTCCAAGGAGTGGCTCGGCTTTGACGACGGCTTCCGCGATGCGCCGCAACTTCTCGTTGACTCGAACTTCAGCACTCGCGGCGGTTACACCGTTGCAAGAGACAGTCGCAATGCAGCTTATGCACACTATCTCGATGATATTGCAAACTCTCTCAACCGCGATTTCAACTTCTCTGAAAGAAAAGTCCCGCTCAATCAGGGCTACTCTCTTTCGTTTGGCAATCTCTATACGATGTTTGGCCGCCCGCTCGGTGTTCTGGGTTCGCTTACCTATAATCGCAATTACTCATACAGTGGCGATGGCGTCTCCCGCCGATGGGAAGTCATCAACAACGGCGGAGAATTGACTGGCCTTAACCGCTTTCAAGATTACACCGACGAAAGAGCATCCGAAGAGGTCCTTTGGGGCGGACTGCTTTCTGCCAATTTGGCTGTGAGCCCTCAGCACAAGTTGCGGTTCAGCTTCAATAGAAATCAGCATGGCGAAAAACTATCGCGACATCTCGAAGGCTACTGGTCAATATACACTGAAGAAAACCAGCGCTTGCGCAGTAGCGTCTGGCAGTATACTGAACGTTCGATGCAAGTTTTCCAGTACTCTGGAGACCACGCGCTGAAGCTGCCTTTGATGAAGAAATCTCGCCTCGACTGGAGCGCTTCATTTGCCAAGAACGAGCAAGATGATCCCGATCTTCGTTATTGGACGGATATTGCCAATTACGGCGAAAACGACAGTCTGATTTCTGCAGGCATCACTTCTGGATATCCCTATCCGACTCATTACTTCAGATATCTCACCGAAAAGAATCGCGAATTCAAAGCCGACCTGACGATACCAATCTCATTCGCGCGCGAAGGATCAAAAGTCAAAATCGGCGGTGCCTATCTCGCCAAGGATCGCCATCAGGATAACTGGATGTTGCGACTAAATCCGACTCAATCGTCATCCCTCTACTCTGGCTACACGGAACCAACCGACGTACTGATCGATGAAAACGTCGGTATTATCGATTCGACCTATGATCAGCGAATCGACGCTTGGCGCTACACTTGGGGCATTCTGCCGGAAAATCTGAGCAACAAGACGGACACATACTCAGGCGAGCAGAATATCGCCGCGTTTTATGGTATGGTCGAGTGGAAACTGAATTCTCGACTCGACATCATTACTGGTGCTCGTTTTGAAGAGACCGATCAGTGGGTCGAATCACTCGATAGTGCATCAGCGGATTTTCGTGGTGCCTATGGTGCATCCGACTGGTTGCCGTCGCTCAACCTTGTATATCATCTCTTTCCGACGATGAATTTGCGCGGCGCCTTCAGCATCACAACCGCCCGTCCCACCATTCGTGAAATGGCTCCCTTTGCCAGCTATGAGTTTTTGGTTGGAAACATCAATGTTGGTAACAACAAACTTACGCGCACACTGATTCGCAACTGGGATCTGCGCTGGGAATGGTTCACCCGCCCCGGCGAAGTTATCGCTGTCAGCGGCTTCTACAAGAACTTCCAGGATCCTATCGAACGCTTCAATCGATCGCTCAATGGCGACGTCAGCTATCTGAACGTGCCAAAAGCCATTGTCTACGGAACCGAATTTGAATTCCGTCGCCGTCTTGATCACACCGGAATCAAGTTCCTCGAGAACTTCCAGATCGGCGGCAATTTGACGTTGGTTCATTCCGAAGTCGATATCGACCCGACCGAACTGTCATATCGTATCTCGAACGGCCTTGCCGATTCCACGAATACAACCCGCGCTTTTGGCGGTCAGTCGCCTTATGTCGTGAATCTGGACCTCTTCTATTCCAGCCCGAGCGGTGCAACCGAAGTCGCGGTTTTCTATAATATCTTCGGCGACCGTTTGGCAGAAGTCGGCTACCAGAGCCCGGACATCTTCGAAAAATCAAGACAGCTTGTTGACTTTTCACTCTCGCAGAGAGTCTTCGGCTTGCTGACTGCGAAGTTCGCAGCCAAGAATATTCTCAATGAAGACAAATACACGATTCAGGAAGCCGGCGGTCAGGAGTATGTCCGCTCGCTCTATCGTGTGGGCCGGACCTTCTCCCTTGGACTCAGCTACTCGCTGTAATCAATAGGTGAGAATTAATAGTTCCCTTATCGGATACTAACTTTCACGGACGAATTTACGAAGGTCATGGTTGAACGTTTTACATACTTCGAAGCACCTTTCCGCTTCCCGTTTTCTCTCTCAGGTTGTCGTGTGGGAGGCAGGCAAAACTTCCGATGCCGCAGGCATCGCATCACATCTCTTTACTTACCACAAAACAAGAACCAAAACCTTTGTGCACAACTACCACAGGAGGTAACCAGTGCATCGTAAATTCTTATTGTCAGTAATCTTGATGTTGCTGATGTCTGCGTCCTACGCGTTCGGACAGTGTACGAACGAGCCGGGCAAGACTCTTGTCTTCGTGCCGATCGGCGATATTGCCGTCAACACGAATTGGACCAGCAACAACGTCTACGTTCTCCAGGGACCGACTTATGTCATCTCTGGCGTTACGTTGACTATCCAACCGGGTACCATCATTAAAGGCATCACCGGTCTCGCTCCGGGTGCCGTAGCGTCGCTTATCGTCGAGCGCGGTGCAACCATCATCGCCAACGGTACTGCGCAAGACCCGATCATCTGGACGGCTTGTACCGACGATGTCTCCGACCCGAACGATCTTGGTCGCTCAGACCGCGGTCTCTGGGGCTCGCTCATCGTCCTTGGCAAGGCGCCGATTAACGGAACGGTCACCGCTCCGGAAATCTGCCCGACCAACTTTATCGAAGGTCTTCCGCCTTCGGCCAAGACGACCTACGGTGGCTGCGATCCGACCGATAATTCCGGTATCATTCGCTACAACCAGTTTAAGCACGGTGGTTCAATCATCGGTGCTGCCAACGAAATCAACGGCCTCACCCTTGGTGGTGTCGGTTCCGGCACGACCGTTGAATACGTCGAAGTCTTCGCCAACCTTGACGACGGTTTTGAATTCTTCGGCGGCAATGTCAACGCCAAGTACCTCATCTCCGCCTTCAACGACGACGACGATTTCGATTGGGATCAAGGCTACCACGGAAAGCTTCAGTTCCTGTTCGCCATTAAGGATTCCACCAACGGCGACCGTTTGTTTGAATCCGATGGCGACGATGCCAACGCTGACACTGACCCGACGGCTCGCCCCGTTGTCTACAACGTGACTTCAATCGGTCGCGGACAGCTTCCGACAGCCCCGTCAAATGCCAACGCTGCATTCCATTTCAAGGAAAACTCCGGCGGCCATATTCGCAACTCGATCATCATTGACTGGCCGCGTAACGGCGCTTTCATGGAAGATCAGTCGTCGCCGTCATTCAGCTTGAACTATCCCGACTGCTCGATCCTGACGCAAAAAGACTGCGAATACCGTAGCCGTTGCTTCACCGGTTCGTACAATACCAATTTCACTCCGGCAGCTCCGGCTTACGCAAATCCGACCTATGCCGGCAGCGCTGGAACCGGATCCGACCTCACAATCTATGGAACCATCTGGTGGAACATTGGCCGCAACGCCAAGACTCTTCCGAACGAACTCTCTTCCAACCAGTCGTTCACCGAGAAGCGTCTCTTCACCGATTATCCGACTCTTGCCGCGACCTTGACTGGCCAGAGCTGGAACAACATAATTGACAATCCGCTCTTCTTCGGTATGGATCTGAGCCGCGCCCGCTTTGCCGGTCAAAACGCTCTTGATCCGCGCCCGGCATTGAATAGCCCGGCTTTCACTGAGCCGCGTACCGATGCTCCGGCAGAAGATGCTTTCTTCTCGCCCGCACCATATGCAGGCGCCTTTGATGCTACCACCAACTGGGCCTGCGAATGGACAGCACTTTGGGAAGCTAATTACTTCAATTGTGCTCCTCGCACGACCACTTGCTTCGACGAAACCGGTAAGACTATCGTGAACGTTGCGATTGGTAATATCACCGCGAATACTAACTGGACTAACGACAATGTTTACATCCTCCAGGGTCCAACCTTCGTCACCGACTCCGCTCGTCTGACGATTGAGCAGGGCACCATCGTCAAGGGTGTCACCGGCCTTCCGCCCGGATCAGTTTCCAGCTTGGTCATCACGCGCAACGCCCAGATCTTTGCTCTTGGCGATTCCTGCTGCCCGATCATTTTCACTGCGCAAACCGACGATGTCAACGATCCGAACGACCTTGGTCGCTCTGACCGTGGCCTCTGGGGTTCGCTCATCGTACTTGGTAACGCACCGATCAACGGCACCGTCACCGCCCCGGAAATCTGCGCCACTAACTTCATCGAAGGCCTCACGGCATCCCCGCTTACTCAGTATGGCGGCTGCAACGCTTTCGACAATTCTGGCGTGATCCAGTGGGTTCAGCTTAAGCACGGTGGATCAGTCATCGGTGCTGCCAACGAAATCAATGGTCTGACCATGGGCGGCGTCGGCAACGGTACTGCCATCGATCACATCGAAGTATTTGCTAATCTTGACGACGGTTTCGAATGGTTCGGCGGTACTGTGAACTGCCGCTATCTTGTCTCTGCTTTCAATGACGACGATGCCTTCGATTGGGATCAGGGCTACACTGGTAATCTCCAATTCCTGTTCGCGATTTACGATTCGACCAACGGCGACCGCGCCTTCGAAATCGATGGCGACGATGCCAACGCTGATACCCAGCCTTATGCTCGTCCGACCGTCTACAACGTGACCGCATTCGGTCGCGGCGAGGTCCTTGCTGCCGCTCCTTCGAATCAGAATGCAGCCATTCATGCGAAGGAAAACACCGGTGGACATATCCGCAATTCGATCTTTTACGAATGGCCGCGCAACGGCGTCTTCATCGAAGACCAGTCCGGCCCGTCATTCAGCCTGGCTCCGCTTCCGGATTGCACGATCCTCGGCGGCCAGATTGATGCCGAATACCACAGCCGTTGCTTGACCGGTGCCTTCACCAACCCGAACTGGGTCGGTGGATACTCCAACGTCAACCCGGCCTACGCCGTCGCCGACTTCGACATCTTCGGAACCATCTGGTGCGCAGTCAACTCAGCGGCGATCACTCCGGCGCTTGTTGCCAGTGCTCAAACTTGGACCGAACAGCGTCTGTTCACCGACTATCCGCTTGCAGGTGGCGCCATTGCCTCCGTACCGGGCGGACGTTGGGACAACGTAATTGATGAGCCGCTCTTCACGGGCAACGATCGCGCTCGCAGCCGCTTCGCTGGCCAGAACGCTCTCGATCCGAGACCGTCTGCCGCTAGCCCGGCCTTCTCGATCGGACTCAAAGATGCTCCGGCTGAAAACAGCTGGTTCGCGTCTGCTCCGTATGCTGGCGCCTTCAATTCAAACGACAACTGGTTGCTTTGCTGGACCGCTCTCTGGCAGGCTAACTACTTGAATACCGCTCCTCCGGCTGGCTCCTGCCTCTGTGGCGATGCCAACAACAGCGGCGGTTATAGCATCTCTGATGCCGTTTACATTATCGCCCACATCTTTGGTGGTGGCCCGGCACCGGCTCTTCCGTGTCTTGGTGACGCCAATGGTAGCGGTGGAATCAGCATCTCTGACGCTGTGTATCTCATTGCTCACATCTTCGGTGGCGGCCCGGCTCCGTTCTGCCCGCCAGCCTCTTGTTCATAAGAAACCTCTCGTAGGTCTCTGATAACACCTACAGCGGCAGTCCTCTCGGGGACTGCCGCTTAGTTTTTGGGAGAGAAGGGAGTATACGAATCGTGGCAAGAAATCTCTTGATTCCCTCGTCAATTATCGATAGGTCCATCCAACATAAAGGGGAGAAAAATGAAGTCATTTAAAAAAGACGACAAACTTAGTTAAGTCTATTGCGGGTAAAGTCGACACAATAAATAGTAGAAATTGTCTACTTTAGGCTTGACAAACCTAAAGCAGATAGTTATGAATACTCGCAGATATGAGAGAAATTGCGTCGAGTCTTGTGAAATGTTTCACATTCTCTCTCGATTCGACGTATAGGAATAGGGAAGAATAGAGGTGATCTTAGATGAGTTTCACACGTAGGGACCTCTTCAAGATGGCAGCCGTCGGAGCAGCTACTTCCGTCGGCGGAAGCCTTCAGGCAAGCGACGATGCTTATCCGATCGATTGCAGCCAGACTTATGGTGTTCTGGTTGATACCGTCGTCTGTATCGGTTGTCGCAAATGCGAATGGGCCTGCAACAACGAACACAAACTTTCAACGACCGACATTCAGACCTTTGAAGACAAATCCGTCTACAAGACCCATCGTCGACCGGTTGATAACGCTTACACGGTTGTAAACGAGTTCAAGGATCCGAAAAACGCCAAGCCATATACGATGAAAGTCCAGTGTATGCACTGTAATCATCCGGCGTGCGTCTCTGCTTGTATTGTTGGTGCCCTGAAGAAAAACAAACTGGGGTCCGTCGACTATGATGCTTGGAAATGTATCGGCTGTCGCTACTGCATGGTAGCCTGTCCGTTCCAGATTCCCGCGTACGAGTATCAGGAAGCCCTGAAACCGCGCGTGATGAAATGCACCTTCTGCCTCGGACGTCTCGAAGAAGGCCGTAAACCGGCTTGCGTCGGTATTTGCCCCAATGAAGCCCTCACCTTTGGCACTCGCGAGCAACTGATCAACTTGGCCAATGAGCGCATCAAAGCAAAACCTGAGCTCTATCACAATCACGTTTACGGCGAAAACGAAATCGGTGGCACCAGTTGGATGTATCTCGCTTCCACCGACTTCATCAATACCGAATTGCCGAAACTTACAAATGACCCGATTCCACATACCACCGAGACAATTCAGCACGGAGTCTTCAAATCATTTGTTCCGCCGCTGGCACTATATGGACTGCTCGGCTTAATCATGCATTCACTTCGTGAGAACAAGGAAGACAAGGAGTCAGACGATGACCGCTCATGAAATCCCGACTCCTATTACCAAGGTCCCATTCTTCACTAAGGGAACTACCATCGTCGCCGCTATCGCCGGGATGGGCATCTTCGCTTATGTATATCGCCTGATCTTCGGTATTGGAGCCGCCACCAATCTCGACAACCAATATCCTTGGGGTATATGGATCGCTATCGATGTCGCCTCTGGCGTGGCGCTGGCCGCCGGCGGGTTCACTACCGCAGCGCTGGCAGACATTTTCCATAAAGAGCGCTATCACGTTATCGTTCGCCCGGCTTTGTTAACAGCTCTGCTCGGCTATACCTTTGTCGTCATCGGCTTGCTTGCCGATCTCGGACGCTACTACAACGTCTGGCATCCGATGCTTCCGAGCATGTGGCAAGGCAACTCCGTCCTCTTTGAGGTCGGTATGTGCGTTATGGTCTACCTAACAGTTCTCTACATCGAATTCTTGCCGATCGTCGCCGAACGATTTGGCGGCAAGGTCAATCTTCCCGGACCGTTGAGAATCTTCAACAAGCTGCTCGACTCCTGGCTTCTCATCTGTCATAAGTTCCTCGGGCGTTTCATCTCTTTGTTCATCATCGCCGGCGTCGTTCTTTCCTGCCTTCACCAATCATCGCTCGGAACTTTGATGGTAATAGCGCCGACCAAGATGCACCCGCTGTGGTACTCGCCGATTTCGCCGCTGATGTTTTTGATGTCAGCGATCGCTGTCGGTTTCCCGATGGTAATATTCGAATCCTTGCTGGCTTCGCGCAGTTTCAAACTCAAACCGGAAACCAAGATTCTCTCATCAATAGCCACCTACACTCCAGTCTTGCTCGGCGCCTATCTTGCCGTCAAAATTGGCGATCTTACCATTCGTGAAGTATGGCCGCTGGTCTTCACCGGCACCTATGAATCGCTGATGTTTGGCATTGAAATGCTGCTCGGCGTTGTTGCTCCGATTGTCCTGCTCTCGCAGCGCAAAATCCGCAACTCTGTCGCCGGCTTGTTCACCTCGGCTTCGCTCGTCATCTTTGGCGTCGCCCTCAATCGTATCAATGTATTCTTGACGGCGTATACGCCGCTCTATCCCGAGAAAACATACTTCCCGTCTCTCTTCGAGATTCTTGTGACTGTCGGGCTGATTTGTGCACTTGTACTCGTCTACCGATTCATCGTTCTCAATCTGCCCGTCATTGCTGTTCCGCCCAGTGAACACAGCGGTGAAAAAGCAGCTATTAGCTCAGTGAAAACGGCATAGGGGAGAGGAAGACTAAATGAATAGAAATCGTTTGCTCATATCGATTGCGGTCACAATCACCATCGTCATAGTAGCAT
>Ga0154020_10006927_pt1 | contig 13282 bp, 6 predicted proteins | sample Klosneuvirus_201_FD_109709 | JGI IMG/M metagenome (GOLD analysis project Ga0154020, IMG submission 109709) | Active sludge microbial communities from wastewater, Klosterneuburg, Austria - Klosneuvirus_20160825_MG | ecosystem: Engineered > WWTP > Aerobic digester > Activated sludge | place... | reverse complement strand
GCGCGCGCCGATGTGAAGAGACTCTCGGAGATGTCAATAGAACGGTTGAGTATGTCCACTTGCTTTGCCTTGACCTCAAAACTTAGCGCATAGTTTTGGTTGCTCGACAACTGGTTCAGGACTTCCGTGTAGGCATTGAGCAGGGTTTGCTGATAACTGTACACCGATTGTATCTGTTTGGCGCCGGCATTGTAGTAGGTGGCCTGGATGGCATTTCTGTTGATGAGGGGCGCCACCATATCGCCTAACATATTGACCGCAATGGATTTGGGGTTGAGCAGGTAGATCGGGTTGAAGGCTCTAAAGCCAATGCCCGCGCGCAGGGTAATGTTGGGATAAAAATTGGCTCTCGCTGCCTTTACGTCCAATTTACTGGCCTCCAGCAGTTGTTCTGCTTGGCGCACGTCGGGCCGGTTGGCCAACAGCTGCGCGGGGACACCTTCCGCAAGGGGTGGCAGCGAAATACCACGCAAATCCTGCGTCTGGCGTTTGATCGGCTGTGGGTATCTGCCCATCAGGAAATTGATCTTGTTTTCCGTCTCCACGATCATTTGCTGGATATCGTACCGAAGATTTTGCGTGTTGATCAATTGCGCTTCAAAACGATTGACGGCCAGCTCGTTGACGCGGGCCGCCTGCTTTTGCACCCTGACCAGTTCCAGGGCGTTTTGTTGCAGGTCAATGTTCTGCTGTACAATGCTCAATTGGTTGTCCAATACGATCAGTTCGTAATAAGCATTCGCGATTTCGGCCACCAGGTTGGTCACCACAAAGTTTCTTCCCTCTATACTGGCCAAATAACGCCGCACGGCGGCATCTTTGGCATTGTGGAGTTTTTTCCACACGTCCAGTTCCCAGGAAAAAACACCCATCAGGGTTTGATCGCCTACAAATGCCGGGAATTTATCGGGCCGGCTTTTCAGGTCTTCTTCTGATATGCCATCCCAAGTGTACTGACCCGACCGTTCCAGCCCCGTCCCAAAAGCAAGGCTGCCGAAGGGCAAGTATTCCCCTTTGCGCGCCATGATTTCGTTGCGGCTCATTTCTATTTCCCGAAGCGCGATGTTCAGTTCCTGATTGCCCTGCAAAGCAGTGTCTATCAGGGCGACGAGGTACGGGTCGGTAAAGTAGTTGCGCCAGTTGACCGCTGCCGTGTTGGTGCTGTCTTTGGCCGCGCCATAAAAGGCGGTCAGCGTTTTGTTTTCGGATTTGAGCGGCAGGTTGGCTATTTTGCAGTTTGCAAGCCCCAGCACACCGAAAACAAAGAGCATATATTGGATGAATCTGCTATTTCGCATCATTTTGTTTTAAAAATTTTTTGATTAGTTTTTTGAGTTTGTCGCGATTGCCCACCTCGTCTTCCTGCCCCACAAAATCCTCGCTGAGCGGGTTGACTGCTTCGTCCCTGATAAGCTGTTTGCCTTCGGACATTTTAGCCAATAGATAATACAGCCCGGGCACAATGATTATCCCGAAAATGGTGCCAAGCAACATACCGCCCATCGCCGAGGCGCCGATGGTTTTATTGCTGATCGCGCCCGCGCCTGTGGCCCTTACCAGCGGAATCAGGCCCGCAATAAAGGCAAAAGAGGTCATAAGGATTGGGCGGAAACGCGCCCGGGCGCCTTCAATGGCAGCATTCAAAACGGTCATGCCTTCGTTGTGTTTTTGCACGGCAAATTCCACGATCAATACGGCGTTTTTGCCTAACAGGCCCGCCAACATGATCAAACCAATTTGGGCGAACACGTCGTTGGCCAGCCCCATGCCTTTCAACATCAGGAAGGAGCCGAAAATACCAGGTGGCAATGATAGAATCACCGCAAAAGGCAGCAAAAAGCTCTCGTATTGGGCTGCCAGCACGAGGTAAACGAACAGCACCACAATCAGGAAGATGATAGTGGCCTCGTTGCCCCGCCGCGCTTCGTCGTACGAAAGCCCTTCCCACGCAATGTCGTAACCTTTGGGCAAGGATTCCGCCGCTACTTTCTTAATGACATCAATGGCATCTCCCGATGTGTAGCCGGAGGCCGGCATACCGTTGATAAGGGCGGAAGTGTAGAGGTTGTAGCGGGAAATTTCGTTTGGCCCCTGTGTTTTTTTGATGGTCATGAAAGCCGAATAAGGGACCATTTCGCCAGCTTCATTTTTGACAAACATATTCAAAATGTCCGATGGGTCTTTCCGAAAAGCGGGATCCGCCTGCGTGTATACTTTGTAGTAATTGTTGAAGCGAATAAAACCCTGCTCATAAGTACTGCCGATCATGACATTAAGGTTTTCCATGGCTTTGCCCACGGAAACGCCTTTTTGCATTGCCAGTTCCTTGTTCACAAGTATTTCATATTGAGGATATTTGGCGGAATAAAAGGAGAAAAGGCCAGTCAATTCTTTGCATTTTTCCAATTCCTTGACAAATTCGGCAGTCACTTTGTCAAACTTCTGATAATCCACCTCGCTGTTTTTGTCCAACAAGCGCAAGGCAAAACCGGAGGAAGCCCCGTAGCCGGGCACGGCGGGCGGCTCAAAAAATTCGACCGTGGCCCCTATATTTTTCGTTTTCTCTTCCAACTCCTCCATGACCTGAACGACCGATTGCTTCCGCTCTGTCCAGTCTTTGAGGTTGATGAGGCAGGTGCCGGCATTGGAACCGCGCCCTTCTGTCAATATCTCGTAACCCGCCATCGCGGTCACCGATTTTACGCCTTCTACTTCCTTGGCTATTTTTTGCAGTTCGAGCGATACGGCATTGGTTCGCTCCAAGGTGGTGCCTGGCGGCGTTTGGATGATGGCGTAAAGCTGCCCTTGGTCTTCTGTTGGAATGAATCCCCCGGGCAATATCTTATTTATACCAATAATACCAAAAGAAAAGGCCAACAACAGGCCGAACGTGACCACCCGGCGGTTGGCAATCAAGCCCAACAAGCGGGTGTACGTACCCAAAAGCCGCTCAAAGGTTCGGTTGAACCAGTCGAGGAAAGTTGCAATGGGCGTCTTTCGTTTTGGCCGTCCATGCGTATTTTTCAGGATCATGGCGCACAACACAGGCGTGAGCGTAAGGGCTACTACGCCCGACAGGACAATAGCCGAAGCCATCGTGATGCCAAACTGTCGGTACATTACCCCTACAGGTCCTGTCATAAAGGTCACAGGTATGAATACCGAAGTCATCACTAATGTAATGGCAATGATGGCCCCGCTGATCTCACTCAATACTTTTTTGACGGCCTGGAAAGGCGACAAATGCGCCTCTTCCATCTTTACGTGTACGGCCTCTACCACCACAATCGCGTTGTCCACGACAATACCGATGGCCAACACGAGCGCAAACAGGGTAATAAGGTTGATGCTGATGCCAAAAAACTGCATAAACACGAAGGCCCCGATCAGCGACACGGGCACTGCCAGCAAAGGGATAAGCGTAGAGCGCCAGTCGCCCAAAAACAGGAATACCACAATAGAGACCAAAATGAAAGCCTCGAGCAACGTGTGCAGTACTTTGTCAATGGAGGCATTTACAAAGCTGGACACATCGTAGTTGATCTCATAATCTACCCCCGGCGGAAAGTCTTTTTTGAGAGCGTCCAACTTGGCTTTCACTTCACCGATGATCTTATTGGAGTTACTGCCCGGATTTTGCTTCAGTACCAACGAGGCCGACGGATAACCGTCCTTGTTGGTGTAGATGTCCACAAATTCGCTCCCAACTTCCACGTTGGCAATGTCCTTGAGGCGCAGTATTTCGCCTTCCGCATTGGCGCGAATCACAATGTTTTTGTACTGTTCGGGCGTATTGTACCAGCCTTTGTAGGTGAAAACGTATTCGAGCGATTGCGCCGTTTTGCCGGAGCTAAGTCCTACCCGGCCCGGACGGCTCAGTACGCTTTGCTCGTCTATGGCCGTCAGTACCTCATCCGACGAGACGCTGTACGCCCGCATCCGGTCGGGGTTGAGCCATATCCGAATGGAAAAGGCACGGCTGCCGACCAGTTCGGATTTACCTACCCCACTGATACGCTGTACTTCGGGCACCACATAGGTGTTGGCGTAGTTGAAGAGGAATTTTTGGTCAAAATTTTTGTCCGTACTGAAAAAATTGACGTACATCAACATACTTGGCTGTACGGGTGTAATGATGACCCCTTCCTTTTGTACCAATTCGGGCAGGTTGGCCCACACCTGGTCTACCCGGGTTTTGACCCGCGCCGCGGCAATAGTAGGGTCTATACCGGGTTGAAACACGATTTGGATGGAGGCTTCGCCCGCGCTGGTGGCATCGGACATCATGTACAACATGCCGGGCACGCCGTTGATTTCGCGCTCCATGATGGTCAGAGTGGATTTGACCAATACATCGGCATTGGAACCGGGAAACTCGATGAAAATACTGACGCGGGGCGGCGCAATCTCCGGGAACTGGGAAATTGGCAGCGTGATGATGGCCAGCGCTCCCAAAAAGACGATAGATAAGGACAGCGATATCGCAAGGACTGGCCTGTGAATGAATGCGCTAAGCATATATGTGTTTTTTAGGGTGAATTATTCGACTTCCATGTGATTCAACTCATCCAGCACCTCGTGGAACGGTTTGAAGGTTGTCTTGATTTTATCGCCGTTTTTCACTTTGCGCAAGCCGTCTATCAGCACTTTTTCCTGAGGACTCAGTCCGCTCGTCACGCTGTAAAGGTGGGGCATTTCTATGCCGACGGTGATCTGTCGGGTGTTTACCTGACCGTTGTCGTCCACGACAAACACGAACTTTTTATCCAGGATGTCAAAAGTAGCGGCCTGGGGAATGAAGAGGGCATTTTTGACGTGCGAAGGCAAGAGAATCGTACCTGTTTCGCCGTGTCGCAACAGGCGATCCGGGTTGGGGAAAGTGGCCCGAAAGGCAATATTGCCCGTCTCGTTGTTGAAGTCGGCTTCCACGGTTTCAAAAAGACCGTCATGCGGATACATTTCGTTGTTGGCCATGAGCAACTTAACCTTTTGCGGGCCTTCCTTCTTCAGGCGCGTCGCATAGTCTAAGTACTCGGATTCGGGCACGTTGAAGTACACCCACAACTTACTGTTGTCCGACAAGCTGGTCAGGAGTTCCCCCTCATCTACCAAACTGCCCAACCGCATGTGAAAGCGGCCCATCATGCCGTTAAAAGGTGCCCGGATGGTGGTCAGGCCGAGGTGGGTATTGGCCAACCGGAGATCAGCTTGTTCCTGGTCGAGTTTTGCTTTGGCAAGCGCCAATTCTGCGGGCGAAACGATGTTTTTATCCGCCAGGGTTTTTGTATTTTCGTACTCAATGGTGGCGTATTCAACATTGGCTTTTGATTTTTCCATTTCCGCCTGGTAAATCATCGGCATGATTTGGAACATGGCTTGGCCCTGTTTCACGTACTGCCCTTCGTCCACAAATATTTTTTGCAGATAGCCCCGTTCCTGCGAGCGCAATTCAATGTGGTTGATAGCCTGAATTTGACATACGTATTCCTTGTTGATAAAGGTGTCCATTTGAATAGGATTGGTAACCTTGAGTTCGGGTTCCTTTTGCTTTTCATGCGTTTGATGGGCGCAGCTCGACAGCACCCATGTCGCCAGACAGAGGAAAAAAAATGAATATTTCATTTTCTTGAATATTATGACCTATCGGCCAAATGAAGTTTAACCCTGTCGTCGCCATAGCGACGGTGGGACAAAAAGATGTTTAACGAAAATAAATGCTGAAAATCAAGCGTTTAACTCCCCGAAACGGCGCGCTGGCGCGCGCCTTGTTCAATTGATTACCTAGCAAAAAGCGCACACGGATAAGACTTCCGTGCGATGCTCCGAAACGAACCGGCCAAGCCAAGGCACAATCAGAGGCGACGCTTCGGACAAAACTTGCCAGAAGCACCCGGGTAGACCGGGCATGGGGAGAACATTAAATGGGGAAATGCTTCCAGGCGTGATGAAGCACAAATAAGGGGAGTATGAGTCGCCTTTGAAGGGAGGACGCACAATGGGCAAGGGCGCTTTTGGTGCGGCTTTGTTCGGCGTTACTCAACAGGAGCAGCAAAAATCTGGTGCGTGCATTCCCTTTGTCTTTCTCTGTGTTTGACCCCGTAGGCTCGGGGTCGACTTCAGGAGCATTCTCAAAATCAAATAAAAAGCCAGGTGCTCTATATGGCGTAATGGAAAGGGCAGGCGCAAACGAATCACTGCCCCCTATCCGCCACTGGCCAACTGTCTGCCAATCGAATATGTGCCCATCTCTCCCGGTTGCCATCTGCCCCTTAAAAAGGATCGCCAGAAACAACAGGCCATACAGGCCAAGCAGTTGGACCTGCTTGTGCCGAAGGCTGCCGACAATGTGGAGGTTGATATTAAAAAAGTGCATATCCGCTGGAAGCAATGGTGATTTTTGGGCAGCAAAGCTAGGCCGGTTTCCGTACGCCATGCCTGCTTTTGGTTTTCTTTAACATTTTTAAGGGGTATGATCGTCGCTGACTTGCAAAAAACCAATAACCCACAAATATTGCCTTGTCCTGAAATGACTTTACACAAAACACAAGAGTAATGTGATGAACAGGATTAAAAAAGTAAAACGTCAAAATCGGTACCCGAACGACCTGAAACGCAAGGTTGCCTTGGAGTACTTGTCGGGACGCTTCAGTTATGCGGTTGTTGCGGAAGATTATGGATTAACGAGTAAAGATGTGGCAGGCCGGGGTGATAGGGCGGCGCGGCGCGCTTGCGCGCCTTCACGTGGACGTGTCCTGCCCAACTGTATTTTTCGCCTTACCTTGCCGCCCGTTAAAACTACCGTTCCATGCCTTTTCCTGCACGCTACACAACTATTTCCCGCAAATCCCTCCTCCTCGTATTCGGCCTGCTCACCTTTGCAAGCCCTGTTTCCGCCCAAAAACCCACCCCTGCCGACGCCCGCCTCTCCGGCTTTGAGCAGCACAAAAACCTGAAACAGAACACCCTGTTCGGCACGCTGAAGGCCGAGAGCATCGGCCCTTCGGTGTTCTCCTGCCGCGTCACCGACGTGGAGGTGAACCCCGCCGACCCCACCGAAATGTACGTCGCCTACGCCTCCGGCGGCCTGTGGCACAGCACCAACAACGGCACCAGCTTCCAGCCGGTATTCGACCAGGAAGCCGCCATGACCATCGGCGATATCGCCGTAGACTGGCAGCGCCGGGTACTGTGGGTGGGCAGTGGCGAAAGCAACAGCAGCCGCTCCTCCTACGCCGGCACGGGCATATACCGCAGCGCCGACGGCGGCAAAACCTGGGAGTGGCGCGGCCTGCCCGAAAGCCACCACATCGGCCGTATCGTGCTGCACCCCACCGACCCGGAAGTGCTCTGGGTGGCCGTGCTCGGGCACCTGTACTCGCCCAACGACGAGCGCGGCGTGTACCGCAGCACCGACGGCGGCAACACCTGGAAACGCACGCTGTTCGTGGACAAAAACTCCGGCGCCATTGACCTCTGCCTCGACCCCACTGCGCCCAATACGGTCTATGCCGCCACCTGGCAGCGCGAACGCCGGTCCTGGAATTTCAGCGGCGCGGGCGAAGGCTCGGCCATCTGGAAAAGCACCGACGGCGGCGGCACCTGGGGGCGCATCAGCACGCCCGGAAGCGGCTTTCCCACCGGCGCCAACACGGGCCGCATCGGCCTCGCCGCCGGGGCGAAAGACGGAAAAACCGTGCTCTACGCCAGCGTGGACAACCAAAACCCAAAGCCGAAAAAAGACAAACCTGCCGACGGGATTTTGACCAAAGACCAACTGCGCAGCATCACCGCGCCGGCATTTCAGAAATTGCCCGACGAGCAACTGGATGAATTTTTGAAAACCAATCGTTTCCCCGAAAAGTACAGCGCCAAGAAGGTGAAGGAACTGGTGGAAAAAGGCAAAATTACCCCGCAGGCTTTGGTGGAATACCTCGAAGATGCCAACGCTATGCTCTTCGACGTGGACTACATCGGCGCCGAAGTGTACCGCAGCGACGATGGCGGGCGTACCTGGAAACGCACCCATGACGAGCCGCTGGAACAAATGAACTTCACTTACGGCTACTACTTTTCCAACATTCGCTGCCGGCCCGACGACCCCGACCAGGTCTACCTGCTTGGGTTTTACATCATCACCAGTGCCGACGGCGGCAAAACCTGGAAAAGTATCAACGGCGACAACGTGCACGTGGACCACCACGCCTTGTGGCTCAACCCCGCACGCCCCGGCCATCTTGTGAACGGCAACGACGGCGGCCTCAATATCTCCTGGGACAACGGCGCCTCCTGGATCCTGTGCAACAACCCGCCCGTGGGCCAGTTCTACGCCGTGGCCGTGGACGACGCCTCGCCCTACAACGTGTACGGCGGCGCGCAGGACAACGGCGTGTGGGTCGGGCCATCCACGTACAAATCCTCCACCGACTGGCACCAGTCGGGCAAATATCCGTACCAAAGCCTGCTCGGCGGCGACGGCATGCAGGTGGCCATTGATACCCGGACCAACAGCACTGTGTACACCGGCTTCCAGTTCGGCAATTATTTCCGCATTGACCAAAACTCCGGCAAACGCAAGCCTATCACCCCGCGACACGATTTGGGCGAACGCCCGCCCCGTTTCAACTGGCAAACGCCCATTCACCTCAGCCGCCACCAGCAGGATGTGCTCTACCTCGGCGCGCACCGCCTGTACCGCTCCTTCAACCGCGGCGACGACTGGGACGCTATTTCCGAAGACCTCACCGCCGGCGGCCAAAAAGGCAACGTGCCCTACGGTACGCTGTCCACCATTCACGAAAGCCCGATGCGTTTCGGCTTGTTGTACACCGGCTCCGACGATGGTCGCATCCACGTCACCCGCGACGGTGGCGACACCTGGACGCGTATTTCCGACTCACTGCCGCAAAAAATGTGGGTGTCCCGCGTGCTGGCATCCGCACACGAAAAAGGCCGCGTTTTTGCCGCTCTGAACGGCTACCGCTGGGACGATTTCAACGCTTACCTGTACGTGTCGGACGACTATGGGAAAAAATGGCGGCGCATTGGTACCGACCTGCCCGCCGAGCCGGTCAATGTGGTGCTGGAAGACCCGGAGAACGCCGACGTGCTGTACGTCGGTACCGATCACGGCGCGTACGTGTCACTCGATCGAGGGCAGACGTTTCTGGCGTTGAACCGCGATTTGCCCGCAGTTTCCGTGCACGACATGGCGCTGCAAGCAAAAGCCAAACACCTGATTCTCGGCACCCACGGGCGCTCAATGTACAAGGTAAACGTTGAGCACGTACAGCAACTGACGACTGATGTGTTGGCGGCGGCAATTCACCTGTTCGAGTTACCCAAAACAAAATATTCGTCCAATTGGGGCAAAAAGCGCCCCTGGCAGGAATTGAAAGACCCGGAACTGCCGGTGACATTCTACTCAGCGGCACCCGGAAAGGTGTCCTGGATGGTTAAAACAAAAGACGGCATCGTACTCAACGCTGGAAATATGGATTGCGCCAAAGGCCTGAACGCATTTACCTTTACAATCGATTTTCAGGAAACCGCGCTAAAGAAGTATCAAAAGATCTTGCAAGACGGGCAAAAAGACCCGAAAAAGCCATTGGAATTGACCAAATCCGACACCGGGAAATATTATCTGCAAAAAGGCAGTTATGTGCTCGAATTGCAAAAAGACGGGAAGATGGTCTCCGGCAATTTCACCATCGAATAATCCATTTCACATTCACCACACATTTGCAACACAAACAATGAAAAATTTGAAAAACGTTCTGCTGACAGTTCTTGCTGTCGGCACTTTGGCCCTTACCGGTTGCCTGCATATTATCGAAGAAGCAACGTTTAAGAACAACGGCTCGGGTACCTACCAGATGACGCTCGACATGAGCGAGATGAAGGGCATGATGGACATGTTCAAAACCATGGGCGATGAGGCCCCGAAAGAAGAGGGCGCCGAAGAGGACACTTCCGACGAGGCGCCCGACATGGGCGCTGCGCCCGACAATGGCATTACGCAGATGGGCAGCGAACTGAGTTCCGTGGCGAAGTCACTCAAAAGTATTGCCGGGCTTACCAATATAATGGAAATCAGCGACACCAGTGCGTTCCGATTTGGCTACTCGTTCGACTTTGCCGACGTTACTGCCCTGAACAACGCTATGAAGGTCATCAACAAGGAAAAATACGACAGCAAGGTGGAAGAAGTATTCAAATTTAAAAACGGCAACTTCGAGCGCCTGACCTCCGCCGACCTTGGCGAGGAAATGAAAAAGGCACTTGCCGAAAGTGAAGAAAGCGGGGGCGGCGCCGATGCCGACATGATCAAGACTTTCTTTGCCGACATGACCTACAAGCAGATTTACCACTTCCCCGACTCGAAGGTGAAAAAATCCACCAATACCCTTTCGGAAATCTCCGAAGACGGGCACTCGCTCACCATCACACTCAAGCCTTTCAACGAGGAGCAGATGAAGAGCAAACCGAGCGTCGGCACGGCAGTGAAGTTGAAGTAATCGCTTACGGGCAAGCACAGTATGCGTCCGTCAGCGCCGTCGCCTGTACTGTAAAGCTCCCTGGCGGCGTACCTATTGGAGGGCATATTTCAAATGTACCGGTGTTGTCCTGAATGGTCAGCGTCGTCGTTCCTGCCGGGCTGGTCACAGTGAGCGTAAATGGCGGCGTCCCGGTCAGCGTTGCCGTCAGGGTGCGGCAACCGCCGGGGCACACATCGCTGTTGTCGGTTTGCAGTTCCACCTCCGGCAGCGGATGCCAGATGAGTTGGGCGGCATTGGAAATATCGAAGCAGGGGTCGTTCAGGTCTACATTTCCCCCCACGTTGTTTCCGGCGATGGCTGCCACGTAGTATGTGACGCCGGTTTGCATGGTGGCCGGGTTAAATATAAACGCGGGCGTATTGCTGGTAACGATGATGCTGCCCAGCGTATCGCTGGGGTCGGAAAAGAGGATGAACTGGAGCAGGTCGTCGTTGTCCAGCACCTCGTCGGCGTTATGGGTAAGGGTGGCGGGTACATTGATGCAGGCGTGCAGGGTTTGCTCGAGCATGGTGCCGGCGTCGGTGGGGCAGCCCAGGCAGCAAATTAATAGCTGGACGATTGTACCATTGGGAGACCCACTAAGCCAAATATTTTCAATTGTTAAAGAATTGATGGTTTCAGTAATAATTACATCCTTCCAGGAGGACCCCACTCCCTTAGAGCCGGGTGCCGCTCTTATGGTTCCTGTTGGCGAAATTATTGCAGGAACACTACAGGTATCACTCATCCCAGGATTCGTGATTGGATAAAAAATGCCATTAACCTCAAAGGACAGCTCTTCCGTCCCGAATGGCGGAAAATCGTTAATACTTACCAGGCTTACCCGCACTTCAGGTATTGCAGGCGAAAACGTGAACGTATAACTCCCCGTTGCATTATTACCAATCCAATAAGGACCGTAGCTGCATTCCATAAAAGTGGAAACAGACCCATTTGAGTTAACAGTTACTTCCACGCAGCCTACTTGTTGTGTGCCGGATAAATGCGATACTTGATAAATTTCACATTGCCCTAAAGCTTGCCGTGCCGACAAACAAATCACAAGCGCTAGCAGTATTCTGAATAGATAAGTAGGCAAAATCCAGTGTTTCATTGTTCGTTTATGTAATAAATCAGTTGCAAGAACAAAACCCATCCGTCAGTGTCGTCACCTGTACCGTAAAACTTCCCGGCGGTGTCCCCGGTAGTGGGCATATTTCAAAGGTACCGGTGTTGGCCTGAATCGTCACAGTCGTCGTTCCTGCCGGACTGGTTACGGTGAGCGTAAATGGCGGCGTACCGGTCAGCGTTGCCGTCAGGGTACGGCAGTTGCCGGGGCACACATCGCTGTTGTCGGTTTGCAGTTCCACCTCCGGCAGTGGATGCCAGATAAGTTCTGCGGCAGTGGAAAGATCGAAGCAGGGATCGTTCAGGTCTACATTTCCCCCCACGTTGTTTCCGGCGATGGCAGCCACGTAATTCGTCACACCGGTTTGCATGGTAGCGGGGTCGAACGTGAATGTCGGTGTATTGCTGATCGCGATGATGCTGCCCAGTGTATCATTGGGGTCCGAAAACAAGATAAACTGAAGCAGGTCGTTGCCGTCCAGTACCTCGTCGCCGTTGTGGGTAAGGGTGGCGGATTCGTTGATGCAGGCGTGCAGGGTTTGGGACAGCATGGTGCCGGCATCGGTGGGGCAGCAGTCTTCGCCATCGCACAAATCGGTTTCGTCCAGACCAAGGTCCTGATTATCTGTCGTTGCTGCAAGGGTAGCAGGTCCATTAACTGCGGTATAGGAAATATTGGTCACTGGAAGCGATAAATCCTCTACCGTTACCGCAGCATCCTCCGGGCAGCACCCTTCTACATTGCCGTCGGCATCTGTTTTGAGAATGAAGACATCGTGCCCCGCCCCCGCAGTGTTGCATAGCGCGATTGCTACATAGCCGCCATCGGGAGCAGGGCGTACATGCGTCATGCGCCCTTCGCTGCCGAAGGAGTGAGCCTTGGCCCATGAAACGTTACCGCTGTCATCTATTTTGACCAAATAGCCTGTGGATTCGTTCGAATTAATTGCGTACGGCGCAAATACCAGACCGCCATTGGGGCAATTTTCCGCATCAATGTCGTATTGGTTGCCACTGGGCATCAGGTACCGTTTAGCCCATACAAGTGCACCGGAAGCGTTAAAAGCGAAAAGCCCCGGCTGGACTTGTCCGTTGTTCCAGGCACTACCGGATCCAACCACCCCGGGGCCGCCCGGGGTCAGATTAACTACGATTTCGTTTTCCACTGTGCCGAATCGTTTGGTATCAATTACGGTTCCGTTAGCGTCTATGCGTTGCAGCGCACCATCCACATTACCTCCAGCAGTATATCTGCCGGAAATCCAGATTTGCCCATTCGGTGCAGACCAGGGTTCACCGCCATTTTCCAGACCACTGGTACCGAAGGCTTTACTCCATATACTATTTCCATTAAAGTCGAGTTTTTCCGCAAAAACATCAACGAGGCCGTTTCCAAAACCTTGTACATTTCCTGTAACCACATAACCATCGGACACCTCGCAGATGCCGCGAGGACTATCGTGGCCGCTACCACCGCAGGTGCGTTCCCACAGTACATTTCCGTTCAAGTCAAATTTGAGGACATATAAATCAAAGCCACCTGCTCCAAAGCCGTTTGATGATCCCAATGCCAGAAAGTTTCCGTCGCTGCAGGACAGAATTCGCAAAAAATTTTCGTT
>Ga0154020_10006926_pt1 | contig 13283 bp, 3 predicted proteins | sample Klosneuvirus_201_FD_109709 | JGI IMG/M metagenome (GOLD analysis project Ga0154020, IMG submission 109709) | Active sludge microbial communities from wastewater, Klosterneuburg, Austria - Klosneuvirus_20160825_MG | ecosystem: Engineered > WWTP > Aerobic digester > Activated sludge | place... | reverse complement strand
TTCATTTTCAGTGCCGGGATTAAAAATGATTCTGCGTGGATGCAAGGACAAAATATAATCATACCATTTCTCTTGAAGTGTTGGATTGATATACATGGTTACGGTATCAACGTTCTTAAAATAATCTGGTTGGGTTATTATTTCAACGCCATTTACCATGCCTTTTTTGATCCCAACAGGGATGACATTATGGTGGTGGGAAAGCAACATATGTATTGCTTTATTGGAATAGCGATCTGGATTCTCACTAGCGCCTAAGACAAGGGTAGTTTTATTCATAATGATCTAAGATAAAAATAAATAAAAAGTTCAATAAAAGTGAAATTTTTGCTTCAGAAACGATTTTCTAGGATCGATTAAGTAAATGCAGTTTATGATATTTCAAAAATTGGCCATAAGCGGATAGTAATGCTATGGTAAATCCAGTTTTTCCATCTAAAATTCCTAATTTATAAATATATACTTCTAGAAATTTAATCACATAAGACCATTGAGCCTGGAAAAGGAATGATTTTTTTCCCTGGTCAAAATATTTTTTGGCAGCCATGGTGCTAAATCGATCCAATTGGTTGAGGTGATCTTGGGTCGTTTTGTAACTATAATGAAGGATGTTTCCCTTTAATAATTGAGTTGGTGCATGAAGATTATTGGGTAATACGGTCTCATGGAGTTTATCCAATGACCAATTGGCATGGATTCGATTCCATAAACGTAATTTTTTATCAGGATACCAACCACAATATTTAACCCAATGACCGCAATAAAATGTTTTTCTTTTAATCAAATATAATTCATCAAAATCATGGCGTTTTAAATTTTGTATTTCTGCAATGGCTTCTTCATCCAAACTTTCATCTGCATCAAGTGAAAGAATCATATCATGTGTTGCTAAATTTGCAGCATAACTTTTTTGCTGGCCATAGCCTTCGAAGGCATGAGTAAATACTTTAGCTCCGGCAGCTTCACAAAGTTCTCTGGTACGATCTGTACTGTATGAATCTACTACAATGATTTCATCTGCAATACGCTTTAGGGAATTAAGGCAAGAAGAGATATTTAATTCTTCATTGTAAGTAATAACAATAGCAGATAACGAATTCATGGATCATTTAAAATGGATGCTGCAAAGAAACGCATCATTTGTCAATTGATCACTATATCCTAAAGGTATTTAGTGTGCTGTTTTTTGTTAAAATTAATCTGTCTTGGATAAATTTAAAAATTGGGAAAGTCCAATTATTGTTTCATCCATTTAAAGATAAACCTTTTACCTTGATGATTCATTTCCAAGTAATACATGCCTGGATTTAAATTTTTTATATCGAATATCCATTGATCATCATTTTGGTGATGTGCTAAAGGAATATTTAGTCCATGCACATTGACACAATCTGTAAATAATGATTCATGTGGAAAATTCAAAGCTAAAAATTCTGAAGCAGGATTAGGATAAAGTAAATATTCGAAGTTGGGGACAATATTGGTATTGACTTTTATATCACAATAGACATTAAAGACATATAATTTGGGTACTTTGCCACCAATACTAACTTTAACATAATCTTGACCTTGATATCCTTTATTTGGAATATAAAGAACACCTGCGCTATCTGTGGGTTCAAGAATTATTTTGGCAAATCCATGAAGTGGGTTAGTTATGATTTGAGGCTGCCAGAATGCATTTAAGTTATTTACATAAATAGAATCCATGCAATCTACTTCATGTGTAGTAAAATCAGGAGTTCCCGATGAGCATGAGATCTCAAAAATATAAATACCGGTATCGCAAGTGATTTGTGTAGCTTTGGCACAAAGCACCATAATGGTATCACTTCCGATCAGACAGGGCGGAGCAGTGTATTTCATGGTGTTTTCAAAGGATTTATCACCAATCAAAATAGCATGACCAAGCCTAGGCCTTTGAATGATCTTGGGTGGATTCCAACTGGGATATCCGAGTCCAGTGATTTTAATGGAATCACCACAGACTATGGATTTTAAAACTGTGAATGTTTGGGCTACTGTACAATGATAAATGAAAATACAGAGTAGGGTTAATTTTAATTTTATCATATTACAAATTTACACTTTAATGGACACTTTTGAAGATCTAAATGGTTGGGTAATCCATACACTAAAAATTTTGTGATTCTAAGTTTTATCCATTCATTTTGATAAGTATACCTTTTGTTGCATTTACGTATTTAAAATACTTTTCATATTCACTTTATTCAATTTTTTTTTGACCACTATATTTTTAATTTATTGATATGTTAAAAATGCTATGTGTTTTATAGGTAATTGTTTAATAATTATAAAATGTGCATCATTACACATTATCTTTTTTGATAAATTAAATATTTATTAAATACTAAAAAAATTACATATAAAGTGCCTGATATTTTTTTATGATTTATTGCTATTAATTTTGGAAAATACTTAATTACCTTTACATCAATAAGAACACCAATCCTCAATTTCTCATAGTCTTTTATATCACTTCCAACAAAGTAATTTATTGGAACAAACTAAATGTTTATGAAGAAAAATTGGACACTCATTGCTGGATTTCTAATTTTGGAATTCTTAAATTTTGAACAAGCATTTTGTCAAACTACGATGCCTACTGAAGCTAAGGTTTTCAAGGCATTGGTTGATTGCAACAATCCACCTAATATTATTTGTGCGCCTGATTTTCATGGTTGTCCCGGAGGCCCTGAGGATCCAAATGCTACGGGTTATGCCAAGGCTACACCAGGTGGACCCACATGCTCAACACCTTTGGTCAGCTTTAGCGATAGAACGATTTCTACAGGACCTTGTGTAGGTCAAAAAACGATACAGCGAATTTGGGTAGCTGAGGATCCTGAAAAACCTAATTTAAGGAATTTCTGTATTCAATATTTATATTTTCAAGATAGTATTGCACCTGTTTTTACGCAATGCCCAAAAGATACCGTAGTCAATTCGAATGAAAATTGTGTTGCATTGGTGAGATGGGAATCTCCTTTTGTTAGTGATGCTTGCGGCAAGGTTTGTGTAGAGAGTTCATTGGCCAGTGGTAGTTCATTTACAGAGGGTAAGCACATTGTAACTTATACAGCAACGGATGCTTGTGGAAATAAATCCACATGCTCATTTTCAATAACTGTAGTTGCCACCTGTTGTACTGCACCACCAGTGATTCATTGTCCAAATGATTTTAACGGATGTCCACAGGGCACAGAGCCAGGTATTACCGGAAATGCTACTGCAAGTCCGGGTAGTCCATTTTGTGCAACACCTATTTTGACTTTTAGGGATTCGATCATTGAAGCAAGTGGCTGCACTTTGAAATTAATCAGAATATGGATAGCAACAGATCCTGATCATCCATTATTAACGTCTACTTGCTTACAAAAAATAGATCAAAGTGATACTCAAAAACCATCTATAATCTGTCCGCCAAATCTTACCTTACAATCAGATCCGGATTGTAAAGCAGTTGCTACCTGGGTTGATCCTGTTGTATCGGATAATTGTAGCAATACTACTTTAGCTGGTTCACATGTTTCAGGCAGTAGATTTAATTCAGGAATTACTACAGTTACTTATACTGCGACAGATGATTGTGGAAATTCGGCAAGTTGTAGTTTTACCATTACAGTTATTGCTAACTGTTGTAATAACAATCCAATTATAGTTTGTCCATCCGACTTCAATGGATGCCCGCAAGGAATAGAGCCAGCCATAACGGGTACTGCCATTGGTAAACCATTCCAAGCAGGATGCCCTGATCCGGTCATTTCTTTTACAGATCAAATCTTATATCAACAAGGATGTTCATTAAGAGTAATGCGAACATGGATTGCTCAAGATCCGACAAACAGTAATTTAAGCGCATCATGCAACCAAGTTATTGACCTCCACGATATAGAATCACCAAATATTATTTGCCCTGCTCATATTACAGTAGCATCTAATTTGAACTGTAAAGCGATAGTACAATGGAATGAGCCAGCTACCTCTGATAATTGCAGTCGTGTGACAATGACCAGTTCAGTAATTTCAGGAAGTGAATTTAGTATTGGAACTACACCTGTGAATTATACAGCAACTGATGCTTGTGGAAATACTGCCACCTGTCGATTTAACATCACTGTTGAAGATAGTTGTTGTAATAACAATCCAATTATAATATGTCCTCCGGATTTCAATGGATGTCCGCAAGGAATTGAACCGGCAATTACAGGCAATGCTATTGGAAAACCATATAGAGTGGGATGTCCAGAGCCAGTAATATCATTTACAGATCTAATTACATACCAACAAGGATGCTCGTTGCGAGTAGTGCGTACTTGGCTAGCTCAAGACCCAACTAATATTAATTTAAGCACTTCATGTGATCAAGTGATCGACCTTCATGACATTGAATCACCAAATATTATTTGCCCAGCAAATATTACTGTACAATCTAATTTGAATTGTAAAGCCATTGTGCAATGGACGGAGCCAACTACTTCTGATAACTGCAGTCGTGTTAATTTGACAAGTTCAATTCTTTCAGGAAGTGAATTAAATCTGGGTAATACCGATGTAATTTATACCGCAACTGATGCTTGCGGAAATACGGCTACTTGTCAATTTACAGTTACCGTAGAGGAAAATTGTTGTAATCAAAATCCTACAATTGTGTGTCCACCTGATTTCTTTGGATGTCCTCAAGGGATAGAACCTGCGATTACGGGATCCGCTACTTCGACCAGATTAAATCCAAATTGTCAACCAGCAATTATAACTTATAAGGATGAAATCATGTATCAACAGGGTTGTTCATTGCGAGTAGAAAGAACATGGACCGCAGCAGATTCAATTCATCCTAATTTATTGGCTTCATGTGTGCAAGCGATTGATTTAAAGGATATAGAATCACCAAATATTATTTGCCCTGCAAATATTACTGCTCAACCTGACCTGCAATGTAATGCAGTAGTTAGCTGGAATAACCCGGGCACATCTGATAATTGTAGTAGGGTAACTTTAAATAGTACTCATGTGAACGGAGGTATCTTTACAGTAGGTATTACAGATGTTATTTATACAGCAACTGATGCTTGTGGTAATTCTGCTACTTGTTCATTTAGAGTTACTGTGACGGATGATTGTTGTAATAAAGCACCTATAATTGTTTGTCCTAGAGATTATAATGGATGTCCGCAAAGTACTGATCCTTCCAATACAGGTATTGCAACTGGTCGAGCTGCCAAAGTAGGGTGCCCGGATCCAATTATTAGCTATACGGATGAAATTATTTATCAACAACCATGTTCATTGCGTTTAGCTAGAACATGGAGAGCTACAGATCCAAATGATGCCCAATTATTTGTTGTGTGTGCTCAAGTCATTGATATGTATGACAAAGACGGACCGAATATTACTTGCCCATCTGAGATTTTCGTTATGTCAGATTTAAATTGTTCTGCAAGAATATTTTGGAGTGAACCATTGGTTACTGACGAGTGTAGTATTTTTACGATCACCAGTACACATCAACCGGGAGATTCTTTTGGTTTAAATACAACCGTTGTAACTTATACCGCAACAGATGCATGCGGGAATTTAAGTTCTTGTAGTTTTAATGTGAATGTCATAGAAAATTGTTGTTATAAACCACCAGTTATAACATGTGTACCGGATTATTTTTCATGTCCGGGTTCGACAGATCCAATCCGTACAGGAACTCCGTTAGTGACTAAAGGAAATAATGCTTGTGGAACGCCGCTGTTAACCTACCGGGATGATACCTTGAAGATATCATCATGTTTACTCATACTATCAAGAACTTGGACAGCACAGGATTCTGCAAATAGCAATTTATTTTCAACTTGTATTCAGAATATAGCATTGGTTGATACTGTCGCTCCGGTGATGACTAATTGCCCTGCGAATTTTAATATCAATCCAAATTATAATTGTGATGCATTTCCAACTTGGACACCACCAATTTTTATAGATCAATGCAGCAGCACTTCAATAACTACAAATCATGAAATCGGTAGTCCATTTAATATTGGAAATACAGAAGTTATTTATACAGCGACAGATGCATGTGGAAATAGTTCTACCTGTTCTTTTGTGGTTACAGTGACGGATAGTTGTTGTAATAAGCCTCCAACTTTAGTTTGTCCAAACAATTACCAAGCATGTCCTAGTTTGTCCATTCAACCGGAAGCAACAGGTTTTGCAATAGCTGTACCGGGATCTGATTTTTGCGGTTCGGTTGTAATAAGTTATAGAGATAGTGTAATCACTACAGGGCCATGTCCAGGAGCACTCAAAATAGCGAGAACATGGATTGCAAAAGATTCCATATTGTCACAATTATCGAGTCAATGTAAACAATTAATAGAATTAAGTGATCAACAAGTGCCTAAGTTTACGAGTACTCCAAGAAATATTACAGTTGATGCGAATGGAAATTGTGAAGCAGTAGCACATTGGACCATTCCAGTGGCATTAGATAACTGTGGTATTGCATCATTAACCAGTAATTATAGTTCAGGATCTACTTTTACAGCAGGAAATTGGAATATTATTTATACGGTAACGGACTATTGTGGTAATTCTGCGACAACTGGTTTTACAGTAAGTGTACAAAATACAGAAGTTGGAATTTCTTGTCCAAATGATACTGTAGTATACCGTCTTAATCCACAAATTAATGGCGCTCTTGTAGATTGGCAATATCCTAGTGTCAAACATTGTACTCCATGTATTGATTCTTTACCAGGATTCATTTATATGGGTGAACATAACGGGCATCGATATTTTTGTTCAAAGGGACCTGAATCATGGGTTAATGCTCAAATCTTATGTGATATCAACGGAGGTAAATTGGCAGTAATAGAAGATGCGGATGAAAATCAATTTATTGCCAGCAAATTAAATGGTCAGACGGCATGGATAGGTGGTACGGATAGAAGAATTGAAGGTTTATTTGAATGGCATGATGGCGCATTATTTAAATATCAAAACTGGATGCCAGGTCAACCGAATCATGTTCGTGCGAATGATGATTACATAGAACTATTTCCTGATGGTACGTGGAATGATCAGGATGGAAATGAATCTCGTGAATTTGTATGTGAAATTACTTGTTTTGATTTAAAACAAATTGCTGGGCCAGCGAGAGGAACAGTGGTGCCATGTGGACATTCCACAATAACCTATGTTGCTTCAAAGGATGGTAAAAAAGATACCTGTAGTTTTGATATAAAAGTGGACTGTGATTCTATTACTAAGTACTGTAATGTTAAAGCAGAAAATAGTAAATTAATGTGGATCGATCGTTTGGTATTTGCAAATATTGATAATCGATCTGGAGACAATGGAGGGTATCATTATTTTAATACCCAATGCGGTGAATTGACATCAGGACAGAATTATAATCTCTGCGTAACACCCGGATTCTTAAATACCATTTATAATGTTTATTGGAAAATATGGATAGACTATAATGCAGATGGGTTCTTTAGCAATAATGAACAGATCGTATATGGATATGGTAACACAACGATGTGTGCTAATATACAAATGCCTCCAACATTTGTACCACATCTTGTGAGAATGCGAATAGCTATGTCATATGGTTCCTATCCAAAAGATGCATGCAGTCATATTTTGTTTGGAGAAATTGAAGACTATTGTATTTCATTAAATGGTGGAACTGAATTAAAAGTCGATGGATCATTCCATGAAGGTGCTGTAGCATTAAAGTGTTTAGGTATTTGTGATCAGCCGGATGATATAGCAAACATTGATCTTTTTGATCCTCTTGAATTGATTTCAAGGCCTGTTGATGTTCGTGTAATTCCAAATCCAGCAAATGAAGAAATACAGATTAAAATAAGTAAAGGTCAATTTAGTACCATGTCTATTTTTAATTCGGATGGGAAGATGGTATTAAAAAAATTAAATGAACAAGAATTTATTGAACCAATCAATACCTATGATTGGAATAACGGAATGTATTTTTTATTGTTAGAAACAGAGCAAAAGGAACAAATCTTAAAGCGATTTGTGATACAACATTGAAATCATTTTAAATAGATATGAAAAGCGAGACCACTCCATTTGGAGTGGTTTTTTTTTATATAACAAAAATTAGCAGAATGAAAAAAAAGTCTCAGTATTTCGGCATTTTAGCGTTCTTTTCAATGTGCTTATTGAGGCCAATTCAAAGTAAAAAAATGGTTGCTGAATTAAAACAATAATACCTAAATTCTTATCATGAAAATTAGAAAAAATTCATAACCATTATTCATAATTTGAGTTCAAAATAAATTCATATTAATGTTTTATATAAAGGATAAAAAATACAATTATAGAAGACTATACATTTTTTTTTATTCATATAACATTTTTTAAAAAAAATCATACAATAGTTGTAATTTTCGAACTGGAATTGAAATTTCCACCCATTTAATCAAGCAAAATATAGTTTTAAAATGAAAGTTAAATTAACATTAACCGGCCTGTTATTCTGTTGCTTACTTTTTGTTATACTTCAAGCTAGACAAGAATTTATTAAATTACCTATAGGTAGTCAGTCTAAAATCCAAAAAGTATTTTCCGCTGCAACTTTAGATTTGAACACTACCAAGCAACATTTCCAAGCAGCCCCAGGGAATGAGATTGATTTTATAAATCCTGTATTACCAAAGGTCGTTGCATGCGGCGAAACTGCGTTGGCGGTAATCGATGTTGTAAAATTAAATACTGGAAAAACCAGTTCAAGCATGCAGCTATCCATTGCATTAGATAAGGGATTAAGGTTTTCTGGTCAATTTTTTGCTGTAGGGTGTACGGGCATTCAATCCAATGTAAAATTCAGAAATGATCTTTCAACAGCACAAAATATTGTATTCGACTTTCCGGATATGCAAACAGGTGTTTGTTCTATGATCAAATTTAGTTTTGGGCTCAAGGTAGATTGTGAAGTCATTCAAATAATAAATACCAATCCTAATGAAGTTTTCAATTGGTCCTACAAAATGAATTACACAGGTGGATTCGATACTAAGGAAGAAAGTCCAATACCTATCAATAAACCTAAACTTACCATAACTGATCCTGGTTCCGCAATAGCATCACCGGGTTCTATATTGACAAGAAGTTTTACAATTTGTCAAACGGGCGTGGATGCCTATTTATTAGATTCACTTATCATTAATGATTTTGGCGCTTCGGATATCAATATTAAAGGAGTAAAAATTAATGGAGGAGTTGAAAAAAGTCAATACATTTCTGGCTTACCCGGAAATCAAACCATTACCATTCCTGCATCTGAATTTGTCAATGCAACACTTTCTGGAACGAATAATTTAGGAAATGCAAATACTAAATTTGATGGACCTGAGGGAGGTAATCCTAATTCAAAGGCGGAGTGTTTAGTTATAACAGAGGTGATTGAAATTAATGGTTGCAAGAGCAATAGTTTATCATCTCAGGTTGTAGCAGGTTGGGGATGTGGTGGTAACATTTGTCAATATTCTGATCCGGTAAATCCTAATATATCCATAGAAATTTCTGGAGGACCTAAATTAACTATTTCAGAAGAGGTTGGATCTGAATTGTGCTTAGGTAGAAGTTACCAACATTCAGTAACTGTACAAAATGAAGGAACCAGTATTGCAACCAATATAGATTTTGATGTCTATTTATGGTCGAATACCATAGATCAATTAGCTGATTGTAATGGTGGATCTTTAGATTCTAACGCATTCCAAATAAGCATTAATAATGGTAGTTTTCAATCCATTAAACCGATAAAAGTCCAAACCAAAAATTGTAATGGATTTCTTTCTTGTTATACCCAAGATATTGTTTTGGGATCAACATTAAGGTTGCCGGAGATGAGGCCCAATGATCGTATAGAAATCAGGTACACCAAAAAATTATGTTGCCCTTCCTCAACCGGATATTACAATGCAAGTGGAGATGCTATAAAGGCTGATTATATGGACCGTTGTGGCAATCTAAATAATATTTTACCTACTCTGGTAACTGATCAAATATTTTTTACTAAAGGAGAAATTTCAAATGAAACTCCTGGAGCTTTTCGGGATGGAGTTCTTTCAGAATTAACACTCATTTATAGAGAATTAATTATCAGTAATTATAATGCGAATTCTTTGATTGAATTAGAGATTACTTTACCTCCAGGATTTAGTTGGTCTGGAAATATTTCTGATATCATTTGGACTGATGCTGCAAGAAGAGTTTGGCCAACAAAATCATTGAATTTCAATAATGGTATCATTAGAGCGCGATTCAATGTTCAAGAATTACAAACGATGCTGTTTTCAAAAGTTAATTCAGAAATCAAATTGAAGAATTTAGTATTGGATTGTAATCAATTGGGCTCAGCAAATCCATTGTTTACTGAATTTGGCGTTGAAGTTAAATTTTTTCCTGATCCGAATAATTGTGATTGTGAAATTCCATTAGCATCGAATAAAGTGATCAATGAAATATTCTGCCCTATTATTAATAATGACCAATGTAGAGGAGTATTTTTCTATGATTTTGATGTTAAAAGGACTACCTATGGATTGCAGGATAGTAATGATGATGAACTTCCGGATAATAATAATATTGCAGATCCAAATATCGACCCAATAAAAACCATTCGCGCGATGGCAGGTGATGAAATTACAGCTCGTTATAGTGGTGTAATAGAGGATACTGTAGATGTATTTCCAATGCATCAATATTTATATGCCGAAAGTAATTTTCCAAGTGCTTCTGAAATGATAGTTGCTAATGCATCTGCTGAAATTTATGATGCAAGTCGTAATGTTGTTATCCATTGTCAGGATATTAAATCAGAATATTTGGGAAATGATGTATGGAAATTTGATTTAAGTAGACCAGCCATTTTAGCTGCGGGTTGTGCAGATCCCAATTTAGCCGGTTTTGGTGGTTATGAAAAAAATGATACCGTTAAATTAAAAGTGATTTACAGAATCAATAAAAATATACCGAACGTAGTAGTCGAAAATTTAATGTTAAACCGATTATATGTTTCGAGTATTCCGGATCCCGTAAATGATATAGATAAGAAGCAATGTTATAATCGATTTGGAAGATTCATTTACATTGGTTATTATTTAACGAATAATGGTATACCGGCTGTATTCGAAGGTTGTGAGAATGATTTCGTTGCTGTGAATTTCGAATATCACAATATTCCGACAAGTACTTCTACAGGTTCTAATTTATTTCCATTTGAATATCGTCCTCAAATAGTATTGGATCAAATGGAAGTTAAATTGCCTGCGGGTTATTCTTATGTAAGTTCAGAAGCTGTTCTTTCTGTGGGGAGGGGTTCCGGAATTCCGGTTAACCTTAGAGCTAATGTGGCTCCTGTTAATCCGAATGTTTCAAATCTGGTTTTTGATTTAAGACCATTATTTAAATCAAATAATCCAAATGGTCCTTGGGATGATCCTGATGATGCATTTATTGTTGAAATTCGGGTATTTATTAATCCGGATTGTCAAGTTCCTAAGATATCAAAATTCTCTGGTCGAACGATTGCAAGTCGGAGAGGATTTTTACTCAACATTCCAGCCAATGGCAATAATTCAGAACCTATCGATAACGAAGACCAAGTGTTGGATCCTGCAAACACAGCTTTCAATTTGACTTTTGTACGGCCTCATCTTGCATTGCAATCCAGTAACCAGACCGTTAACGGGATAACTTCTAATTTTAATTGGCCTTTAAATATATATAACACTGCAGCAAATACTCAAGCTAGAAATGTTTGGTTGTATTTTAAGAATCCTTCAGGACAAATTGCTATTAATGAATTAAAAATTGGAAATACAAAAATCAATGCATCAGCAGGTGGCTTTTTCCAATTGGGAAATTTAACTTCTCAAGGTGGACAATTAAATTTGGAAATTAATGGAAGCAGTAATTTCTTATGTAATTTAGATAGTGTTATTGTTTATGCCGGTTGGAATTGTGTAGGTTATCCAACACAATTTGAAGCAGATCTCTGTGATAAAGCTGAATATACCTTGTACATAAAACCATTTAGTACAAACATGAGTATTACCAGTCTATTGCCCATTGAAAATGCATCTAAAATTTACAAATTATGTGAAAACATTGAATTTGTTGTACAAGTCGATAATATTGGTCAATCCAATGCTTCAAACATTGATTTTGACTTTATAGCTCCACCGGGATTCGAATACATACCGGATAGTACTTATATTGAATATCGGATAAAATCTATAATTCCACCTAGCCCTAATGTTAGAAGTGGAAATTGGAGAAAAATTGGCAACCCTGTCATTGTAGGAAATGATCCTTTGGGTGTTATACATAGATTTGATATAACTAAACAGTGGAATGCTGCTACCGGACAAAACACACTTGGTGGTGTTAATGGTTCGCTGCCATATACGGTAATTAATCCGGATTCCAGCAAATTCTATATTCGGTTTATGGCCAAAGCAAGATGTGGTTTTAATCCTGGAACACGAATACCATATCGGGTGTCCGCACAGTCAACATGTCAATTGGGATCTAATCAAAAGGAAATTTCAATTACAGAATTTTCCGTTCCAATTAATAGTATTAATCTTAAAGATCCGAATTATTCAAATATAACCTGTCCATCCAATATTACGATTGCATCAGGACCTGATTGCAGTGTTAATGTCAATTGGATTGAACCTGCACCAAAAGATTTATGTAATCCTGTAACCGTTAAAGGAACGCATAAGCCTGGTGATCGATTTAATATAGGAACAACTACCGTTAGTTATACGGGTACCGATGCATGTGGTAATCAAAATACTTGTAGTTTCACCATTACAGTGACAGAGAATTGTTGTAACAACAAACCTATCATAACATGCCCTGCTAATATATCCGGATGCCCTGGAGGATCTATTCATCCTGATATTACAGGATATGCAACTGCAAGACCGCTCATTTCAACTTGCCTTCCTCCGATTATGACGTATACAGATAAAACGATTTATGCGGGACCTTGTAAAGGTGCAATAAAAATTGAAAGAACATGGAGAGCAGCAGTTCCTGGCATACCTACTACATTTAGTGAGTGTATCCAAACCATAGAATATAAAGATGACATAGCCCCTGTATTTACTAGTATTCCGAAGAACATTACCATTCAGGTTTTTGGTGCCTGTGATGGAATTGCAACTTGGGTAGATCCCATTGCGACTGATAAATGTGGTGGTGTTACGATCACAAGTAAT
>Ga0154020_10006925_pt1 | contig 13285 bp, 10 predicted proteins | sample Klosneuvirus_201_FD_109709 | JGI IMG/M metagenome (GOLD analysis project Ga0154020, IMG submission 109709) | Active sludge microbial communities from wastewater, Klosterneuburg, Austria - Klosneuvirus_20160825_MG | ecosystem: Engineered > WWTP > Aerobic digester > Activated sludge | place... | reverse complement strand
TCCTACGACTCGTTCACCCGATAGGACTGGTTATCTTCGAGCCTATTTTGCGCTGGCGCTGCTTCCGCGGCTTTGAAAAATCGACCAACTTTTAATGTAGGTAAACGCGGTAACGAGCTGGAAGTCGTCTCGCATATGATCGGGCCAGTCCTTGATGGTGCTGAGAATGCCCTGTGTTTTCGATAGATTGCTGAGATCCTGGCTCTCGATATGTCCTTCGAGATCGCTCTCTTTGCGCTGTCCTCTCGGCTCACGTTCGTCCGGCTTTTCCCCGGCGGTGCCCGCGACAACAGGGGCTTTCGAAGGAACTACTATGTCCGGTGTGATTCCCTTTGCCTGAATTGATCGATCCTTTGGCGTGTAGTAGCGAGCGATCGTTAGCTTCAGCCCCGATCCATCGGGTAGCGTAACGAGGGTTTGAACGGAGCCCTTACCAAACGTCGTTGTGCCCATAATCAATGCCCGCTCATGGTCCTGCAGCGCACCTGCGACGATTTCTGAAGCGCTGGCGGATCCTCCATTGACCAGTACGACGACCGGGAACCCAACGTAAGTCCCTCGTTTTTTTGCAAATTCACGCTCTATTCGATCTCTGTCACGTCCCACGGTCGAAACAATCAGGCCGCTCTCAACAAACAGGTCCGTAACAGCCACAGCCTGATCCAGCAGCCCGCCTGGGTTGTCCCTCAAATCAAGCACGAGCCCGCGGAGGTCTCCCTGATTTTTTTTGAGGATGGATTTGAGTTCATCACCGGTGCTCTCCTGAAAACTAGTCACCCGGACATATTCGATTCCGCTGGCGAGATTTGCGGCTCTGACAGATTTGACTTTGATAATCTCACGCCGAAGAGTGAACAGAATGGGGTCCTTAACATTCTTTCTGCGGACAAGGAGTTTCATGGTAGATCCGGGCTCTCCCCGCATTTTCTCAACGGCGTCGTCGTTGCGGAATTTGGTGAGTGGGGTTCCGTCGATTTCGATGATCTCATCACCGGATTTCACGCCGGCCTTGTGCGCGGGCGTATCCTCGATCGGCGAGACGACGACTAGTTTGCCGCGCTCCTGGGAAACGATAATCCCAACGCCGCCGAATTTACCCTGGGTGTCTGAAGTGAGCTGCTCGAAGGCTTTTTTCGGCATAATCATAGTGTGGGGATCCAAATGATCGACAATTCCTTTAAGGGCATGACCGACCATGGCGTCCTCGCGGACCTTATCTTCATCGACGTACATCGTTTCCAGGTAAAACAGCGCTCGTGCGAAAGTCTCCAATGAGCGGTAGCGCGCGTCAAGAACTGGTGGTGTCGTGATATTCGAGTCCGCTTTAGGTGACGCGCAGAAAACATGCCGGCCTGGCAAAGCGCAGACGAGACAGATAAGGAGCGACAGGTTTGCCACGATCTTCGACATGGGAGCCTCTTCCAGGGCACCGGGTGATGCCATCCGGGATGGACGGCGCAGGTTCACTCGGGGCGTGAAGACGACTATATCGTGAAGGATCGGGCAGAGTCGATAAAAGGTTTAACCATGAGTTCTATTGCCGGGATTGTTTTTTTGTCATGAGGGTTGCGACCATAGTGCGCAGCTGTCTGGACTTGTCGCGGTCGATGGCTGGTGCACGCTCATTTTTTTCAAATCGCTCAAGCAGCGCAGCGGCTTTGGGGAGCTGTTTGGTCTTTACGTATTGAGTCACTAAGGCATCCACCGGTGCATAGCAGGCTGGGCAGGTAATGGCGGCACTTTCGAAGAATTCAATAGATTTTGCGCGCTGATTGGTCGCGGCAAGGACATGACCCAATTGCAGTTGCGCCATGTAATAAGTCGGATTTTCCACAAGCGCTCGCCGGTAGAACTTCTCTGCCAGAAGGTAGTGCTTTCGCTTTTCAGCGACAAGGCCGAGGTTTTGGTAAATTCGCTCTTTATAGGGGTAGGGTGGATTCTCCCTGCGCTTCAGCAGATTCTTAAGAATTTTCTGCGCCTCATCGAGGTTGCCGCTCTCGATGAGTGCGGAGCTAAGGTTCAGAGAATAGGTTGATGTTGGCTTCAGAACGACAGCCCGGCGAAGGTGAAAAAGCCCGCGAGTCGGGTTATTCAGGGCGAGTTGTGTCAGGCCCATCAGGTTTTGAATTTCCGCGTCGTCCGGATATTGATCGACCAGAGGCCGTAATTCATCGAGAGCGAGATTTGCCTGCCCTGCGTCGATATAGGTGTAGGCGGTTGACAGGTGGGTGCGTACTTCGGGATTTTCTTGTGAGGCTTTGGGCTCAAAGGTTTGACAGCCTGCACTGCAACATATTAAACTAGCAGCGATAAAGGCATGAAAAACAATTGAAGTACCGGTAATCTTTGGGTAATTTACCGGATTTTGATGGTCGTCCATTTCGCGAATCAGGACTGTACCGCAGGTGGATTTTGCCATGGGCTCGCTCCCGTTGTGCCGGTAAGACCGGCAAATGCAGTGATGGCGCATATCAGGTGAAGTGCTCATCGCATATTGTACCAAAATCTGGGGAACTCACCGATGGATCAGCAACAAACATCAATACCGGCTGTAACAGTCGAAGATCAAAAGGCAAAACGCGCTGCTTTCGGGCAAATGCTGCGAGATGCCCGCCTGCGAGCGGGTATGTCGGAGGAAGCAGTCGCGCAGTCAACCAGGATTGCGCGGCACTTTATTGTGGCACTGGAATCCGGAGACTTCACCCGGTTGCCCGGAAATATTTTTGGACGGGGATTCGTGCAGAGCATCGCCCGAACTGTTGGCGGGGATGAATCTGCTATGGTTGCTGCCTATCAGGAATGTGTGAGTGAAACGCTTCGAGCGACAGCTCAGACATCCAGTCCTGCTGAAACCACATCCGATAACCTCAAGCCGCGATTAATCAGAAAGCCACGGCATGCTGGTCAGCACACGAAGTCCATCCGCGCGTCCGGTCCCCATTCCACAGACTCCCGTGATAGCGCAAGTGGAGCGGCTGGTGTTTCCAAAAGTGTAACTAAGTGGGCCTTAGGGCTTCCCGTTGGTTTAGTTCTGGTGGGTTTGGTTGCGCTGTTTTTCATTGGGCGTCAAAACACCCCGACACGATCACCCCATAAAGACGCCGCTGTTGTCTCGGGGACGTCAGCCAGCCTCTCGACGGATTCAGCTGGGTCAACGAGTTCAGGGAGCGCAGGGAGTTCAGCGGGGCCTGAAATAGCAGCTGTTGAAGCACCGATTGAGGCAGCACCCGCCGACGACGATGTCCACCAGGATCCGCCTGCGGACGCTGCCGCTGCAGCAGGAGTTGGAACAGTGGATCCTGTGGCAGCTGTCGCTGTGATGCCGCCCGCTCCAGTAGCGGCACCCGTGGCTGCACCTTTAACGGTGCCCACCGTCCCAGTGGCAGAGCCGGTGGCTACCCCACCCGCCGAGGCGACAACGGCCTCGGCACAAACTGACCTTCAGGTTCTTGAGCTGGTGGTCAAAGCAGCGGTAAAGTTGAAAATTGGGCTCGACGGCGGCACAACAGAGACCAAGGAATTGCGGCCGGATACTTACAGGTTCGAGTTCAAAGATCGTGCAGACGTGATGATTTATGATGCATCGAGCGTTGACGTTGCTTTTAACGGTCGCTCGCTTGGGTCTCTTGGATCGAAGGGGCGGATCAGGCGTTTGAGTTTTGCCGCGCCTCAGGCGGCGCAGAGTGCCATGCCGGCCTCAAGGGCCACCCTTCAATAGTACTTAGCGTCGGGATTCTTTATAGCCCTGCCGAGCCTTCGGATTTCTTCGGGTATTTGCAACTTTTTGTTGTTTTTGCAGGATGAAAAACCTCCAGCCATTAAAGTGAACTGCCTGGTTGGCCGATCCGGTGTTTGAAGATCGCGGTGCGGTTTTCATAGAGTCTGAGCAGGACGGGCTTCGAGGGCGAATAGCCTGAACCCATGCGGGGATGGACGGGCGCAACTTTCGGGTTGCCCCAATTGTGCGGGCCAGGGATGGCCGGATTGCCAGGAGGGCGGTTCAAGATCTCCTCACCTTTCAGATTCAAAATTGGACTAGATGCCGGGAGAAATCCCGGCTTCTTTTTTTGCAGTCGGAGGGGTGCTTGACTGCCTGCCAGACAACAGTTTAACCACAGAAAATTCCTGCATTACCGGCGAAACAAATGTATGATCCTGCCACGATATGACCGCAGCTACATTGATCACATTGCAGGATCTCATTGCCGCACGCGCTCCCTGGCAGGAGCGCGGCGAATCGCTTGCTTTTGTGCCAACGATGGGCGCTCTTCATGCCGGTCATTTAAGCCTGGTGCGGTTGGCTAAGGAATCTGCTGATCGCGTGCTCGTCAGCATTTTTGTTAACCCAACCCAATTTGGTCCCAACGAAGATTTTGAGAGGTATCCCCGCACGGTTGCCGCTGACTTGGAATTGCTCCGCCAGGAGGGAGTCGACGCGGTTTTTCTTCCCAATGTTTCAACGCTGTACCCTGATGGATTTCAGACGACCGTGCGTAACAGGGATTTAGAAAATCAACTGTGCGGTGCTTTTCGACCAGGTCATTTTGAGGGGGTCCTCAGCGTAGTTCTTAAGCTTTTCAATATGGTTCGACCGGATTGTGCCGTATTTGGAAAGAAAGATTACCAGCAGTGGCGCATGATCGAAACAATGGTCAGGGATTTGAACATTGACGTAAAAATTATCGGAGCTGAAACCATACGGGAGTCTGATGGCCTGGCGTTGAGTTCCCGTAATCGCTACTTAGACGCGGAAACCCGCGGGGGGTCTGCAGCGATTTTTCAGGGGCTGGATGCAGCTGCGATACTTTATGCAAAAGGTGAACGCGAGCAAAAGAAATTAGTTAGTGCCTGTACGGATGCGATTTTAAGCGTCTCCGGTGCAGCAGTTGAATATGTTGAAATTCGGAGACAATTTGATCTCGGTAAGCTGGAGAATGGGAGTGACGAGCCGGCAGTAATGCTGGTGGCTGCACGATTTGGTGCTGTTCGCTTAATAGATAATCTGGAATTTAAATCTCCGTGAATCCGGGGGTCATGATGACCTTCATACAATCGTCGGATTGAGTTAGGAACATGGATTGTCGCTGATATCTCGTAACAAGATGCGTTTTTTTTGGTGGCTTCGTAATCCGCTTTACTGGTGGATTCGATCCCGACTGGTTCCAGGGGACCCCATAAAGGAACTGGGAATAGATCCGGCTCGCCCGATTATTTATGTAATGCGGACGAATTCGCTAAGCGACCTTCTGGTACTTGAAGAGCACTGCTTAAAAGCTGGAATGCCTCTTCCAAGCAGACCGACGACCGCGAAGGACATGAAAACACTCGGGTCCGCGAGTTATATCTATCTGGTTGAAATGAACCTGCTGCAACTGGACCGCGGAGGCCGCAAGTTGCCTCCTTCACCCCTAAGTCGTTTACTGACCGTAGTTAAAGAAGCCGGTGCCGGACGGGAGAAAGACGTTCAACTTGTTCCTGTGTCGGTGATGTGGGGGCGCAATCCTGGTAAGGACGAGCGGTCTATTTTTAAGCTGCTGTTTTTTGATGATGAACGTGCTGGGATCGTGCAGAAGTTTTTCATCGTATTGGCGCAGGGACGCAATGTATTCGTCAATGTCGGCAAGCCCATTTCAGTCCAGGATCAATTAGCAGAGGGCCTGGATGTCGACGAGACCGCTCGAAAGATCAACCGCGTTATCCGCGTCCATTATCAGTCTCAGCGCATGGCAACCCTTGGTCCGAGTCTTTCTGATCGGGGACGACTCATTGAAACACTCCTTCGCACCAAGCCTTTAGCAGCCGCCATCGAAGAAGAGTCTCGTAAAAACAAGCTCACAATAGAACGTGCAGCATCCCGTGCCAGGCGTTACGCCATGGAAATTGCCGCTGATACTCGGTACCAGACGGTTCGCGCTCTGGAAATCATGCTGGGCTATCTATGGAATCGGATATTTAGCGGAATAACTGTCAGGCATTCGGATCGTCTGCGCGAGATCCCCAAGGGCGCCGAAATCGTTTACGTCCCTGCTCACCGAAGTCACATGGATTACCTTCTGATCGGGTATCAACTTTATCAGGAAGGTCTGGTAACGCCGCATACGGCTGCAGGAATCAACCTTAATTTTTGGCCCGTCGGTGGATTCATCCGTCGCGTAGGTGGCTTTTATATTCGGCGATCATTTGGCGGAAACAGGCTGTATGCAAAAGTTTACAATGAGTATGTGCATGCCCTGCTGACTCGCGGACATTCTGTGAAGTTTTTTCCCGAGGGCGGTCGAAGCCGCTCAGGAAAACTATTGGCCCCGAAGACCGGAATGTTAGCGATGGTTGTTCATAGTTTTTTGAGAAACCACGAGCGGCCCATAGTGTTTGTTCCGATTTTTGTAGCTTATGACAAGGTCGTTGAGGTGAGATCCTACCTCAAGGAGCTTGCAGGAAACAAAAAAAGAGGCGAGTCGGTTGGGCAGCTTTTGCAGGCACGCAAAATCCTCCGTTCAACATTTGGCCAGGCTTATATTTCAGTTGGACAGCCTATTGACCTTGGAGGGTATTTAGAGGCCAGTCATCCCGGTTGGGCGGATGAAACAGTAAGTTCCGAGACGAAGCCAACGTGGATGACGCCGGTAGTTCAAAGTCTAGCCCGGGAAGTAATGACTCGCATAAATAATGCGGCCGTTGTGTTTCCTACAGCAATTGTTTCCATGATTTTATTGTCGATCCCGCATAAAGCCATGTCTGAAGAGGATATTCTGGGTCAGATCCAGTTGTTGACAGAGCTTCAGCGCCGGTGTCCTTACGGACCCGATATCACCCTTCCTCAGGAAGCGCCTAAAGAAATCCTGTCACTGGTTGAGAAACTGGGGGGCGTAAAGCGCTTCAATCACCCTGGTGGAGACGTGATCTATTTGGGCGAAACAGACGCAGCCGTTGCGAGTTATTATCGCAATAATCTGTTGCACATGTATTGCCTTCATTCTTTGGTCGCGAGTTTTTTCAGTCATAGTGATGAGGTTAACGAAAACGAGCTCCAGATTGGATGTGCGATTGTTTATCCGCTGGTCGCTGAAGAGCTGTTTCTGCGGTGGTCACCTGAAGAGGTGGGGACCCAGATACAGAGCATTGTCGACGCATTGGTTGATGTGGGCATGCTGGTCCGGAATGCCGATCGGAAAATTCTGCGCAGGCCGCCGGTGACCGGCCAACAGTTTGTGGCACTCAAAATACTCGGGCGATGTATTGGACAAACCGCTGAAAAATATTCGATAGCCATAACACTGCTAGCTCAATTTGTTGGAAAAGGATGGGTGGCTCGAAGTGTTTTTGAAACCCATTGCCAAACCATGATGCAGCGAATTTCCCTTTTAAACGGCATTACAGAACCCGGGTTTGCCGATGCTGCGGCGATCAAAGTGTTTTTGGAGCGACTGAAATCTCTTTCGTACCTGGAAGTGGACCAGTCAGAGAACTTTCGCCTACTCCCATCGTTTGACTATGTTGCAAAGAATTCGCCGGTTTTGCTGAGTGTCGACATGCGACATAGTATCTCCCGAACGTTGAACGGGTTTGGAGCAGCCGGGGCGGCCGGCTCATGAGCAAAAAATGGGATAAACGTTCCTGGGAGAACGAAGACCGCTCCGATCGTTTTGAACGGGTCGGAAAAATGAAGCGCCGGCATAAAACTGCAGCTGGCGCGAGTGCGCTCGAAGATACTTTTGAGGTTGCGGAAGGTGATTGGCCGTCGAAGTTCCCCGACGGATTCGCCGCGCGCGTAGTAGAAGTTCACAAACGCTATGCATTTGTGTCGAAAGAGATTCAGGTTGGCGAAGTTGATACCAGCGATGTTTGGCTGGCTACAATTGCCAGAAAATTTCTAACCGCCAAGCGCGAGGGTCGGAACTTTGTCTGCGTTGGCGACAGGGTGCTGTGTGTACCCACCAATGAAAAGGATAAGACGACCAAATCAGATCTGCCTCAATGTGTGATTCAACATCTCAGTCCTCGCCGGACCAAAATTGCCCGTCGCGACCCATCACTGGACGGGCGTGAGCATATCTTAGCGACCAACATAGATCAGGTCATGATCGTCGCCAGCTACTTAAGCCCCAAGGTTCGTTGGGGACTTATCGACAGGTATCTGACCATAGCCGAATGGGAGGGTGTAGAGCCGATCATAGTCCTGAATAAGCGCGACCTTTTAGGTAGCGAAGCGACACCGGCTTTTCGTGACGAATGCACGGCAATGGTCGCTCTCTACAGAAAAATAGGGTATCCGGTATTGTCGATTCAGGCGAATGCGCCAAAGGCCATGAAGGACCCGGAAGTGCAGGCCTTACAGTCGATGCTGAAGGGAAAGATCACTGGGTTCTCGGGGCATTCAGGCGTTGGTAAGTCCTCGATCATCAATTTGTTCAAGCCGGAGCTGGTCCAGGTGGTGGAAGAGGACAGCGACATTTTCTACAAGGGCCGCCACACGACTACGTTCGCCAGTTTCATAAAGTTAGGCACTGGCGGATACGTGATCGATACCCCTGGGATTAGAAGCTTCCCCATTAATACCTTTGAGGCCATAGATCTGACCCATTGTTACAGGGAGATGCGCCCCTGGTTGGGAAAATGCAAGTTCCGGGAGTGCCGGCACATTGATGAACCCGAATGTAAGATTAAAGACGCCATGGAACGAGGAGAGATTTCTGAGTGGCGTTATAAGAGTTACCTTGGCATTTTGTTGGGTGAAACCGGTCGTGAAGGGCGGGTCCGTGAAGAATTGCATGATACCGAGCTCTCAGACGACGATAACTGAACAGGCAAATAACGGAGTTTTAGATGTCCTACGAATTTTCTGATTCCGAAGAATTGGCGATGCTGCGAGATTCTGTTCGTAAATTTGCGGAGAATGTTATCGCACCCGAAGCCCATAATCTGGACGAAACCGAGACCTTTTCGATTAAAATAACCCGCCAGATGGGTGAATTAGGGCTGTTTGGTACCGTCGTTTCTCCAGAATACGGCGGGCAAGGAATGGATTACATTTCATATGTTGTCGCGGTGGAGGAATTGGCGCGAGTTGATGGATCCCAGGCGGCGACCATTGCAGCGCACAATAGTCTTGGCGCAGCGCCAATCTACTATTACGGAACAGAAGTCCAGAAAAAGAAATATCTTCCTCGCCTTTGCACTGGGGAAGCTCTTTGGGGGTTCGGGCTCACCGAGCCAGAAGCAGGAAGCGATGCTCAGGCTAGCAAGACCACTGCCGTATACGATGCGGGGAAAAATGAATGGGTGATCAACGGATCGAAAATATGGATCACCAACAGCGCCTCGGAACTTACGGATGGCATCACTGTGCAGGCCGTCAGCGGCCGACGGCCGGACGGACGGGCAGAGTTGAGCTGCTTCCTGGTTCCGACCAGTACCCCAGGCATGACCCGTCGTGCGATGAAAGGCAAAATGATGTGGAGGGCGTCGAATACGGGCGAACTCTATTTTGACAATGTTCGGGTTCCCGCTGATTCGATGCTTGGAAAAAAGGGTGAAGGATTCAAGATCATGATGGAGACCCTTGATAACGGGCGTCTTTCCATCGGTGCAATGGGGCTGGGACTTGCGAAGGGTGCTTTGGCGGCGACACTAAAATATGCCAATGAACGCCGGACATTTGGCGTTCCAATCGGGAAGCATCAGGCAGTTGCATTCAAACTCGCAGAAATGGCCACCAGGGTTGAAGCTGCTGAGAGCCTCTTATACAAAGCTGCATGGCTGAAGCAGACCCATCAGCCCTTTGGCAAGGTCGCTGCTATGGCTAAGCTCTATTGTTCAGAAGTTGCAGAATACTGTGCCAGAGAAGGCCAGCAAACGTTTGGTGGGTACGGTCTGATGAAAGAGTACCCCATAGAAAGATTTTACCGGGATGCGGCCTTGCTGCGCATTGGCGAAGGCACGAGTGAGATCCAACGTCTGGTCATTTCCAGACACCTCGGGTGCTGATTGAGTTTAGCCGGAGTCATCGTTAAGTCAGTCCTGGCTTGCGCCATCGCCTCGGTGACTTCATGCGTGGAAAGAGTGGTGAATCCCCGATCCGACTATGATTCCCGCCCATTGACGATCCAAACGGTGGCGCTGTTTAACCAGAAATCACCTTCCAAATATAGCCGGACCTCGTGGAATGGTGATTGGGTTTTTCGACGCGACCGACTGGAACTCATCGACGTGATTTTGCGCAACACTAAGCCGGACGTCGCTCTTTTGCAGGAAGTTATGGCGAGACGTGGCAATACGGCAGAATCGGATAAGAGTATTTTGCTGGCTGGAGCTTTTGCCGACTATGGCTGGTTTGATTACAAAGTTATGGATTTCTCCGATACTCATGAAATTCAAACGATGGCGCTCGCTACAGCGGTTTCAATAAAAAAAGTAAACGAAGCAGACCCTACTGTGCGCGATTCATGGCAGATTGGCACGGATGGCTTTCTTACCGCGACGACTGTTGATTTTGAGGGTGAGCCTATAGCGGTATTCAATGTCCAGATGCCAGCAAAAATCGGACAAAAATACCTGTGGTATACGTTCGTCGAAGACCAGGTTGTTGCGCGGATTAAGCGGCTTGGAATTTGTCGCAACAGAGTCATTATTGGCGGGTATATGCCTTCCGATCAGGACTCGAAAAGATTTGCAGACTTTATGGCGCGCCTGCAATTGCGTGATTCATCTGCGGGCTTCTGTCAGATGGCCAGTAAATGTCACACGGCTACATCCGTGAACGAATTGTTTATGGCGACTGTCGGTGATGAGACTCCAGGGCAGATGGACCGTATTTTGGTTCATCAGTCAGCGGTTGTGTATTCATCAGCGCGCAATTTCGATAACTCCGACCCTAACAATCGCTATGCCAAGGGATTCGGAATAAGTCGACTTTGGCCGACCCAACGATTTGGATGGGCCACACAGGTGCGGCTTGCTAAGTGCGCTGGTGAGCCATCTTTGGAAGAGTTTTAGTCGAAAGAAATTCCAATTCCTGCCGCTACTTCAACGCCATGATAATTGCTGGATCCGGTACCACGCCACCGTTCGAGGCGGAGACTAAGGATTTTTCTTTCATCGATGAGGTGTAAGAAAGTTGCCGTGAGCGAGGCACCAAACTCTGTTTTAAACTCCTTGGCTTTCCCTGTAGGGATCATTCCATGGGTCGCAGGCATCAGATAAAGTAGACGAAACCCACCGGCAAAGTAAGTAGGATGATAAAGTCGAAGGATACGGGAGCTTTCATGAGCTAGCGACAGGAAAGGTAACTCTTCAGCCTCTTGCTCTGATGACTCTTTTGTACGAAGCATGCGGAAACCACCGAAAAGCCCCATAATCCAAGAATTATCGAGAATGAATCGATAGGCCAAAGTCGGGTGAGCTTTGCCGGGCGAAAATTGCTTTTCGGAGAAGGACACCGGGAAGTTTCTCGTGATTTCAATGCCGGTGTACGAGCGGGAAAAGGGTGCTGGATCCGTGGTTGGTTTAGCAAATCCAGTAGGCGCGCTCAAAAACACGAGTGGACTTAAAATCAAAATGACATTCAAAAACACATTCACGAGACTAATTCCCAGGAGTTATAGAGCAGCTCATACAAATTTGAGGTTCATCCCCGGCTCCACAGAGAGGTACTATACACGGACCGCAAAGGGAGGTGCCTCGTGACCCATGCTACTAGGAACTTAGGCCTGATGGCATTGAAAAAAATACCTACGGCTAAAGCGGCGTTGGGTATTGTCTTGTTTCTTGGGCTTGCCACTCTGTTCCCTGCCTTCGTTCAGTACCTGTTTTCCTTCATTTTGCTGCTCATGGTCATTAATGGTGCCTGGTGGCGGAAAAATCCTGCGCATCCAGCGATTCAACACCTACACCGGGGAATCGCTGGCTACCTGAGCTTGATGATTGTGGCATCCGTGCTATCCGGGACTTTTGGAATTCATGTCCTCAGCTTTAAAGACGCTGTCATGGTGCCCTTGCATTTTGCGGTCAAAAACGGTCTGGTCTGGATTGTTCTTTTTTGGGGCATTCTGTCTGTAACCCGGCGCGAAGGTGTATGGTCGGCACTTTTTGCCGGATGGCTCGCGCTTTTTTCACTGAATTTCATTTATCTGGTTGTGCAGAGGTATACAGGTATCGATCTTTCTCACGGTATTGGTGCCGTACTGCCTGCCAATCGATTTGCATATGGGGTCTATCGCGTTTCGGGTTTTACCGGACATCCGCTGACTCTTTCTTTCAGTCTTATGACCTTGTTGGTCACATTTCTCGGCCTGCGACTGGATCCCAAATTGGATTGGACCAGGAGTGAGGCGCGGCTTTTGTCAGGCCTGATCGGCGTGGTCGTGGCAGGGCTTGGGGTTACCGGGTCTCGATGGCCGATGTTTGTTGCACTGGGTAGTTTCATCTTGTGTGAAGGAGCGAGGATTCGTCGATGGATGTGGCAACTGACTGCCGGAGCGTGCCTGGCTGCTGGATTCCTGTATTGGGAAAAGTCCATTTTAGGCCGTTTTATGGAGCTTCTTCAGGGAAATGTGCCGCTTGAGGAGCGTTTTGAGCGTTTGGTCTTTTGGAAAGTTCACTTAAAAATGTTCTGGGACAACCCCATCTATGGCGTAGGCCTTGCAGCGTCAGATGCCGCTAAGCTCCAATATTACGACGCTTTAGGATACAATAAGAACATCTACAACGCCCACAACGTTTATCTCCAAACCCTCGCTGATTCTGGCTTGATTGGCTTTTCAGGACTCCTGCTTTTCTTTGCCGGATTTGGGGTGGCGATTCATCGGCTGGCGGGCGCTGGTGGTACGAAGTCGTTGCGATATCTGCTGGTTTCAATTCTTCTGGGCGCGCTTATGCAGAATTCGCTTCGTGACTCTGAATATGTTTTTACCGTTTGGTTTAGTCTGGCGTTGGTCATCTCAGTCATGGCCTCGAAGTCAAAAGAATCATTACAGGTCACACATCAGCGGAACGATGGAAGAGAGCCAACTCAAAATATCTAATGCCGAGCGGATTGCCCGTATTCTGCGGCGTATTTGCCAGGCCAGTCTGCAGGTCATGATCAGAACAGATGCAGCTTCCTCCGTTGCGATCAAAGGTCGCGCGGTTAATCTGATTATGGATGGAACCGCCAAAGGCATGCGCATATCCAATGTTTCAGAGAAGGGCATGGCGCACCTTCTTGGCCTGACGGACATCTATGTAGAATTCATCATGATGTCAACAAAGGTCATGTTCACTGCCAGGATACTATTGCGGGAACAAAGCT
>Ga0154020_10006924_pt1 | contig 13285 bp, 12 predicted proteins | sample Klosneuvirus_201_FD_109709 | JGI IMG/M metagenome (GOLD analysis project Ga0154020, IMG submission 109709) | Active sludge microbial communities from wastewater, Klosterneuburg, Austria - Klosneuvirus_20160825_MG | ecosystem: Engineered > WWTP > Aerobic digester > Activated sludge | place... | reverse complement strand
TTTCCAGAGAAATGATTACCGACATAAAATAGACCAGATAGGTATAGGACTTGGGGTTTATAAGTCATTATAAGCTCATATTAACTGCCTTTCTTTATAACTCAGTCATTATCTCGAAAATGAACTTGTGACCAAGTAGCTTTTCCCGTAAAATGCCAGTGACTCGAGCAAACTCAAACAACCATAAAGGGCACTAATGAATTATTTCATGAGATCGATTTGCAAGCATTAAAGACATCTCAGGCCCACACATAGTCTATGATTGACAGAATCGATTCTAAAGCAAAAATATGCCTTAGTATACATTAGGGGTCTTCTCAAGTAAATGTAACCTTTTTGTCTCCTATCTACTCTAACTGTATGAATTGAGTTACTAACAACTAAAAAACAAGTCATGCTAAAAAATTTCACAAAAAAGGCTTTACTTCTTGTCGCATGTATGAGCCTATTCTCAACAGTGGCGATCTCACAGATGCCATCACACTCAGCCAACAGCGCCGTTTCACAGGCTGAGAACACGTATAATGCAAGTACTCTAAAATTAAGAACAGACATGAGGTTTCTGTGGTCTCAGCATATGGAATGGACCTACGCAGCAGTAACGGCGTTCTTAACTACGACTAGAAATTATGATGCTACTGCCGCTCGTCTTCTTCACAACCAGGAGGACATAGGTAATTCCATAAAACCGTATTACGGTGAAGCAGCAGGTACTGCCTTAACCAAGTTATTAAAAGAACATATTATGTCTGTAGTGGAGGTACTAACTGCCTCTAAACGTGGCGATCAGGATAAGCTAAAAGTAGCTATAAGCAAATCATATAATAACGCTCAGGAGATTGGTGATTTTTTGGCAAATGCAAATAAATACTGGCCCAGAGACTTTGTCCGTGATATGCTAAAAACACACATTGATCAGACCTTGGTCTATGCCACTGCCATCCAACATGATGATTTTGCGAGTGGAATTAATTCATATGGTGAAGCAGAAGCACATATGATGATGTTGGCAGACGCACTCAGCAATGGCATCGTAGCCGCATTTCCTGATAAGTTTAAAAAATAAACTGCATAGTTCATAATGTTTTAGAGCATTTGCCGAAATGGAAACACTTGGCAAGTGCTTTTCTATTTGTCATTTATCCTTAAAGGATACTTAAATAAATCTAGTCAGGACTATTCAAGAAATTTAAAACAAGCAAGCTAGTCTCTATATTCTCAGCACTCTCTTGGTTTCTCGGTGGGAAAAGGTTACTTTTGACCCTGCCCGTTTATGAATAAAACTTTTATAATCGGGAAAGACATTTCTCAAAATGATAAGGGAGCTTAATTAAAATCAAAAAATAATACTTGACTAAGAGTAATCAGAATTTCAAAAAATATGCAATTGAATTCTTATCCATTTTTATCGCAGTTGTTTCTGCATTTGCGTTAAATAATTGGAATGACAATAGAAGAGACAATAATGCAGAGACCAAAATCCTAACTGAAATATTAAACGGCCTAGAGAAGGACCTGGTAGACGTGAAAGTAAATGAAGCCGGGCACAATCAGGGTTTAGCTGCTTGTAAATATTGGCGAGACATAATCACCGACCAACCGGTAAATGTGGATTCATTGAGACAGTACTATTTAAATCTAACCCGAGATTTTGTCTCCATTCAAAATACCTCCGGCTATGAAACCTTGAAATCCAAGGGACTTGAGTTGATAAAGAATGATTCGCTCAGGTCAATGATCATCTCACTTTATGAATATGATTATAAGACACTGATGAAGCTGGAGGAAGAGTATAATGAGCTACAATTTCAAGAAAATTATTTTTATGAGATAAACAAACTAATTGCGCCACATTTTATTTTTAATTCGATGGGAAATATAAGTGGTATAGAGCAGCCATTAAAGATCAATAAATCGGAGCGGAATATTTTGCTAAGCTATTTGTGGAAGATCCAACTAAATCGGAGGTTTATTTTACTATCATATTCAGAAGTGGAAGGCAAAATAAACAAGATTAGCACTGCAATCAAGAAAGAACTAGATTGATAGACAATTAATTAATTTTCCCTCGGAGTCATAAGCCAACATGAATCAATTCTATACTTTACCTAAGGGAGCTCAATGGATTCTCGCCATCATTATGGCACTTTTATTTATTAGCAATATGCTTTGCTATATATCGCTAGTTGGGAATAATCCACTTTGGTTTTTCCTATTAATCTTACTCGCTCCACTAATCCAGTTTTTATCCACTCCTATTTTTACTTTAATCCACCAATACGAATATCTTTCCCCAATGCTATTGGTATTTGGTTCTGGCAAAGAAAAGCTCGATTTGCACAATGGTACCTCATTTGATTATCAAATGGTGATGAGAAATGTCAATTCGGGAATAAGTTGGCGGTCCAAAATGCTCAGTTACTACATTCAGGGGATACTTGTAATCATTGAAAAGATAGAGCACGGTGAGATTCATGAGACCATTATTGTAAGAGGCAGCTCATACTTCTTCAGCCAGAAGTCCGTTGAGAGGATGGGGCTTGAACTCCATAAGACAGGACTGGGTGAAATATTTAATAGTATCCTCAATATCATGGACATCACCTGGATGTATTCGTTGGCGATGGGTAGATTAACAGTGCCAAATGCATTTAAAGTCAATACCGCCAGTATAAGCGGAGAAAAGTTGGTAAATAGAAAAGGCCAACTCCAGATTCTGTATAATTACCTAAATAAAGCAGCAAATAAAACTGTAGATGACAAGTATTAAATCTACAATACTAAGTAATCTTTGCTACACAGAACTTGTATATGAGCGCATCAATAGAAAAATGAATTTGCAACTTTCTAAAGCTAAGATTGAATCTATAATCTTTGACATACTTCACGAAACAGATGAGTTGAATTTTCAAAGGATTGGGAAGAACATATATGTATCAAATCCTGGAGCGAATCTCAGAATAACTATAAATTCAAATACTCTCAGAATTATCACCGTGGACAAGTTAGATAAGTTAGATAAGAAAACTAAGTAGTACCACGGACATTTCCCAAAAAAATTATCTACGCTTAATACCCTACTTTAAAGAAATAGCTTAGCTTCAAGACCTCAATAAAAACAGTTATGTCAAGGAAATCAATAGGAATAGTTCTTTTTTTGTTGTCCGGCATGAATATATGCCTCGGAAGCAACTCAAAGCACCAAAATATCTATCAGCTCATAGAGCGAATTCTCCCAGGAAAGTCCGGCTACTTTATCATTGAAGATCTAACTCCACAAATTGGAAAAGAGGCCTTTGAGCTTAGTAGCAAGGATGGAAAAATCTATCTCAGAGGGACGGGCAATCTGGCTCTTGCTAAGGCATTCGATTTCTATTTGACCCACTATTGTGACATCCGGGTATCTTGGTATAAATCAGATCTGATAATAGCTCCGACTGTATTGCCCCTCGTGGAAACCTCAATCTCACAAGAGTGCCGGTTTGAGAAGAGGTTCTTTCTAAACTACTGTACCTTCGGCTATACTATGCTCTGGTGGCAATGGGCGGATTGGGAGCGATTTATCGACTGGATGGCGCTCAATGGCATCAACATGCCGCTGGCCATCACCGGTCAGGAAGCTATCTGGATGAAGGTGTGGAAGGAATTTGGCATGACAGATACTCAGATCAGGGCCTATTTTACCGGACCTGCTCACTTACCCTGGCATCGTATGGGCAACCTAGATGGATTTTTGGGCCCACTGCCCCAAGATTATATCACACATCAGTTCGAACTGCAGAAGAGGATCCTACAACGCGAGCGATCGCTGGGTATGACTCCGGTGCTTCCCGCTTTTGCGGGTCACGTACCGAAAGACATTAAGCAGAAATATCCAAAGGCGATGATTACCTCAATGGGTTCGTATGATGTTGGAAAAGAATATGAGGCATTCTTTCTCGATCCATTGGATCCACTATTTATCACCATCCAGCAAAAATTCTTAAAAGCGCAGACCAAGTATTTTGGCACAGATCACCTATATGGCGCAGACCCTTTCAACGAGATGGACCCACCGGATACCAGTCCACAATATTTGGCGTCAGTGTCGAAGACTATTTATGAGGGAATGAGTAGCATTGATCCGAAAGCCACCTGGGTGCAGATGGGCTGGACATTCTATTATATGAAACTATGGAAGGATAACCCCGAGCGGCTGAAAGCTATGATTAAGGCGGTACCTGAAGATAGGATGATCATACTGGATTACTTTGCAGAGAAAGAAGAAGTCTGGCGTTCCACCACTGCCTGGTATGGCGCTCCGTACGTCTGGTGCTATCTGGGAAATTTCGGCGGCAATACCGAGATGGCTGCGCCGCTCAGGGAAGTGGCACAGCGATTACCTATGGCTGAAAGTGACGCCAATCACGGAAAATTTATCGGCATCGGCTCTACGCTGGAGGGATTTGGAGTGAACCGATTCATGTTTGAGTGGCTCTTCGACTACGCCTGGGATAAAGGCGTGACCGATGTCGATACATGGATCACCCAATATGCCCGCACCCAGACCGGCCGTGCTGATTCCATAGCGGAGGACGCCTATCGCCGGCTCATAGCTCTGGTCTATAACGATCAGGTCTCAGGTGTTGCCACCGGTAGTCTTATGCAGGCGCGTCCTTTTCTGACGGGTATCAAAGGATATCAGCGCCCAAGCAAGTATGACTACAAGGAACTGACGCATATATTGACACTGATGCTCTCTGCAGACGGAGAGAGCCTGCAGAATCCGGCATATCAGAAAGAGCTGATAGTGGTAACTAAGCAGATTTTGGACAACCTGATTATTCCGGTCAGAAAGAAAATAAACCAGGCTTATATAGATAAGAATGCAATTGAGTTGGACAGACAGATCAATGTCTTTTTGGGTATCCTGGACGATCAGGATCGACTACTTGCTACACAACCCGAGTTTCTGCTCGGAAAGTGGATCAATGATGCTCGCCTCTTTGGAAAAGATGCTGCTGCTAAGGACTATTATGAGAAAAACGCACGCGTACTCATTACCACCTGGGGCAATGAGGGCAATGGAATCATCGACTATGCCAGTCGCGACCTGTCAGGACTTATCTCTACCTATTATAAAGTCAGATGGCAGAAGTTCTTTGATATACTCCGCTCCAACCTGCAGCAAAATACGACCCTCGATATGGAGGCTATAGATAAAGAAATGGCTCGCTTCGAATGGGGCTGGACCGATCAACACGCCACACTTCCTGATACACCTCACGGAAACCCACTCGACATAGTGAGAGAGATTCATCAAAAGTATGGACAGCTATTTGAAAGTAGTAATGAGTGAGGATTTGCAATAAGCTGCATGCAATTAATGCATGATTAGTATGGACCGACTTAATTCAATGTAACTATAGACTATTCATAGAGTAGAGGTTAGGCTAATGCTGCAGTCCTAAAGGTTCCGAGTACTATAGTACCTCAAGAGTACAACTATTTAATAAATCCCAATCATCCCGATATTAAGAAAATTAAGATTATTAATGAAATTTCAATGACTTTTGACACTCGCTTTAAAGGAAAATGATACAAATTTAAACCATGAACAAAGAACCCTACCACAATCTTATAGTATTAGTAAGATACAAAGTCCATCCTTCAAAATGTAAAGAAGCTATAGCGGCCTTAGAAAAACTGATAACCGAGGTCAAAAACGAACCCCATTTCGTGAAAATTACACTTCATTTAGATCCGAAAGACGAGTCGAACATTTTGCTATATGAAGAGTGGACGGATGAGGACTACTATAATGGTGACCATTTGAAAACAAACCACTTAAAAAGTTTTAAGGAAGACTCAAGAGACTTTATGGCCGGTCCTCCTGATATCACACAATGGAGGATAGAGCAAGAGTTTTAAGCTGATAGCCATTAAGCGAATTTAGTATATTTGATGTACTTTAGAAACCACCGCAATATGACAGACTTTATTGGAGATATCCATGGACACGCAGATAAGCTGGAGGAGTTACTGCAGATATTAGGTTATAAGAAGCAAAGTGATACCTATCTGGCACTCAGCTTCGCTTTCATGTTGGAAAGAAGATTTCATTCTCATTAAGTGCTGACTATTTCTATACAAACCCGGAGTTTATATACTATGACATTGAACAAAAAATCGGAACTATCACTATTGGGGTAGGAGTTGTATTTAGATTAAAATAAGTTACCTTATTTCAAGAAATAATAATCTGCTGAATATCATAGCCTCATGAAAGGGTTAGACTATCAACTACCATTTACAATATGAACCGCAGGATATCTGCTGTAGTTATAATGTGTAGGCTGTAAAGTCTAAATCCGTCCAAAGCCAAAGCGCATTGACCCTAAAGTGCTAATGTGCTATAAACTGAAAACCAACGTGTTATACTTCATATTTAAAGGCTGCAACCCGCCTTAATTGGTAGGTAGTCTGTGTGTATCGCCGCGAAGGCAATGGGTAGTCGCAACATGTACTGATATACCGGTGTTACATCTATAGATAGACAGTGCTTTCGAGTAAGAATAAGATGACCACACATCTCAAAGGGGCGAATTCCGAAAAGCCGGAAGAGTAGGAAATGTAAAAAAATTAAAAAACAATCACAATGCAAGGAATGAAAAGTGTATTTTTTGTGGCTCTAGTAGCTTTATTAACTTCATGCGGATCAACAGTAAAATTTCCGATTTCTAGTGTCACACCGGCAGCTGAGATATCTGCAAAAATGAAGCAAGATGATAACAAAAACACGATTATTGAAGTTAATGCCAAAAATATGGCTAGTGCGGAAAGGCTTAATCCCCCGATGAAAAACTATGTCGTATGGATCCTGACCGATACCGACCGAAATGTAAATATTGGGCAGCTCCTCAATAAAAATGGAAAGAAATCTTACCTCAAGACCAGTACTCCCTTTAATGTCCGTGAAATATTTATTACCGCAGAAGAAAAAGGAGATGTTACCTATCCTTCCGGAATTGAAATCTCAAGGACAACATATAAAAGCAAGTAACAATGCGGAGGTGGAATAAAATGATTATCTGATATGATCAGCTTCTTCAGTGTAACAAAGGAAAGTTAGAAAGTTAGAAAGTGAGAATGTGAGAAAGTGAGAAGGTGATAATGGGAGAAAGTGAAAAAGTGAGACTAAACTAAACACCTTCGTCAATTCACAAGAGCGGTATCTGTCTTAAGATAATTCATATTGCAAACATCAAACTACATACAATTTTCAGCCTTAAGTACCACAAAACCGGCCTCATTTTCTGTGTCATTGCTAAATAAGTGCGGATTACAGTAAAACTATTTACTTTCGTACCGACAATTGCAAAAATCACAATTATGAACAAAATAAAATGGTTGAATGTGGAAAAAATTTATTTAATCGAACTCCCAAACTTTATAAGGCCAACTACTTTTATATTGTTTCTTTCGTTGAGTACTCAGATGTATGCGCAACAAGAGATAACACCGAGAAATTTTTCCATTCAGGCAGGAATAAATGGTGGTCTCCTGAGCGGTGGATTCGGACCGAGTTTTTCTTACCATTATGCACTTCGGACTGAGAAAGTACTCCAACTGGAGTCAATGATCTTCCTGGACAGTCATTCGGGGAAAAAAGCTATAAGCGGTCATACAGAGAAGAGCTTTGGCTATGGTTTGGCGGCGGGTATAAGGATAAATGTCTTACCCCAAAAGAACTGGAATCCTTCTTTCGCAATTATGCCCGCCATTATGTATAGTTCAGAAACTACTTCCAGATATGATGATAAAGGGCGCAGTGGAATCTCTGGCGCGATCTGCCTGGCCATTTCAAATACCTTCAATAAGAAGCACATGGTCAGCATAGGACTCAACCAGGGAGAAAATATCTCCGCAGGCTATCTAAAATACGGCTTTTGGTTCTGAAACTGAGCGAACGACATGGCTGCGCGCTTGCTGCTCCGACCTATGAGCTCCTACTTATAGCTTACGAGCTTAAGGCCTACGATGCAGCTTATACAATTAACCTAGGAGAAATAATACCTACCTAAGATAGAGGAATAACACAGGTCAAAAGTACTTTAATAAAAAGCGAGTAAATGGAAAACTGAGTGTCCAAAAAAAACAGTTAACACTAAAACAAGAATATTAATGAAATACAAATCCTTGTTATCAACAATATACTTTGTGATAATCTTTTTTAGTTTCGTCTCATTCGTGAGTGCTCAGGCATTTATAGATGTGGAGTCCGGTGCTGTCTTCACCGGCTACAACAATGTACGAATACCGGGCGATGTCGGCACTTTATTTTCCTTAAAGGATGATTTGACTCCCAGCCCAAATGCCTTTATTCGCATAAGGGCCGGATATAAACTGGGCACTAGGCATACCATCTCACTCCTATATGCACCCTTAATAGTGAAATCAGAGGGGATTTCAAATAGAGAAATTTTTTTTAAGGACGTAACTTTTCCTTCAAGTACTGAGTTGAATTCAAAATACAAATTTAATTCATACAGAATAACTTATCGATACGATATCGTTAAAAGAGAGAAAATTGAATTTGGACTCGGCTTTACAGCAAAAATAAGAGATGCTGAAATAGCGCTTAATAGCACAGACTTGGCTGCTTCAAAAACTAATATAGGGTTTGTGCCCATCATCAATTTCAGAGTAAACTGGAAGACGACTGATAAAGTTGGTATCCTCTTCGAAGGAGATGCGTTGGCCGCACCCCAAGGTAGAGCAGAAGATGTGCTGTTGGCCGGAACATATAGAGTTTCAGATAACCTACTTGTTCATCTTGGATATCGAATTCTTGAAGGCGGAGCAGATAACGATGAGGTATATAATTTCTCATTATTCCATTACGCTTCAGTGGGTGCAACATTCACTTTTATGAAGAAGACAAAATCAAATTAGAATAAATAAGAGTACTATGAATAAGAGACAAATACTCAAGTTAGTCGTATCAATCCTTCTGCCTTTAGGTCTTGGTGCTATAGCTGGGATATTCACCGCAAAAGCGATACCTGAATGGTATGCTACACTAAACCAACCCTCCTTTAATCCACCCAATTGGATATTCGGGCCGGTATGGACATCACTGTACATTCTTTTAGGTATTTCATTCTTTCTCATTTGGAAACAACCGGCTACGAAAGAACGAAACCGGGCAATCTCCATATTTTTAATTCAGCTAGTACTAAATTTTGCGTGGAGCTTTCTTTTTTTCTATTTCCATCAGATTGGTCTTGCGTTGATCGATATCATAGTACTATGGATTCTTATAATTACTATGCTCATTCTGTTTTACAGAATAAAGCCTCTAGCTGCATATATCAATATACCCTACCTACCATGGGTGACATTTGCTTCTATACTCAATGCCAGTTACTTTGTTCTCAATTAAGATTTAGATAAAATAAGCTGTAACATTGAATATTCTTAAAAAGGTGACATCATTTAAGAGGCTAGGAATAAAATAGAGCATTGAAAAGGTAAATATATAAACCAATCACATTTCTATTTATCACTTAAATTTTTCTTGAGAAACTCACATCAAAAACACAAATTTTAGTATCCACATAATTAAAAGAAAATGCAGACAATCTTAGGTTCAGGTGGCGCTATAGGTACAGAACTTGCCAAGGCACTGACATCATATACAAAGGACATACGATTGGTATCACGAACGCCAAGAAAAGTAAACGACACCGACCAATTGCTTTCTGCCGACATGACAGATCCTATACAAGTGTCAAAGGCAATAGAAGGTAGCAGTATTTGCTACCTAACTTTAGGATTTGATTACAACACTAAATTGTGGCAACAACTCTGGCCATCATTAATAAAAAATGTGGTCGCCGCTTGTGTAGAACATAAGACTAAGTTGGTGTTTTTTGACAATGTGTATGCTATTGGTGGCGATAATATAAAGCATATTACAGAAGAAAGCCCTATCAGTGCCTCAAGTAAGAAGGGTGAAGTTCGTGCTTTTGTGGATCAGTATATTATTGAAAATATAGAAAAAGGAAATTTAGAAGCCATAATCGCCCGCTCTCCGGATTTTTTTGGGCCGATAAAAAATAATAGTATTCTGATGAATATGATTTATGATAATTATGCAAAAGGAAAATCGGCACAATGGTTTTGCAATGCAGATGTAGTTCATACTACCGGTTTCACACCTGACCTCGCAAAGGGCACTGCACTATTGGGTAATTCAGCCGACGCATATAATCAGATATGGAACCTCCCCGTGGATCAATCACCAATCACCGGTCGCCAATGGGCAGAATTATTTGCCTCTGAAATGAAAGTCAAAAATAAAATGCAAGTGCTACCCGCCTGGATACTTAAAGTTCTTGGTATTTTTATTCCTATCCTGTCAGAAATGCATGAAATGAGCTACCAATATGACAGGGAGTATTTCTTTGATAGCAGTAAATTCATTGAGAGATTTAATTATGTCCCTACATCAAACAAATCAGCAGTGGAGCAAACGGTAAAAGCTTTAAAGTCAGAGATAATGAAATTTTGATTGCAAAGTGCAGATTTCATTTTGATTAATATATCTTGAACTTACTTATTTGGACAAAATTTTACTTCTAAAATAAGCTACCAAAGACAATGTGAGCATACCCGCGGCAGTAATATAAATCCAGGCGGGTATCGGCATAGGGTCACCGGCAGCATAAGAGTGTAATCCGGACAGATAGTAATTCACACCGAAATAAGTAAATATAATTGACCAAATCGCCCATAGGCTTGCAATATTAAAAGTTAACTTTCCACTGAGTTTTGGCACTAATCTCAAGTGAAGTACCACCGCATAAAATATAACTGATATAAATGCCCAGGTCTCTTTGGGATCCCAGCTCCAATATCTCCCCCAGCTCTCATTGGCCCACATTCCTCCCAAAAAGGTACCTATGGTCAGTGCAAAGATTCCCACCGTCAGAGCCATTTCATTTACAATGGTCATTTCCTTAATGGAATCCTTTAATTTTTTTGTTGGTTTTGCGCTGAACAGTATTAATGAAATCGCACTTAATACTGCTGACAACCCAAAGAATCCGTAACTAGAAGTGATGATACCCACGTGAACCATAAGCCAATAGGATTTTAATACAGGTTCCAAGGGTGTAATCTGTGGATCGAGCATCGATCCGCCATGTGCAAATCCCATCATGATCATCGCAACTAAAGCTCCAGCTGCAGGAATAAATGCATTCCGGTTTCTGTAAAGAAGGAGACCAGAGAGTACACCAATACCGGAAATAAATACAATTGCCTCATAACCGTTACTCCAGGGAGCATGTCCTGATAGATACCAGCGAACGCCCAAAGCTATCGCTTGAATAGCCACCGCTACTACCATTATTCCCAACAGTATTTTGGTGAGAACACGAATAAGGTGATTGTACTTTGATCCTGAAGAAAACACTTCTGCGAAACCAAGTATGATCATGAACATACCCAAAAGGCTATAAACTATCATCAACCAAAAGAAAATATTTAGTTGATTATATAGGATTTCGAGATTAACTTTTGATTCAGAGGGAACTACCTTTTTACCCCACAATTGCTGAAATTCACTGATTACTTTAATGCTATTATCCGCCTTACTCCAGTCTCCGGTTTTCAAACCTGATTTAACACCATTAAAATAATTGGTAAGGAGAGCGTAAGCCGTAGTGTCTATCTCAACAGGGTTGTCTTCAGAGCTATAGATCCAGCTCCGCCATGTTTGTGCAGGATCATTCTTTACAGGTATGATTTGAGTATAATACCCGAAAGCGATATTGCTGAATATATTGAATCGTTCAGTCACCTCTATCACTCCTTTGTCATAGTTGGATTGGTCAGCTTTTCGCTTGCTGAATGATTTATTATCCTGTGCTTCCAGCTTATATACACCTGTATTCGGGTCTACAAGATTGGCATAGGAAGTATACCCTTCCGCGTTGGCGCCTGTCTCTTTTATCAGTTTGTCACCACCTTTCTGGCTCACTTTGATCAGCGGCTCATTAGCCCAATTGCCGGGATCAACCTGCATCGAAATAAACCATTGTTCTGAAGATAAGGTAAGTGGACCTTTATGATATTTATCTTTCTTATACAGCTTCCTGAGCAGGTCCAGTGTATGGGTATTCATGGGCTTAATCCGACCTTGAAAATCCTGAACAAGCAGATGACCAAATCTTGCTGCGTGAACTGGGCCAATTATTCTGTTGGCTCCAAGCTCAGCCGGTCTTGCAAACTGAGCGGTTGGTCCGGGTGTCTTCTTCAGGATGGATGCCGTATCATTAGCCGAACTTGTTGTGCTCTGAGCGATAACCGGATTGATGCCAAGTGTTATTCCAAAAAGAATTAAAATGAGGAGCAGAGTAAAAATTTTCGGATGCATTTTCTTTAATGAATAATTTAATTTCCAGAAATGAGTGCCCCTCCAGAACAGAGTGAAAAACATTCCCCCAAATAACATGAAGTATCCAAAATAGGTGACATTCGTTCCCCACCGGTCCGCATTTACAGAAAGAATTGTTCCACTTTCATCCGGAAAATAACTTGCCTGAAAGAACCTGTATCCCCGATAATCCATAACATTATTCATGTAGATGTGATGCTGTTTTTCCTTTCCCTTATCAATGACTGTGATCTTGCTTTCATAAGACGATGGGTTGTTTGATCCCGGATATCGATCCAGCAGAAAATCATCACATCGTAAAGAAAAGTCGGTGTGTAGTATCTTTGATCCAAATCCGACAGAGGCATCCAGACCATTGATTTTTACTGACTTACTGAGTTCGGTTATTCCTTTACCGCCCTGAATAAATAGAGTGTCACTTTCATTTCCCGAGCTTAATTCAACCTCGATAATAGATAAGAGATTCTTATCCATTGGGTTGTTTTTGTCTCCATTATAATAGACTATTTTACCTTTGAAAGCACCTTTTGGAATGATAAAATTGGCATTACCAATGCTGTAAAGCATTCTGTGATTCAGAGTATCAAACTCATTCGCTTTGATATCACCAGACTGTTGGGTGAGTAGGGTGGAGTCAGATACCACTCCCATCTGCTGTCCTGCCATGGACATATATCGACCATCCGTAGGAAAGGCCATCATTATGTTACCATCTCTTTCAGTTAGTGAGACAGAGCCTTGGGCAGGGTTGTTGAAGCTAAACATAGTCCCATCAATATTTTTTATTTCACCTTCGGAAATATAATTATTCTCTCTACCTCCCTCTCCCATAGATACAAT
>Ga0154020_10006923_pt1 | contig 13286 bp, 9 predicted proteins | sample Klosneuvirus_201_FD_109709 | JGI IMG/M metagenome (GOLD analysis project Ga0154020, IMG submission 109709) | Active sludge microbial communities from wastewater, Klosterneuburg, Austria - Klosneuvirus_20160825_MG | ecosystem: Engineered > WWTP > Aerobic digester > Activated sludge | place... | reverse complement strand
TTTGAAAATAAATTCAACCTTTCTAACGACACTCCTGCTTGCAATTTTGTGTCTTTTAAATATTACTTCTTGTGGAAAAAAATCGGCCAGTAGTGGGACCGACACTGCTAGCTCCACCACTTCAGGGGGAGATGTTCAACCCAGTTCTAACTATCTCTGGGCCCACCACAAAGCTGTAACTGGTGCCGTTCGATACACACATAAGGCTGTCACTAGTGGTGAATGGACCGATCAGTGCAAAGTGGATTTGGATGCCACAAGCGCTTCTGATCGCGATATCATGTGCGTGACAGAAACTGCAGAACTAGATCTCATGCACCTTGGGATAAACTTAGAATATAATGTTCCCGCCCACGTAAAGTGTCCTTATTTAATTACAATGCCACCCTATTTTTTTCGCTATGAACCTCCACGAGATGACGGAACTGCCACTCCACCCATTGAACCGGCCTATGTGGATGTAACCGTCAACAATGTTGCTGGAACCTACAGTGCCACAGGTTATTATTCTAATCACACGACGGTTAACCCATACTTTACCTCGGGCAGTGGTGAATACACTTGTGGTTTTGATTATAGCAAAAATATTCCGGCGGGCCCTAAATGCTGTCAGGGTAAATACACATTAGTCACAACTACCATCGATCCAGATCCCTCAGATGCTGATCCCTCGCGAACAAAAACAAAAGTTGTTGTTAGTACCGGTGATTGGGGGGGCTTGCACGGGAGTTGCCTTGCAGGACCAGCTCTACAACTGAACCCTCTCTACGAGGATGGGTTTCCGATGGCCGTCATTTGGAGGATGACAGAGCAAGCAGAATCACTCAGCTCCAAGTCCTTAAAGGAGAAAACCTTTTTCTCACCTATTGATGCCATTAAAAATTTTGGCGACCATTTGGCTTCGTCGAATATCCAGAGCATAAACTTCCCAAACGTGAATGGAAAATTGAATTCTTTTAATAAAGCTCAAATGAAGTCAATAAAGACGAGAGACAACGTAGACCCAAAATTGAACTTTGGAAGTTTTGAAGTCGATAGTCTCCTTAAACAAAAATTAGGTACAACGCGATTTTTGGCAAACTATACCAAAGGAACAACGCCAAGGCCCTTTCAGGATATTATAGATTACTACTCCGTCGAATATCCTCCCGGTTATAATTTTCTTACGAATTATTTAGACCCTAGATATTTTAATATTTTGTGTGCAGACACTGCTAAAGAAATCACAGCACGAATTAGAGTAGTCATTAGGGAGTGGAATACGGCCGCTGCTCTAAAGCTGGCGACTGAACCTACGGCTGATGAAGACGATGCCACGGGCAACGAGACCGACTTTCCTCAGTTTCCAAATCACGATTATTATGACTGGGAGGATACCTATGGACTCAGAAGATGGAATGGGGCTTCCTCCGCTACGGGTTATCCTGGCACCTCACTTTAATGGAGAGTTTGATAAAACCATCTTCTTTAAATCCAACTTGTGAGCTGGAACACCTCCCCAAACTTCACCCGCCGGAACTTCCGTTTTTGGCATCACGACAGAGTTAGGTAAAATTTTTGCCCCTTTACCTATTTTCACTCCACCCATAATCGTGGCTCTGAGACCAATTGTTACATCATCTCCAATAAAAACAGGTGAAAGCACTAAGAATCCACCTTGACCATAATGGGCCACAATGGTGGCGGAACCACCAATGGTCACCTTACTCCCCAATTCAAGCAATGAGGGATCAGAAATGTGTGTTGAGTTAATCACAGTGCCCTTGCCAATTTTCATTCCCATGGCTCGATAAAACCACAGACTAAAAGGAGAGGGCGTTACAAACTCTAAGAACGAGTATCGAAGCATATATAAGATTCCATTATGGATATACCACTTGATGGCTTCCAATGAATAGTATGGACCCTTCCATGCTTTCAAATGTCCTACTAAGACTTTATTCAGAATGGGTAAAATGATCATCGCAGCAAATCCACAAATAAAAAAGGAAGCCACAATTGAAGATCCTAAGACAAAAGCATGAGTGAGTTCTGAATATTGATTCGACCAACGATGGGCCCAACTTATAATAATAATTCCGGGAACAAGAGAACCTCCCAAAATTAATGAAACAAGAGCATAGAGTGGAACCACCATCACAATATGCATTAAATCTTTAAACCGTCGGAGCAAAACTTCAAAAAAGCCAGCCAATCCCTTTTTATTACTATGCTTTATCGTATGAGGAGAGGATTCACTGGCTGCGTTCGACGACTCTGAATCTGGAGGAGCTTGATTTTTAGCTTCCATCACCATTTTTATTCCATTTCGCAAAACCGATTCACTATTTACTTATTTTTTGAATAATAGTTCCCGTAATTTTAGATTGGTCGGCGAGTAGTGCTTTTTGAGATTGAGCCTCTTTGATAGTAGCAAATAATCCTACATTCACACGATACCATTGATGACCTTTAATTGTCGTTTCTGTTGAAAAGGATTCTAGCTTCATTGATTTGAGCTCTTTCACTTTTTTCTCAGCTTCTTCTTGACTGGAATAGGCCGCTACTTGGATTGTGTATTTACCAATCCCCTTTTGTGCCATCTCACTGGCTATCATGCGAGTCATTTTATGGGTGTTTTCTGCTTTCGCGTGGTCGCCTCCCGACTTAAGTTCGCTTTCATCCACCATTTCATCTTCGAGTGCAGCCGCTTGCTCGTCAGTCAATTCTTCTTCGTCAGCACTCACTTTAGATTTACCACTGCGAGCAGAAACTTTATTTTCTGGATCCATAGCTGCTTCTTTAGAAGCATGATGATTTTTATTTGTCTCATTGTGAGCTTCATCGGAAGCACCCTCAGCTTCACTCTCTCTCTCTGATTTACTATTTTGTGGCTCTAATGATGCCATCTTATGTTGGTTATCACTAAATTTTTTACCAACAAAAGTTCCAATAGAAAATGAAAGTAAACTAATAAAAAATATCAATACTACTTTAACTACGGTATCTGTTCCTGATGATTTTGAATCGGCCATAAATGCACTCCTCCCTCAAACTTGAATTCTATGCTAGATTAACCTATTCTATCCAAGATCTGAAGAACAATGTGAAGTTAAACAATTTCAATATACTTTAGTCGAGACACCAGAACATAAATGATCAACTCAAACAGATTCTTTTAAGTATTTGAGTATTTCCATTCCAAATTTCCAACCATCCCCCGCTCCTAAGGTTAGGAAAATTTGATTTTTCTCCGCGTGTAACACAAGATCTTTTGCGGTCTCATCAGATCGAATAAAATAACGACTCTTGGTGTTTTTTATCTCTTGTGCCAATTTCTCACTACTAATCCCAGGTATAGAAACTTCTCCGGCAGGATAGATATCAATCAGAAGAAGTTCGTCAGCTAAACCAAAACAATTTACAAAATCAGCCCAACAATGTTGAGTGCGTGAAAAACGATGGGGCTGAAAAATCACTGTCAATTTTTTATCAGGAAACTTCTCTTTAAAAGCCTGTAACACTGCCTTGACTTCCGTCGGGTGGTGACCATAATCGTCGTATACTTTAACCCCTCTGACCTCTCCTTTAAAATGAAAGCGACGATCCACTCCACTAAAATGAGCTATGCCCTGAGCGCAAGTTTCAAAATTGAATCCCGCAACCAAACCTGCTAAAATGGCTGCCGTACTATTAAGGGCGTTATGTAATCCTGGAATTTGAATTTTAAATCGCCCAAAGAGTTGTCCCTCTTTAAAAAGCTCGTATTCCCCTCTCTCACCTTTTATAATAACGTCATTGTGATTTTGAAAACCATAATATAGAATTCTTTTTGGAAAATGTTGAAAAATCTGACGAATCGATCGATCATCTCCACAAGCAATCACTTGTCCATAAAAAGGAATTTTTAGCGCAAAATCATAAAAAGCTTTTTCGATGTTTTCGAAAGATTTGTAATAGTCCAAATGATCCGCATCAATGTTTGTTATGATGGCCACTTCAGGACTTAACTTCGCAAAGCTCCCATCGCTCTCATCAGCTTCAGCAACCAGCCATTCCCCTTGCCCTAATTGAGCTGTAGATTGAATTCTTTCAAAACGACCGCCAACAAAAATTGTAGGGCTCGATTTAGCCTCCAAGAAAATAGAGGCAACCATACTGGTTGTAGTTGTTTTCCCGTGAGTCCCAGCCACAGCCAGTCCTCTTTTCGATCTCATGATTTCAGCTAAGGCTTCTGCTCGATGTATCAGAGGAATCATTAAAGCTCGTGCCTGAGCAATCTCGGGATTTTGAAAATTAACAGCGCTCGAATATACAACCACATCCGCATCACCGACATTCTCCGCGCGATGCCCTTTATAAACAGTAACACCCAAAGCTTTTAGCCTATCTGTATTAGCATTTTCAGCCAGATCACTTCCAGTAACTTGTGCTCCCATATTTTTTAAAAGTTCGGCCAGTCCACACATTCCAATTCCACCAATGCCAACAAAGTGGAAACGATTTGTAATTAATCTCATAATCTAAATTCTCCAAGCTCTTCTTCACAATTTCAATAAGCTCTTTGCAATGCTTTCTGCTGCAAAGGGTTTATGTAACAACTTAATTTGTTGAGCTAAATCCGACATACGATGAGGGTTCCTTTGCAAGTCTAGCAAAACTTCATTAATCTTTTCGACCGTTAAATCCTTTTGCTCAATCATGATAGCAGCTCCAGCACGAGCTAAAACCATTGCATTCTTTCTTTGATGATCATCAGCCGATGTTGGAAGTGGGATCAGAATAGCCGGCTTTCCAACAGCTGCAAGTTCTGCGATTGTACTTGCGCCAGATCGAGCAATAACAATATCCGCCCATGAGTAAAACTGATCCATTTCAAATAAGTACTCATATACTTCAACATCAAAAACAGATTGATCATAAATTTCTTTAATTTTTGAGTAATCAGAAACACCCGTTTGATGTATCAATTTGGATTTATGCAACCATTGCGACTCTTTCTGAACCGCTTGGCTTAAAACATCGTTTATGGCTTTCGCTCCCTGACTCCCTCCAAAGCTCAATACATGAAGCTCATCCGTAGGAGCTTTTGGTAAAATATTTTCTAATTCTTTTCGAACGGGCAATCCAACTTGTAAAATTATTTTTGATTTCAAGTGTTTTTTAGCTTCTTCAAATACCACAAAAGCTCTGGGTACTAAGTGAGACAAAAGTCGATTGGCTAAACCTGGGTGCGCATTAGGTTCCCAAATTGTCGTTGGAATTTTCATTAATGAGGCAACAAACACCAGTGGAACAGAAGCGTAGCCGCCAACACCCAAAACTCCCACAGGTTTTAATTGAATCAGTAGTTTTGCTGCCTGAAAGAATCCAACTAACACTTTAAAAAGCCCGAAGACTTTCGCTAGAACTGACCCACTATAATTGACTTTTCCAGAAGCTAGCTGATGAAGCGTAAAACCTTCCCTAGGTACAATACTTTTTTCTAACCCTAAGTGAGATCCAACAAATTCAACTTCGATCTCAGGATCTAAGTTTTCAATAGCCCTTGCAATAGCGATCCCAGGATAAATGTGTCCACCTGTTCCACCACCTGCAATTAAAAATTTTCTTTTCATTAGGAGTACTCCGCTTGCTGCCTTTCAATATTTAGAACCCATCCAAAAGCCAGACAATAGCATACTAAACTGCTACCTCCATAGCTTAAAAAGGGTAGTGTTAGTCCCTTTGTTGGTAGTACTCCCAATACCACAGCCATATTAAATAAACTATTCAATCCAAATAAAAATGACACACCAAGAACAAGAATTCGACTTTGAAGATTTTTAATATGTAAACCAATTTGAAAAGTTTTAAAAAAAACAAAACCATAAAGTAAAAAAAGCAAAGACATGCCAATGAATCCTGTTTCCTCAGCGAAAACAGCTAATGTAAAATCTGTATGTGCCTCTGGAAGAAAAAATAATTTTCCTTGGCCAGCACCTAAACCCTGCCCCCAAAATCCTCCATTACGGATACTCAATAAACTTTGAATCAATTGAAAACCAGAATCTGTGGGGTCAGCCCAAGGATTCAAAAAGCCAACCACTCTTCTTAATCGATAAGGGTATTTAACAATTAAGAGGATAAACAGCGGAATCAAACATGCCGTTAAACTCAAAAAGTATTTCCACGAAAATCCTAAAACAAGCAATGTACTTAAGATTACTAATGTAAGGAGCGCAAAGCTTCCAAAATCAGGTTGTGCCAATAAAATTCCAAAGGGAAGCAACCAAAGAAACCACGCATGAGGCTTTTTAGACCAATGGTCTGGTTCACTCCAATGGGAGCACAAAAAAGATATCAGCCATGGAACCATAACTTTAAGTAATTCACTGGGTTCAAAACGTGTAACTCCCAAGTGGATCCATCTTCTGGCTCCTCCCACTTTCACACCAATACCAGGAATCAGCGTGAGAAGTAAAAAGCAACATGTGACAATCCATAATATCACAAAGGACTTCTTCCAGACTTTCCAAGGAAGGTGAGCAGCAATAAATAAAACAGACAAACCCACCAACATCGAAACGGCCTGACGAATAACAAAATACAAACCATCCTGATACATTTCTGTAGCAAAAATATAACTGGATGAGTAAACCTGAACGATCCCTAATCCCATAATTGAAAGCAACCCTAAGAGAAGTGATCGATCCAAACTTCTATTCAATGGAATTCACCTATTTCGATGAAGAGGGTTTTGAAGTAGCGCTGGACTCAGACTTTGAATTCTCACTTTGTACCGCTGGACTTGCTTTTGCAGCTGGCGAATCTAACTCAGTAGAGGAGTATGAACCCGCACCTGTATTGCAACAATACAAGACACCTGGATTCTCACTGACCCTTTTATAAGAGGAAATTTGAAAAGGCTTTGTTGCGTCACATTTTTTTGCCAATCTTAAATTTAGCTCGATATCGATATCTTTAAAATCAGATTCACTCACAAAGTCACAGAAAACACCTTTTGATTGCACCATCTTGTCCCGTTCATCTCTTCTGGCTTTTTGTGCGGCTGAACATCCAGAAATAACCAATGCTGCAACAAGCCCCAATCCCATTATTTTTTTCATATCCGTTTGCTCCTCGATTTTCATCTAGTTCAATCAGAAGCTTTCAAACAGCTTCTCCATAAAATCTAATTCAATCTTGTTCATTCTAGAAAATCAATAATCTTTGTTCAAAGAAAAAACCGTTCCAGGACCTATTTTTGTCAAAAATATAATGGTTCGGTATCGATCAATGAAAAAAAATTGAGTCGATTCTGATTCAGACTATTGTCCTAATAATAAATTATTTTGAAGATTTCTTTATTTATCCATTAAGTCTCCGATAGAATGATAGATGTGACATTTTCATTAAACTGCTTATAAATAATTATAATTTATTTAAGATCGGAAAGGACACCTTATCTATGTCTCAAGCGAAGTATTCATCTCAAACGGGTGAAGCCATTGAAGAAATCTCAAAACTCATTAGTCAAATTACTGGGAACCAATTTTCTGATAAACATCGTTCAATGATTGAGTTTAGGCTACAGAAAAGATGCCTCGATTTAAAAATCAATGGCATTGATAATTACATCTCCTACTTTAAAGCAAACCAGTCAACGGAAGTTAATTACCTTATTTCTCTGCTCACCACCCATCATACTTTCTTTTTTAGGGAATTCTTGCATTTTCAATATTTAGAAGACTATGCTCTCCCTGAGCTTATTCCTCTAGTTCGACAAAGAGCCGATAAAAAAATTCGTGTATGGTCAGCTGCCTGCTCTAAAGGTCACGAAGTTTACTCACTAGCTATGTTCTTTGATTACACTCTAAGAGAAATGGCCCCCGATCTGTCTTATCATATTTTGGGAAGTGATATTGATTCCGAATCTCTCTCTCATGCTTACAATGGTGTGTATACTCGCAAGGATATAAAAGAAGTTCCTATGAACTATCTTGACAACCATTGGGACCGAGGCGCAGGAGAAGTTGCCGATTTCGTTAAAGCACGCTCCACTCTTCGTTCGCATGTTAACTTTAAACAAATGAATCTACTCAATATACCTGCTAACTTTAATGATAAATTCGATATCATCTTTTGTCGCAATGTTTTTATTTATTTTGATCAAGAGCAAATTAAAAAATCCAGTCTCGAACTTCTAAAGCATCTTGAGCCTCATGGACATTATATTGTAGGCCTATCAGAAAGCATCGTAAACCTGGGACTGCCGATTGTTTCTAGGGGGCCATCTATTTTTAGAAAATTGTCTGTGGTTGAATCAAAACCACAAACTCAAAGCAATACCACTCCTGTAGCGCCATCACCTAAACCCACAACCAGCGCGACAGCAAACCCAACGACCCAACTCAACACAACCAGGAGCACAAACACCATGACTTCCAGTGCAGCAAAATCCAATGGCAATGCCGCAGCAAAGGTATCATCGGACTCGTCATCAATATTGGCGAGCAATCCTTCAGCTCAGGGCACAGGCCCTCTCAAAGTATTATGTGTCGATGATAGTCCAAGTATCCTCAATCTCCTTGAGAGTATCATTAAATCTGCTGGTGGATTTGAAGTCATTGGCAAAGCCATGAATGGAATCGAAGCTGCCGAAAAAGTAAAAGAGCTGAAACCGGATCTAATCACTATGGATATTCACATGCCCAATCAAAATGGAGTTGAATATCTACAGAAGAACTTCAGAACTGGGCACCCTCCAGTGATTATTATTTCAAGTGTTTCACGAGAAGATTCAGACTTGGCACTCAAAGCTCTGAACTATGGTGCTAGCGATTATGTGGAAAAACCGGCTCTTTCAAATATTAATGAGGTCTCAGAAGAGATTATTAGAAAACTTAAATGTGCTCATAGAAATAAAATTCGCTCTTCCAATAAATCTCATTTAAAATTGGATGAGTCCTTTAAGCGTATTAGTCAAATAAAAAATCCCAGTCAATTCATAAGAGTTATTGTTGGTGCTCTTTCCGATAAAGATAAAATTCAAACCATAATTAAAGAAGTTGGCGCTAACCAGCCTCCCACCTTTATTTTATTAGATGGTGCAAAAGACACCCTACAGGGGTTTGCTCAAGGTTTTAATTTCAAAAATAAAACCATTGGTTCATGGCCCTCACAAGTTCTGAATCCTGACGATATTTTCGTTGCTGATGCCAAACAATTTAGTAGTTATTTTTCTTCCAAGGTTAAAGAAATTCCAGCTTCAGTTTTAGTCATGGGGAGTATTTCTCCCAATCTTAAAAGTGTTTTAGAGAAGTGGAAAAAAGCACAGATACTGCTTGAAGACTTAGGCTTAGAGGGAAATCTTCAAAGTCCCTTTAAGCCATTAGCTTCGGATATTGTGCCAACAACCAGTTTTGCTTATATGTCGACTGAGTTTCTTTCAAAAATATAATTTAAATAAATACCCTTCGTAAGCTAAATGATTATTGGATACAAAAGTGGTGAAAGAGTAAATCGAGGCAAACTATGCGAATTTTAATTCTAGGTGGACTGGGAATGATCGGCCACCAGATATATTCGACCCTAAGCCAGGAATTCAGCCAAGTGAAAGTTTGTATTCGCAAGTCTGCCTCCTACGCTTTGAGATTTGGAATTTTTAACCCGGTCCATCTCATAGATAATATTGATTTACTTCACCATAAATCATTTGAAATAGCTCTAAAAAATGTAAACCCAGATATCATCATAAACTGCGCAGGCAGTACTCTCGCTAAAACAAAAACATTGCCAGCATCAGATTTAATTGAGCTCAATGCTTTATTTCCGCAAAGACTATATGAATGGTGTCTTAGCCATAGTGCGTTTCTGATTCAATTTAGTAATGATGAAGTTTTTTCTGGTCGTCCCATTCCCTACGATGAAAATTCATTGCCCGATTCCAGTACCATCTATGGTAGAGCTAAAGCTTTGGGAGAGCTTCACGGTCCCCAGTGCTTAACTCTTCGCTCTTCCTTTTTGGGACCTGAACTCGAGAATTCAACAGAACTTTTCTCTAATCTGGTCAACAATCCGGATCAGACTTTAGCTCTTTCTAAACAAGACTTCTACTGCGGAGTCACTACCACTTATCTTTCTCCCTTTGTTGCCGAGTTCATCCGCCGAGGTCTCCCTCTGACGGGACTTTATCAAATTGCTTCGCAACCCATTTCAGAGTTTGAATTAATCCAACTTCTCAATAGACAATTTCAATGGAACTTAAAAATCACTGAAATTCCTGGTGGAACTCACCAAAATAAAATACTGAGCAATAAAAAATTCTTACAAGCATGGAATCAACCACCTCCGCGCTGGTCCGAGATGGTTATTGAATTACATAAAACAATGGATCAATATTCATTTCACAATAAAAATAAAAACGTCGCTTAACTATGGCTAAAAATCACTATCAGGAAATTCAGCCATCGCTCAATGCCGTTCACTTTCGCTAAATTTAACCTATTACATCAATCCCATCAGTGAGCTTTCTGTTGTGCTGCTGTGATATTGTGTTTCATTAAAATCATCTACCTGAACAGCATCAAAACGTACTACTTCGCTTTTGGTTAATACATCTTTGTCATTGGCTGTGATAATGGCTTTAGATAAAGCTTCATCCACTAAGCTGATTGGTTTTTTCTTTGGTAAGCGTCCTTCTTTAATGGCTTTACGAATTTTTTTCTCAGCAGCATCAGCTTGATTTACAATCTTGAAAGCGTGACTCAAGCGTCCCACTTGTTCATTTAGATCTTTTGGTAAATACATCCCTTCAATCATCCGTTCACGCACAGGTGTATCTTGAATCATAACATCCACCATAGCATGAGTTAGATTATCTGTGATTTGTGAGCTTAAAGAATTAATTCGAGACCAAGCACCAATGAAGCCTTTGACCAACCAACCCAAACCAGGAATGGAAAGGTTATCGTAAATGCCATCAAAGCCATTCTGAATTTGCTGCAAACCATACTTCAAAGAAAATCTCACAAAAGCCAAATCCTCTGGACGTCGACCTTCAGCTTCGTAACGACGAATCACTGAAGTACAAATATACATCCACGATAAAATATCGGCAAAACGACCCGTCAGTTTTTCTTTAAGCTTTAAAGTTCCACCGAGCGTACCCATGGCAATGTCAGACCAAATGGCAAATGAAGCCGATGACCAAACTAAACGACGATAATAAACAGCCAGTGGTCCTGCACCCGCTGGTATTCCTGCAAGATAGCCTCTGGTTAAACTTAAGCATAAAGAGCGGAAAGCATTACGAACTATATGTCCAATGTGGCCCCAAAATGCCGCATCAAAGCCAGCCACATCACCTTTTTCAACGGATTCAACTTCTTTAAACGCATAGGGGTGCGCACGAAGGGCTCCTTGACCAAACACCATAAGAGTTCGCGTGAGGATATTTGCTCCTTCTACGGTGATCCCAATGGGAGTGGCGATATACATTTCAGCGATTAAATTGCGAGGACCCATGGATATTCCATTCCCACCGATTGCATCCATCGCATCATTAACGACTTTTCGACTAATCTCTGTAGAGTTATATTTTGTTATTGCCGTAATAACAGGTGGCTTAATCCCTTTATCTAAAGCTCCCAATGTGAATCGTCGAAGGGCCTCTAACATATAATTAAAGCCTACAATACGAGCTACTGGTTCTTCCACACCTTCAAACTTTCCAATCGACAATCCAAATTGGCGTCGAATGGCAGCATGAGAAGTTGCAGCAAAAGTACAAAGCTTCGTACCGCCTGTACTTTGCGCCGGGAGAGAAATACCTCTACCCGCAGCCAAACAATCCATCAACATTCCCCATCCTTTGCCAGCTCCGTCTTTTCCGCCAATCACTGCATCTAGACCAACAACCACATCTTTTCCACGTGTTGGACAATTATGAAACGGAATGCTCAAAGGATCATGCCGATGACCCAACATCACTCCCGGAGTGCTTGTCGGAATCAACGCACAAGTGATACCTACATCCTCACCTAAACCTAAAATATTTTCTGGATCTCGTAGTTTAAAGGCCAAACCTAAAACGCTCGCAATGGAGGCCAAGGTAATATAACGTTTATTCCAATTGAGTTTAATTTTAATTTCACCATTGGAATCTTTAAAAACTACACCTTGAGAGGTGATAGATGCGGCATCACTTCCTGCGCTAGGCTCAGTCAAAGCAAAACATGGAATTTCGTCACCTGTTGCTAAGCGTGGTAAATAGTGTTTTTTCTGCTCTTCGGTACCATAGTGCATCAACAACTCTGCGGGACCAAGGGAGTTGGGCACCATCACAGTGATTGCTGCAGGGATAGATCGAGAGGAAAGCTTCATGATCACTTCGGAGTGAGCTAAGGCCGTAAAACCAAGACCACCGTATTCCCGGGGAATAATCATTCCTAAGAATTTCTCTTTCTTAATAATATCCCAAGCTTCTTTTGATAATTCTCTTTTTTTGTATATTTCCCAGGGATGTAAGGCCGCACACAATTTTTCAAGCGGTCCATTAATAAATTTTTTCTCATCTTCTGTCAGCTCGGGATAGGGTTCCTGCATGATTTTAGCGAAGTCAGGCTTTCCAGAAAACAAATCTCCTTCAACCCAAACAACTCCCGCTTCAAGGGCCGTTCGCTCTGTTGGAGAAATCTTAGGTATAAAATCTAATTTTTTTAGAAGCCTCATGAGAGAGCTCGAGATTAAAGCAGTTCTAAGGGGCTTAAGATTAAAGATAAGGAGAACTACAGCGACAACACCAATCAAGGTCATCGGTACACCAAAACCAAATAAAGAAATTAAAATAAAAAAAGACCAAACGACGAGCGGGCTTCCCAGATAACCGACAGTGAGTAAGGCCAAAAGCCATATCACCAGGCTAACAAAAGAAAAATTTTCTCCACACAACATCCCGTAGAATTTGAACGATTCCATACTTGTCCCCCAATTTAGGTCATCTAACATAATCTTAGATGGCGAATGAGGCAATGAGCAATATAGAAATTTATTCAAACTCGTCTTTCGTTATGAAAGTATCAAAATTCCCGCGAATGTGTATCTCGCCATAAAAAAACCCCCGTATGAAACGAGGGTTTTTTATTTTCATCCAAACATTATAGTCGTTTGAATTTAAACTTAGTGAGCAGCAGGAGCTGTTTCAGCTGCGGGTGCTGCAGGAGCTGCCGCATCTGCAGGAGCAGGTGCCGCTTCTGCGGGTGCTGCAGGAGCTGCTGCATCTGCAGGAGCAGGAGTTGCCTCAGCAGTTGGAGCTGGTGCAGGAG
>Ga0154020_10006922_pt1 | contig 13286 bp, 10 predicted proteins | sample Klosneuvirus_201_FD_109709 | JGI IMG/M metagenome (GOLD analysis project Ga0154020, IMG submission 109709) | Active sludge microbial communities from wastewater, Klosterneuburg, Austria - Klosneuvirus_20160825_MG | ecosystem: Engineered > WWTP > Aerobic digester > Activated sludge | place... | reverse complement strand
CCTGAATGCAGTTTGAACTGCTTCGGACCCGTCAAGACAAAAACGCATTAATTCTGCAGAAGGAATCAGCTTATTAATTTTTTCGGCAAGTTCAATTTCCCTGATATGCTGTCCGGCATAAAGCTGCCCTAGCTCAGAATATTCATTAACCGACTTTAATACATGAGGGTGTGAGTGACCCAGAATCAGTGGACCCTGGCTTAAGGTAAAATCCAGGTAATCATTCCCGTCCACATCAAACAAATGGCTTCCCTTACCATGAGTGTAAAATATCGCATGTGGATGATTGTACTTTCTGAATTCTGAAGAAACGCCCCCGGCAAGTACTTTCTTTGCCCTTCCAAGTAATTCGGCGGATTTGGAATAGTCTAAACTTTTCATGTAGATTTTGTTAATTTATTGAATATGAGACCAAATCAATTGGTTCACATTATTTAATGTTAAATATTTCTGTTTTAATTGATATCCTCCTTTAAAAATCGGATAAGCTGTTCTTCCCTTTTCTGATTCATTTCTTTCGAAAACTTCTCATCCCACAGATAAAATCCTTCTCCATTTTTTTGCCCAAAATGTCCTTGGGAAACCAGCTCCTTCAAATTTACAGATGACTGATCCATATTACTCAGATCTTTGAAAAGGTAATCTGAGATAGAAGCGAAAACATCCAGTCCGCCCATATCCGCAGAGAGCAGAGGACCAGTTACAGGCAATCTTCGCCCGATACTGTAAGTTACAGCAGCATCGATATCTTCTTTACTTGCTATGCCCTGTTCCAAAAGATATTGTGCCTCCCTGAAAAGTGCGAACTGAAGTCGGTTTCCAACAAGTCCTGGGACTTCCTTTTTAACTTCGATAGGCTTTTTATTCATGAACTTCAACATATTGATCGCCCTGTTGAAAGTTTTATCATCTGTAAATTCAGCTCTTAATACTTCTACCAGAGGAATAAGATGAGCCGGATTCCAAAAATGTGTTGCAAGAGTCCTTTCAGGATGTTTTAAATTCAAAGCAATACGACTTGGGCTCAGTCCGGATGTGTTGGTTGCAAGAATAACCTCCTCACCACACATTTGATCCAGTTTTCTAAAAAGATCGTTCTTGAGCTCCAGAACTTCAGGAATACATTCAATGATAAAAGTTGCACCATCAACAGCTTCTGACAATGAAGATGTTCCGGTAATATTTTTGAGAATCTGACTTAGCTGATCTCTGGTTATCAGATCATTTTTAAGAAGAGTGTCTAATTTATCGGTGACACCTGACAATCCATTTTGAATATCATTTGTATCAACACCATACATTTTCACCTGCATACCCACCCAGGCAGCATTCAGGGCAATGGAATGACCCATGGTACCGCAGCCTATTACAGCCAGTTTCTCCATTTCATTTAAACCGGGCACAATCGATAAATTACTGGAAAATCAGTGTTCCAAAAAACTGTGGAAGATGAAAATTCGGTCTGGGATTGTCAACGAAATTCCAGGTAATATAATTTGGATTTGATGTCCTGCTTCCTGTTTTATAAAAATTGGCTTTCCAAACTACACCAGGTGCAGGACGGCTAACATTTGAGAATTTAGACAACATTGATAGTGGTATTCTGTATTCTATAGTCCAGGTTACCGGTTCCGTAATCTCAGGATCAACCTTTGATGGTAATGAATGCGCTATTTCAATTTGTTCAATTTCAGTCGCTTCAAGTTTGACATAAGGTGTTGAAGGGTAAGGATGCTTAATATAAAAAATCAAAGGTGTACCGCCTGCATTAATTTCCAGATTGAAATAATTTAATGGGAGCGAAGAATCAGGTGCGAAGAAAAATTCCACACAGGAATCGCCCGACACATTGCCGTTATATTCCTGCACAACACTTTTAACAAAACGGTCTTTCACCCGGAAGATTACATAAACATTATCATTATCGTACATCATTTTGGCTTCAACCGTTGGTTTAAACGGCGGAATTGTCCCCATATAGTTTTCGATTTTGATCGTTTCTATATTCTTCCATTGCGCCTTATTCCAGTCTGCATTAATGGTTAAAGCACCCTTCAATTTAGAAACCTTATATTTTTTATCTTCAACAGGCTTTGTTTGAGGAGCAGATGATGAAGATGAGCCTGGCTTCTCAGGAGAAAGAATATCTCCGCCTTTCATTAAGAAAGGCAGAGATATAAATAAAAGATAGGTGATAAATTTCATATTTATATTAATCTTTTATCGGTTTGTACGGTATCTGGACACTTCATTTGCCGTAATCGCATTTGAATTATTTCCAAAGCTGGATCTGACATAAGTTAATATCTGAGCAATTTCTGTATCCTTCAGATAACTATGAGGAGGCATTGCTTCATTATATCCTACACCTTTAACGGTAATCGGACCGGAAAGACCGTTAAGTACCACTTGAATTAACCTTTTCCTGTCGCCATTAACCCATTCAGATTCAGCAACCGGAGGGAAACGTGTCCCGTCTCCTTTACCATTCTGCTGATGACATGATGCACAATAAGTATTATATAATTTAGCTCCTGCGGCCAACTGACCTTTCATCAGGTTATCTTTTTCGAAATCAGGTGTTTTAACATTTGGTGAAGTTAATTTACGGGCTGCCATTCCAGCAAGCTGGCTGGTACCAAATTTTTTCTTGTCACCTTTGAACATCACTCTCCAGATCTTTCCCTTCTCACTATCATTCATGTAAAGAGATCCATCAGGGCCTTGCGCTAGGCCCATCGGGCGGTACTTAGCATCAGAAGTGTAAACGATTGTATCTACACCGCCAAATCCATCAGCAAATAACTCCCATTCACTTGAAAACTTACCATTAATAAATGGAACAAATGCTACACAATAACCTCCCTGCGGATAAGGGGCACGAATTGTGGAACCGTGAAATGCGATAAATGCACCATTTTTATAACGCTCAGGGAATTGATCTCCGGTATAAAAAAGTAAATCGTTTGGAGCAAAGTGGCCCGGAAAACCAATAATTGGCATATTGTATTTAGCGGCATCACCCTCCTTTTTACCATCACCACCGTATTCAGGGTTTAATAATTTTTTACCCTGCATAAAATCATAGTAGTAGTATGGCCATCCTGAATCAGAACCTTCAGGAACTTTCAGAAACTCTTCAGAAGGCAATAAAGCGCTATGCCAGGAAGTATAGAGATTTGACCATGTTCTGGAAAAATCATCACGTCCATGCTGCATTGCATACAATGAGTTGTCTACCTTGTTCCATTCCATACCCACAATACTGCGAATACCTGTAGCATACATGGTACCGTCACTTTGTTTCTGGTTTAATTTACTCTCACTGAATTTCCAGACACCTGCATGTTCTTTCAATTCAGGGCAAGGTGTTTGACCTAAAGAACCGGGTTGTCTGTCGGCAATCTGGCAAACATCACTTGGGGAACCAAAAGGAACATACATGTTGCCTTTATTATCAAAAGCAATTGGTTTTGCTATATGGGAATATTTTCCTCTTTTGTAATTATCAACAACAATAGTTTCTGTCTTGCCTTCCGGAACTAATTTTCCCGGAGTCAGTTTGGTTCTTAAAACCTCACCAGCAGTACTGAAATACAGATAACCCTTATGAATACGCATAGCAGTTCCATAATTGCCTGTATCCGGATAGCTTCCGAAATACTCAATGATATCTGCTTTGCCGTCGTTATTATTGTCTCTCAAGGCAACACTACCACGTTGTTGGGCATCAGGCACTCTTAATTTAACATAAATATCTCCATTTTTGTTAACTGCAAGATGTCTTGCACGTCCGAGAGAATCAGCAACTACAACCGCCTCAAAATCGCCTGGAAGTGCAAGTCCGCCATTATCAGGATCACCCTGAGGAAGTCCACCAGATCCCCCTGAATTAATAAAACTGATCGTGATCAGAAATGCCAGACCTAAAAAAGCAATTAGCTTTGTACGAAGATTAGTCCTGTATAAATTTTTAAAATTGACTTTCATTTTTATTGAATTTTGCTTTTAAATTGGGTGTTGTTTAAATACGGTGCATATTCTTGACTTTTTACTGATTTTCCAAATTAAACGCGTATTATTTCTGGTATATTTTAAAAAAAAGTATCAGCTGATTAAATAAATTTTCAATAAATGACTATCCTTTGTTCTTAAAGGCATCCGGAATCATAAACTCATACTCCTTCGGATGCCATGGAGCTATACTTTGTCCTGTAGGTCGGGGTGCGGTAGGTCTGATTGGCTCATAACCTGCTGCTGAGTATTTAATATTTAAAAACGGGGTTTGCTTCACTTTGCCTTCAGCCAGCGAACGTATTCCCATATCAATAATACCGCTTGTCAATAAATTTCTTTCTATTGGTGCAGTAGGTCCGCTGACAATGAATTTCTGTATATTCAGAGCGAGATAGCTAAAATGGGCATAAGTTGGACCTCCGCTTAGTACAAATTCTGTTGCAACCATGCATTTTGAGGTGTTTGCAGAATAAGCCCAACCTGTCTTGACATACTTATCCAGCATCATAATTGTTCCCTTTGTTCCATCTGTATAATTAACGATTACTGCATAAGGTGTAGGTACAATCTCACGCATATTCCCTATTTCTTTATCTTGTATCGTATCACAAGCCGCATCAACTAACTTTTGAGAGATCTTTCCTGAATCGATCGCTTTCCAAACATCATCTCCTTTCAGGCCTTCAACACTTTTAACACCGGTTTCGCCACCTGCTCTTCTCTCAACCATACACTGCAGAATTTCAGTTACGTGAAAACCGTAAGCATCCAGTGAGGCATATCCGATAGCAACAGCTTCCGATATTTTAACTCCAATTGGATGTACCAGAGGCTTATCTCTCCAGCAGTATGGTAAAGATGAGCCTGCCATCATAGGAACATTCAATTCCTTTGCACGGTCATAAATCCATCTGCTATCCAACCAGCTATAAGACAAGGCTTTATCTGTAAAGACAGGTACCGATCTATTGGATGCATCAAACACTCTGAATATCCTCTCGAGATAATTCATTCGGGGATATAATTTCATACCTAGTCTGTTATAAGGATATTCGCCATGTTCACCGACATAAATCACCGCATCCACAGCAAGTTTATCTCCGCCAAGAGTTAAAGCTTCTTCAACTGTGGGGTACACCGGGGTATTATTCATATTCGCGATTCTGATACCAGTGTCATTCGCGCCAACCTGCTCAATGTATACCGAAGCAATCTTTATCTGAGGAGCCACCATTCCCTCATCAGTAGGAATACCAAGAAAAAGTTTGGTGCCGATAACATCAGCATGAGCACTATTCCTGTATATATGGGTTATGAATGCAACTTTCTTAATTCCATCCTGACCGGCAAGAGCTCTTGATAACTCTTCGGTAATTGAAGTGATATTTCCATTTTCACCCATGGTAAACCCGGGAACGATACTCATACCTACTGCTGCAAAGACTGATTTTTTAATAAAGTCTCTGCGGTCACTTTTGCTCTCTCTTTTCATTTTAATATTTTTATATAAAAAATTTCTAACCAACTAATTACCATCCAACTGCATAACCATTTCTTCTCAGATCTGCACCACCCATAAGCCAGCCTGTTTTATGGTCTATGGTTATTCCCTGAGCTCCTCCTACAGTCATTGACCAATCGCCCAGGCTCGTGTCGATCACATATCCCATTCCTCTTAAGGTTTTGATAACGCCTGGTTGTACTCTGGTTTCCATGATAATTTCCTTTGCCGGTACTGAGCCCAACTCATCTTTCCATCTGAATCGGGGTGCACTGATCGCATCCTGAATGTTCATTCCAAAATCGATGTTATTCATTGCTACCTGAGGAACAGACTGTAAAATACCGAAACTGCCTGGTGAACCTACAATCAACTGCGGCTTACCATCCTTATGAAATTGCATCATCCCACCAATACACCATCCAACAGCTTTACCCGGAGCGACGGTATTTGCTTTACCTGGCTCCAGTGTCATCCAATCCAGTGCACTATTAAACACCACACCAGTATTTCCGGCAACGTAACCCGAACCAAAACCTCCACCATGAGTCTGAATGATTACAACTGCATTACCCCATTTATCAACTGCAGACAGACTGGTAGTTGCATATCTATATTTGGATGCATTTGGATCATCAACAGGATCCGGGCTAATATTCTGGGAAGTCTCCGGCTTTAATCCAGCTTTTCTTTCTTTTACCTTAGCAATAACCTTTTCGCGCTGTTTGGCGATGTATGCATCAGAAAGCAACATATCAACCGGAACATCGACGAATTTTGGATCACCAATATATTTATCAGAATCAATTCTGCTCAGATTAACCGCCTCAAGCAAATGAGCGAGATAATCTACACTATTATGACCCATTTTTTGCAGATCAAAACCTTCCATGATCTTTAGCGTTTGTAATTGCTGGAGACCCATTCCCGGAGGGGGGTTATTGTAAACTGTATAATCCCGGTATTTAATAGAGATCGGATCGACCCACTGTACTTTATCAGGTACAGAGGCCAGGTCTTTTTCAGTGATAAAACCTCCATCACGGGCAAATGCAGCAGCCATTTCTTTAGCAATCTCTCCTTTGTAAAAAACATCAATCCCTTCACTTGCAATCCTTCTCATTGTTTTTGCCAGAGGCTTGTTTGAAAAATAATCACCGATTACGAACGGGTCTTTATCATTCTTAAAGAAAATCTTTCTTGATTCAGCATGAGGAGCAATCCTCTTAACCGTTCCTGCCCACATTGCCTGATCAAATTCCGTGATTGGAACCCCATTTTCAAGGTAATCAATCGCACTTTCGAATACTTCAGAAAGAGGCATTGTTCCATAATCTTTCAATGCCTTTGCCCAGCCCGCCAGATTCCCTGGAACTGATGCAATTCTTGGCCCTATGCTTTCCATTGCACCATGACCAGCACCATCTGCAACTTTAACATCGGTTTTAAATTTTGTGATTTTGAAAGTTTCAGGCACCCAGCCTCCAAAAACCAAAGATCTAACCCTGTTTTCCTTCGCAGAGTAGAATAACATATACCCCACACCAGCAGTACCAGACATATAAGGTTCTGCAGCATTAAGGGAAGCAGCCGCTGCAACAATGGCATCGATGGCATTTCCACCTTTCACTAAAATCTTCTGGCCTGCAAGTGTTGCGAGCGGATTTGCGGTCGCAATCATACCATTCTTTCCAAGCGCTGCAGGACGCAGATTATCTTTTGCTGCCTGAGCATTTACCTGCAAATTCTGCAGGATCAGTAAGAATGCCATTCCAAAGATGAAAAAAGCTGTCCTGCTTATGTTTTTGTCAATCAGCTGTCTATCCATGATGAATTAGTTTAAATTATACTTTCCCAGAGGGTAAAAAATTTAATTACTTATTGAGTTATTGTTCTATATGTTAATCATTTCTCGAAAGGGAATAATGGCCTTCTTCTGTGTTCAAACTTAAACAGGGTCATATCAGCCTGGGTTACTCCCGGAGTATTTACCTGAATAACAGTCGGACAAACCGGGGCATAGGCCGCAATTGGAGCATTCACCCCTTTAGCCACTATTGCATCAAAATCAGAAGGTTGAACTCCCTGAGAAATTAATTGCTGTAAACTGAAGGGCATTACTCTTAAGGTGGTCAGCATGATTTCACTACCCTGTTCAGTGGCAACTACTGCAGTTTTACCCATATTAAAATTGATCTGTCCGCCATGCCTTGGATTACTTTCCTGGAATTCACCATTTGTTAACCTGAGTAATTTTACTTTAAGCCTGTAGGTTCTTATTCCATCCTTCCCTGTACCAACTATAATCAGTTCGAACCACTCTCCCGGCTGATGGTTTCCGGCCATACGAACAGCCTCAGGATCATAGATGCAAACGAAATATTTGTACTTTTTACTTTCTTCGAAGGCTTCCAGGATGCAGCAGTTATTTGCAGGACCACCCCCGCCGACATTATCACCCATATCCAGTAATAATACCGGCTTCTCACTTTTATCGATCAAATCCAGAGAAGCTTGAATGTCGTTTTTAACTCCCACAAAACTTTCCCTCCGATCGAGAATATAGGTCTCTAATTTCTTTCCAATCTCAAGCGCTTTCTCCTTATTCCCATTGGCTACCACAATTATTGATGTCCCCATTTCTTCAACATCAGCATAAGGAAAACCGTGCTGAATACTGAGGGATAAAATCTCAGGATCCCGGCTTAATTCATTGGCATAAGCATAAAGACTTTTGCAAGGTTCATTAGCTGTTAACTGCTGCTCAATGCTGATTGCCAGAGGAACCTGGACCAGAACCTGAACCGGATTTGTCTTTCCTTTTAAATAATCTGCCAGCAAATTCGCTGCTTCGATACCCCGCTGTCTCATATCAATATGCGGATTCTCTTTATAGGCCACCAAAGCATTAGTGGATGATACCATCAGCGGACTGACGTTTGCGTGTAAATCAAGAGTTCCGAAAATAGGAACTGAATCACCTACCTTTTTCCTTAGCAGGCTTAACCAATGTCCGTCCATATCTGGAAACTCTTCTGAAACTCCGGCACCATGAGGGATAACAAGGCATGCATCAACGGGCAGAACTTTGTCGAGTTCCTCCATCATATTGTTCAACAGCCCATTATACGTATTTGCAGAAAGAGCACCACCGGGCGTTGCAGATGCGAAAAGAATCGGAATAACTTCCATTCCTTCTCTGTCCATTACTTCCAGCATCCCGCCTACTTCATTGTGTGCGGCTTGATACTCTTTTCTGATTGCTTCACCCATCAAATATTTACCGTTCCTGAAGTCGGCAGTGGTTGTAGCCTGAGGAACAAAAGTATTTGACTCGTGGTAGATACCCATTAGGGCTATTCTAAAAGACATGATTTCGTATTCTAATATTAAAAATTCAAAAATTCAGGATTTAAGCTTCTGACATTCCGGCTGAAGCCTCCTCTTTAGGCGGATTGCTGTTCCAGTATGAAGCCAGAATCGACGATGAAAAACCCATTATAGGTCCGCAAACCGCTGTTGCAAGTCCTACCGTCGCAATCTTACCCATAACTTTAGCAATCCCTGAAACAAGTCCGGCGTTCTGAGTGCCGGTGGTAATTGATATTGTACGGCAATCAAATTCAGATAATTTGAAAAGTCGTGCCAGCCAGTAGCCAAAGAAAAACCCAAAGAGGATCATGAGAAAAACTACGATAATCAGCTCAAGTCCGATATTCAGTATACTGTCTCTTCCCGCAGCCATAATTATAGCAACAATGAATGCAACTCCAATCATAGAAACCAGAGGCATCGAATCATCCAGCCATTTCGCCTTCCCATGCAGGAATTTATTGAAAATGAGTCCCGCTCCAATAGGGATAAATACCATTTTTACTATCCCCCACATCATTTCCATTACATTTATTTCTATGAATCCGCCAGCGAGTACTTTCATCAGCAGAGGAATAAGGAAAGGTGCGAGCAATGTTGTAATCGCAGTAATTGTAATTGCGAGCACTACATTTGCTTTTGCCAGATAACACATTACGCTTGCAGTTACAGATGTTGGGGCACAACCCAACAGGATGATTCCAGCTGAGATTTCAGCAGGAAAGTCAGTAAAACTAGCAAGAGCAAAACCAAGCAGAGGCATGATCGTGTACTGGCTGATTACACCAACAATAACTGATTTGGGAGATTTTGCCAAGGCTATAAAATCTTTCAGACCCATCGAACAACCCATTCCAAACATGATTATCTGGATCAGTGGGGTAATTAAAGTGGCAAATTCAAATCCATTATATTCTTTGAAATACTGCGGATAGTACAATGAAGTAGCAACTACTGAAAGGATTGTGGTGGTAAATGTTAGTCCGCGAAGTACAGGAAAACCTCTGAAACTAATCGCTAGTAATAATAAAAAAGCAATAACAAACGGCCCTGCCTCTGCAATATTGCCATTAGAAGCCATATAAAGGGAAGTCAATAAACATACTATTGAAATACCCATTAAGAGTTTGGAAAAAGCACCCTTATTCATCGTATCGGATCGGATAAAAATTAATTAAAAAAAATTAAACAGATGCTTTTAATAACTCTTCTTTAACTCTGTTAGCAACGATTTTCTCCTGACCTGGTTTTAATTGCCATACAGAAAGTTCAATTCCATCTTTTTTCCCTCCCATTGTCCCTCCACCCATAACTTCAATACCCGGATTACCATTCCACAAGCGCTCTTTCAGCTGCCTGCCGGTCATTTTTATCTTAGTATCATCCCATGAAAGGTGTAAGGTTGGCGTATTATTGGCGATCTCAGGAATGAAAACTTCAGTAACTACTCCATTTATATTTTTAATAGTATTCACTACAACCGCCATGCTGGCTTCCCACATCTTCCATTCCTTTTCATGATCCATTTTAATATGTCTTTCCAAGGCAACATACATGGCAAGGATTTCTTCCTTGTTCACCTTATGTCCACGACAGATACCGCTATTTGGTGGTGCACTTAAACGAGATGCTGCTATCAGATCTTTTTTACCCATGAGTATACCTGTACTTTGTGGCCCTCTCATTGCCTTGCCACCTGAAATGGCAACCATATCGAAACCCATATCATTGAATTTCCAGAGATTTTCCACCGGATGTGCATCCGAAGCAATATCGATCATGGTTGGAATATTATGCTTTTTACCCAGGGCAAGCCATTGCTCATAGTTTAATTTACCTTTGTTTAATTCCCTGTTCAAAAACCAAAGCATTGCAGTCTTTTCACTGATTGCTGCTTCAACTTCTTCTAAGGTTTCAACGATTATTAGCTTTGCCCCTGTATTGGTCAAGGCCTGATGGTATCCATTGGCATGGGCCTTTTGAAGTATCACTTCAGACTTCATGCCATCCACATTTGGAAGTTGCATCACTTTTTTACGGTCCATGCCAGTCATCGCACCGGCAAGTCCCTGAACCAATGCCGACCAGCAACCGGCAGTAACTGTAGCTGCCTCAGCATGACAAAGCTCAGCGATCTTGGCCCCAACTTTATCCTGAACATCATTCAGCAATACAAACTCTTCTGCACCTTTAGCAATCGCCTGTGTAACTTCAGGCGGCATCAGAGAAGCTGTTAAAGTTGTACAAACGCATGACGCATTTATAAATGTTTTCAGACCCAGTTCTTTGAAAAGGTCACGTCCTGCAATAGCTGATGTTGCTTCTTCGGCTAATGCCGGCTGAACTGTTAAGCCTGTACCAATAATTCCTCCTGCCAATGGAGCAGCGGATAAAAATTTAATGACGTCTCTACGTTTCATATTTATAATTTTTACTATTAAAAAAATCAATCCTTCATTTCAACGATCATCTCGATCTCAACCGGAATGTTTCTGGGCAATGATCCCAATCCTATCGCTGAGCGTGCATGTTTGCCATTTTCTCCAAATACCTCAACCATCAGGTCCGAAAATCCGTTGATTACCTGAGAGTGATTATCGAATTCCGGTACTGCATTCACCATACCCAAAACCTTTACAATTCGCTTTACATTATTCAGATTACCTACCTCAGCTTTCAATGATTCCAATAAGCTAATTCCTGTTAAACGTGCAGCATATTTTGCCTCTTCGAAGGTGAACTCTTTACCAACTTTACCGATCATGAATTTACCATCTTCTTTCAATGGACCCTGTCCTGAAAGAAATACCAGATTACCTACTCTAACAGCACCCAAAAAATTCGCTGAAGGAGGGCCGGGAGTCCTTAATTTTATCCCCAATTCCCTGATCCTTGTTTCGGGATCTTTAGCAACAGATTGAGCCTTAGCAGAATTGAATACAAGAACACTTGCCAACAGGATATAAAGGATAAATGTGATTTGCTTTTTCATGTTATTTAAAAGTATATTATTTATAAAAGATTGAATTTTTCAATTGAATAAGTGGATGGGTTTATTTAGCAAGCGGGAAAGACAATGCATTCAGATCATACATAATTTTGCCGTCTTTAATGGTCATTTCACATTCAAGCAGATTTTTTCCTTCTTTCTTGAATCTGGCAACATCATAAAATCCGAATTTCCCTTCACGAAGATTAAGTACCGTTACATCTGCAATTGCACCTACTGAAAGATGGCCTAATTCTTCATGATTAATTGCTTTTGCTGCAGACCAGGTACTTGCTTTAATAACATCTGCCAAAGGCATATTAAGTGCCATAAATTTAGACATCACATTCAATTGATCTTTCATTGCAGAGTTCATACTTCCTGTATGTAAATCTGTACTGATTGTTTCAGGGAAAAATCCCTGCTCTGTTGCCGGAATTGCCTGTGAGAATGTAAAACTTCCACCACCATGACCCACATCGAAAATAATTCCTCTTTTTCTTGCCTCAAGAACATGCGGATACAATTTTTTTGTATCAAGGTCTACAATAGTCTCTTTTGTTTTAATCAGTTGTCCGTAAGTATGGGTAAAAATATCACCAGGACGCATTTTTCTAAGGAAAAGCTCTTCGAGGGATAATCTAGGTACTGCCCCTCCGAAATCAACAATGATTGGCAGATTTGCGATTTTGCCTGCTTCAACAGTTCTATCAACTGCAACCCAGTCAGATTTATGATAATGTGCTACCTTAAAACCTACAATATGCTCACTGTAATGTTTTGCGACATCTGCAGCAAGGATGGGATCAAAAAAGCTATTATTCTGCTGCTCCAGAGAATTTTCATCACCATACATTCCCTTTCTTGAAATATTCAAAAATGCCAATACACGCGTTTGAGATTTATCGATTACATTTTTCTTGAATAATTCAAATGTTTCTGCTCCGGCATCCCCGCAATCAACAATTGTTGTTACGCCTACACGGAAGGTAAATCCATCAGCAGGAAGTGAAGAGAAACCATTTTCAAGCTGACCATCAGGATCGGTACCTGCAAATACGTGTCCGTGAATATCAATCAAACCGGGGGTTACATATTTACCGCTGATATCGATCACCTGTTTTGCCATTTTAGGATCTATATTGGCGGCAACTGCTGCGATTTTACCATCCTGAATGGCTACATCCATTACTTTGTTAATGTTGTTTTTTGCATCGATGAGATGCCCGCCTTTCAGCAAGGTTTGATAAGACTGGGCCTGAACTGAAAAATTAGCGAGTAAATACAGCGCTGCTAATAAGAAATAACGTTTTTGCATTTTTATTGTTTTATAATTATTGATTTATACTGAAGCTTTCAATAGCTCTTCTCTTAAACGACTGGCAACAATTTTCTCTTCTCCTGCTT
>Ga0154020_10006921_pt1 | contig 13289 bp, 12 predicted proteins | sample Klosneuvirus_201_FD_109709 | JGI IMG/M metagenome (GOLD analysis project Ga0154020, IMG submission 109709) | Active sludge microbial communities from wastewater, Klosterneuburg, Austria - Klosneuvirus_20160825_MG | ecosystem: Engineered > WWTP > Aerobic digester > Activated sludge | place... | reverse complement strand
TATGGGGCTTCAAAACTTTGCCTGGAAAAACTATTCACCTATGCTGATTCTCAGAAAAGAGAAAAGAATATTCGTTTTACCGTAGTCAGATATGCCAATGTATTTGGTTCGAAAGGATCTGTGATACCACTTTTTTTAAAAAAGAAATCACAGGGGTGGTTGCCGGTTACTGATCCGGAAATGACAAGGTTCAGCATTACAATGGATGATGCACTTGACCTTGTGTATTATGGAATAGCTGAAGGATGGGGCGGAGAGATCATTTTGCCGATTTCATCCTCTTACAAAGTAGGAGATGTTGCTACTGCTGTTGCCCCGGATGCGGAGCAACGGGTTATAGGTGCAAGAGCTGGAGAAAAAATGCATGAGTCCATGTTCACCGAAATTGATGCACCAAATACGGCTCAGCGAGATAAATATTATATCATTTGTCCAATTACAGGTACCGCTGCTTGGAACAGGAATGACTATTGTGTAAAGACCGGTGCAAAACCAGTACCGGATGGATTTGTATACAGCTCTGAAAAAAATAAAAGCTGGTTAACGGTTGATGCTATAAGGACATTATTATCCAATACCGGTAATTAAATTGAAATCTTTTGAATAGCAGAACAATCCCGTTCATATCTGTAATAATGCCTGCTTATAATGTATCCTTTTATATTGCAGACAGCATTCAATCTGTAGTAGAGCAGACTCATACCAATTGGGAACTCCTTATAATAAATGATGGAAGCACAGATAATACAGCGGAGGTTGTAAAGAAATTTACAGATCCAAGGATCAGGTATTTTGAAAAAGAAAATGGTGGCGTAAGTTCTGCCCGCAATGTAGGGCTGGATCAGATGAGAGGAGATTTTTTTTGCTTTCTGGATGCAGATGATGAGTTACCGAATTATAGTCTGGCTGCGAGAGGCTCTCGTATGAAAGAGCAAACCGAAATAGATATAATGGACGGAGGAGTGATGATTATGGATGGAAAGATGGATGAAGTGAATAATGTGTATTGGCCTTCTCACACGGGGCTAATTGCCAACCTTTTTATACGAGTGGATGATAACTTTTTTTTTGGCCCCAATTTAATGATACGAAACAGAAATATCAACTGTCGGTTTAATGAAGGTATGACGCATCTTGAAGATCTCTGGTTCTATACAGAATTGGCCTGGAAGGGGAATCTGAAATATGATCATATCAGTGATGTGGTTTATCATTACAGGCGGCATGAGGGTTCTGCGATGTCAAGTCTTAATGGAATTGAAAATGGTTTTCATGCATATTTTAAAAATGTAAGTAAGCTACCGGGTGTCACTGCTTCACAATTGAATTATTTAAAACGAAGAATCAGGAAAATACTTTTTCGTTCTTTTTTAAAAAGGGGCAATATTTTTAAAGCCATGTCCATTTTAAAAAAATACTAACTAAAGCTATTCACAGAATTTTCAAAAAAAATAAATGACAAAGCTATTTATAAAACTTCTCTATAAAATCAGGTTGCTAAAGTATTTTAATTTAACTACCAGAATTAAAGTGAATAGAGGCTCGTATAAAATTCCTGTTATCAATGAACTGGGATTAGATAACATTACACTTTCAGAATTATGGATGAGTAGCATACTAGAAAAGATTATTGCTATAAAAGATGGAACTTTTATTGATATTGGAGTTAATACAGGACAAACACTGTTAAAAGTCAAATCATTAAAACCTGATATAAAATATATTGGTTTTGAGCCTAATCCTAATTGTGTTTTCTATGCGCAACAATTAATAAGTATAAATAAAATTGAAAATACTACACTATACCCGGTAGGAGTTGCTGAGGTTACCAAATTAGTTGAATTAAATTTTTTCACTAATGAAAGTACTGATGCTTCTGCTACTATAATCGCTGATTTTAGACCAGGCAGCAAAATTTACCGTAAAGAGATAATTCCTTGTTTTGAATTCAAAGATATCAATCAGGATAATTTTGGCACTATTAGTTGTATAAAAATTGATGTAGAAGGTGCCGAACTGGAAGTTATTCAGGGGATCAAGGAAATAATAGTTAAAGACAAACCTTTTGTATTGATTGAGATATTACCTGTTTATGAAATTTCAAACAAGGATCGAATGGAACGACAAACGGCTCTTGAAGAAACATTGAATTCCATAGACTATAAGATGTTTCGAATTCATAAAAACGAAGAGGTCGGCATTAAAAAACTTGAGTTAATTGAAACAATAGGTGTTCATTCTAATATTGACTGGAGTGACTATATTTTATGTAATGAGGCAATGCTGCCTGTACTTAATGCAATTGTTTTCGAGTAATTGTAAAACTATATTAGACTAAAGAGAAATTATTAAGTTTTAATTTTCGGCTATTTAATGAAAAATATTCTTTTCGTATCTGTTGCTTTTCCTCCTAAATCTGACCCTGAATGTTTGCAAACTGCAAAGTATTTTCATCATTTACAAAAACATAAGGATTTAAAAATAGATGTGGTTACTTCAGCTATTCCTACGTTATACATGCCTTATGACAAGCATCTTGAAGTATATGCAGAAGGGCTGAATCAATTGGTATCTGTAAAACTAAGAGAGAACAGATATATTAATTATTTGCGTAACCGGCTTGGCTTGGAATCTTTTGTTTTTCCGGATGTCAAACACTCTTTTCATAAACAATTTAGGAAAGTGATTAAACGGCTACGCCAAAAGCCTGATTTGATATACAGCAGAGCAGACCCTAAGAGCTCAATAATTATGGCCTATAAACTCTGCCAATATTTTAAAGTGCCCTGGATATTGCATATGAGTGATCCGTGGGCAGATTGCCCTTTGCAGTGTATGACTGGTAGAAATTATAAAAAGCATGATGATTGGGAACGTAAATGTTTTGAAGCTGCCAATTTAATTTCATTGACATCCATTCCTACGATCGAGTTTTATAAAAAGAAATACCCGGAATTGTCTGATAAATTTATTTTCTATCCTAATGTTTATGAGAATAGTAATTACGATAAAAATATTTCCAAGTATTCAAAAAATGACAATAAGAAATTCAGAATCGTATATACCGGTGGGCTTGCAGGCTCTAGAAGTCCAGAGTATTTCCTTGAACCACTAAAGCAGTTGATAAACGATAAGCCTGCTTTGGCAGAAAGTATGGAAGTAATATTTGCCGGAGATGTAGATGCGAAGAACAGGGCTGTTTTTCAGAACTATTCTTTACCATGTGTTAACTGGATTGGGAAAATATCTTTCAAAGAGGCTTTAGAACTTCAGCAATCTGCAAACTATCTACTTTTGATTGACAGCCCAATTAAAGATGTTTCAAAATCTATGTTTTTCCCTTCCAAGTTACTGGATTATATGGTTGCAAGGAAAAGGATTCTTGCTATTACCACAAAAGGAAGTGCCGCTTATGAAGTAATGCAGGATTTGAAAGGCGATGTTTGCAGTTATAACGAGACTGAAGAAATAAAAAATTCTATAATCCGTACATATGATGCATTTCAAAAGGGCGACAATAATTATTTGGCAAACGATAAACCGCCAGAGAAATATGAAGCTTCCTGGAATGCTGATAGACTGTATAACCAAATAGTAGAGTTACTAAATGAATAAAAAAATTGGAATTGTGTTGGGTACCCGACCAGAAGCTATTAAGCTAATACCCGTTTATCTGGAATTAAAAAGAACTTTTTCTTCCGTAGAATTGATTTCAACTGGTCAGCATTATAGTATGTTGGAACAGATTTTTAAGTTCTTTGAAGTAACGCCAGATATTTCGTTGAATGTAATGACGACAAACCAGTCGCTATCAGGACTTACTGCTAAGCTTACGGAATGTTTGCAAACATGTTATGAAGAGAGAAAATATGATTTGGTAATTGTACAGGGTGATACAACAACTGCTATGACTGCTTCACTGGTTGCCTATTATAACAGGATAAAAGTTGCACATATAGAAGCCGGTTTAAGAACGTACAATAAATATTCCCCATTTCCGGAAGAAATTAATCGGCAGATTATTGGAAGAATTGCTGATTTTCATTTCGCCCCTACACAAAAAGCAATGAATGTACTGGCCAAAGAAGAAATTAAAAATTCCTTCCTTGTTGGAAATACAGTAATTGATAGTCTTTTATTTTGTTCACAGAAAATTGAAAATAATTTAAGTAAGTACAAAGAAAAATTTTCATTTATCGGAAATTTTGAAAAATTGGTTTTAATTACCGGCCACCGACGTGAAAATTTTGGAGAAGGGTTTGATGGTATTTGCGATGCAATCAGGACCCTTTCAGAAACTTACCCCAGCTTTTTATTTTATTACCCTGTTCATTTAAATCCGAATGTTAAGGATAAAGTGTATGCTGTGTTAAGTGACCTGGATAACGTTATGCTAAATGAACCTCTTCCTTATGATGATTTAATTTTTCTCATGAGCCGTTCTTATATCATTCTTACCGACTCAGGGGGGATTCAGGAAGAAGCCCCAAGTTTAAATGTTCCCATACTAGTAATGAGAGATACTACGGAACGTCCAGAAGGTATAGAAAATGGCTGTGCTATTTTAGTTGGCACTTCTTCTGAAAAAATTGTCGAAGAATTTAATAATCTGGTGGACAATAAATCTCATTATCAACAAATGGCTGAGGCAGTTAATCCATATGGCGATGGAAAATCATCAGTTGCTATTGCTTCTATACTGAAGAAGCAAATTGATAATTATTGCTAAAAGTAGTTTTATACTGAGTTAGGTAGTTATGAAAAGTGATATTGTTATAGTAGATTATGGGATGGGGAATTTATATTCCATTGTAAAAGTGATTGAAAGGCTAGGACATTCTTGTAAAGTAACCGGCGACTTTACTGAAATCAGAAATGCATCAAAAATTATTCTCCCCGGTGTTGGCCATTTTGGTAAAGCAATGGATAACCTGAAGCAATCAAATTTGATTGACGAATTGAATGAAACAGTATTAGTAAAAAAAACTCCAGTTTTGGGCATTTGCCTGGGTATGCAATTGATGGCTACACATAGTCAAGAAGGAGATTCAACCGGTTTAAATTGGATCGATGCAGAAGTAGTAAAATTCAACATGCAAACTCCTGAAATATATAAAGTTCCACATGTAGGCTGGAATACTTTATCGAAAGAAAAGGAAAATTCTTTTTTGCTAAAAGAAATAAATCCTGATGATAAATTTTACTTTGTTCATTCCTACCATTTTTCTGCCAATGATACATCGGATATATTATCCCAAACTAACTATGAGTATACCTTCGTATCAGCTGTACAGAAAGAAAATATCACAGGTGTACAGTTCCATCCCGAAAAAAGTCATAAAGCTGGGGAGCAAATGATAAGCAATTTTTTAAAGAATTAAGCATGTTTAGTCCACGGATAATTCCGGTACTTCTGTATAGTAATCAAGGATTGGTTAAATCTGTAAAGTTTAAAGACTATACTTATATCGGCGATCCTATAAATGCTGTAAGAATATTTAATGATAGTGTAACGGACGAAATAGTGATCCTTGATATAAATGCATCAAAGAATAAAACAACAATTGATCTTCAACTGGTAAAAGAAGTTGGCGAAGAAGCTAATATGCCATTTTCTGTAGGTGGTGGCATTGATTCCATTTCCAAAATTTATGAATTGCTAAAAGGTGGGGCAGAGAAAGTAATCATCAATTCTGCGGCATTGCAGAATGTAAATTTTGTAAAAGAAGCGGCTGCACATTTTGGCTCATCAACCATTACAGTTTGTATTGATATTAAGAAAAATTTTCTCGGAAAATACCAGGTATACTCTCACAAGGATAAGAAAAATCTTGGACTGGACTATTTTGATTATGTCAAACAAATTGAAGATTCCGGTGCAGGTGAAATAATTATCCAAAGTGTTGACCAGGATGGTATGATGAAGGGCTATGATGAGAAACTATACCAGACGCTATCTAAATCAATCAACATCCCGATTATTGCACTGGGAGGTGCTGGAAGTATTGCAGACATGGAAAATTTATGGAACAACAGTTCTGTAAATAGTTTTTCAGCCGGAAGTGTTTTCGTTTACTATGGAAACATGAAAGGAGTATTAATAAATTATCCAAACAGAAATAAAAATGAGTTCGAACGGAAGTTTAAGCAATAAAAGAGAATACCAAATGTGTACCCGTTGTATTATGGATACTTCGGATCCTGATATAATCTTTGATGAGCATGGTGTTTGTAACCATTGTACCAGTTTTATAGACAGACTTCAAAGCCGTAAGTATGTAAAAGGAGAATCAGAGGCAGAATGGAGTAGGTATGTAGAAGTAATAAAGCAAAACGGAAAAGGTAAACAGTATGATTGTATTGTTGGAATAAGCGGTGGAGTTGATAGCTGTTATACAGCTTACCTGTGTAAGCAGCATGGCTTAAGAGCATTGTTGATTCATATGGATAATGGGTGGGATACAGAGATTGCTGTGAACAATATTATAACACTTGCGAAAGAACTAGATTTCGACTATATGAGTTATGTACTGGATTGGGAAGAGTTTAAAAATATACAACTAGCCTATTTAAAAGCTTCTACAGTAGATCTTGAAATGCCAACAGATATAGCAATACTAGCCAGTATTTATGAAGTGGCAGCAAAAAACAAAATCAAATACATCATTTCTGGTGGTAATATATCTTCAGAAGGCATTCTACCATTGCACTGGGGTTATCATAGCTACAAAGACATGAAAATGTATAACCATATTGTAAGAAAATATTCCAATACAAGAATTAAGAAAGTACCTGTTATCGGTTTGCTCAAAGAATCCTGGTACCGCTTTTTTTATAAAATTAAAACGCTTTATATTCTTAACTATATTGACTTTAACAAGGATGTGGCAAAAAAATACCTCATGGATAATCTGAACTGGAAAGATTATGGGGGTAAACATCATGAATCAAAAATTACCGCATTCTGGCAGGGGTATGTTATGTATGAAAAATTTGGAATGGATTACCGTAAAGCAATATTTTCTTCTCAAATTTGTTTACATCAAATCAGCAGGGAAGATGCACTGGAAAAATTAAAGGAACAGCCATTTAATGACGAGAAAATTAAAGAAGACAAAAAATACATTGCCAAAAAATTTGGAATAACTGGTGAAGAACTTGAACAATACCTGAAACTTCCTTCTAAAACTTATGTTGACTTTCCAAACAATAAAAAACTAATTGAGTTTTGTTATAGTTTGTATAATAAACATTTTAATCAAAAACGAGTTTGATTTAAAAATAAAATAATGACAAAACATCAAAATTGTTTGATTTGTTCATCCAATAAGTTAAAGCAACTTTCAGGATATTATGAGAAGCATGGATTAATTAAATGTAGATTTTGTGGCTTCGTATTTATGGAAAAAATTCCAACGAATGAAGAGCTTAATATATTTTATTCTAAGTACTCTTACGACTCTAATGGTTATTTGTCAACAGCTACTATAGATAGTTATAATTTACTTTTAGACGAGTTTGAGCAATTTAGAAAAACTAATAGAATATTGGATGTAGGTTGTGGAAGAGGTTGGTTTTTGATTGAGGCAAAAAAGAGAGGTTGGGATGTATATGGAACAGAATTCTCAGAAAAGGCAATTGAGGTATGTGAAACATCAGGGCTTAAGATGAAAAATGGGAAATTGCAAAATGACACCTTTTCTGCTGAACAATTTGATGTTATAACTTCATTTGAGGTAATTGAACACATTAATAATCCAGTTGAAGAAATAGGATATATAAACATGTTTTTAAGGAAAGGAGGATTATTCTATTGTACTACGCCTAATTTTAATGCCTATCTGAGATATTATTTGAAGGAAAACTACAACAATGTTATTGTATATCCAGAGCATTTGTCTTACTACACCCGTAATACCATTAGAAAACTAATGAAAATTTATAAATTTAAGCCTACGAAAATATTGACTACTGGGGTGAGCATTAGCAGTCTAAAAATCTCAAAACAACCTGGAGTAGAAGCGCCAACTTCAAAAGATAGTTCTGATGAAAAATTAAGACAAAAGATGAATAGTCGAAGGTATTTGAGGAGTTTAAAATTTTTTGTAAACAATACTTTATCCTTTTTGGGTTTAGGGATTACTCTAAAAGGATATTTTACTAAGGATTAATAAAATTTAAGTTGTATTTGTCAAATTATCCCGATCTAAATAAGGTTGGGTAAGAATTTTGAAATAAAAATTAGTGGTACATTTATAATTGTAGTAGTTTATAACTGTTACCCAAATCATTCTTTCAAGTTGCTTATTATTTCTACTTGCTTTTTATGGATTTAAATTGAATATCTGTCTGTCCCAATTTTATTATAAATCGAGAAAAGCTATTTCAAATAATTTTAGGGTATAAACTTTTGTTAGTATGAAAATACATGTAATAAATTTAAAGGAAGCAGTAGAACGTCGAAAATCAATAACTTCTCAGTTGGAAATGCTGGGACTGAATTATGAGATATTTGATGCCGTAAGAGGATCCTCATTAAGTGAAAAGGAACTCGCAGAAAAAGTGGATATGCAAGAAGTCGCTAAGTATCCGAATTGGCTTACCCCCAATATGCTGGGATGCTCATTAAGTCATATGGGAGTTTACAAAAAAATGAGTAACTCTTCGGAAGAGTGGCATCTTGTACTGGAAGATGATGTTGTTATCGATAACGACTTGAAAAACATATTGACACATATAGAAGAAAATGGAGACTCTTTTAAGGAACATCTTGTCATGCTATATGGGGTCTCTTATAAATCTATTATCGAACTGTCCTCTATTCCAATTACAGAAGTAAGCGGGAAAGGTATTTATAAACTGGAGAGCCCTACAATTGGTAGCACAGGGGCTTATGTAATACACCGGGATACAGCAAAACGTCTTCTTGAAAAAAATGAAAAAATAAAAGTAGCGCCGGATACTTGGCATTTTTTTCAGGAACAAAAGGCTTTGGATAAAATTTATTGTGTATATCCATTTGCTGCAAGACCTGGTTTTTTTGAATCCACCATTGGTTATATAAATAAGAATAGTTTCGTTTTTAAAGTAAAGAATTATATAGAAAGGAATAAAGTACCTATATTATATTCTTTACTAAAGCTAAATAGGAAAAAAATTTGGGAAGGATCAAGCCGAGTTGTTTTTAAGTGATGAGTAGAACTCCCTTGATGGAGTGCCTTCATCATATAGGGCTAGGGTTCTTTATCAACAATAATCAGTTTACTAACTTCAATTTTAATGATGCAGGCTAGAGGAATATCCATTTTGTCAGCTGTTAATAGGATTGGTTTTTTTGCCACCGTTTATCAGACCATTATTCTGACTTTGATAAAACTTGGGATAAAAAAGTCAATCAAAGTAAAAAATGTCGGCCAGGTTTATCTGAGAAAGAACACATCCGATATTTCTGTTTACAGGCAAATATTTTTTGATGGTGAATATGATATTCATGTAAAGGAGGATCCGAAAGTTATTATCGATCTGGGTGGAAACATTGGTCTTTTTGCATTGTTAATGCAATCTCGGTATCCCGGTGCTTTAATAATTTCAATAGAGCCTGACCCCGATAATTTTGCTCAGTTACAAAAAAATACCAAAAAATTTAATAATATTATCTCATATAATAAGGCGATTTGGCACAAGAGAGAATTATTGTCGTTAAGTGAAAAAAAAGCTGGTGCTGAGTGGTCACAAAATGTAAATAGTATATCTGGCGAAGATTTTAATCAAGAGAAAATTGAAAGTATTACTATCGATGATTTGATAAGTAATCATAATCTTCAGGAGATTGATTTTTTGAAAGTTGATATAGAAGGTGCTGAGGCTGAGTTATTTTCTGAAAAAACTGAGTGGTTAAATAATGTAAAAGTGATTGCTATTGAGCTTCATGATTTTATGAAATTGAACTCTTCTAATAATTTTGTTAAGGCATTAGCAAAATATTCTTCATTTACTCATTCTATAAAAGGTGAAAATATTATTATTAACTTCAAGTAGTTTCAAATCTTTATCGCCTGCCAATAGAGGTTGCATGATATTTACTTTTTTCGCCTATTCACTACTAACCCTATTTTGAACTTATCATTGGATTATAGTAATCAGAAAAATTTAGATTTTAATTAGAAAATATCCAAAGGAATAAAGTTTCTGCCCTATTTTCCAAAGAAGAAGAATTAATTCTATTTACAAGATTGAAAAAAAATAAAATGATCTCCGTTTTGTTTGCCTGTTTACATCGTCCTAATCGTTCCCCATCCCAACGTTACCGTTTTGAGCAATATATTGATATTTTAAATAGACAAGGTTACAAGACCAAGATTTCGTATTTGTTAAATGCAAAAGATGATAAAAACTTTTATACAACCGGGAACTATTTTTATAAATTCATCATACTTATAAAGGGATTTATAAAAAGGGTTAATGAAACCTTTTTTTTGAAAAAGCATGATATTGTTTTTGTGCAACGAGAGTGTTTTATGCTAGGCATTTCTTTTTTTGAAAAAAAATTTAGTAGAAAATCTAAATTAATTTTTGATTTTGATGACAGTATTTGGCTACAAAACATCTCAAATGCCAATAAAAAATTGGCCTTTCTTAAGAACCCTAATAAAACAAAGGAAATAATTAAAATGGCAGCATTAGTTATTGCAGGTAATGAATTTCTAGCAAACTATGCCCTTAACTTTAATAAAAATGTTATCATTATTCCATCAACTATTGATACAGAAAAATATACCATAAAGGAAGCCAAGGCTGAAAAGGAAATTGTAATCGGATGGAGTGGCAGTTTTTCCACTATAGAGCATTTTGAAACTGCAAAAGAAGCACTGAAAGCAATAAAAGATAGATATAATGATAAGGTGGTATTTGAGGTAATCGGGGACCCTAATTATAGATGTGATATACTTGGTATAATTGGTAAGGCTTGGGATGCTAATACTGAAGTTGAAGATCTTCAGTATTTTGATATTGGTATTATGCCTTTGCCCGATAACGAATGGACAAAAGGTAAATGTGGAATGAAGGGCTTGCAATATATGGCTGCAGGCATTCCTACTATTATGTCGCCAGTTGGTGTTAATAGTAAGATAATCGAGGATGGAGAAAATGGATTTCTTGCTGCTACTACGGAAGAATGGATAAATAAGTTGTCACTACTTATTGACTCTGCAGAACTTCGGAAAAAATTTGCTAGTAATGGACGTAAGGAAGTAGAGCGTAAATATTCTATTGATGCCAATAAAGAAAAATACATAGCCGCAATGCAAATGGTTTTGGAGAAAGATTAGAATAGCATTAAAATTTTAAAAATGGAATTAGTTGTTGATGTGGTCGTTTATTTTTATAATAAATAACAATTAGTGCTACTGCATAAAATGGCATACAGGGTATTTTATACCGGGATAAAGTGCCAAAATTATACGAGGAAATACCAACGGCAAAGGCAAAGATTAAAGTGAAAACAAGGCAGAACTGAATAGTAGGGTCGGCTGATATTGTTGCCCATATTTTTTTTAGGCCAACGGTGTAAATTATTTTTAAAGTAAGAAAAAGAAACAGCAATGCCTCCAAAGCAGTAATTGCAACAATAGGTTTTCTTGCTTCCCAGGGATAAGGCCTGAATAAAGTAACATTGATAGCGGCAGGTATTTTAGTAAGTAATCCACCAATTCCAGATCCTACATCCCCTAAACTATACGAAGACCCCCCTTCTGTTTCTGAAACCCAATTAATATAATCCCTTGTGGTAGCTGAAGTTTGGGCAATATTTTCCAACGAATATCTTCCAAGATCTTCTGAAAACTGGGATAATGCTAATGTCAGCGTACCAAATATCACAACTATAAAAACAACTTTAGCAAGTTGTCTACCATACCAGTTTTTAATAGTACGGGAGTAATAAAAGAATATCCAAAGAAGTAAGGCAGGAATAAAAGCCATAGCTATATAAATCTTGATCTTTATCAGCAATAGAAAATTAATAATCGCAATGATGAATATTTTGGGTCTGTAATCCTTATAAGCCATCAATCGTACAATACAATAAAACAACCAGCTTAGTGCGAAAAGACAAACTGTGTCTTTAAATATTCCCGAGCCCCATACTATCAAACTAGGAATAAATAATGTTGCTAATGCCATAGGTTTTGTAAGATTAGGATAAAGTGTTACAAAAGCCCGGAACAAAGCCCACACTCCCCAAAAGGAAAGAAATGCGAACAGACATGCTGTAATGATAAAACTGTTAAAAGTAAAAAGATTAAGGACGGCAGTGATTGCACAAACTGTAAACGTTGCTGGATCCTTATAAAAATATAGTTTTTCCCAAAGTTCATAATATCTTGGATCTCCTTGGTCGGCCCTATGTAATATTAAATCAAGCCATGTACCAAATGAATAATCAAAACTTTTATTTGCTGTATATGCATTTTCAAAAATATTTACTGTATCGCCACCGGGGTAATAATAAGTAAATACAAAACTGATCACTAAAGCTCCCAGAATTTTAAATGTTAAAGCAGGAATAAAGTAAGGTCTCCATGGGTGGTCTCTTCTGTAATGTTTATTGCGATATTTAATAGCGATGCCAAAAAAAATGGCAAGGTAAATTGGGAGAATAATGAAATCAATAAGAGGTATGATAATAAAATCGTAATAAGAATAGGTCATGATATGTTAATCAATCAATCAATAAAATAAGATGTGTGGTATAACAGGCATATTTTCACTTTCTTCAAAAACAACTGACCGGCATTCAAAAATAAAGGTTTCTTGTGACACACTGCTTCACCGGGGACCAGACGGAGGTGATTTCTTTACAGATGGGAATGCAGCGTTGGGGCACCGCAGGTTGAGTATTATAGATACGTCAGCAAATGGTAATCAACCCATGAAAGATGCTACAGGTCGATTTGTAATCATATTCAACGGAGAGCTCTTTAATTACCAGGAATTAAAGGAAAAATATTTTCCTGAGAAAACAGACTGGCACTCAGAGTCTGATACGGAAGTATTATTATATCTATTTATAAAGATGAAGGAGCAATGCCTTCCTTTACTTTACGGTTTTTTTGCATTTGCAATTTATGACACAGCAGAAAAAAAACTATTCCTTGCCAGAGATCGATTTGGAAAGAAGCCAATTTACTACCACTATTCTCCTTCTTCTTTTTTTGCTTTTGCTTCAGAATTAAAAAGCCTGCAGGATTATGATATACCCAAGGAAATAGATTTTACTTCGTTACAAC
>Ga0154020_10006919_pt1 | contig 13293 bp, 15 predicted proteins | sample Klosneuvirus_201_FD_109709 | JGI IMG/M metagenome (GOLD analysis project Ga0154020, IMG submission 109709) | Active sludge microbial communities from wastewater, Klosterneuburg, Austria - Klosneuvirus_20160825_MG | ecosystem: Engineered > WWTP > Aerobic digester > Activated sludge | place... | reverse complement strand
CGAGCGCGTCGTCAATCATTCCCCGGTAAATGCCGCTCATGCCCAGCACGGTCATCAGGAGCAGACCGATGCCCACGGCCGTCAAGGCGAAGCGCCCAAGGTTGTGGCGAATGTCCTTGGCGGCGAGGTTCATTTTGCCTTCATGCGTTGACCAGATTTGAGTGGAGCTTGTTTTGGGTCGGCTGAGACGGCAACCCGCTCTCCGGCGGACAAGCCGTCGGTGACTTCCACCGTGTCACGCCCGTTCAACCCCAGCGTCACGTCGCGCCACACCGCTCTGCCCCGCTCCGCAACAAACACGCCGGGTTTGCCTCCGCGCCATTGGAGAAATCGCTGCGGCAGGGTGAGCGCATCCTGCTTGCGGCCCGTCTCAATGAATACCTCGGCCCGCTGGCCGGTGGTCCAGTTCGGCGGAAGCTCCCGCACCCGGACGTCCACGAGGAATTCGCGCGTCTCGCGGTCGGTTTCGCGTCCGAGCCGCGCGACTTCGCCCGGATAAGTTCTTTCCGAGTCAGAGCGGAACACAACACGGGCGGACTGGCCGGTGGTCAGTGCGCTGGCTGCGGTTTCGTCCACCCACGCGGACACCCAGAACTCGTTGGTCGAGACGAGCTGGAGCAGGGAGCTGCCCGGAACTACCACCCCGCCGGGATCGCGGTCGCGGCGCGTGACGAGACCGTCATACGGGCTGATAATCCGCGTGAAGGCCAGGCGCTCCCGCTGGTAGGCGAGAGTTTTCTCCGCCAGGTTGATCTGTTGCTGCGCTTCGACCGTGGCTGCGCGGGCGCGCCGTAAATCGGATTCAGCGACGTGCAGTTGTTCAACGGCCTTATCTCGATCCGCTTGCGAACTGACCTGTTGACTGACAAGTTCAGCAACGCGTTGATGGTTCTGCCGCGCCTGTTGTTCCACGGCCTGGGCGCGGGCTTCGTCTACCCGCACGCGCTCGGCCGTTGCCTTGGCGCTGGCGAGAGTGGCGTCCGCCACCTCCACTTGGCGTCTAAGTTCGCCGTCATCCAGACGCACGAGCAACTGACCGGCGTTTACCTGGTCGCCCTGATCCACGAGCACTTCGGCGAGCCGCTCTTGAATGCGCGGACTGATGGTCGTCTTTACGCGCGCCTCCAGCGTGCCTGTTCCCATGACTTCGCCGATAGCCATCCCCGGCTTCACATCAAACACCTGCACCGGCGTCGCCGCGAATTTCACACGGAAAACCACGAATGCCAGGACCAAGGCCAGGGCCAGCCATTTGGCGGGTTTGCGGATCGCGGCGGAAATACGCGGTGAATTCATGGCGGCGGAATCGTGTGATTTGTCAATCCTCGTGGGCGCTGCCAGAAGGAGCGGTTGTGCGGATTTCGGTGTGCCGCACTTTGCCGCCAAGATTCGCTGTCCACGCCATCAGGCCCGCTGCCACCAGCGCGAGGACGAGTGCCGAGGAACTGCACCAACCTGCGACAGCTTTGCCGCGGGATAACCAAAGACCAGCCAGTGCGGCAAGGCCCGCGACCAGCGTCACGACGAGCGCAGCCTTCGCTACATTCTCGTGCTGTTCGATGATGGGATGAGCGACGCCGGGCAAGCCTTCGGCGATTTCTTCAGCCGGCTCGCCGGTGAGAAACACAGGGATCGCCAGCACCGCAACGGCGACCAAGGCTGCGAAGCCGGCTTTCGTTAGTGACGCATTTCGCCGAAACACACTCCAGCCGAGGATGGCAAGTGCGAACACCAGTCCCACGACGGGGAAATGGTTCAGCATGAGGTGAAGATGTGCAGCATTCATAGGCTTTCGGTCTTGGTTTTAGTGGCTGTGCTCGGCTGCAGCCTTTGCGGGTTGGACGGTTGCTTCCGTATGCCCATGAGCCTGAGCGGCCCGGGTCGCCGTCGTATGCACCGCTTCGACGTAGTGAACAAACTCGACATAGGCGGCGACGTATTCGCGCCCAGCCTCGACGTTATGTGCGGCGTGCTGCTTCTTCTCCACTGCATCAGCAAAACGCTTCCGAATGCCAGCGGCAGTTTCGTCAGTTACGGCTTTAATCAGTGCGTCGGCCTTGCCGCTGTCCAACGCGTGGTCTGCGGCCTCAATCGCCGGGTCGAGTTTTGTGCCGGCGGGCTTGAGTCCGGTGTAGGGCGCGCCTTCACCTTCCCGATGAACCCGAACCAGTGTCTCGAAGAAAAACTGGTCGGCCAGTTCGCGCGCCTCCTTGCTTTGCGAACGAACAGCGAGCGCCCGGGTGAAGGCTGATTTTAGTTCCGCCTCATGCTCGGGCTTGACCCATTTCAGCACGGGCGTGATTTCCTTTTTCTCGATCGCGGTTCTGGCGTCCACGATCACCGGTCCGTCCATCGAATCGCAATGGGCAAAAGCCGATGCAGCGGCAAAGAGCCAGGCGGCGGAGAACACGCCGGCGGCGATGAGTTGATTCATTTTGGTTTTCATGTCTGTTGTCCTTTCTTGGTTCATTTGGTTTTCACAGCGAGGCCACGGCCTTTAGCCGACAGCCTCGACAAATAGTTTCCAACCGGCTTCGGTGTGCGTACCGACGTCAAACTCGCCGCCGCTCATGGCCCAAAGGACGACTCCCGGTTGGATTAGGCCGAGGAACAGGACAGAAGCCGCCTCCGGATCAACGCCGGCGCGAATGCATCCTTCCCGCTGCCCGTCGCGAACAAATTGCTCCACCTGCCGCAGGTAGCTCTGAATGATTTCGTACATCCGACGACGGTGTGCAGTGCGGCCATGAAGCAGTTCCTCGGAAAAGACCACGCGCGGGATGGCTGAGTTGCGGCGGACGAGCTCCACGTGGCGCGTCAGCAGTCCATGCAAACGATCCAGCGCGCTGCCGCCATTAGCTTGTGACTTCGCCACGTTGGCTTCCATGCGAGCGGCGATCAAATCCAGGACGGTGTCGAGCACGCGATCCTTGTCAGGGTAATGCCGATAAAGACCTGACGGCACCACGCCGACCGCCTTGGCGACGCGCGCAATACTCAAGCCCCGCAACCCGTGACGCTCAACGACGCCGAGCGCTGCTCGGGCGATCTGTTCCTGCCGGACTTCAGTTCTGGTTTTCCTGGCTCGCATACGGATTCGTATTGTGAATATGCATTCACAATATGCAGCAACTCGCTCCTGATGGATTTGATGTAAGTCAAAGGTCCGGCGAATTGGTTTTGCCTGCGGCGACTGCCAAAGCGTGCAATTGAATCAATGTTTGCGACCGCTGACGTGGCAAGTTGCCTTCAGGCGGGGAGGCTGTCACGGGTCTACTCGATCGGCAGTTTATGGCCGCAAACAAAAGCGAGCCCGGCACGAGAATCAGGTCCAGCCGCCCTGGATTCGAACTGCCGCGGTGCTGTTGACCGAGACCACGGGACACGGAGCGAGGTCAACAATGTCATCGCTCACGCTCCCCAGAATCCATCGGCCCAGCGGATTCTTGAGCTCACGACCAAGAACGATCATGTTCACATTCATTTTCTCGGCAAGTCGGAGAATCTCGATTTCGGGCAAGCCGTCTCGTACGACGCAAGTGACCGGAATATCCTCATGAGCGTGGGAATTGGCCAATGTGTTGATTCTCTCCGATGCCCGGCGTCGCGCCTCGCGTCGCACCTTCTGCTTGGTGAGCAGGTTCACAAATCCGCCAGTGAATATTGGATCCACGACGTGGAGCAGCAGAATTGACGCATGCAATCGCTTCGCCCATCCAAAGGCGTGTTCCACCGCTTTAAGGGATGCAGGCAAGAAGTCAACCGCCACAAGGATCGTCGGTTTTGACCGACGGGCAGAACCCCGATGTGGCTTTGTTCTGTAATCCCGCCGGAATTCCGACCGGTTGGCGTTCTGAACATTGGTTTCAGTCACAGCAACACCACGAGTGTCGCCAATACCAAGTTTAGTTCTCTCGCTCAATTGGATCGTCTTCATGGATTCTGTGTGGTTGTTCGAGTGTTGTTGATGAAGTTCTGTTACGACCGGACTCTTCGTGCCATCCATGTATGCCCGCAGACGCTGGAATAGCTGTCGGCGATTCTGTGTCAACGTCCGGCTTCCCATCGGACAGAGCCTCACTACGTGTTGCCATCCTCAATGGGGCCGCATAGCGCTGCTGCAACATGCGCAAGTACGGTTCATAGTGCCGGCCAATATAGCGGCAGTAGGCGTCACTGCCGCAAATCCGCTTCAACTTCGCTTCGGTGGTTTCGGCGAGGAGCTCGCGAATCATTTTGAGGAAAGCGGGCACATCAATCGGCTTTTCGATCAGTCCCTCCACCCCAAGCGTCACCGCCTGCTCCCGTTGTCCCCATTCCGCCGTAATGACGATGGTCGGCACGAACGGGTTCGTGATCGTCATCGTCTCAAAGACCCTCCAGCCGTTGTCTGTGCCAAGGTTGATGTCCAGCACTACCAGATCAATCGGTTTGGAGTCGAAATACTCCATCGCTTCAATGGCATCTCGCGCCGGATAGACTTCGTAATGTTCCGCCTCCAGCAGCTTCGTCAGCGATTCAAGCACCGAACGATCGTCATCAACTACCAGTAATTTTGGTTTCATAAGTATCAAAACGTTTTAGGTTGGTGGAAGCAATTGACTCGTGCCGCGTGGCACGAAGGTCTTTGCACTTTGGAAATGGCCTTAGCCCATGTTTCAATGAGAGGTGCGACGGAGTGTGCCAATTCCTGCGCCGATGGTGCTGCCGAATTCGGCTCAGAACTTCATGCCGATCTTTGCGAAGTTCGTCATGCTCAGGGATGCAAATCACCGGGCATCCCACTCTGTGCAGTATGCGCTCAGTGCCGACGTCAATCCGCCCTTGATAGGACCACAGTCGCGTTGGCACGGCGAGCACGACCGACTCAGAATTGAGTTCCCGAGCCCAGTGGGTGGTTGCATAGAACAGTGGAAATCCCAAGCTGACCCGTATGCGACCGCGCATGGGGTTCGGAACCACTTCTTCGGCTAACTTTGCCAGTTCCTTCTTGATAGCTTGGGTTTGCAGCCGTTTTGCCGCACGGTGACTGACAGTCCGCAAGCCATCAGTGGCCCGCAGAAGTTCATCAACACCCAACAGATCGAGCTTGGCTCCGAATCGCTCCGCCACCGCAACTGCGTTCTCCACCTGTCGCCGCGCATGCAACGAGGGCCTTATCGGAACCAGAACCCGGCGAATCGGGAACGTGTCTCCGCTTGCTGACGGGCGCTCGGCAACGGACTGGAGTGATTCGGGAATGCAAATTACCGGGCACGGCGAGACTCGCAGAGTTTTCTCAATGTCACCCCGCACGAAGAGCGACATCGCTCCTGAGCCACGGTGTGCAACCAAACAGAGCCAATGCACCCCAAGCTCCATCGCCAGGCGGCGCACTTCACTTGCGGGATCCGATCCCGAAGGTGTGACCGAATGAATCTCAGTGTCGTTCTTTGCGAATCGCCGGACAAAGCTAAGAGATTGTGCTTCTGCATCCTCTGAACCAACAACCGCAAGCCAACGTTCTCCGATCTTGGGGGCGTTGATATGTGGCTCGATCCGCGTGGCTCTGGTGGCGGTCAGCGCCATTCCAAACGCTGTCTCTCGGCTGGCGGGTTCGATGTTGGTTGGCAGAATCATGTTTGTTTTCCAGTTGCAGACGACTCAACGCAGAGTCGCGATGTAATCCGATTTCCGATAAACGCGCTCCCGCAAGGATTCCCCAAGCAACGTATCAATTCCATCCAACAGGGCCGAAGGTTGCACCGGGTGTTTCAACACCAGGTCCGCCATCAACGCCGTCTCATAATCCAGTTCGGTGTCGGCATCGCAGGTGAGAATCAACGGGAGGAACGGATCCACATCCGTCAAAGCCGCCAGAGTTCGCAATTTTTGCGAGACAACATCCTTCGCGTCGAAGCGAGTTCGGAAGTCCAGGACAATGACGCTGACCGGATTTGCCAGCAGCGTTCTTTCGGCACTGCGTCCATTCTCGGCGAGCAGGACGTTGAAGTCCGCCGCTTGCAGCATCTCACCCAATGCCTCGCGAGCGGAGGGATCATCGCTCACCAGGAGTATTCGTTTATTTGCGTGTTCGTATTTCATTAGCTTGTCGTTGTTAAATGTGTGTCAATGCTTGGAAAAAGCTGGCTGCTCCCGCCCGTCGCGGTCCGCGGCTGACCAATCTCGGCCGGTGCCCGGGACGCGCGGTGATCTTGAATCCGAACGGGCCGAATCGCGCGGTTTCACAACCAGACTGATCAGCAGCTTCCAGGTTGCACTTCGTGCTGGTTCCCAGATCCTCCGGCCCATCCGGTGTTGGATGAATGCATGATGTTTTCATAAGCGTTCTCTGGTAACTCCGGCTCGTCCGTTGAGCCCGGTATCGGTTCGATTCTCTCTTTAGCTGGGTTCGTGCCAGCACGGTTTCGCACTGGCTTGCGCGCGTTTGGAGGGAAATTCAGGGTGCTCTATCCTCAATCGCGCACGAAGCGGTCGAATTGAATTCAATACCGGACGGAATTGTTTCGGCGAACCAAAGAAATTCCTTGCAGCAAACGAAGACAGGCCGCAACGGACGCGTGTGGCCATCGCTGGCGTTCCAGCAACCATCGCCAGCTAGTGAATGCTGGTGGACCTACTGAATGAACTCGCGAGTAAGTGCGACCTGGTGCACAATCCAACCATGGCTTGGACCTGTTTGATCATCGCTGGAATTCTTGAAATCGGTTGGGCCATTGGCCTGAAATACACGGAAGGCTTCTCCCGGTTGTGGCCGAGCGTCGCTACCCTCGGTGCGATGATTGCCAGCTTCGCCTTGCTGTCCGTTGCACTCAAGACAATCCCGGTCGGCACCGGCTACGCCGTATGGACGGGCATTGGGGCGGCAGGCACGGCCATAATCGGGATGGCGTTTCTCGGCGAATCGCGCGAGGCGCTAAGGATACTGTGCATCCTGCTGATCATCGCGGGTGGTTTGGGCCTGAAGTTCGTCCCCGTGGCGAAGCTTTGATAATGCGCGATTATGTCCGGCACCCGAGCCGCACTCATGGGCTTAATCACACTATGCCCTGTTCGAGCATGGCCTCGGCCACTTTGCGGAATCCGGCAATGTTGGCGCCGACCACATAGTTGACGAAGCCCTTCTGCTCGCCGAACCGCACGCATTGACTGTGAATGGCTCGCATGATTTCCCGAAGTCGCCGGTCAACATCATCCCGCGTCCATTGCAGACGCATGCTGTTCTGAGTCATTTCGAGGCCGCTCACTGACACGCCGCCGGCATTAGCGGCTTTGCCCGGACCGAACAGGATTTTCCTGTCAACGAAAGCAGCGATGGCGTCATGGGTGCACGGCATATTCGCGCCTTCTGCGACGCAGATGCAACCGTGGCGCAGCAAGTCAGCCGCGTCACGTCCGTCCAATTCGTTCTGCGTCGCACAGGGCAGAGCGATCTGGCATTTCACACCCCAGGGCCGTTTACCCGGATAATAATGACACTTGAATTTCTGCGCGTATTCCTTGATCCGTCCGCGGCGGATGTTTTTCAACTCTTTCACGAACGCGAGTTTCTTCTCGTCCAAACCATCCGGGTCGTGAATGAATCCGTCGGAGTCGGAAAGGGTGGTGACTTTCGCACCCACCGCAATCGCCCGTTCCGCAGCGTATTGGGCCACATTGCCGGAGCCAGAGATCGCGATGACCTTTTTATTGATCGAATTGCCGCGCGTCCGGAGCATCTCTTCGACGAAGTAAATCAAACCATAGCCGGTGGCCTCCTCGCGAATTCGACTGCCGCCCCAATAAAGCCCCTTGCCGGTGAATGAGCCGTTGAATTCCGTGGTGAGTCGTTTGTATTGCCCGAAGAGGTACCCGATCTCCCGCGCACCCACTCCGATGTCCCCGCCCGGCACGTCCACATCATCGCCCAAGTGCCGATACATCTCACTCATGAACGCCTGACAGAAACGCATGACTTCTTCGTCCGTTTTGCCCTTGGGGTTAAAATCCGCGCCACCCTTCGCCCCGCCCAGCGGCAGGGTGGTAAGGGCATTCTTAAGAACCTGCTCGAAGGCGAGGAACTTGAGCGTGCCCAATGTCACCGTTGGATGAAACCGAAGTCCGCCTTTGTAAGGGCCAATCGCACTGTTCATCTGGACCCGGTAGCCACGATTCACCTGCACCACTCCGTGACGATCCATCCATGAAACCCGGAACAAGATTGCCCGTTCTGGTTCCACGAGTCTCTCGACAATCCCGGCGGGTTGGTACTTCAGATTACTCTGAACAAAGGGCCAAATCGACGTGAGAACCTGAGCCACGGCTTGATGAAACTCCACCTCGGCAGGATGCCGCACTTTGAGGAGGTCCAGTGTCGTTGTCAGTCCTTTTGACGTTTTCATTGGCTGAAGCGGTTTGATGCCGCGGACAATCGTTTTCGCGAAGGGTGCTGCCTTACTCATGATTCGCTCCCTTCTCATGATGAATGTTTTGGTATTGCCCGGTCTGGTTGCTGCATTTCAGGTCATTCACAACAACCTTGGCCGGGCGGAACAATGCTTTTCCTTGAAGCCAGCCGCGCTGCCACACTTCAAGAATGACATGGTCCGGTTGCTTCGGTTCGGAGCGAACAGAAACCGCCTCATGATATTGTGGATCGAATGGTTGACCGAGATCGTCGCGGCTTGCGAAGCCATGCTGGTTGAGCACCTGTATCAACTGGCGCAGGGTCATCTGAACTCCCTCGCCCAAGCGATCTGCCAACTGCGCGGGATTGTTCATCAGTGCGCGTTCCAAATTGTCCACGCCGGGAAGCAAATCCCGGACAAACGCGTTTCTCAGTTCCGCCGCACGGCGCTCACTCTCGCGCGAAGTGCGTTTTTTGAAATTGTCGAAGTCTGCGGCGAGCCGCAGGCAACGCTCTTTCCATTCCGCCAGTTCAGCAAGCAGCGGCGCATCCCCATTCCCGGAGGTCGGCAACCCCTGAGTTGCCGAAGACTGATTCGCCCCATGCACCACCGGTCCCAATTGGCCTTCGCGGGCAATGATATCTGCCGGTATCATCTCTTTATACATGACTCTTGTCGGTTTGCTTGAGGCTATAGCCCGCTTGGGTTGTTCCTTTCGACCCACGGTCAGGCGTGTATAGCCGCCGACCGATGGGCTTGCGCCCGATGTTCCCGCACCCGTCGAACCAACCGCGCTGTTTTTCGACGGCGGAGCCGGCCTTCGATTTTTTCGGCCACCAGGTCTATCGCGGCTACCGGCTCGTGAGCACTGTGTTCGGCGAACAGGTCATTGCCGGGGATTTCAAAGTGAACTCGCGCGCGAAACTGACGCGCCGAACGATTGGGACAAATCTTGTGCAACTGCACCCGTGCCCGCAGCGCACGCGGAGCATACCGCCGCACCCGGCCAATCTTCCGGGTTACCGCCGCATGCAGCTCGTCTGTGAGTTCAACGCCCTCGGTGCGGATTAGAATGTCCATGGCTTCGTCTTTCCATGCGTTGACTTTTAGTTTTCTGGCTGCACGGCGAGCAAGCGGCGCAGCGGTATTGGTATTTGTTTTCATAGCATTGGTTACGGGATTGGCACGGCGTTCCGGCACCGTGCGAGATCGTCTCTGTCCTTAGCTGACTTCGTGCCAGCACAGTTTTCGCTCGAAGCTCACGCTATTCGCACAAAGTGATTCCAGATGCCTGCGGTCGTCGGGCGCTTTCGTTCCGGTGCCGGTCCGTTTTGTTTCGATCAGGCTGTTGCTCCACCAGGAATTCGCCAATCATGGTTGGACTAACAGACACGAGACACAAAGCGACTAAAACTCACGGCCGCTGTGTGGAACGCGCTCCCCGCATTATTTCGTCACCCTTCAATGCTGACGAGTGGCAGCCTGCTCCAAACGTGTTGTGGCTGGTGGCACAGGGCTGGCTAAGAACGGAAGCATCATGAGCGAAGTAGGAATCATTTTAGGTATTGTTGTCATCGTCGTTGTGGCCGTGGCGGACATCATCGTCAGGTTGCGGATAGCGCCACGCCGTCGGGACAAGTTCTTGGAAGACCTCTTGGAGAGCATGACCGAACCTGAACCTGCGGAGCAGATGGAGCGCATGCCTCAGACGTCAATGAGATTGGACGATTCCCTCGCGGAAAGTCTCATCCGTCATTTTGAGTTATCTGCCACTTCACGGCATGTATTGGCAGCCCTGGCGTTCCGAACCGAAGGGATGAGTGAACCCGAAGTCTTGTCAGCCGTGAACCATCAGCTTGCACGGCAACGCAGGCGAGAGCTGCCTGCGGCTGTGGTGCGGAAGATTGTCATGATTTTGATGGGAGCTGACCTTACCGCACTTCGGCAGGGACGGATTGAAATCACGAATGCGGGGCGTCATCTTCACACCATCCTTCACGCGCGATCGACTGCTGCAGCGCCAGCCTCTGCTTTTGCGTCGCCGTGAGTTTGGCGATTCGCTAGACTCGCGTGCGGTTTATGCCTATGAGCGTCAAAACGCCATTCCGTCTCACTGAACTTTTGATTGGTGCCGCAATCGTTGTTGCAGCCCTGATTTGGGCGGAACGCGCGGCATGGCGGCAGATAAGCACTTTGCGAGCGAAGGTGCAGGTGGAGCGGATTGAAGCCCTGGCTGCCGCTGATCGAACCGAGGTCGAGCGTTTCGTCAGTGAAACCGACGCTACCCTGACCCGGCTGCAAAGATTTCTGTTTTTGTCACTCTTGGGCTTGGTGGTGAGTGGCGGGATTGTGGTGGTGCTGATCTATCGCCGGATGATCGCCCCATTGCGCAGCAACCTAACCGAGAGCCGCGCCATCATCGAACGTCAGGAGAAACTGGCGTCGCTCGGTGTGTTCGCCACCGGCATTGCTCACGAGATTCGCAATCCGCTCACCGCCATCAAGGTTCGCGTGTTCAGCCTCAAGGCAAGTCACCGCCCAGGCACGTCCGATCATGAAGACCTGGAGGTGATCGAAAATGAAATTGACCGTTTGGAGCGTATCGTTCGCGATTTTCTACAATTTGCCCGACCGGCTGAACCGGATTTACAAAGGATCTCTGCGGCGAAACTGCTTCGAGATGCAGCCCATTTGTTGAGTTCCGATCTCGCGAAACGATCGGTCACTCTTAAACTGGACCTGGACACCGAGGAGGCCGTGCGCGCGGACGCCGACAAGATGAAGCAGGTGCTGATCAATTTCATTCAGAATGCCGCGGACAGCATGAAGACCGGCGGGACGATCACTTTGCGGACTCGCGTGGACAAGCAAACGCTGCAAGGTCGCAGCGTCCCGGTAGTTGTACTGGAAATCGCCGACACGGGGAGCGGAATCCCGCCTGAAGTCCAAAAGCGGTTGTTCGATCCGTTTTTTACCACCAAGGAAAACGGCACTGGGCTGGGCCTGTGCATCGCCGCGCGCATTGTGGAAAAGCACGGAGGTGTCATAGACTACCAAACTCAATTGAACCGCGGCACGACCTTCTGCATCGTGTTGCCACTTGCATCGGAAGATGAAAACAAATCCTAAAATCCTGCTCGTCGAGGACGACACGAACATCGCCACGGGCCTGCAAAAAGTGATGCGGGCGAACGGATACGACGTCACTGCTCTGAGCCGGGGCGACACCGGGTTGGAGCGAGCCCTTGCGGAGCAATTCGATGTGGTCGTTACGGACTTGAAGTTGCCGGGCCTTGACGGCCTCGAACTGGTGCGCCAGTTGCACCAAGCCAAACCCAAACTGCCCATCATCCTGATTACCGCTCACGGCACCACGGAGGTCGCCATTGAGGCGACCAAGTGGGGAGCGTTCGATTATGTTCCCAAACCATTCGAGGTGGACGAATTGCTCGATCTCACCGCCAAAGCCCTGGAAAGCAGCCGGCTGATGTCGGAGCCGGTGGAAATGGGAGAAGCGGCATCGAGTCGCACCGCCATTGTTGGCAAGAGCCGCGTCATGCAGAGCATTTACAAGGAGATCGGACGTATTGCGGCAACGTCAGTCACCGTTCTCATTCGTGGCGACACGGGCACTGGTAAAGAACTTATCGCACGCGCCATTTATCAACACAGCGACCGCGCTGCCGCGCCCTTCATCGCCATCAATTGCGCCGCTATACCCGAAGCACTCTTGGAAAGCGAACTGTTCGGTCATGAACGCGGTTCATTCACAGGCGCAGATGCCCGACGGATCGGTCGGTTTGAACAGGCCAACGGCGGTACCATCTTTCTCGACGAGATTGGCGACATGAACGCCAATTTGCAGGCGAAACTTTTGCGCGTGCTCCAGGAGAAGACGGTCCAGCGCGTTGGCGGACGGGAAACCGTCGCAGTGGACGTGCGAATCATTGCGGCCACCCACCGCGATCTGGAGGCGGCCATCCGCGAGCGCCTGTTCCGCGAGGACCTGTTCTACCGGTTGAGCGTCGTCACCATCAAGTTGCCGCCTTTGAGTCAGCGGAGCGACGACATCCCCGATATGGTCAGATACTTCCTGCGGCGTTACGGCCCGGAGGCTGGTGTCGCCTCACCCGCCATCAGTCCGGAAGCAATAACGTTTCTCCAGAGTCAAACCTGGCCGGGTAACGTGCGAGAATTGGAAAACACCGTTCGCAAAGCCTTGCTGGTGGCGCGTGATTACACCATCAGTCTGGAACACGTCAAAGAAGTCGTCGCCAACGCCCGCGAACCGATCGCTACTTCGCAGCAATCCCACGCGGCCTACATCACGGAACTGATGGATCAAGTTGAGCGCGGTGAAACCCAGAACGCCTTCACCAGAATGCTGTCTGACCTCGAACCCGAACTGTACTCACAAGCCATCCGCCGTGCCCATGGTAACTTGACGAAAGCTGCACAATGGCTTGGTGTCACCCGCTTGAAGATGCGCGAGAAACTCAAGGAATTCGGCCTCCATCCGCAGCAGGAAAACGAAACGGAATAAATATCGGCAATGCAAGTCAAGTTTGCATCAACCTCAACCTGCCACCGCTAGTGACCAGCGCGCGGTTTTGCTTCGCTCCACGGGCTACCCATCGCCCCTGTCTCCCTCTCGACGACGCCCGTTCCACTTCGCAAACCGCGCGCTCGTCACGAGCGAGCACTGGCAGAATACCGCAAGGGCGGCAGGCTTCCGTCAGCGGCTCGGCGGCGGGACGTTGCGCTCTGGCTGCAATTCGCAATACTGCGTATTCCGACGCAAACCGGACACCTGTTACGATTCAAGTCGGACAGTCATTACGATTGATGTCGGACACCCGTTACGATTGATATCGGACAGGGATTACGAAATCAGATCGGACAGTTT
>Ga0154020_10006918_pt1 | contig 13293 bp, 10 predicted proteins | sample Klosneuvirus_201_FD_109709 | JGI IMG/M metagenome (GOLD analysis project Ga0154020, IMG submission 109709) | Active sludge microbial communities from wastewater, Klosterneuburg, Austria - Klosneuvirus_20160825_MG | ecosystem: Engineered > WWTP > Aerobic digester > Activated sludge | place... | reverse complement strand
CTTCTTCAGGACAGAATCAACGCTTTTTTCGGCAGCCACGCGGGTAATGCCAAGCGTTACTAAGGCTGTTAACGCCTCATGGCGCATGGTATTGCGTACCAAGCCTGGTTTTTCGGTATCCTCTAATAATGGATCTTTTCGGAATTTGTCTTTCAGTTCGAGGATTATCCGTTGGGCTGTTTTGCCACCAATTCCCTTTACCGCCTGCAGCACTCCGGCATCCTCTCGAACGATGGCCGCCCGAAGCTCGCTGGGCGGCAGGTACGACAGTACAACCAGGGCAGTATTCGGACCTACCCCATTTACGGAAATCAGGTACTGAAACATCTGTTTTTCGGCATCCGTAGCAAATCCAAACAAAATATGCGCATCCTCCCGCACGTGTAGGTACGTTGACAGCCGCAGGTCTTCCTGATCTTTAATTTCAGAAAACGTATTCAGCGAGATGTTAACCTGGTAGCCAATGCCGTTTACCTCTAACACTACGTACGTGGGCTCCTTGTGTATGAGCTTTCCCTTTAAATATGCTATCATCAAAAGCTTAAAAAATAGAATGCATTTTACGAGGATTTACGCAGGTAAACAAGAGTGATGTAAGAATCGAAGGCAGTGTGATTTTTTTTAGTTCTATTATACATAGTACTTTGAATATCATCCTAATATCTTTGTGGTATGTTTAGTTTCCCTTCGTCAAAAAATCTCGCTATAGACCTCGGTAATAATAACACCTTGTTATCTGATCAATCGACTATTCTGCTTTCGCAGCCCTCTTTCATGATTGTGAATGAATTAAATAATAAAGTGGAGGCTGTAGGAGATGAGGCTTATAGAATGCTGGAGAAAACGCATAGCAATCTTAAACCTATTAAACCCTTAAAAGGGGGTGTCATCTCGGATGGTGAGTCGGTGAAAAAGATGTTAAAAAATTTAGTCAACAGAATTGAAAAGCCATCGTACTTTCCTTCCGGCTACAATTGTATTTTGTCGGGAGTACCCTATGATACAACCCCAGTTGAAAAACGAGCTTTGCGCGATGCCTTGGATCAGTTCTCCTCTAAAAATACTTTTTTGGTGCATGAGCCACTTGCTGCAACCATTGGCCTGGGGTTAGACATTAAAGAGCCAGAGGGAAAATTAGTGGTTGATATTGGAGGAGGTATTACCGAAGTAGTTATTATTTCCTTATCGGGGATTGCCGCTTTTCAATCAATCCGAGTTGGTGGCGATACCTTCGATGAAGAAATTCAGGATTATTTTAGACGAGTGTACAATCTGTCTATAGGATTAAAAACGGCCGAACGTATAAAAAAAGAAATCGGGTGTGTCTATTCGCCTGTTTCGTTGGAAACGGTGTTTGCTCAAGTGAAGGGTAAAGATTTAATGGAGGGAATACCCACTAACCGGGTTATTGCACAACCGGAGTTAACGCAAGTATTAGAGCGGCCTTTTAAACAAATTGAAACCTGTATTCAGCAATCGCTCGAAATTTGTCCGCCCGAATTGTCATCCGATATCTATCGTTCAGGAATTTATGTAACGGGGGGCAACGCGCAGTTAAAGGGTATTAGCGAGCGTTTGGAAAAAACATTTCAATTACCGGTCCACATTGATACAGAACCATTGTTGGCAGTGAGTAAGGGAATTGCCAAAATTCTGGCAGCCCCGCAGAAGTATCGCTCGATATTACTTTAGGCGTGCTGTCTTAAATTTTACAAGTGAACATTCTTCTCGTGCAGTTGAGCATCGACCACAGCGATTGCGGCCATGTTAACAATTTCGCGAATAGAGCTGCCCAGTTGTAAAACATGCACCGGTTTTTTCATTCCCAATAAAATAGGACCAATCGATTCAGCACCACCAATTTCAATGAGTAATTTATAAGCAATGTTACCTGCTGCCAGATTCGGGAAAATCAAGGTGTTGGCCCCCTCTTTTGCTAATGCGCTGAAAGGATACATCTCTTGTTGGATATCAGTATCAAAGGCCACATTTGCCTGAATATCACCATCCAGAATCAAGTCGGGATACTTTGCTTTCGCCAACTTCACAGCCTTGATTGTTTTCTCGGGAATCACGCCTTTACTCGAGCCAAAGTTTGAATAAGAGAGAATAGCAATACGTGGTTCAACATCAAAAACCCTTACACCTCGTGCGGCCAAGCCTATGATATCCACCAATTCCTCTGCATTGGGATCCACATTAACGGTACAATCCGCAAAAAAGAAAGTTCCTTTTTTATTGAGGATAATATACATGCCGGCTACGCGGTTTACTCCTTCGGCCATGCCAATAATTTGTAACGAAGGCAAAATGGTTTTTGGATAATCTTTGGTTAGTCCAGACACCAGCGCATCGGCTTCGCCAAATTCTACCATCATGGCTCCGAAGGCATTGCGATCACGCATTTGCCGATGGGCATCCTTTAAAGTAACTCCCTTGCGTTCGCGCTTCTTATGATAAGCTGCTGCAAATTTTTCAGTCCGCTCTTTCTCTTCGCGCGGATCGATAATCTTGCACTCACTAAGATCCAGGCCATGCTCATGAATTAACTTTTCAATCTCAACCCGGCTACCTAACAAAATAGGATAGGCGATTTTTTGGTCTTGAAGTATTTGTGCTGCTTTCAAAATTTTTGGATGGTCGGCTTCAGCAAAAACAATTTGCTTTGGTTTTGTTTTAGCCACATCAATAATTCTTGAAGTAAGTTTTTGATCTATACCCACCCGCTTCAAAAGATCCTCATGATATTTCCCCCAATCGGTGATTGGATTTTTGGCTATACCAGAATCCATGGCTGCTTTGGCTACTGCAGGCGAAATAGTTGTGATAAGCCGTGGATCTAATGGTTTAGGAATCAAATATTCGCGGCCAAACTGAATCAGATCAATACCGTAGGCTTGAAAAACAATATCGGGTACGGGCTCCTTCGCAAGATCCGCTATAGCGCGAACAGCCGCCAGTTTCATTTCTTCATTTATCTCGGTAGCCCGTACATCCAGTGCTCCTCTAAAAATGTAGGGAAATCCCAATACATTGTTTACCTGATTAGGATGATCGGACCGGCCCGTTCCCATAATTAAATCGGGTCTGGTTTTCATTGCCAGATTATAATCTATTTCGGGATTGGGGTTAGCCAGCGCAAAGACAATAGGATCTTTTGCCATCAACAAGATATCTTCAGGCTTTAGAATATCGGCTATGGATAACCCTATAAATACATCCGCTCCATTTACTGCTTCCGATAGGGTGGTAATTTTTCTACTGGTGGCAAATTCTTTTTTACTGGCATCAAGTCCTTCACGGGTTTCATGAATCACCCCTTTGCTGTCGCACATAATGAGGTTCTCTTTTTTTAAACCCAGTGCGAGATAAAGTTTTGAACACGACACAGCAGCAGCCCCTGCTCCATTAACCACTAATACAACTTCATTAATTTTCTTTCCAATAATTTCAAGGGCATTTAGTAACGCAGCACTCGAAATTATAGCCGTACCATGCTGGTCGTCATGCATAATCGGAATGTTCATCTTCTCCCGTAACTCGGTTTCAATTTTGAAACACTCCGGAGCTTTAATGTCTTCCAGGTTTATGCCGCCAAAAGTAGGCTCTAACGATTTTACAATTTTGATAAAAGCATCCGGATCTAATTCGTCAATCTCAATATCAAAACTATCGATACCCGCATATTTTTTAAATAGTACCGCTTTGCCTTCCATCACGGGTTTAGATGCCTCTGGCCCAATGTTACCCAAGCCTAATACAGCGGTGCCATTAGTGATTACCGCCACCAGGTTCCCTTTTGAAGTATATTTATATACGTCATCTTTATTAGCAGCAATTTCTTTGCAAGGCTCGGCCACGCCAGGCGAGTAGGCTAATGCCAGGTCAAGTTGTGTGCTCAACATTTTGGTGGGCACAACTTCTAGTTTACCAGGCTGCCCTTGCGTATGATAATTAAGAGCGTCTTGTTTGCGAATTTTAATTGACATACAAATAGTTTTGAATTAGAAAAAGCAATTTACAATCTACCAGATATTATCCGCAAAATACATACGAAAATTATTGACTCGTTTTTGTTTTTGCCAAATGGAGAGGTATTCTAAATTTTATTTGACTTCGGGAGAAAGTTCGTTACTTACCTTAAAGGTGTAAAGAATGGTTTCCAGTTCGCGCATAATTTCGCGTTGATCTTTACCGGGACTAAACGTAAACCCCTCAATATAATAAAAGTATCCCTGCGGCTCGTCAACAAAAGCGAATGAAATAAACGGGCCTCCCATAGTAAGATTGTTTGTACGCCATAACCCACGCATCTCCACTGCAAATTTTTTATTGAAATTAATTTCGCGCGTAATTACCGGCTTGAATGGAATGGATGTTTCTGTCAACAAGTAAGTATCCAGGCGTTCTGGGTCCTCAAAAATATTTTTGCGACAAACCTTATCCCGAAAGGCAATAAGACTATCCTTCTTAAACTGATCGGGAGAAGTATATTTTTTTCTGGCGATAAAAATATCCTTATCGTCTTGCGGATTGATCTGGCGGACCCACAAGAAATCGGGCTCATTCATTACCAGTTGAAACCCAAAAGGCACTCGCATTTCGCAATTAAATTCCTTTCGCATGACTTGCGGAATTCCTTTTAGTTGTCCGGTTTTAAATAACGCACCAGTCAGTCGTTCCTGTTCACGTAGATTAAAATGTGCTATCAGTTTTGATCCATGTGTGCGAATGTTCTTAATAAGATCTGCTTGTGTATTACTAAATAAAAAAAGCACCTCCTGATTTTTAGCAAATAGGTTTTGTAAATTTTGACTGAAGAGCTTAGGCGATGTTTTTATTTTCTCAAGCGACTCTGGTGTAAAAGTTTGTTTGATCAGATTGGCTCCGGTTGTTTTTTGATCAAGACTTACCGCAAAGATCAGGTTTCTCCGTTGCTTTAAAACGAAATTGAGTTTTCTTGGGTCAACCCAGCGGACGTGAAAGATTGGTTCTTTGCGGGGTAGTCCTTCCATCTCGGTGGTGAAGAGCGAGTCGAGCACATCGCCTAAAGGCCCTTTCCATTGTGTGGAATCCATAATTATAAAAATATCGCCCGTTCTTCCCGAGGAAGGCGGAAGATTTTTTCCCTCTTTATCTGAACAGGCAAGGAGAATCAGAAAAGATGAAATGAAAAGAAGGATTCTATATTTCATGTAACAGGCTTAAGAGTATAGGTATAATTCCTATACGTGATTTTCGTCACGATTACTTTTTAACTATCCAACAATTAATTTTTGACCAGGCTGTAAACTATTGCTTTTCAGATTATTGAGATCCTTAATTTTCTCAACAGTAAGTCCAGGAACTTTCTTGGAAATATCCCATAATGTATCTCCGGGTTGAACAATATAGGTTTTTGTATCGGGCGAAAGTAGAATAGTTTCTGTGGCTGTATTGTTTTTTGCTATGGTTTGCCCAGGCGGAACCCACACCACTAACCGTTGCCCAACCCGAATGGTGTTGCTACTAAGGTTATTCCATGTTTTCAGATCCTGTATACTTACCCTATTCCGGAGAGCAATAGAACCCAATACATCACCTGACACTACTTTATAAGTAGTCATCTCTTTTCCGTACGTATTGCCGGTAGCATTTTTTGCGGCAAGCTCTAAGCTTGTTCTACCCACGCGCGAGGCAGAGTCCAGAATAGCTTCACGGTTAGAATCTAAAACTAACTTAGCGTGAAGCGGAATCTTAATAACTTTCAGGCGTCCGTTCTGCGGAAGCGCATTGCGCAAAACAGAGGGGTTTAGCTTTTGCAGATCTTCCAAACACGTGCCGGTTAGATTTGCCAGCGTTTCGAAATGTAAAAATTTATTTACCGCCAGGGTGTCATACGGTAACGCTTGTTCTCGAGCCGTTTCAAGCATATTGTGTTGCTCGGCATAATTCATGGCATAGATAATGGCAATGAATTGCGGAACATACGCGCGGGTTTCGCGGGGTAGATGAGGATATACTTCCCAGAAAGATTTTTTATAGCCTGATCTGCGAATCGCTTTTCTTACCGTACCTGGCCCTGAATTATAAGCAGCCAGCGCTAGCTCCCAGTTTCCAAAAATTCTATGTAACTGCGAAAGATACCGACATGCAGCATCCGTAGATTTATCAGGATCCATTCGATCATCAACATACCAGTCGGTCTGTAAATTAAAATAGTGACCCGTTCCTGACATAAATTGCCACAGACCAACGGCTCGTGCCCGCGAAACTGCGCGTGCATTTAATCCTGATTCGATTATAGACAAGTATTTCAATTCGTCTGGCAAATTGTATTGTGCCAGATATTTTTCGAATAATGGAAAATACAGGTCTTGCCTTCGTTGCATAAGTCGTGTGTAATCACGGTTGCGCACAGTAAAAAAATCTATAAACCCGTGCACGGTTGTATTGTACGTAAGGGGAATTTCTCGCTGTAAACAACTAAGCCGGTCGGCCAGTAATTCAGGCGTTTCATCGCCAGGAATATATTCCAGATCGGAAGGTAAAATGATAAACTCCTGAACCGTTGTATCGATGACGATCGGCTCAAAAGTTGGCTCGGGCAGAGACAGGGTGTCGGGCACAGACTCTTGAGCCAAAATCATTTTGGAAGCAAAAAGAAAAAACAGTACAACTACACAATGCCTCATTTTAATTCTGTTTAGTTCATTAACGCAAACATTACGCTAAGTTCCGAATTACTTGCGAGAACTGAAAGAGTTTGGATTCTTCGAAGTCATTTGCCGTTACCTGCAAGCCGATAGGCAACCCCTGGTTGTCTTTTCCGCAAGGAATTGAGATAGCGGGCACACCGGCCACATTGGCTTGAACAGAAAATAAATCGGCCAGGTACATTTCTACCGGATTACTGGTATGCTCACCTAATTTGAAAGCGGTGGTTGGGGTTGTTGGCGAAATAATAAAATCGTAGTTGGTAAAGATTTCTTTTGTTTTCTCACGAATGAGTCGTCTTACTTTTTGAGCCTTGGTATAATACGCATCATAATAACTGGCGCTTAATACAAATGTGCCCAGAAGAATTCTTCGCTTAACTTCTTTTCCAAAACCTTCGGATCTTGTTTTTTTATACAGGGAGGGGAGGTCGCTTACGTTGTTGCTTCGAAAACCGTAACGCACACCATCAAAGCGGGAAAGGTTTGAGCTGGCCTCTGCGGTTGCCAGAATGTAATACGTGGGAAGGATATAATCACTCAAGGGAAAGTCTATTCCCTCTACTAAATGACCGGCTGATTTAAGCTTGCTAATTTTTTCTAAAATTGAATTTTTGATTTCAGGTTGCAAGGCATCCGACTCCAACGCATCTTTTAGATAAGCTACCTTATATTTTTTTTGGGGTTGAGAATTTAATTCAGAAAGGTAGGCAGGAACTGCTTTTCGCGATACCGTACTGTCGTATTCATCCGATCCGGAAATCACTTCCAATACTCGTGCAATTATTTCTATCTCTTTTCCGAAAATACCGATACAGTCAAAGGATGATCCATAGGCGATGAGGCCATGCCGCGAAATGCGCGAGTAGGTCGGTTTTAATCCAAATATTCCACAGAAAGCAGCTGGTTGTCGTACAGAACCACCAGTATCGGAACCCAATGACACATCACATAAATCGGCCATTATGGCTACGGCTGAACCACCGGAGGAACCACCGGGCACTCGCGTATTATCAATATCGTTCAGTACTGGACCAAAAGCTGAGTTTTCATTAGATGATCCCATCGCAAACTCATCGCAATTTTGCCGACCGATAATAATCGCATCAGCATCCAGTAAACGCTGAACAGCGGTGGCATTAAATTGAGAAACAAAGCCATCAAGAATTTTGCTGCTGGCTTGAAGAGGATGGTCTTTGTAACAAAGAACATCTTTAAGGCCCACGACAAGGCCCGCCAGTTTTCCTGCGGTGCCCTTATGAATTTTTTCATCTATATGCTGAGCGCGGGAAAGCGCTTCCTGATCATAAACGCTCAGGAAAGCATTGAGGTATTTTTTTTTATCGATGTTGTTAAGAAACCGGGTAACCCTGCTTACACAAGAATGACTTCCGTTGATAAAACTGAGCGATGAGTTTATTAAGTTTGAATCTGTGCTCAAAGTTTACTTATCGTCAATCTTCGGAATTTCATTTCCGGCATCGTCCACTTCTTTCTTCACATCCTTTACGGCATCCTTAAACTCGCGTATGCCTTTTCCTAAGCCTTTAGCAAATTCAGGTATTTTCTTAGCTCCAAAAAAGATGAGAACAAATAAACCGATGATCACCCACTCGCCCATGCCAGGCATTCCAATCAAAAAAATTGCGTTCATAGTGAATTATTAAGAGTGTAAAGATAGAGAATTATGGTAAAAGGAAGAATTCATGAAACTTTGTTTATTGCTAGAATAGCTGGAATAACCGGTTTTTGCCGTTTAACCTAATTTCTTAACCACTCCTGTGGATCGAGGGCATCGAAATTTTTTCGAATTTGAAATCTAAGCTCTGAAATACCATCGCTGTTTGAGAGCACTTTTCCAATCTCCTGATTGGTAGATACTTGCTGACCTTTCTTAACGCTGATTTCTTTTAATCCCGTGTAAACGGTGAAATATTCGCCATGCCTTAAGATAACAGTATTACCCATGCCGGGGGTAAATGCAACAGCACTGACCTCACCATTAAAGACAGATCGCACTCCTTCTCCCTGTTTGGTTTGAATATTTACGCCATCATTTTGAATGACAATTCCTTTTAGAACCGGGTGTGCTTGGCGACCGAACTTCTGAGACACGAATCCTGAAACTGGCCAGGAAAATTTACTTTTATTATCCTGAAAAGAAGCGGACAAAGCAACGGCCACATCGACAGTTTCGCGATTACTCTTTTTGTTAACACGTTCCCGCGCTTCGCGGGCAGCACGCTCTAACTCTTCTTTTATTATTTTGGCAATAAGCACATCCACTTCCGCAACCGCTTTTTTTGTTGCCTCTAAATCTTTACGCAATTGTTTCTCTTGCTTTTCGAGGCTGCCTACCAAGGTTCGCTGTTTTTGCTTAAGGCCGGTAAGTTGTTTGTTCTGCTTTAGTTCGTCATTCAATAGATTATTTTTTTCACCTCGCTTCACCTCAGTTACTCGAACCTGCTCTTTTAAAATCAGTTGAACTTTTCCAATCGCCACGGCTTGGTCTTGCCGCGCTTTGCCATATTGCTCCATGTACTTTAGGCGCATTAATAGCTGATCAAAGGAATGGGCAGAAAAAAGGAACATCAGCTTGTCAATTTTACCACTCGCTTTTTGTGCAGAAAATAACATAGCCGCATACTCTTCGCGTAATTTTCCTAAGTCGCGAGACAAGGCATCGATGATCTGATTGTTTTCGCTGATATCGTAATCTAATAAAGAGACTTCTCCACGAATGGATTTAATCAGAGATTCTTGTTGTGATATACGTTGATTAAGTGCTGACAATTCGCCCAACGAGTTTTTCTTTTGCTCGCCCGTTTCGGCCAGAATTTTTTCAGTCTCTTTTATTTTATCAAGACTTTCCTGCTTTTCCCGTTGAAGCTGCGTTTTTGATTTTTGAGCTTGCGCAGCGAATGAGAAAATAAATACGAATAATAAGACAATGTAAAATCTACCTGCGGTCATATCGTTTCGGAATATTGAAAGGGAATTTCAATTCCTTGTCGCCCACTTCTACTTTACTGTATTCAAAGGTAATGGTGTTGTTAATGATACCCGCTGCGGTTTTGTAAAAGATGCTCACTACTCCGTTATAGGGATAGGTTTTCTCGTTGAGTGGTTGAAAATTTGAATACTGTAATTTTAAGGTATTGTTCGTGCTGGCCTCTATCAGGTCAACTTGCTCAATTTTTTTAATGATAGGGTTGATCAGATTTCTGATGGTAACGGAACCTTCTTTTTGCGCAAGAATATCGAACTCACCTTCGCGCCCAATTTCGTCACTGGGTTGCATAGGTCGTATCGGGTTGCCGAGCATGGCTGCCTCCAACACATAATAATCAATTTTAAAATTAAATCGTTTCGACAATTCTGCATAATCAAAAACGTAATACTCTTTATCCATATTGCTTACAATGGTTATGGAATCTTTGTTGATAAGAGCTTTGCCGCCTTGCACACCAATTACTGAAAACGTCATCCAGATAACACTGTCTTTTCGTATCCGAATATTCGCCTTTAAGTCTCGCTCTTTTTTCTCGTCTCTAAATACCATACGGGCCTTGCTTTGCAGGTAACCGAAATCTATTTCCTCGATGGCCAACGACTTAGGTGCAGGAGGAAGGGTGGGCACAACTTTGCGATGGCAGGACTGCAGGAGCAGTAACCCCAAGAGAATTATAAAGAATGAAAGAATTTTATACATGGAGTCTTTAGACAAGTAAACTTAATTCAATTTTCTACTACTTATTTTTTTGTCGAGACTGGCATTACCACCATCTTTTTGCTTTGCTTTTTGCCATTGTTTTACGGCACTGTCAATATCGCCTAATTGGAAGAGAATGTCACCATAATGTTCAAAATGCGTGGCGGTGCCTTGTCCCGTTTGAATGGCCTTTTCCATAACCTTTCTTGCTTCTTTATACTTACCTCTTTCGTATAACACCCACCCATAGGTATCCAGGTAAGAAGGATTGTCTGGAAAATTTTTAATTAGCTGTGCCGACATTTTTTCTGCCTTCTCCAGATTCTCTTTTCGTAACGCCAGGTAGTAGCTATAGTTATTAAGCACCAGGTCGTTGTTTGGATTGAATGCGAGGGCTTCATCATAGGCTTTGTCTGACTTAGCATATTCTTTTGTGGCATTGTAACAGTCACCGAGCATTCCATTTAGCTCGCTTACAAAGGCTGGATTGGCAGTCGACAATTTTTTTGCCTGTTCCAAAGAATAAGAGGCTTCGCGATATTGATTTTTGCGCAGGTGCCCATACCCATTAAAGTAATAGATCATAGCCTGATTGGGGAAAAGCTCAAGTGCAGTTTCTGAATGCACGAGGAGGCTATCAAACTCGTTCGTTTGTGTTTCCAGGTAGAGCAGATTTTGCCAAGCTTCAAAACTTCCTGAGCCGTTGCGCACGGCAAACAGATATTCTCTTTTAGCATTTTCATCTTGCTCTAGCGTCATATATAAATCGCCACCCACCAGATGCACGTTCGCATCATTCGGATAGTTATCTTCTAATTTTTTAAAAAGCATCAACACATATGATTCTAACTTGGGGTCAATAATTTTTTTACTCTTGTTTTGGGCAAGCTGGGCATTATAGGTGCCAAGCATAAGCAATTTACTGCTTACATCAATCTGCCCGTCATCAAAAACAGCGGTTACATAATCCCTCGATTTTTGTTCCTGCCCATTGTCTTTATATAAGCCGGCCAATACCATTTTAACATTTCCTTCAGCGGGATGCTCTTTAATAAAGTTTTCGAGATATAGGATCGCTTTATCTCGCTGGCCGTTTCGGGCAAGAACTTCGGCAAAACCTAAAACGTACCGTGGCTCATCGGGGTATGCTTCCAATAATTTTTCACCCTCTGCCAGCGCTTCTTGTGTTTTTCCCTTCTCCAGATAAATGCGTTGTTTTTGTTGCGAGGAGACCTCATTTACACCCATCACCTCTTCGGCCCGATTATAAACCTTGATGGCCTCGTCTGGTTTTTTGTTGTATAGGTATAGGGCAGCTAATTCAAAAAGATAATCGTCTGTACCTTTAACCTCCTTCATCATGGTTTCGAGTGCATCCGTGGCTTTTTCGAACTGACCCAGATTAGCATAAATGTTAGAGGCGAGTAGGTAGAAATACTTGTTCTTCTTTTCGTATTTCAGGGCAAGGTCAATATTTTGAGCAGCCCTTTGAAGATCCTCTTCTTTTGTACCTTTCGAGAGAACCTCGGCTATTTTGTAGTGTACCGTGGCATTAGTAGGATTTAATTCAGCAACCCGTTGAAAATAAAGCAGTGCCTTAGCGTAATCTTCAAGGATAAAATATTTCTCAGCCTCAGTAAAAAAGAACTCCGCTTCGCGTAAGCGAACCTCATTGGACTTGGTTTCTTGCGTGGCTTTACGCTTTTGCGTGAATGCTGGGGTAACAATAGCCAGCAATTGGGCAGAAACCAATAGGGTATATACGAGGAATTTTCTTTTTGCCAATGGGTGAAGGATCAAATCGTACTGTAATCTCCCAAATCAAGACAGGTAGATTTTCCCTCAAAATTAACGAAATTTCCTAAAAGACTGTCTTTAAGAACCGCTCCGTTAACCGTACAATCCTTCTGTACGATCGAATTACTCAACCGGCAGTCCGTAATTTTTGTGCCGGATCCCACCGAAACATGAGGACCCACAACAGAATTTTCAATAACGACATGGTCATCAATAAATACAGGGGGTAAAATGACACTATTAATAACTTTCGCTTTCGCTGAAATGAGATTTTGATCTTTGATAAACTCGAGATAACGCTGGTTGGTTTGCAGCATATTCGCTTTGTTGCCGCAGTCGAGCCATTCTTTTACCTGACCGGGCACAAAGAGTGCTCCTTTCTTCCGCATATTTTCGAGTGCTGTAGTAAACTGATACTCTCCTTTCTCTTTAATGTCATGATCGAGGAGGTATTGCATTTCGTTGCGGAGTTTTTCGCCTTCTTTAAAAAAGTATATACCAATAATGGCCAAATCGGATACAAACGTGGAAGGCTTCTCTACTAAGTCTGTTATTTCTCCCTGGGCATTCAACTTCACTACGCCAAACTGCGAAGGGTTTTCAACTTGTTGCACCCAAATGGTACCATCGCGGGTTGTATCTAATTTAAAATCGGCACGAAAAAGCGTATCAGCAAAAGCAACAATCACCTTGCCTTCAAATAATTCTTTGGCAAATAAAAGCGCATGTGATATACCCATCGCTTTTTCCTGATAGTAGATTTTTCCCTGGGCACCAACAGCTTTGGCCACTTCCTTCAAATCATCCTCTATGGCTTTTCCAAAACCAGGATGCACGATAAAGCCAATGTTATTTATTTTCTCGGGGCATACCCGCGCAATATCTTCTACCAATCGATGTACAATAGGTTTACCAGCAATGGGCAGCAGCGGTTTAGCGGTGGTTAATGTATGTGGGCGAAGTCGTTTGCCGAGGCCGGCCATAGGAATTATAATGTTCATAAGGTAGAAGTTTTAACGCGTAGTAAAACTACAAATTATCAGGCGATAGCCTTGTTAAAATTCTTCCTTTCAACAAAATAGATGAAGG
>Ga0154020_10006917_pt1 | contig 13293 bp, 11 predicted proteins | sample Klosneuvirus_201_FD_109709 | JGI IMG/M metagenome (GOLD analysis project Ga0154020, IMG submission 109709) | Active sludge microbial communities from wastewater, Klosterneuburg, Austria - Klosneuvirus_20160825_MG | ecosystem: Engineered > WWTP > Aerobic digester > Activated sludge | place... | reverse complement strand
TGCACGTAGTTCAGGAAGGTATTGGTGCCGCGCACCATCAGATACCTTTGCGAGAATAAGGTAGTCAAGATTTCTCCTTTACTGATGCCGGCAGGGGATGAGTGCTCCTGCGATGCATAGGGAGTGATGCCGATTCCGGGCGCTCAAACGTCCCGCGGAGGGACGTGCCCGGTTTGAATCCAGCCTTGTTCAGGGCCGGAGGGGAAGAGACTCGAGTCTTTCTGAAACCTGGGTTTTGATCACTGCGGACAGTGTTTTTTGCGTTTCGGTGGCGATTTGATAGAGGCTGCGCGAGTAAACGGTGGCTCTGTTTAGACCGGGCTGCGCCAGCTGGGTTTGTAGCGAAACCAGACCCTGCGCGTCTTTCACTGCAATAAGAGCCCGGGCGTTTGTCGTGCTGTCTTCCAGCAGGCTGCGAACAGCATTCAGATTCAGGGCCGCCAAACGTTCAACACCGCCAAAAGCAGCATTGGCGATGGTCATCAGGGTTTCGACGCTGGCTTGGTGGGCACTGGTAAGTTGTTCGGGTAGCTTGTACATGGCGATCTCCTGAAAAGCATCGAAAGGAATGGTGCTGCGCTTCTCCATATCCCCGAATGTCTTTAAGCAAAGAGTTGGTGCACTGCAATAGTGATGTATTTTAAGGAGAAAGCCTGATTTGTCAAGACAAAGTTGTTGCGGCGCATCAACTCTGTCCGGCCAAAACCAGCGAACCCAAAAAAAACCCGATACAAAGGTACCGGGTTGAATCCAATCCTTGTGGATCGGAGGAGGAGACGGGCGAATCTTAGGCCCGTTTGTCCCTCATGATTAGGCAGCGCCCTCTAGGAAAGGGCCACACCGCGCCCCGAGGCGCATCAAAACCGCGAAATGCGGCTCTTATGACAGATCAGGCCTGACTTGGACGAGCGCAGCCGTGCGCCGGTCTCAAACGTCGATATTGCGGGCGTACAGTGCGTTCGATTCGATAAAGGCCCGCCGCGGCTCGACATCGTCACCCATCAGGGTGGTGAAGATTTCGTCGGCGGCGATGGCGTCGTCGATCTGCACCTTCAGCAGGCGACGTACCGCGGGATCCATGGTGGTCTCCCACAACTGACCGGGATTCATTTCTCCCAGGCCTTTGTAGCGCTGTTTGGCCAGGCCGCGCTCGACTTCGTTCAACATCCACTTCATGGCGTCGGCAAAGCTCGTTACTGCCAGGGACTTTTCGCCACGCCGAATTACCGCGCCTTCGCCCATAAGGCCAGCGATCATCTGGGCGGTCCGGCGAATCTGCAGATAGTCGCCGGAGAGCAGGAAATCCTCGTCGATGCGACCCGTTCGCAAGTTGCCGTGGCGCATGCGGATCACGGCAAGCATCCAGCGTTCGTGCTTGTCGTCGAAGCGCGCCTCGATTCGAACCTCTTTGGAAAGATGCGCGGCAACGCGTTCGGCGCTATCGCGCGTGGCGGCTTCGCTGGAGGTATCGACCGCGATATCGTGGGCGAGCAGGGCATGCAACACTTCACCGTCGATGAAGTCGGTGACACGGCGAATCACCGCCTCTGACAACAAGTAGGCGCGGGCCAATGCTCCCAGGGCCTCCCCTTCAACCACGGCAGCGCCGGCTTGCGGGGTGAGTTGGGTTCCATCCAGCGCAAGGCGCAGCAAATGCTGGTTGAGTTCGTGATCGTCCTTGATGTAGGTCTCGCTCTTGCCATGCTTGATCTTGTACAGCGGCGGCTGGGCAATATAGATGTGGCCCCGCTCGACCAGCTCCGGCATTTGCCGATAGAGGAAAGTGAGCAGCAGCGTGCGGATATGGGCGCCATCGACGTCGGCGTCGGTCATGATGATGATGCGGTGATAGCGCAGCTTTGCAATGTCGAAATCCTCGGTGCCGATGCCGCAACCAAGCGCCGTCACCAGGGTGACGATCTGCTCGCTTGAAATGACTTTGTCGTAACGGGCCTTTTCGACGTTGAGCACCTTGCCGCGCAGCGGCAGGATGGCCTGAAATTTCCGGTCGCGACCCTGCTTGGCGGAACCTCCGGCGGAATCGCCCTCGACAATGTAGATCTCGCACAGCGCCGGATCCTTTTCCTGGCAGTCCGCCAACTTGCCGGGCAGGCCAAGGCCGTCGAGCACCCCCTTGCGACGCGTCATGTCGCGCGCCTTGCGCGCGGCTTCGCGAGCGCGCGCGGCTTCGACGATCTTGCCGGTAATGATCTTCGCGTCGAGCGGTTTTTCGAGGAGATAATCAGCGAGCTTCTGCGCTACCACCTCCTCGATCGCCGGACGGGCTTCCGACGACACCAGCTTCATCTTGGTTTGAGAGGCAAACTTGGGATCGGGCATTTTCACCGACAGCACGCAGGCCAATCCCTCGCGCATGTCGTCGCCGGTTATCTCCACCTTGGCCTTCTTCGCGATCTCGTTTTCTTCGATGTACTTGTTGATGACTCGGGTCATGGCCGCACGCAACCCCGTAAGGTGCGTGCCGCCGTCGGACTGGGGGATGTTGTTGGTGAAACACAGCACCTGTTCAGCATAGGAGTCGTTCCATTGCATGGCGACTTCGACATCGATATTGACGCCGTTTTGCACCGAGACGCCGGTGGAATGGAACACCGAAGGATGCAGAACGGTCTTGGTGCGATTGATGTACTCGACGAAACCCTTGACGCCGCCGGAGAAGGCGAAGTCTTCTTCCTTCATGTTGCGCTGATCAATCAGGCGGATCTTGACGCCGTTGTTGAGGAAGGACAGCTCGCGCAGACGCTTGGCGAGTATGTCGTAGTGATATTCGACGGCGCCGAAGATTTCATCGTCGGCCATGAAATGCACTTCGGTGCCGCGCTTCTCGGTGTCGCCCAGCACTTTCAGCGGCGACACTTCGACGCCGTTCTGCATTTCCAGCAGACGGTCAACCGCGTGACCGCGATGAAATTCCATCGCGTATTTCTTGCCGTCGCGGCGAATGATCAGACGCAACCATTTCGACAAGGCGTTTACGCAGGAGACGCCTACGCCGTGCAGGCCACCGGAAACCTTGTAGGAATTCTGGTTGAACTTGCCACCGGCGTGCAACACACACATGACGATTTCCGCGGCCGAGCGCCTGGGTTCATGCTTGTCGTCGAACTTGATTCCGGTCGGGATGCCGCGGCCATTGTCGGTCACCGAGATCGAGCTGTCGGTGTGAATGGTGATCACGATATCGTCACAGTGCCCCGCCAAGGCTTCGTCAATGGCGTTGTCGACCACCTCGAAGACCATGTGATGCAGGCCGGTGCCGTCCGAGGTGTCGCCGATGTACATGCCCGGCCGCTTCCTGACTGCTTCCAGGCCTTCAAGTTGTTGAATGCTGCTTTCGTCGTAGGCCGGGCCAGTGTTGCTGTCGATCATGGGGTTCTTTTCGTTGGGGTATCAGATGCGCATCGGCATCACGACGTATTTGAACGTCTCGTTGCCTGGCAGTACAAAGAGTGCGCTTGAATTGGCATCGGCAAGATGCAATTCGATGGTTTCATTATTGACGTTGTTCAGGACGTCAAGCAGGTAGGTGACATTGAAGCCGACGTCCAGCGCGTCGCCTGCGTAGTCGATTTCGATTTCTTCCTGCGCTTCTTCCTGTTCGGCATTGCTGGAAATTATTTTGAGACTGCCGGTTGCAAGGACCAGGCGCACACCACGGAATTTTTCGTTCGTCAGAATCGCTGCGCGCAGGAGCGAATGCAGGAGCGCGTCGCGTGACAGCTTGATGAGTTTGGTGTGATGCTGCGGTATGACGCGCTCGTAATCCGGAAATTTTCCGTCGATGAGTTTCGACACCAGCTCAATACTGCCGAAACTGAAACGTGCCTGGGTGGGCGTCAGGGTGATTTCAAGTGGGTCGTCGTTGTCGGCCAGCTGGCGCGACAATTCGAGCACGGTCTTGCGTGGAAGAATGACTTCGATGGGTGTAGCGGTTTCCGGAAGCGTCTCGGCAGCGTATGCGAGTCGATGGCCGTCAGTCGCCACCATGCGCAATTCATTGCCTTTGACCACCAACAGCAACCCATTCAAATAGTAGCGAATATCCTGTTGCGCCATTGAATATTGGACCAGGGCGAGCAGACGCTTCATTTGCTTCTGGCTGACCGTTAGCCGGGAAGGTTGGCCGTCGGCCATGCTCATGCGGGGAAAGTCCTCGGCAGGCAGGGTTTGTAAATTAAACCGGCTCTTGCCTGCTTTCAACTGAAGACGTTTGTCGTCCAGAGCGAGGCTGACCTCTGCTGTTTCGGGCAGGGAGCGCAGAATGTCCTGCAGCTTTCGTGCGCCGACTGTCATGGCGGCTTTCTCTGCGCCTACCGTCGGCGTCTGGGTCGTGATCTGAATCTCGATATCAGTCGCCAGCAAGGTGAGTTTTTCCCCATCCTTTTCCATCAACACATTGGAAAGGATCGGTAAGGTATGGCGTTTTTCTACGATACCGCATACCGATTGGAGGGGTGAAAGTAGTTGATCGCGTGGACCTTTAAATAGGAGCATATATAGATCTCTTATGATTAATAAGGGAGACTGTTTGCTGTGGATAAGGCTATATTATTAATTAAATACAATGAATTGTCGCGTGGATAACGCTACTTAAATCCGGCATTGCACATTGTGGATGATTGTGAATGATTTTTTGAGTGTTAGTAAGTAATGACCCTTATCCACAATCTTTCAAGGTTTTGTTGGGTTAGTTTATGCACAGGCTATCCCTTGATTGTCTGCATCAATACATGCAGGTCATTATTAAGCCTGCTGTCTTTGCCACGCAAGTCAATGATAGTACGGCAAGCATGCATTACGGTGGTGTGATCGCGTCCGCCAAAAGCTTCACCAATTTCAGGCAGGCTGTGGGATGTCAATTCCCGGGTTAACCACATCGCTATCTGACGAGGCCTGGCGATGGCGCGCGTGCGCTTTTGCGAGTACATGTCGGCGACTTTGATTTTATAAAAGTCGGAAACGGTCTTTTGTACCAGTTCCAGCGAGATCTGCCGGTTTGTGGCGCCAATAATGTCGCGCAAGGCTTCCTTGGCGACATCAAGACTGATGTCGCGACCATGGAAGCGAGCGTAGGCAACCACGCGGTTTAGCGCACCCTCAAGTTCGCGCACATTGGATTTGAGGTTTTTCGCAATCAGGAAGGAAACTTCGTCTGAAACGCTGATGTTTTCCGCCTCGGCCTTCTTCTTGAGAATCGCGATGCGCATTTCCAGTTCAGGCGGTTCGATGGCGACCGTGAGCCCCCAGTCAAAACGCGACACCAGCCGCTCTTCCAGCCCCTGAACATCCTTTGGATAAGTATCACAGGTAATGATGATTTGCTTCTTTGCCTCAATCAACGCGTTAAAGGCATAAAAGAATTCTTCCTGGGTTCGGTCCTTGCGATTGAAGAACTGGATGTCGTCGATCAACAACAGATCAAGCGATCGGTAGTAGCGCTTGAATGCTTCACGGGAATTTTGCTGGAAGGCTTTGACAACATCGGAGAAATAATCTTCCGCGTGAACATAGCGGACCTCCATCGTCGGATTGGCAGCATAGATCGAGTTGCCAATGGCATGGATAAGATGGGTTTTCCCCAGGCCAACCCCTCCGTATATGAACAAGGGGTTATAGGAAACTCCCGGATTCATCGCTACTTGCTGCGCGGCAGCGCGAGCCAGGTCGTTTGCTCGGCCGGTTACCAGGGTATCGAAAGTGAAATCGGCATTTAATCGCGTCTTTTCATAGGCGGCGTCACTGGATCTTGCTTGCGGCGGAGTGTTGGTCGGCGCTCTATCCGGGGTCGGGTCAATGCCGGCAGCGACCGCGGGAGCTTCGATAATGGCGTCAGCGACGCGAAGGCTGATGTTTATCGGGCTGGAGAAAAACTCGAGTCCAAGGGCTTCGATCTGGGCCAAATAGCGCTCGCGCACCCATTGCATGACGAACCGGTTAGGCGCTATCAGGCGGAAATGAGTAGGGCCGGCTTCATCGGTTTCGAGGCGCAGGCCCTTTATCCATGTGTTGAACTGCTGTGCAGGAAGCTCCTGCTCGAAGCGGTTCAGACAGGTGGACCAGAAATCACTCATTGCGCTTGGATGGTTTTGAGGGGAAGCCGGCAGGATGCGACAATAAGCAACATGAAGGCGACGCTCTTTCGGCTAGGCGCTTGCTTCGGATGGAGACGCATTCTAGCTGTTTCGGTATTAGTTATCCACAGCCAAGCCAAGTTGTTTCCCTTGACAAATTGGCCATAAACCGCTGTAATCCGCCGTTTTTCTTAATTCAGGGGATATTGCCATGAAACGCACCTACCAGCCTTCGGTTGTGCGCCGTAAACGCACCCACGGCTTCCTAGTGCGCATGCGTACCCGGGGTGGTCGTGCTGTGATACGTGCGCGTCGTGCCAAGGGCCGTCATCGTCTCGCCGTCTGAACACGCGGCTTCGTTTTGCTTCGAGCAGCGCTTGCATCGGCCGGAGGAGTTTTCTGCGGTCATGGCGGCGCGGCGGGTAGTACGCGGCGAGTGTTTTCACCTGCATTACCGGAAAGCAGGCACCGATAGCAGGGCTCGACTCGGATTGATAGTGCCGAAGCGGCTGGCGAAAGCTGCCTCGGTGCGCAACGCGATCAAGCGGCAGGGGCGTGAAGCTTTCCGGTTGATGGCGGTTGAGATTCCATCCTGCGATCTGGTTCTGCGCCTGACCCGGCCGGTCGTCGATGTGAAAGCTGGGGATCGTGCGCAGCGTAAGTTGTGGCGCACCGAAATCGAAACCCTCTTGAAACGCCTTCCCTCCGGTTCGGAATGAGAGCTTTGCTGGTCTACCCATTGTTGATGCTGATTCGCGCCTATCAGGTGGCGATCAGTCCAATGCTGGGCAGTCGCTGTCGTTTTCATCCAAGTTGCTCGGAGTATTCCATGGACGCTCTGCGACGTCATGGCTTGTTCAGGGGCATGTGGCTGGCGGTTCGTCGAATCGGGCGTTGTCATCCCTGGCATCCGGGCGGGTATGATCCGGTTCCCTGATTGTTATGTATTTTTGACCTGAACCACTGCCGAGACAGTAATGGATAACCGACGATTGATTCTGCTTTTGGTGTTCAGTTTTTCGCTGATCATGCTTTGGGACGCCTGGCAGCGTCAGGGCTTGCCTGCACCGGCGAAGTCACCGGTGGCCACGCAAGCGACGGCTGTTCCGTCGGCTTCTGCTCCCGCCGGCGTGGTACCAGCACCGACTTCGGCGGCAACAGGCGCTGGCGCGGCGTCCGCGGCTGTTCCCATGGCTGCGGCGGTGGTTGCGCCCGGAGCCGCGACTGCCAAGATCAGGACTGATCTGTATGTGGCCGATATTTCTTCGCAGGGCGGGGACATCACCCGGCTTGAACTGGTTCGCCATCCTGACACTGAAGACAAGTCGAAGCATTTCGTGCTCTTCGACAATGGCAGCAAGCACGTATATCTGGCTCAATCCGGGCTGATCGGCGAAGGTTTGCCGAATCACAAGACCGAGTGGAAGCTGGTGCCGGGCGAGCATGTGCTCAAGGACGGCGAGAAGCAACTTGATATCCGGCTCGAGGCCGCCGCGGCAAACGGCGGCAAGATGGTGAAGACTTATGTCTTCCATCGCGGCAGCTATCAGATAGAAGTTCGCCACGAAGGGGTTGCGGCAGGAGCTCATGCTTATTATCAGGTCACGCGTGATGGTAAGCCTGCCGAGGAACAAGGCAGTTCCATGATGATGGGCGTAGTGACCTTCACCGGGCCTGCCGTGTATACCGATGGTGAGAAGTATCAGAAAGTCGAATTCGCGGATATCCTCAAGAACAAAGCCAAGTTCGTGCAGAAGGCAGACAACGGCTGGCTGGCGATGGTGCAGCATTACTTCGTTTCGGCCTGGTTGCCGGCGGCCGGAGTTGCGCGCGAGTTCTACATGCGCAAGGTCGGCGAAGACATCTACTCGGCCGGTGTGATCCTCCCGGTTGGCGCCGACGGCAGGAGCACGATATCGCTGTACGCCGGACCGCAGGAGCAGGACAAGCTGGAAAAGATCGCCCCCGGGCTCGATCTGGTGGTGGATTACGGCTGGCTGACGGTCATTGCTGCGCCGCTGTTCTGGGTTCTGGGCGCGATTCACAAGCTGGTCGGCAACTGGGGCTGGGCCATCATCGGCCTGACGCTCCTGCTCAAGCTGGCGTTCTTCCCGCTCTCGGCCGCGAGCTACAAGTCGATGGCGAAGATGCGTGTGCTGACGCCGAAACTGGTCAAGCTCAAAGAGGCGTACGGCGACGACAAGCAGCGCCTGAACCAGGAAATGATGGCGATGTACAAGCGGGAAAAGGTCAATCCCCTGGGAGGCTGTCTGCCGGTGCTGGTGCAGATTCCCGTCTTCATCGCGCTGTACTGGGTGCTGCTGGGTACGGTCGAGATGCGCAACGCACCGTGGCTGGGCTGGATCACCGACCTGTCGGTGAAGGATCCGTTCTACGTGCTGCCGCTGATCATGGGTGCCACCATGTTCATCCAGACCAAACTGAATCCGACGCCGCCCGATCCCATCCAGGCCAAGGTGATGTTGTTCATGCCGATCATGTTCACCGGGATGTTCCTCTTCTTCCCGGCGGGCCTGGTGCTGTACTGGACGGTGAACAACATCCTGTCGATCGCCCAGCAATGGCAGATCACCCGCCTCGTCGAGGCGGCGGAAAAGAAGTAAGTCAGACTCCGATCCTGCGGGATCGGAGAATTTGCCGGGGCGCCTTGCTCCGGCTTTAGGGAGGGCGGATGGGACTGCCGCGCACCGATATCATCGCTGCCATCGCCACTGCTCCCGGACGCGGCGGCATTGGCGTGGTGCGAGTCTCCGGCAACGATCTGCTGCCGTTGGCGCAGACCCTGACCGGCCAGTCATCGTTTCCCCGTCGCGCCATGCTGCGACACTTCCTGGCGGCGGACGGGATCGCGATCGACCAGGGAATTCTGATGTATTTTCCTGCGCCGCATTCCTTTACCGGTGAGGACGTCCTCGAACTTCAGGGTCATGGCGGCCCGGTGGTGTTGCAGATGCTTCTGGCGCGCTGCCTTGAGCTCGGCGCGCGACTGGCCGAGCCCGGAGAATTCTCGCAGCGCGCCTTTCTCAACGACAAGCTCGATCTGGTCCAGGCCGAAGCGGTTGCCGACCTGATCGAGGCGACGACGGCGGCGGCGGCGCGCTCCGCCGTGCGTTCCCTGTCGGGCGAGTTCTCTCGCGAGGTGCGTTCGCTGGTGGCGCGTCTCACCGAGTTGCGCATGCTGGTGGAAGCGACCCTGGATTTTCCCGAAGAGGAAATCGACATCTTGCGGGACACGGATGCAGCAGCGCGCCTGGCGGGCATTCGTAGCGATCTGGCGGCGTTGCTCGAGCGCGCCCGCGCCGGACGCCTGCTGCGCTCAGGCCTGCATGTGGTGTTGGCGGGCTTGCCCAATGTGGGCAAGTCCTCCTTGCTGAATCGGCTGGCGGGCGAGGAGCGCGCCATCGTTACCGAGGTGGCCGGCACCACCCGCGATGCGGTGCGCGAAACGATCCAGATCGAAGGCATACCGCTGCATATCATCGACACGGCCGGGCTGCGTGAAACGGACGATGTAGTGGAGAAGATCGGCATCGAACGCGCTTGGGCGGAGATCCAGCGGGCCGACGTGGTACTGCAACTGGTGGATGCCCGTGGCGGCGAAACTCCCGCCGACCATGCCATCGCCGTGCGCCTGCCGGCAGCGGTTGAACGCATCGTGGTGGAAAACAAATGCGATCTGGCGGGACAGCTTGCGGCGCGCTTCATCGAAGGAAACCGGGTGCATCTGCGACTGTCGGCGAAGAGCGGCGAGGGGATCGGCCTGCTGCATGACGAGTTGCTGCGCGTGGCGGGCTGGAGCGGTCACGGCGAAGACGTGGTGCTGGCGCGCGAGCGACATCTGGAAGCGCTGGGGCTGGCCGCCGAAAAGTCGGCGCTGGCGGCACGGCGATTGGGCCAGATCGAGCTGTGCGCGGAGGAGCTGCGCCTGGCGCAGGAAGCACTTTCGCGCATTACCGGCGAGTTTACGGCTGACGATTTGCTGGGGGAGATTTTCTCCCGCTTCTGCATCGGCAAGTAGGTGGTGCGACATGGCTGAAATGGATCTGGTCATGCTGTTGGCCGCTGCCTTGTTCGCCGGTTTCGTCGATGCGGTGGCGGGCGGCGGTGGACTGATCCAGGTGCCGACCCTGCTGATGGCCCTTCCGGCCGAGTCACCCGCAACGGTGTTCGGCACCAACAAGCTGGCGAGCATTTTCGGAACCGGCAACGCGGCGTTGCGCTATGCGCGACGGATTGCATTGCCATGGGGCATTGCCTTGCCGGCCGCGATCGCGGCGTTCGTGTTTTCCTTTGCGGGCGCGGCGGCCGTGGCGTGGCTGCCGAAGGATGTGGTGCGGCCGCTGGTGCTGGCTTTACTGGTGTTGGTGATGCTCTATACCGTGGTCAAGCCGAACTTCGGCGCCTTGGCGGGTGAGCGTTTGGCGCCGCATCTGGAGCGGCGTTTCGCGCTATTGGCCGGCGCTTCGCTGGGGTTCTACGATGGCTTTTTCGGCCCCGGGGCGGGCAGCTTCATGATTTTCGCTTTTGTGCGGTTTTTCCGGCTGGATTTCCTGCATGCGTCAGGGGCCGCCAAAGTCGTGAATTTTTCCACCAACGCGGCGGCGCTGGCCTACTTTGTACCAAGCGGACATGTACTCTGGATGATCGGTTTGGCAATGGCGGCGTTCAATATCGCCGGCGCGCTGCTCGGTGCGCGTCTTGCGCTGCGTCACGGTAGCGGTTTTGTGCGCGGCGTGTTTTTGGTGGTGGCGTCGCTATTGATTGCTCGTCTTGGGTATGACACATTCGCTTGAGACCGGACGGGAGTAATTGATTTCGGTCTTTCGGTGAAGTTAGGCGAAGAAATATGAAATATTCGGCACTTTGCTTCCGGTTTGTCTATACTAACAAGTAGTACAGTTCATAAAATCAATTTTTATCGTCGCCCCGTGTGCTTGCAAGGGGTTTACAGGACGAGGAGCCCTTGCATGAAACTTAAAAAAACTATCGTTTTTATGGCGGCGGCGTGTGCGGCATTCGCCGCCCATGCCGACATCACTGTCGGCGTTACGCTTTCGGCAACCGGCCCTGCCGCGTCGCTCGGCATCCCGGAAAAGAACACGATCGCCTTGCTGCCCACTTCAATGGGTGGCCAGAAAGTAAATTACATCGTTCTCGATGACGCGTCGGATACCACGACAGCGGTGAAGAACGTGCGCAAGCTGATTTCGGAAAACAGGGTCGATGTTATCATCGGCTCCACGATCACACCCAACTCGCTGGCGATGATCGACGTTGTGGCGGAGGCAGAGACGCCGACCATCTCGATGGCCGCTTCAGCGCGGATTGTCGATCCGGCGAATCCAAAAACAAGGTGGGTATTCAAGACCCCGCAGAACGACCAGCAGATGGCGATCGCGATTGCGGCGCACATGGCGAACGCCGGCGTGAAAACCGTGGCTTTCATCGGTTTCAATGACGCATACGGCGAGGGCTGGTATCAGGAATTCATCAAGTACGCCGACACCTACAAGCTCAAGGTCGTGGCCAGCGAGCGCTACAGCCGTGCCGATACCTCGGTGACCGGCCAGGTGTTGAAGGTCATCGCGGCCAAGCCCGATGCGGTGCTGATTGCCGGTTCGGGCACTCCGGCGGCCTTGCCGCAGGTGACGCTCAAGGAGCGTGGCTATGCGGGCCGGTACTATCAGACTCACGGCATCGCCAACAATGACTTCCTGCGCGTCGGCGGCAAGAACGTGGAGGGAACCTTCCTTCCCGCCGGGCCGATGCTGGTTGCTGCGCAACTGCCAGACAGCAACCCTATCAAGAAGTCGTCCCTGGCGTATATCGCGAAGTACGAGGCAGCCCATGGCAAGGGCAGCATCTCGACCTTTGGCGGTCACGCCTGGGATGCCGGTCTGCTGTTGCAGAATGCCGTGCCAACCGCTTTGAAAAAGGCCCAGCCGGGGACCAGGGAGTTTCGTGCGGCCTTGCGCGATGCGCTTGAGGCGACCAAGGATCTGGTCGGGGTGCACGGTGTGTTCAACATGTCGCCCAATGATCATCTCGGTTTTGACCAGCGCGCCCGTGTGATGGTCAGGATCGAAAAGGGTGCCTGGAAACTGGACAAGTAGTCAGGCCGATGGATCTGCAAATAGCGCTTCTGTTGGGGCAGGACGGCATTACCAATGGTGCCATCTACGCGCTGCTTTCGCTGGCGCTGGTGCTGGTATTTGCGGTGACCCGCGTCATCTTCATTCCGCAGGGGGAGTTCGTTGCCTTTGGCGCCTTGACCCTGGCCAGCTTTCAGGCCGGCAAGACACCGGGTACGTTGTGGCTGTTGATCGGGGCCGGAATCGCGGTGGCGCTGGTGGATATTACAATGGCATTGCGCGGCGGCGCCTCCAGGAGAATCCCGGGCATCGTTGGCTGGAATCTGGCTTACCCGGCGGCTGCGGCTGCAATCGTGTTTCTCTTGAAGCCGAACGAGTTTCCACTGCTGGCGCAAATTGTTCTCGCCCTGGCATTGGTAGTCCCGCTGGGACCCATGATGTACCGTCTGGCCTATCAGCCGCTGGCCGAGGCCAGCGTACTGGTCTTGCTGATTGTTTCGGTGGCCGTGCATCTGGCGCTGGTGGGGTTGGGGCTGCTGTTCTTCGGTGCCGAGGGTTCGCGGACTCCGAGTTTTTCAGATGCGAGCTTCAATCTGGGGCTGGTCACGGTCAGTGGCCAGACACTGTGGGTGGTCGGCGCCAGCTTGCTCCTGATCGTGGTGCTGTTCATCTTTTTTGAGCGCACGATCTATGGCAAGGCCTTGCGCGCGACGGCGATGAACCGGACCGGCGCTCGTCTCATGGGCATCTCGACGGTGATGGCGGGCAAGCTTTCCTTCCTGCTGGCGGCCCTGATTGGAGCTTTTTCGGGGATCCTGATAGCCCCGATCACCACTATCTACTACGACACGGGTTTCCTCATCGGCCTCAAGGGTTTTGTCGGCGCTATCGTGGGTGGACTTGCCAGTTATCCGGTTGCGGCCGCGGGAGCGATCCTGGTCGGCTTGCTGGAGGCTTTTTCCTCATTCTGGGCGTCGGCCTTCAAGGAAGTGATTGTGTTCACGCTGATCATCCCGGTGCTGGTCTGGCGTTCGCTGACGACGCGTCATGTCGAGGAGGATGAGTGATGCGGCCACGCCTGATGTTGG
>Ga0154020_10006916_pt1 | contig 13294 bp, 13 predicted proteins | sample Klosneuvirus_201_FD_109709 | JGI IMG/M metagenome (GOLD analysis project Ga0154020, IMG submission 109709) | Active sludge microbial communities from wastewater, Klosterneuburg, Austria - Klosneuvirus_20160825_MG | ecosystem: Engineered > WWTP > Aerobic digester > Activated sludge | place... | reverse complement strand
CGCTCCGACCCCGACCGCGTCGAGCGCCCCCACTGCGGAGACCAGCGCGGCCCCCTCGACCGCCCCGAGCCCCGTAGTGTCGGCGACCGCCTCGGTCCCTGCGCCCTCCGGTCCCAAGTACCCACCCAAGACCGGCTACCTGATGCGCGAGGCGGACGGGCGGTGCCTCTATCGACCGCACCTCTACTACTGCCCGCCCGGCGCCGCGTGCAAGCCGCTCCCCGAGCCCGACGTGGTCCTCTGCCCGCGCATCCTCGGCGGGCCGCCCGGCAAGAAGGCCGAGAAGCTCCCCGAGGTGGAGGGCTTCCTCGAGCGGCACGTCGATGGCAGCTGCTGGTGGGCGAAGGAGGCGCCGGCCGAGTGCGTCACGGGCACGCCCTGCCCACCGATGCCGGTCGCGAAGCAGGTCGAGTGTCACCCGTGAGCGGGACTCTGCGCGTTCAGGGCGCCTTGCTGCTCGCGAGGTCGTCGTAGCGCTGCGCCGCGTCCGCCGCCTTCGTCGAGTGGCCCCCCGTGAACTCGTGCCAGTGGACCGTGTGGCCCGCCGCGAGCAGCTTGTCGCGCCCGGCGCGCGCGCTCGCGATGGTGAAGTTGAGGTCGTCGACGCCGTGGAAGTGGCTCACGGGGATCTTCCACGTCGCGGGCAGGAGGCTCCCGCCGAAGAGCGCCTCCGCCGAGCCCTCGTTCGCCGAGGCGATGGAGACGCCCGCGAAGGTCTCCGCGGAGGCGAGGCCGAGCAGGTACGCCATGATCCCGCCAGCGGAGAAGCCGTCGACGATGCGCCGGTGGGTGTCGACCGAGTAGCAGAGCTCGAAATCCTCGATCGCAGCGAGGATGAGGTTCGCGTCGCCGCTGTTCCAGGTGAACCCCGCGCCGGCCGGCGAGCTGCCCTCCGGCGTGATCACGAGGAACTTCTTGCTGGTGGCCGTGCCCTGCCAGATCGCGGCGAAGTAGTTCGCGCTGGTGTCGCCGGCGCCGTGCAGCGCGACGACCAGCGACAGCGGGGACTTGGGGTCGTAGCCAGGAGGGGCGAACGCGAGGTAGCTGATCTTGCCGCCCTTGTAGGTCGCGCTGCGCGTCGTCTGCCCGAGCTTGTCGGGATCGGCGACACACTTCGAGCGGTCGATGGGCGCGTCGACGGGCGCGGTGTCGGTCGCGGTGTCGGTCGCGGTGTCGGTGACGCCGTCGCTGCCCGTGTCCGCGTCGGTGCCGAGGGCCGTGTCGCTCGGGGTCGCGTCGGCCTCTCCGCTGTCGGTGGCGTCGGCCACGTCGGAGACCTCGCCGTTGCTGCACGCGACGAGGAGCCCCGAGCACAGGAGGAGTCGACGCATCTCGGGAGTCTCCTCCTTTGCCGCCCCTCCGCCAACCACTCGCGTACTCGAGCGTCGACCGCGACCGTCGTTGCGGGAGGTGCGTGGTTGCTCTACTTGTTGCCGCTTCGTCGGCCGCCATGCGCACCCTTCCCTCGCTCCGCACGTGGCTGGTCCTGGGGCTGGCGCTCACACCCGCGACGGCGTTCGCCCAGGCGGCTCCTCCCGCCGGCCACGACGACACCGCGTTCGACGTGATGAACCTGCTGACCGAACACGGGCTGCACGACATCGAGAACGAGAGCTGGAACGCCTACGGCCAGTTCACGTACATCTCGAGCTGGAAGCAGCCCTTCTCGGCGCCGTACACGAACCTGAACGGCAGCCCGAACTCGCTCTCCCCAAAGCGTGAGCGCAGCTTCACCGGGACCTTCACCCTGTTCCTCGGCGTCCATCTGTGGCCAGGTGGAGAAGCCTATTTCGTGCCGGAGGTGGTCGCGCTCCGACCGCTCTCCGACCTGCGCGGCCTCGGCGGCGCGATCCAGAACTTCGAGCTCCAGCGGGGTGGGACCGAGACGCCGCAGCTCTATCGGTCGCGGACCTACCTGCGGCAGACCTTCGGGTTCGGTGGCGCGCCAGTGGAGAAGCCCTCCGACCCGACCCAGCTCGCCACGACGGTGGACAGCCGGCGCCTGGTGCTCACCGCCGGAAACCTCTCGATCCTGGATCTGTTCGATCGCAATGGAGTGACCTGGGATCCGCGTCAGACGTTCCTCAACCTCGCGTTCATGACCCACGCCGCCTGGGACTTTGCGGCCGACGCGCGTGGCTACTCCTACGGCGCCGCCGCCGAGCTCTACTTCGACGACTGGACGGCGCGGTTCGGCCGCTTCGCGACGCCGAAGTACCCGAACCAGCTGCAGATGGACTTCCGCGTGCACGAGTTCTACGGGGACCAGCTCGAGATCGAGCACCGCCACCGCCTCGCCGGGCTCGACGGCGCGGTCCGGGTGCTCGGCTACCGCAACCGCGTGAACGGGGGCCGCTTCACCGACGCGGTCGCGGCGTTCCAGGCCGACCGCGGCAAGAACGCCACGACCTGCCCGGGGTTCTCGTACGGGTCCGGGAACAGCGGCGCCCCCGATCTGTGCTGGGTGCGGCAGCCGAACGTCAAATACGGGATCGGGGTGAGTCTCGAGCAGTTCGTGGCCAAGGACATCGGCGTGTTCTTCCGCGGGATGATCTCGGATGGCGGCACCGAGGTCTACGGCTACACCTCCACCGATCGGTCCGTGTCTCTCGGCGCCGTCGCCAAGGGCACGCTGTGGCACCGGGACCTCGACGTCACAGGGATCGGGGTCGGCGTCGGCTGGATCTCGGACGCCCACGCCGAATACCTCCGGCTGGGCGGGATCGACGGGTTCGTCGGCGACGGCACGATCTCGCCAGGCGCCGAGACGGTGTTCGAGGTGTTCTACAGCGTGAACTTCCTGCGGGCAGTCTGGCTCACCGCCGACTTCCAGCACCTCGTGCACCCGGCGTTCAACCGCGATCGCGGCCACGTCGAGGTGCTCGGCGGGAGGATCCATGCGGAGTTCTGACCGCTGCCTCCTCGCGCTCGCGCTCACGCTCAGCGGCGGTGCCGCGCACGCCGCGGACGCGAACGGCTACGCGCTGGAGCGCTTCTCCCCGGCGCCTGCGGGCGCGGGGTGGCTCGTGCTCGACGACCTCTCGATGCACGGCGGGCTCGGCGGCGCGCTCTCGGTGTCGACGGGGTTCGCACGGCGCCCGCTGCACCTGGGCGAAGGCGGCGGCCGCCTCGACGTGGTCTCGAGCCAGGCGTTCGTCGGCGTGGGTGCAGCGCTCACCTGGGACCGGCTCCGCCTCACCCTCGACTTCTCCTCGCCGCTCCGCGTCCGCGGCCAGGGTGGCGTGGTGGACGGCACCGCGTACCGCAGCCCCTCGGTCGATCCCGAGAGCCACCCCGACAGCCTCGCCGACGCCCGCCTCGGGTTCGACGCTCGACTGCTCGGCGAGGCGGGAGGACCGTTCCGCCTCGGCCTCGGCGCGGCCCTGCTCTTTCCCTCTGGCGACCGCGAGGACTACCAGACCGACGGCACGTATCGCGGGGTGTTCAAGCTGCTGTTCGCCTCGAATCTCGCGCCGCTCTTGCTCGCCGCCCACCTCGGCTTCCACGTGCGCCCGCTCCACGCCGCACCGGCGTACCCACGCGGGAACGAGCTCTTGTTCGGCCTCGCGTTCGGCCCGCGCTGGCCGTTGCGTCCAGACACGAGTCTCGTGGTCGGCCCCGAGCTGTTCGGCGCGACCGCCGCGCAGGGGCTCCTCGCGCGCGAGACGACCGCGGTCGAGGGGTTGCTCACGGCGCGCCTCGAGCGCGGCACCGACAAGGGCCCCCTCCTGCGTTTCAAGCTCGGGGTCGGCGTGGGGCTTCACCGGGAGTTCGGAGCCCCGGACTGGCGCACGGTGCTCTCGATCGATCTGTCCGACCACACCCGCGGAGGGGCGAGATGAAGCTCTGGTATGTCCTGTTCGTCGTCCTCTCGGCGTGCAGTCGCAAGGGCGACGAGATCGGCTCCGTGAAGGAGTCCAAGGACGCGGCGCCGCCCGCGAGCCTGCCCATCGTCCGCACGATCCTCGACATCGAGGCCGCCGATCGCAAGCGCGCGGTGGTGTACGGCCTCTACAGCGTCGAGCCGATCCAGCCGCACCAGAAGGGCGGACGCAGGACCTCGATCGTCCTCTCCGACGGCGTGTTCCTCCACCGCGGGTTCGGCGTGATCCCGTCCGAGCTCGGGTTCGTGAACAAGCTCGTCAAGGTGACCGGCGTCGTGATGAAGACGGCCCCCGATCCGCACGTGCAGACCGTGGGAGGTCCCCGCGTGCAGGTCGAGACGATCGAGCTCGCGCCGGGGGAGACCGCGGTCACGCCCGCGCCGACCGTGGTGCCGGCGCCGCCCATGCTCACCACCCTGCCCCCGCTCTCGACGCAGGAGGGCCGCTGGGTCGCGGTGAACGCCACCGTCGACTCGGTGCTGGTCACGACCTCGCCCTGGGGGGCAGCGATCCTCAAGCTCTCCGACGGAGGCCTCATCGACGTCGACGGCGTGCTCGAGAGCGAGTGGAAGCCGCTGGTCGGCACCTCGATCACGGTGATCGCGCGCGTCTTCAAGGACAGCGGGGCCGCAGGGCGCCTGAGCCTGCACGGCGCCGGACCGCCCTGCGCGGGCGCGGTGCCGCGCTGCGGGCTGGACGACCCCTGATCAGTGCTGCGACTGACAGGCGAGCGCGGGCTTGCCGTTCTTCTCGAGCTCGATGCAGAGGCCCAGCTTGCCGGGGGCGAACTCGCACGACTGGCCGACCTTGGTGCACACGGTGACCGGCGCCTCGGTGGGCTTGCTGGGACCACGCGAGCAGCCCACGAGGAGCAGGAGGGCGAGCCACTGGAGTCGCGTCATCGCGCGCACCGTACGGCGCATGGGCGCCTCGTGTCATGCTGAGCGGTGGATCCGCGCGGCGCGGCGGAACATGCCGGGCGGCGTGCCGGTCCAGCGCCGGAACGCGCGCGTGAACGGAGCGACGTCGGAGAAGCCCACGCGCGCGGCGACCTCGGCGAGCGGCAGGTCACCCTCGCGCAGCAGGGTGCGCGCGAGCGCGGCGCGCGCGCCGTCGAGCACCTCGGAGAAGCTCGTGCCCTCGGCCTCGAGCCAGCGCTGCACCGTGCGCGGGCTCGCGTGGAGCGCCCGGCCCACCGACTCGAGGGTCGTGTCCGGGAGCGCGATCGCCTGGGCGACGCGCGTGGCGTAGGAGAGCGGGGCCTTCGCGGAGACCACCGCGCCGGCGAGGTCGTCCATCGTGGCGGCGAGCCGCGGATCGGCACCGACGAGGGCGAGGGACAGGTCGAGGCCCGAGAGCGTGAAGCCGTCGTCCTCGCGACCGAACTCGAGATCCTCGGTGCCGAAGAACACGTGGAGCGGGCCGAGGTCGCGCGGGCGCGCGTGCACGAACCAGACGCGGACGGGGCGGATCCGCTGGCCGCTCGCGACCCGCAACGTATGGAGCGCGTGCGCGAGGCCGAACTCGTGCAACACCCGTGACGGCCGCCGCGCCCGCCACACGTGTCGCAGGTGGAACGCGTCGCCGACGACCTCGCCCTGCGCACCCGGCACCGCGAGCGGGGCGTAGCGCGCGAGCCGGAAGAGCGCCGAACGCACGTCGGAGCTCGAGCGCGCCGCGAGCTCGCCGTACCCGTAGCGGGGGAACACCAGGCGCTCCGGCAGGAGCAGGCCGAGCTCCGGCTCACCGCGCGCGAACGCGAGCTCCTCCAGCGTCTCCTCGATCGCGCTCGGGGAGAGCAGCACCTCGTCGTGCGGGGCTTCGCGACCAGCCCACCGCAGGGCCGCGGGGACCAGCGTCGTCGCGATCGGCGGCTCGTGGGCGGGGCGGGCCACGAGAGCGAGGATAGCGAGGGCGAGCGGGGCCGACGGTTTCGTCGCGATCGGTCAATTCTTCGGCGCGCGCGGCCCTCGCGCGGGGCTCTCCGCGTCGCCATCCTCGGACCATGAACAGCGAGGCGGTGCACGCCGCGATCCACGATCCCACCACCCGTCGGCGACTGGTCACGATGGCCACGTCGCAGCTCGGGAGCGAGGCAGACGCCGAGGACTGCGTGCAGGAGGCGCTGCTCGTCGCAGCCCGCAACGCCGAGGCATTCGAAGGTCGCGCGAGCGCGTTCACCTGGCTCTACCGCGTGGTCGTCAACGCCTGCCGCATGCAGCGCCGCGCCCGGAGACGGATCCGGCGTGGAGCAGGGGCCCACCACGTGGCCATCGAGGACCTGCTCGTCCACCCCGCGGCCGACACGGGGTCCGACCCGGAGGCCGCGCTGCTCGGCCACGAGCTGTCGCGCGCCGTCGCCGACGAACTTCGTGCAGTTCCCGCCCAGGAGTCGCGGCTGTTCGCGCAGGTGCTCGTCGATCCGCGGAGCACCACCGAGATCGCCCGGGAGGCGGGGATCACCCGGCAGGCGCTGAAATCGAAGGTGTTCCGGGTCCGCCGGCGACTCGAGTCGCGGCTCCTCTCGTCGTCCGTCTAGAATGCGAGGGTCGGCCATGTCGTTCGAGATCCACCACCGAGACGGACATCGCTTGTTCCTCGACCCTCACGCGCGCGACGCGAGGGCGGCGGTGTCGGAGGCGGTCCGGCGCGGCGTCGACCTCGGGGGCGCAGCGCTCGCCGATGCCGACCTCTCGGGCGCGGACCTCGAGCGAGGGAAGCTCGCCGGCGCGGATCTGCGCCGCGCCAAGCTCCGCAAGGCCAACGTCGAGGACGCCGACCTGACGGGCGCCGACCTGTCGTTCGCGGACCTCGACGGGTCGAACCTCGAGGACGTGGTCGCGACCCGCGCGAACCTCGAGGGCGCGACGGCGCGCGGCGCCAACCTCGAGCACGCCGTCCTCGAGGGGGCCGACTGGCGAAGCGGGTGCCTCGACGGCGCGAACCTCGAGAAGGCGCGGCTCCGCGGCGCGATCCTGCGCGAGGCCTCGCTGCGACGCGCGAACCTGGAGCGCGCCGACCTCGAGGGGATCGACGGCGACGGCCTCGCGGCGGAGGGCGCCAACCTCGAGCACGTGAACCTGCGCGGCGCGAGCCTGGTCGGGGCGCAGCTCGCGGGGAGCAACCTCGAGCGCGCGGACCTGCAGGGTGTGCAGGCCGACCGGTGCGGCTTCGCGGGCGCGAACCTCGAGCGGGCGGACTTGCGGCGCGCGCGCCTGTGCGGGGCCGACCTGCGGGAGGCGAACCTCGAGCGCGCCGACGTCGCGGAGCTCGACCTCGCGGGCGCGAACCTCGAGGGCGCGAACCTCGAGGGCGTGCGCGGCAGCCCCCGCACCGCGGTGCCGGGCTACCGGTAGACGAGCGGCGTCGATTGCCTCAGGATCTCGAGGTGCGCACGCTGATCCTGTGTTCGTTGCTGGTCGGGTGCAGCGCGGGCGAGGGCGCGCTCTCCGATCCGACGGAGCTCTCCGACGCGAGCGACGCGTCGGCCTCCGACGCCGGCGACGACGCCGTGCTCGACACGTCCGGAACCGACGTGGGTGGTGACACGACCACCGACACGCCGGTCGTCTCCGACGCGGGCGTCGACGGCACTCCCGCCGACACCGCGCCCGATGCGCCACCTCCACCATCGTGCCCGGCGCTCGCCGCGTGCCCCGGCACCCCGGCGGGCCTCACCGAGGGTGGCGGTCCCCGCGCCATCGAGCGGTGCGCGTTCGTGCTGAAGGACGACGGCAAGGGCCCGGCGTACGAGGCCGCCGTCGTGGGGCTCGCCGCGGCGTTGAAGACGGTCTCCGTGGCCGACGTGCTCGGCGATCTCAACCGCACGGCCACCAGCATCGGCGCGTCCACGTTGCCGGGCGTGCCGGGGTTCCAGCGCGGCTTTTCGTGGGACGCCGACGACGAGGGCAAGGACTGGTGGATCCCGCAGGGCCTCACCGGGTCGGCCGACGCCAGCGCCGCCGGCACCGTGGCGGGCAAGAAGGTCGTCGCGGTCAGCTGGTACTACGACGTCACCAAGCACCCCGGCTCCACGGGCGAGAAGGGGATCCGGCTCTCGTTCGCCGACGTGACCGGCACCAAGGTCACCTATCGCCACGCGCTGCTGGTGTTGCCGAAGATGGCCGCCGGGCGCGCCGACTTCGACCCCATCGACATCCACGCCGGCGGCATCGCGTGGGTCGGGGACCGGCTGTGGGTCGTCGACACCGGCAACGGGCTCCGCGTGTTCGACCTCTCGCGGATGTTCCAGGTGGCGACCGACAAGGACTCCGTCGGATGGGACGGCACGACCTACCAGGGCGGCCTCTACAAGTACGTGATCCCGCAGATCGGCGCGTGGATCGACGGCTCCAAGTGCGCGCCGGTGTTCAGCTTCGTCGCGCTCGACAGGACCGCCACGCCCCCCGCCCTCGTCACGGGCGAGTACTCGGCGACCACGATCGACGGGCGCGTCTACCAGTGGCCGATCGACCTCGCGACCGGCGCCCTCGCGGCGAACACCTGGGCGACGGGGGCGTGGTCGATGGGGCAGCGCCAGGTGCAGGGCGCGGTCACCCACGGCGGCGCGTTCTACTTCTCGTCGAGCGCGCCGGCCGCGGGCAAGGGCGTGCTGTACGTCGCGCGCGAGGGCAAGAAGACCCTGTCCTACCCGTGGGTCGACGCCCCCGAGGATCTGCTCTTCGACACCAAGGCCAACGTCCTCTGGGGCGCGAGCGAGGGCATCGGCAAGCGCTGGGTGTTCGCGGTCGACGCGACGGCGCTCAAGACCCCGTGATCCCGTGCTACGGCGGGGCCATGCGTCGGGCCCTGGTCGTCTTGTTCCTCGTCTCCTGTGGGCCGGGCACGCCGAAGCCCGAGCCCGCCCCGGCCCACGGCGGGCACCACGGCGCGATGCACCACCGCTTCGACGATCCGGCCGCGTGGTCCCTCGTGTTCGACGACCCGGCGCGCGACGCGTGGCAGCGGCCGGCCGACGTCGTGGTCGCGATGCGCATCACCTCCGGGATGACCGTGGCCGATCTGGGCGCGGGGACCGGCTACTTCTTGTCCCACCTCTCGACGGCGGTGGGCCCGAGCGGAAAGGTGCTCGCGCTCGACGTCGAGCCCAAGCTCGTCGCCCACATGAAGGAGCGCGCGCAGAAGGCCGGCTGGGCGAACGTGGAGGCGCGCGAGATCGCGACCGACGACCCGAAGCTCGCGGACGGCAGCGTCGACCGGATCCTCGTCGTCGACACCTGGCACCACATCGAGAACCGCAAGGCCTACGCCACCAAGCTGTGGCGCGCGCTCCGGCCGGGCGGCGCCGTGTTCGTGGTCGACTTCACGCTCACGACCGACAAGGGCCCGCCCAAGGCGCACCGCCTCTCGCCCGACCAGGTGATCGGCGAGCTCACGGCGGGGGGCCTCACGGCCAAGGTGGTGCCCGTCGGGCTGCCGGATCAGTACGTGATCGAGGGCGCGCGCCCGTGATCGGCGTCCAGGGCCTCGGCAAGTCCTACGGCGCGCGCACGCTCTTCGAGGGCGTCTCGCTCAAGCTCGTCGCGGGCTCGCGGTACGGGCTCGTCGGCGCGAACGGCTCGGGCAAGACCACGTTCCTCGAGATCGTGGCCGGGGACGCGCCCGCGAGCGAGGGCACCGTCTCGATCAACAAGGGCGCGCGCCTCGGCGTGCTGCGCCAGGACCATTACCTGCGCGACGAGGAGCCCATCCTCGCGGTCGCGATGGCGGGCGACGTGCTCGTCACCGAGGCCCTCGCCGAGCAGCACGCGCTGGTCGAGGCCGGGGTGCCCGACGCGGCGCGGCTCGCCGAACTCGAGGACCGCATCGCGACCCACGACGGGTACACGCTCGAGGCGCGGGCGAGCGCCATCCTCGAGGGCCTCGGCATCCCCGTGGCGCAGCACCGCCTCCCGCTCGCCACGCTCTCCGGTGGGTTCAAGCTCCGCGTGCTGCTCGCCCAGGTGCTGCTCGGCGGGCCGGACGTGCTCCTGCTCGACGAGCCCACCAACCACCTCGACATCCTCTCGATCCGCTGGCTCGAGAAGTTCCTCGCGGGCTACCAGGGGTGCGCGCTGGTCATCTCGCACGACCAGCGGTTCCTCGACAACGTCGCGACCCACGTGCTCGACGTGGACTACGGCACCATCACGCTCTACCCGGGGAACTACACGGCGTTCACCAGCGACAAGATGGCCATCCGCGAGCGCAAGGAGGCGGAGATCGCGCGCGCCGAGGCCACGATCGCCGAGAAGAAGGCCTGGGTCGAGCGCTTCGGCGCCAAGGCCACCAAGGCGCGGCAGGCCCAGAGCCGCATGAAGCAGATCGAGAAGATCGAGGTCGAGGAGCTCGAGTCCTCGTCGCGCCGCGCCCCGCTGTTCCAGTTCTCGCCCGAGCGCCCGAGCGGCCGCGACGTGCTCGAGATCGGGCGCGTGTCGCACGCGTACGGCGACAAGCAGGTGCTGCGCGACGTCTCGATCCTCGTGCGGCGCGGCGAGCGGGTCGCCATCATCGGGCCGAACGGGCTCGGCAAGTCCACGCTCCTGAAGATCGCGGTCGGCGAGCTCACCCCGACCGCCGGCGCGGTGAAGTGGGGCCACGAGACGCGCGTCGGGTACTTCGCCCAGGACCACCACGAGGTGCTGCGCAGCGAGGACGCGACCCCGCTGCAGGTCATCTGGGACACGGTCCCGAAGGAGAGCACGAGCTACGTGCGCGGTCAGCTCGGTCGGGTGCTGTTCTCGGGCGCCGACGTCGAGAAGAAGGTGTCGGCGCTCTCCGGCGGCGAGGCCGCGCGCCTCGTGTTCTGCCGGATCATGGTGCAGCGGCCCAACGTGCTCGTGCTCGACGAGCCGACCAACCACCTCGACCTCGAGGCCATCGAGGCCCTCGTGGGCGCGCTCTCCACGTTCGAGGGCACGCTCGTGTTCGTCTCCCACGACCGCGCGTTCGTGTCGGCGCTCGCGACGCGCATCCTCGAGGTGAACGCGCAGGGGTTCCGCGATTTCCCGGGCACCTACGACGAGTACCTCGCGCGGTGCGGCGACGACCACCTCGACGCGGCCGCGGTGGTGCTGCGCGCCAAGGAGGCCAAGAAGGCGGAGGGGCCGGCCGAGACGAGCGCGCTCTCGTGGGAGGAGCAGAAGCGCCGCAACAACCGCATCAAGCAGCTGCCGGCGCGGCGCGACGAGCTCGTGGCGGCGATCGACGCCGCCGAGGCGCGCAAGGGCGCGATCCAGGCGATGTGGTGCGAGCCCGGGTTCTACGAGGCGACGCCGAAGGAGCGCGTGGACGCGCTGGTCGCCGAGGAGAATGCCCTCGGGCCGAAGATCGACGCGCTGGTCGCCGAGTGGGAGGCCGTGGAGGCCGAGCTCGCGCAGCTCGGCTGACGCGGCTCGACCAACGCAGCTCTGCCAGCGCGCTCCTCTAGCGCGCGAGGCCCGAACGGAGCAGGTGGCCGCGCGCCGGTACGACAGGTGGGTCGAGCCCCGGCAGCGCGTAGGTGACCCGCGCCGAGGGGAGCTCGAGCGCCTCCCACGCGGTGAAGACCGCGGCGCTCGAGAACCGGTCGGCGATCGCGGCGCCGGGCACGTGCCGCGCGTGGTTGGCGAGCACGTAGCGCACCACGTTCACGACCTCGGTCGGGGTGCGCAGCGCACGGGCGTGGTAGCGGGCGGCGAAGACGCGGCCCTTGCGACCCATGACGCGATGGAGCGCGCGGGCGACGCGTATCCCGAACGACTGGAACGCGCTCGCGAGCTCATGGCGATCGCGGGCCTCGACGACGAAGTGCAGGTGGTTGCCCTGCACCGAGAAGTGCGTGACCCGGAAGCGCTCTTCGCGCGACCGCAAGGCGCGCAACGCCGCGTCGATCGGGCGCAGACAGCGCTGCGCGCGCAGGTTCCACACGTGCCGCGCGACCCGCAGCGTGACGTGGATCGGCGAGTGCGGGCGGAAACCAGGGCGCCGCCGGTGCGACACCGACCCGGGCTTCGACGGGCGCCCTGCGCCGGCGCGGCGGCCACCCCGCGGCTTGACGGGCTCGATCGCAGGACGGCGCGGCGACGGATCCACGCATTGATTGTGGCATGTATTTTTGGCAACGCAAGTGGGGCGACGCTGCCGGGTGCGCGATCAAGCGGCGAGGTCGGGGGGCGGGTACGGGCCCACGCCGACGAACGGGCGCGGCTGGTGGGCGCAGCGGTCGACCGCCGCGGGGCACGGCGGCACAGGCAGGGTCGAGGCGGTGGGGTCGAGCGGGCAGGAGCACGCGGGGCCGGCGGAGCACACGAAGCCCTCGTGCCCGCGCTCGCCTGCGAAGCACGTGCGGGGCAGTGCGGCGACGGGCGGGTCGCCCTTGCACACGCAGTCCCCGAGCACGAGTTTGGGAACGGTGGCGGACGGCGGCGCGCTCGCCGTCGCGACGACGGTGGCCGACTCGGTGGCCGACGCGGAGGCCGATGCGCTGACCGAGGCGGTCGCGGACGCGCTCTCCGCCTCGCGACGCACCGGCCCGATCTTCTTGTCGGGCTCACTCGGGCGATCGCACCCCGCCGACGCGACGAAGGCGAGGGCCTGCAGGAACCGCACGCGCGATCGATCGACCATCTCCGAGGAGTATCACGCGACGGCCTCACTTGGAGATGAAGGGCTCCGTGGCGATCCAGTAGCCGTCGCGGCACACCCGCGGCCCGGAGGTCGGCGACCCGACGCGCGAGGGCCGCCCATATTCGCAGTAGAGGCCCGGCGACGCGCACGGAGTGCCCGCGTTCGGGGGTGTCGCGGGACACGGGCTCGGCGGCGGGGGTCGGCATCGCCACAACGTCGCCACGCCGCTCTGACAGTCGCAGAGGACGCCGCCGTCGTACGCGCAGGCCCAGGGTTCGCGATAGCTGCAAGGAGACCCATCGGTCGGGGGCGTAGGAGGACACCACCCGGGCTCGGGTCGCGGGCATGGGCGTGAGCTCTCCCACTCGTTCGACAGGGCGCAGGAGAACTGGGCGCGGCAACGAGGCACGGGATCGTCGCCGTACGAACAGCGGACCCAGGGCTCGTCCGCCTGGTGGGTGCACGCTGCGCCGGGCGCGGGGGGAGACGACGGACAGGGCGGCTCGGCGACGACCTCGGCGGCGCCGGCATCGACAGCGCCAGCATCGGCGGGGTTGGCCTCGGGCGCGACGCTGGCGCCGCACCCGAGCGCCCCGACGACGAGCGCGACCACCGACCTCATGTCCAGACGGTAGCACCGCCGGGTCGTCACCCCACCCCTGGCCCGACGAGCGCTGCCCTCACGCGCGCGAGGGCCTCGGCGAGCGGGAGTACCTCGCTCGATCCATCGGGTCTGCGCAGCGCCACAGCCCTCGCCTCGCGCTCGCGCCGCCCGAGGACGAACACGAACGGCACGCCGAGCT
>Ga0154020_10006915_pt1 | contig 13295 bp, 9 predicted proteins | sample Klosneuvirus_201_FD_109709 | JGI IMG/M metagenome (GOLD analysis project Ga0154020, IMG submission 109709) | Active sludge microbial communities from wastewater, Klosterneuburg, Austria - Klosneuvirus_20160825_MG | ecosystem: Engineered > WWTP > Aerobic digester > Activated sludge | place... | reverse complement strand
TACAAGAGCGACGGCGCACGCTACTCGCTGACCACGGGCTGGAAGAAGATCGCCTCGCCCGACGACGCGAGCCTCTCGCCGAACGGCCGGCAGGACGCGCTCTCGTGGATCGGCGACGGCCGCCTCTACGTGTGGTCCGGACGCGCGATCACGGCCCCCGGCGCGGTGGCGGGCGGTGCGGTGTTCGACCCGAAGACGGACAAGTGGACCGCGATGGCCACCAAGGACGCCCCCGGTCCGCGCATCGACTCGACCGCGGTGTGGGACGGCAAGGAGGCGATCCTGTGGGGCGGGATCCTGCTGCCCGGCGTGACGACGGGGCTCTACGCGAACGGTGCGATGTACCGGCCCTGAACGTGCACCACCGCCCCGCGTGCTAGCTTTTGGGCATGCTCGAGCTGACGGTCGAGAACATCGGCGCGTTGAAGAACGTTCGGTGGGCGATTCCGGAGGGCGTCTCGGTGCTCGTCGGGCCCAACGGAAGTGGGAAGTCGACCCTGCTCCGGATGCTGGCCGTCCTGCGCGCAGCCCTTGCCCAGACTCTACCCGTCGCGGCCGATCACTACTTCGGGGGCGCCCGGGGTTTTCGTCACGTTGGAGCCGCCGAGACCGAACAGAGTCGCATCGAACTCCAGGTCGGCGACGCACAATGGTGGCTTCGACCGACCGTTCAGGACGCATCAGTGTCCGCCCAACCCGAAGAAGAAGTGCGACTGAGCGGGAAGACCGTGCTTCGGCGCGAGGCCGGGGCTGCGCAAGCAACGTTCGGGGGAGCGCCACTGGTGTGTGGCGGAAAGCTGGCGCTCGCCGCAACGGTCGACTACGCGCGCACGCTCGGCGTCGAAGCCCTATCTGATTCACAGCGTCAAGTGGTAGCCATGTTGGCCTCCACCTACTTCTACCAGCTGTACGCAAGCTACGATTTCAACCTTAGTAATCTTCTGCGTGGAGGGTCGCAGCACGGCTCCGATCAAATCCTGCACGCGTCGGGACAAAACGTGTTCACCGTGCTGAGAAACTGGTCTTTGAAGCGCGATTCCCGTCCGCAATACCAGTTCGTCATCGGGGCGTTGGGGACGGCCTTCCCCGACTTCGAGGATTTCGATTTTGAACAGGCCGGGACAACCGTGACTGTGACCGTGCACCATCGAGGTGCTAAGACGTTTTCGATTCTGCAGGAGTCCACGGGCTTCGTTTGCGCGCTGCTCCACTTGACAGCTGTTGCTTCTGCTTCCGCCGGCACGGTCGTCGGCATAGACGAGATCGAGAACTCGCTCCACCCCGAGGCGATCCGTTCACTGCTGGCCTCGATTCGCCGATTCGCTGCCGAGAGGAGGCTATACGTACTTCTCGCGACCCACTCCCCCGTCGTGCTCGACGAGTTTCGCGACGACCCCGAGCGCGTGTTCGTCATGGAGCCGGGCAGGGCGGTCTTGCCAGTACCCGTCTCCGAGCTCTTCGACCGGGACTGGCTCTCGCAGTTCTCGCTGGGGGGTCTCTATGCCGGCAAGGACTTCGGCGCGCCCGTGCGACCCAACGCTGCGGAATGACCACTGTCTCTCTGCTCGTGACCGGAGTGCTGGAGGAGAGGGCGCTGAAGCGCGCTCTCGAGCGCGTGTTCCCGGAAGTCACCTTCGAGATGTGCCCCCGAACCGACGGGTTCACAGCTTCCCGATTGCCCGCCGAGCCAGCGCTGCGGAACGGGCGTACACGCTATGTGGACCGAGTCGCGCAGAAGCTGGTCGCCGAAGCGTTCCCCGGACGGCATGGCACGGCGCCGGACTTCGTCTTCGCGGTCGACGACCTCGAGCTCGCGAACGTCGATCAGCCGGAGGTGGTCGTCCACCATCTGCGCACGGCGGTGAGAGAACACATCGAGACCCAATTCCAGGCTGCCCGCGACCGGGCCTTCGCTGCGGTGGCTGAGCGGCTCTCGTTCCACCTGCTCTGCCCGATGGTGGAGTCGTACTTCTTCGGTGACGACGGGTCTCTTGCCCGAGCTGGCGCTTGCCGGACGAGCAGGTTCGACCGACTGGCCTGTGACATGGAGGACTTCGCGGTCGATGACCCGGACTACCTCCGTCCACCGCACGTGACGAGCAAGGGTGACTGGCGTCATCCCGACCGGAGTAGACACCCGAAGCGCTACGTGAAGTTCCTCACCGATCCCTCTTCGGACGGACACTACACCTACCGAGAAGCGGATGGTGGAGTTGCTGCGCTCCGCGATCTCGAATGGGCGAGTGTCCTCGAGCGTCCGGACCGTGCTCGGTTCCTTCGTTCGTTGTTCTGCGATCTCGCCGCTGCGCTCGCTGTGCCCGACCCTTTTCCGGGTGACTGTCACCCAGTGACGTGGCCTCCGAGGCAGGGCAGACTGCTACGCAACCTGTAGCTCCCATCGCAGCGGCGTCGCGATCTCTGGCCCGGAACGTGGATGCTCTCCGGGCATGCGCCCCCTCAACCTGCTGCCCCTCCTCCTCCTCGTGGCGTGCGGTTCCAAGGTCGAGCCGGGAGAAGCGGTCGATTCGTCGACGATCGACGCCACCGACGCGGCCGACACGGCCGACACCATCGACACCGGAGACCCCGCGCGCTGCAGCGCCCCCGACAGCTGTGTCGTCGTCCCGCGCAGTTGCTGCGGCTCGTGCGGCGCGGCCACGCCCGCCGACATGATCGGTCTCGAGAGCTCCCAGGCGAGCGCCTACCGGACCTCCGTCTGCAGCGGCGCGGGCTGCCCCGCTTGCTTCCAGCAGCAGGACCCGTTCCTCCAGGGCTTCTGCGCGGACGGCCGCTGCACGGCGGTCGACCTCCACGTCGATCCGATGACCGCGTGCGCTTCCGACAGCGACTGTCAGCTCCGCTACGCCGGGTGCTGCGAGCCGTGCGACGCGCCGCTCGGCGGTCTGCTCGCGCTCAACCCCACCCAGATCGCGACCTACCGCGGGAAGCTCTGCCCTGTGGCGCCCGCGTGCCCGAAGTGCCTCGTGCGCTACCCCGACGCGGCCAAGGCCGTGTGCGACAAGGCGACGGGGCACTGCGTGGTCACCGGCATCGGTTCGCTCTGAGCCGCGTTACGATGCGGGCATGGTGCCCGAGACCTTCGAGGACGTGCTCGAGAGCGCGTGCGCGCAGCTCCTCACCCACGCCGCCGCCGAGGTGTACGCGAAGGGGGCTGCCGTTTCCGTGGCCGAGGCCGACGCACGCGACGTCGCCCTCGCACACGTCTGGACGCAGGTGCCGCTCGCGAAGCGATTCTCGGAGCCCGAGGCGCTCCGCGTCGCGATCGAACGCCGCGACCCCACGGTGCGGTTCGCGAGCCTCGCGCTCCTGCTCCACGTCGACGCGAAGGCCGGCCGGGAGCACGTGATCCGATGGGCCGAGGGGACCGCGCGGGGCAAGCCATTCGCGACGTCGCGCGACCGCGCAGACCCCTACGCTCGCGAACACGAGATCGCTCGGCCTTCGGTCGTGCGGGCGTTCGGCGCGGTCCTCGTGCCCACCCTCTCTATCGAGGAGCTGATGGGGCCGTTCGCCGCGCTCCCGGTCGGCGAGGCGGCCGAGCAGGCGTTCCTGCAACGTGCCGAGTGCCGCTCCGCGGCCGGCGTGGTCACGTTGCTCCGGATGCTCGCCGCGCCGAGCACCAGCCCGCTCACCAAGCCGCTGCTGCTCGCGCTCGCCGCCGACGGAGCGCCGGGCCTCGTCGAAGCGCTCGTCCCGACCCTGGCGGTCACGACGCACGCGCTCCGCGAGCAGGTCGCCTGGACCCTCCGCGATCTTGGCAACGGGCGGGAAGCGCTCGCGGACGCGCTCGATCTCTCGCACCCTTTGCCGCGCTCCCGGTACGGCGAGGTCGCCACGGTCGAGGGCACGATGCTCGAGGCGTGGGTCCAGCGCGAGCTGGCACGCCCGTTCGACGAGCTCTGCCCGCGCCTGTTCGCGCCCGAGGTCCTCGCGCAGCCGAACGGCGTCGACGTGATGAGCTCCGCCTTCCGCCACGGGGTCGCGCGGCCCGAGATCCTGGCGAGCGACGCCTTCGCCGACGCCTGCGTCGCGCTGCTCGCGCTCCCGAAGAAGGCGCTCCCGCAATCCGTGGGGTGGTACGCGCGCGACACCCTCGAGCGGATGGGCAGCGCCCGCGCCGAGGCCGCAGCCGCCCGCGCCGCGGCGAAGAAGAAAACGACCCCGGCCGCGAAGAAGCCCGCGAAGAAGGCCATGCAGCAGACCAGCGACCGCGTGGAGCGGTATCGCCGCGGCGACGCGAAGGCGCGCATCGCCGTGTGGGACGAGCTGCACGCGCTCGGCGCGACGGTGCTCACGGACCCCGCGCTGCTGGCGGAGGCCGACGGCGTTGCCAGCGAGACCATCGCAGTCCTCCAGCGCAACCTCGAGCGCATCGCGGCCGCGTTGACGGCGGGCGGCTACGTCTTCGCGGGCCGACCCGTCACGCCCGCGCGCAAGGGCGCTCCCGCGGCGATCGCGCGCCTGGAGAAGACGGCGGGCGTCGCGCTGCCCCGGCTGCTCGCGGCCCTCCATCGCACCGTCGACGGCGTCGATCTGGCCGAGGACACCGAGGCCGAGGAGTCGAGCTTCCTCGACCTCGGTCGCTGCCACCCGCTGGTGCTCGCGCCGCTCGCGGTGGCCGCGAAGGACCGCGAGCTGCGCGAGGAGAGCGCGAAGGTCCCGAAGAGCCTCCGCCCGGCGCCGCTCCTCTACGTGAGCCCGACGCCGGGCACGACCTACGACCCCGACGACGACGTCGCCGACGACGACGCGCTCGTGGCGGTCCTCGCCGACGAAGGGCTGGGCGCCGACGCGCGCGTGCGCCGCGAGCACGACGACCACGAGGAGTGGCTCGTCGACCACCTCCGCCGCGCGATGGCGAGCGGCGGATTCCTCGGCCTCCGGGCGGACGACCGGCGGGGCGAGGAGCTCGCGAAGGGGCTCGAGCCGCTGTAGCCCTACTTGAGCACCGTGCGCACCTTCTCGACCGTGGCCGTGAGCGGGCCGGCGAGGTCGCTGCAGATCGACCCCACGGTCGACTGCGTGCCGAGGTCGCGCAGGACGCGCAGCGCCCGGAGGCTCGGGTACGCCTTGTAGTACGACTGCTTGGACGAGCTGTCGCACAGCGGGTTCTTCTTGGCGGCGTCGGTGCCGAGCGATTCGCAGTCGAGGCTCCCCAGCGAACCCGTCTCGCGCGGGCTGATGCAGGCGTACTGGAGGTCGTCTCCGTCGAACACGTCACGGTCCCCGCCGTGGATCGGATCGATGGCGCGATCGCCGACGAACTTGCCGAGGCCCGGGCGGGGTCCGATCGACTCGATCATGTGCGGGTCGCGCAGGGCGATCGGTCCTGCGATCTTGTTCCAGTCCGTGAGGCCGAGCGCGCGCGGCTTGCCGGTGGCGTCGGCCACGAGCTGCGTGGGCACGCCGACGATGCCGGTCACGAAGACCATGTCCTTCGAACGGAGGCCGCTCGCGAACAGCGCGTTGGGGCCGAGCTTGCCGTCGGAGCCCGGAATCGTGGTCGCCGTGAAGCCGTTCACGTAACGGTCGCGCGACCAGAGGAAGTTGAAGCCGTAGCGCTGGACCATGTGGAAGCCGCGGAGGTTGCGCCCATCGGGGTCGTTGTTGAGCTTGTCCTTCGCCCAGGGCGTCGTGCAGGCGGGGTTCTTGTTGTCCTGGAAGCAAGAGAAGCAGCCCTTCGCGGCGAGCTCGCCGCTGCTGTCGGGCTCGACGTCGTCGGGGATGCCGGCGCACGCCTCCCACCCCCGCATCATCGCGCCGGCTCCATAGCTGAACGGCAGCCAGTTCTTGCCCGCCGGGCGCAGCGACACGTCGTTCTCGTCGGTGATGTAGACCACGACGACCGCGGAGTCGGGGCGGAGGAACGCGGCCCGCTGCGCGAGCAGGTCCGTGTCGACGCCACCCACGAGGATGTCGTTGTTGCCGCAGGCGTCGCCGCTCGCGCCGAAGGTGCACTTCACGGCGGCCGTCGAGGACGGGGCCGGGTCGGAGAGGAAGCGATAGGCGGCCTCCAGCGGCTGCTCGTAGCCGCACCCGTTCTGATCGACCGCGGCCATCGTGCAGCTCGCGGCGAGCGCCAGGTCTCCGCCGGCGTCGCCGCTGTATTTGCCGCCCTTGGTCGGGTCGGACGTCCAGGTCAACGTGCTGCCCGGGGCGATGACCGGGCACGAGGTCGTGGCGGGCGCGCCCGTGGAGTCGAGGCGATAGCCGACGCCTCCGCTGATCGTGTCGCGGGGGAGGAGGTGTGCCCGGTCGTCGGCCGCCTTGGTGCTGAGCGCGGGGGCGCAGACGCTCGTGCCGTACGAGCCGAGCGACGAGCTGATGAGGGCGACGTGCACGTCGTCGGCGCGCTTGCCGTCGGCGCCCGGCGTCGTGAGCGCGTGCAGCATCGCGGGGATGCGTTTGGCGAGGATGCGCTGCTTGTCGGCCATCGAGAACGAGTTGTCGACGACGAACAGCACGTCGACCTTGTTGGTCGGCGTGACCGGGACGTCGGGCGGCGGAACCGAGGTGTCGGGCGCGACGTCCGGGGTCGTGCCGTCGGGCACGGCGCCGTCGACCGCCGTGTCGGGGGCGGTGGAGTCCAGGCCGCCGTCTTCGGTCGTCGCCGGGGTCACGGTGCCGCCACAGGCGACGAAGACCATGGGGGCCAACAGCGAGAGGGCGGTGCGGTGAGATGACATGGAGGCTCCTGTCGAGGGTTCGGCCGGCGTCTGCAGTGGTCGTGCCACGGCGACCGCTGCCCCGTTCTTGGGCGTTCCACTCGGGATCCGTCAGTCCATGCGCAGGAATCGTGCGCAAGAGTGTGCCGTGTCGCGTTCGCACCACACCACGGCGTTCTCGCTGGAAACCGGTGGTCACGCCCAGAGGTCGACGTTCGATCGCGGCCTGCGGCTTCACGCTCGACGCTGAGCGCCGGGTCGGACGCGGCGCACGGGTCTTGGTGCACGTCCCCGCCACAAGCGTGTACCGTCGCGTCGATGGGGAAACCGCTGTCCCTGCGGGGCTGGATCGTCCACGCGCTGTTCCTCCTGGCCGCCTTCGGCGGTGGTCTGCTGCTGTTCCTCTCGCGCGTCGGCGCCCAGCCCGCGCCGCCGCCCAGACCCGCGAAGATCGGCGTCGGGCTGCACGCCGCGAGTGCGAGCGCGCCTGCCAGCCCCGCGTCAGCCAGCCTGGCCGCGAGCGCCAGCGCGCCGCCCCCGCCGTCCGTCGACCCTGCGCCGAGCGCGAGCGCGCCGACGCCGCTCGACCTCGCCGTGGTGGGCCCGAAGGGGGGTGTCCCCGTCCAGCCCGAAGGGCACTACCGGTCGCCGTTCGCCAACCCGAAGTGGGGGCCGCCGACCAAGGTGCAGGTAGGGACCCTGATGCAGGCGGTCCGCAACTACGACATCAAGCTCGGGACGTTCGAGGCCGACTTCCACCTCGGCCTGTGGAGCGAGACGGCCATGCCTCCGATGGACCTCACCTTTCCCAATGGCAAGGTGGACACCAAGGAGGTGCTCGCCGACAAGCCGACCTTCAAGCTCTACCGGATCGTCGGCACGTTCCACGCGCCCCCCGACCTGCGCAAGTACCCCTTCGACGCGCAGGAGCTCCAGGTCGAGATCGAGGAGGACAGCTCGGGCTTCGACGTCGTGCGCTTCCAGCCCTCGCAAGAGCACACCAACCTCGACAGCGACTTCGGCGTGATCGGGTGGGACGTCATCTACGTGGAGGCGCGCTCGCTCGCGCACTACTACCCGGACCGCTTCGTCGGGGACGACCTGTATTACAGCAAGTACATCCTCCGGATCGGCATCGAGCGGTTCGGCACCGCGGCCATCTTCACCGTCTACGTGCCCGCGATCGTCATCGTGCTGATCGCCCTGTTCGGCATGTGGGTTCCGCCCGACGAGATGGAGGTGCGGGCGAACGCCGGCCCGCCGATGCTGGCGGCGGCCGTGCTGTTCCACTTCTCCCTCATGCAGTCGCTCCCCGCGACGCCGTACCTCACCAAGGCCGACAAGCTGATGCTGGGGGTGTACGTCTCGCTGCTGCTCGGGATCGCGAGCACCTGGCTGTTCTTCGTGTTCGACACCAAGCACTGGCGCCGCCTCTTCCGCGTCGCCCGGGCGACCGTGCCGCCGCTGACGGCCGGGGTGCTGGCCGTCGCGATCCTCGCCTAGCGCGGGTCAGCGCACGCGGAACCACGGGCACTTGGTCAGGAGCTCTGCCGAAGGGCGGCGATCGCACCGGAAGCCGACCGTGGCGCTGTGGACCACGAGGTCGGTGCAGACCTGGACCACCGAGAACGAGGCCTCGTCGTTCGGATCGCGCTTCCTCGCGCAGCCGGCGACGTCGGTCACGCTGAAGTCCCACGTGCCGTCGTCGCGCTGCAGGTGACGGACGGTGACCGGGACCTTCTCTCCTGGCTTGTGCTTGGCCATGCACTCGGCGAAGTCTCGTGGGCCACGCACCGTCTTGCGCTGCTCGCCCGGGCAGTCGACGAAGGACATCTCGACGTCCAGCGTCAGCACGTTGCCGGCGTCGTCGCGCCGGATCGGCTCCACGCGCAGCAGCTCGATCCGGGAGGTGTAGTCCCGCGGCGCGCGGGAGCAGGACAGGAGGGGAGCTGCGAGCAGGAGCAGGACGGGCCGCACGCCCCGGAACATAGCCGAACCGGGGCGCGCGCGGTTCCTAGCCCACGATGGGCGCGGTCGTGCCCTTGGTGGGCTCGCTCGGCACCGGGGTGGCTTCGGCGCGGTCGGGTTCGAGCGCCGCGGCGAGCACGTCGCGCATCTCCTCGGCGAAGAACACCTCCATGTGGTCGAGCACCTCCTTCGGGATCTCGTCGAGATCGCGCTGGTTCTTCTTCGGCAGGATCACCCGCGTGATCCCGGCGCGGTGCGCGGCGAGCACCTTGGCCTTGATGCCGCCGACCGGCAGCACGCGGCCGCGGAGCGTGCACTCGCCCGTCATCGCCGTGTCGGGGCGCACGCGGCGCCCGGTGAGCAGCGAGGTGAGGGCGGTGAACATCGTCACGCCGGCCGAGGGGCCGTCCTTGGGCACGGCGCCCGCGGGGACGTGGATGTGCAGGTCGTCCTTCTCGAGGCGGGCGAGGTCGACCCCGAGCTCGTCGGCGTGGCTGCGCACGTAGGTGAGCGCCGCGCGCGCCGACTCCTTCATGACGTCCCCGAGCTGGCCGGTGATCTCGAGGTGGCCGCCCTTGCCGCCGGGCATGCGCGACGTCTCGATGAAGAGGATGTCGCCGCCCACCGGGGTCCACGCGAGTCCGGTCGCGACGCCGGGCACCGAGGTGCGCTCGGCGACGTCGGCGAAGTAGCGCACCTTGCCGAGGATGGCGGCGAGGTCGGCCACGTCGACCGTGCGGGTGACCGGCTTCTCGTCGCGCTTGCGCATCACGTCGAGCGCCACCGAGCGGCACAGCTTGGTGATCTCGCGGTCGAGCTGCCGGACGCCGGCCTCGCGGGTGTAGTCGCGGACGATCGTCTGGAGCGCCGCGTCGGTCACGCCGAGCGCCTCCTCGGAGAGCCCGTGCTGCTTCACGCGCTTCGGGAGCAGGTGGCTCTTGGCGATGGCGACCTTCTCGTCGGCGGTGTAGCCGGCGAGCTCGACGATCTCGAGGCGGTCGCGGAGCGGCGCCGAGAGGTTGCCGAGGTCGTTCGCGGTGCAGACGAACAGCACCTCGGAGAGGTCGAACGGCAGCTCCATGTAGTGGTCGACGAACGACTTGTTCTGCTCGGGGTCGAGGACTTCGAGCAGGGCCGCCTCGGGCGACCCGCGCCAGCCGCTCCCGAGCTTGTCGATCTCGTCGAGGAGGATGACCGGGTTCTTCACCTTGACCTTCTTGAGCGCGTGGACGATGCGGCCCGGGAGCGAGCCGACGTAGGTGCGGCGGTGGCCGCGGAGCTCCGCCTCGTCGCCGACGCCGCCGAGCGAGACGCGCACGAACGGCCTCCCCGTCGCGTCGGCGATGGACTGGCCGAGCGAGGTCTTGCCGACGCCGGGGGGGCCCGCGAGGCAGAGGATGGTGCCGCGGCTCTCGCCGGTGAGCGCGAGGACGGCCATGTGCTCGAGGATGCGCTTCTTCACGTCGCCGAGGCCGGCGTGGTCGGCGTCGAGCTTGGCCGAGATGGCGTCGAGGTCGTTCTTGGCCTCGGCGCGGGTGTTCCACGGGAGCTCGACGATCCACTCGAGGTAGTTGCGGATGACGTGCGCGTCGGGCCCGGGCTGGCCGCTGAGGCGACGCAGCTCGCGGTCGGCGACCTCGCGCACCTCGGTGGGCAGATCGGCGGCGGAGAGGCGCTCGCGGAGCTTCTCGATGTCGGTGTCCTTGTCGCCCTCGTCGCCGAGCTCCTTCTTGAGCGCGCGGATCTGCTCGCGCAGGATCGCCTCGCGCTGGTTCTTGCCGAGCTCCTTGCGGACGTCGGCCTCGACCTTCTGCTTCACCTCGGCGACCGTCTTGGCCTCGGTGACGAGGCTCGCGACGAGGCGCAGGCGGGCGACGACCTCGGGCTCGTCGAGGACCTGGATCTCCTTGTCGGAGGGGAGGCCGAGGGCCGCGGCGACGCGGTCGGCGAAGATGCCGGGCTCGTCCCCACGGGTCGCGAGGACCTGGGCGAGCGCGCCGCCTTGCGCAGCGATCTCGGCGAGGTGCTGGCGGAGGGCGAGCGCGAGGGCCTCGGCCTCGCCAGCGTCGCTGACCGTCTCCTCGAGCTTCTCGCCCTCGGCCTGCCAGAACGGGTCGCGGCGCACGAGGTCACCGAGCTGGAACCGATCGAGGCCCTCGAGCGTCAAACGGTATTCGGCGGCGGACAGGCGCACCACTTCGGCCACCCGGGCAAAGGTGCCACGGTCGAACAGGTCGGCGCGGGTCGGCTCCTCGGCCTTGCCGTTCTTCTGGGTGACGACCCCGATCACGTCGCCCACGTGCAGCGACTGCACGAGGGTGACCGAACGCTCGCGCCCGACGGGGAACGTGAGCACGGTGCCCGGGAACAGGACGCCGTTGCGGAGGGGAAGGAGAGAGAACGGCAGAACGGGCACGGGTGCCCCGCCACGCAGCTTGGCCATGTTTGCTCCTCGGGGGCAGCCCGCACAACCGCGTCCGCCCTTTGATGAGAGCAAGGTAAGTGCCGAATGAATCCCCGCAACGGGGGCTACCCGATCGGATGGGTCGTGAAACCTGCGCGAACCAGCCTGCCTCGTTGGGTCAAGAACCCACGTAGAAGGCCACGCCGGCGAGCTTGAGCCCCTTCGGCTCGCGGCGGAACCAGAGGTGCGTGCTGCCCGGGCCGTCGACGTCGGTCACGCACGCGCCGCCCACGCAGCGCATCTCGGAGCAGCCGACCTTGGAGAGCATGTTCTTGTCGACCTTGTCGGCGGGCGTGACGATCGGGTGGAGCGTGGGCTGGAACGGCTCGTCGAACTGCAGCACCACGGTGTCCTTGGCGGCGGCCGCGCGGAAGCCCTTGAGCGTGCCGAGCGTGCCCGCCACCTTGCAGGCCTCCGCCTCGGTGACCTTGGGATCCTCGAAGGCGACGACGGCCGCGAGCTGCGCGTCGAGGGTCGGGGCCTGGAGGAGCGCGAGCGAGAAGCGCGCGTCGGCGAACACGTCGCGCTGGTTGACCGAGCGCGGGCCGAGGAGGAGCAGCGCGTGCTTCTCGGGCTTGGCGGCCTCCTTGCCTCGGGTGCGACGGATCAGCACGTCGGTCGCTCCGTCGGCGTTGGCGTCCACGAAGCGCGCCTCGAACTGCCAGGCCTCTTCGCCACAGCACGACATCGCGTGGGCCGGGAGCATGCGCGCATAGGGGCCGTCCGTGATCACGAGCCACGGGGTCGGGTCCTGGTCGAGGGTCACCACGCCGATCGTGCCCGCCGCACCGCGCAGCGGCGCCTCGGAGAGCACGGTGACCTTGGCGTCGCTGAGGCGCATGGCGGCGGCGAGCGTGGCCTTCGGGTCGTCGTGGGCCGCGACCGGCAGGGGCTTGTTCTTGGGCACTGGCGCCGCGAGCGGGGGCGCGCTCTTGGGCGCGTGTTTGCCCTTCTTGTGCTTCTTCTCCTTCGGGGCCTTCTTGGCGGCCGCGGTCGCCGCGCCCGTGGCCGGCGGCGCCCCCAGATCGAGGAACGCGCCGACGTGCAGCTGGCCCTTGGCGTCGCGCTCGAACAGCACCGCCGCAGTGCCCGCCTGGCACGTGAGGTCGAAGCAGTAGCTGTCCTTCACGAGCGCCTGCACGAGCGCGAGCATCTGCTTGGCGCGCGCGTGCTTGGCGAAGCCCTTGTCGTCGACGTGCTCGGTCGCGCGCACGAACGCGCCCTGGAACTGCTCGAGGACGTCGACCCCACCCTTCACGAGGTGCTTGCCGAGCGCGTCGACCGACTTGCTTGCGGCGACCAGCAGCTTCTTGCGCTCGGCCTCCAGGTTCGTCGGCTCGGGGGCCTTGCGCGCGAGCACCGCCGCGGCGATCGACTTCGGCGAGATCTCGTGGCGGATCTCCCAGAGCATCTCGGTGGTGAACGCGCCGTCCTCGCGCAGCGTCCACGCGCCGACGAGGCCCGCCGGCTGATCGAGCGCGGTGAGCGACTCGAAGATGACGTAGGCCTGGCCCGCGTCGACGAACACGTCGCGCACCTTGACGGCGGTCGGGATCTCGATCGGCCGGAACTTGCCGGTCGTGTCCTCGAGCCACGCGACCTGCGCGGCGTTGCCCTCGCCGAGGAACACGACGGACTTGTGGTCGGCGACGCCCGGCAGCGGGAAGGGGCCCGCGACGATCGTGCCGCGCGCCTTGACCGCCGCGAGGGGGTCGGGCGGCGGTGGGGGAGGCGTCGAGGCCGAGGCGCTCGCGACGGGCGTGGCCGAGGACGACGCGCTCGCGACGGCGACCGGCGTCCTGGGCGGTGGTTGCGCCGCGGGCTCGCACGCGCCGAACATGAGGAACGAGACACCCAACGTCACGATCGAACGCCGCATAGGACTTTGCTGGCTCCTGGGGGCGGGCATGGTACCCCTCGCGGAACGCTCGGCCAGGGGATCTTGATCCCTCGCTGCAAAGGGTCAGGGCGCGAGGCAGTGGCAGGTGACGGTGGAGCCCGTCACGCTCTCGCAGGGGCAGGCGCCGCCGCTGCAGACCGCCGGGCCACAGGCGCCGTCGCACGTCAGGGCCGCGCCGCACCCGGCAGGCTTGGGCTTGCAGGCGTAGGCGTAGCTCGGCGTGTCGTCGACGCAGCAGGCGCCGGCGCAGTGTTTTTTAATGGGGCGGCGGCCACCG
>Ga0154020_10006913_pt1 | contig 13297 bp, 10 predicted proteins | sample Klosneuvirus_201_FD_109709 | JGI IMG/M metagenome (GOLD analysis project Ga0154020, IMG submission 109709) | Active sludge microbial communities from wastewater, Klosterneuburg, Austria - Klosneuvirus_20160825_MG | ecosystem: Engineered > WWTP > Aerobic digester > Activated sludge | place... | reverse complement strand
CCTGCGCGTCCCGGCCCTCCCCGAAGCGCTCTCCCCCATCGTCACCGTCATCCCCCTCCAGCTCCTCGCCTACCAGATCGGCGTCCGCCGCGGCGCCGACGTCGACCAGCCGCGAAACCTCGCCAAGAGCGTCACCGTCGAGTAGGGGAGTCGTCCCCACCCGGGGGCGCGGCGGGCCCAGAGCTCACCCGAAGTACTCTCGAGCCAGGCCGGTCTCCGCGATCGACGGGGGTCGTTCGTATACCGGGCAACGCTGCACCTTCGGAAAGCCGAGGCAGTGCCATGCCATTCCGTCTGAAAGCCGGATCTGCGGTTCGTAGCTGCGTGATCTCTCTTGCGGCGCTGGTGTGCGCCGCGCCCGCTGCAGCGGACGTGCAGCACCTCGTGGTTTCCTTCAACACCCTGTCGGTCGCGGTGGCGTCCCACGCCGACGGCGGGTCGAGCATCGCCTGGGTCGCCGAGGAGCAGGAGGATCTCCAGGCGCTCTTCCTCCGACGCTTCGACTCCGAGGGCCAACCCGTCTCCGCGCGGGTACCGGTGGCGAGCGGCAATGTCGGCTACGGCGAACTGCAGGTCACCGTGGACGCGGCGGAGAACGTGCTGGTGGCCTGGATCGCGCACCTGGGCGAGCCCGAAATCATCGATCAGTACACCGCCGCGGCCTATTCGCCGGCGGGAGCGCTGCTCTGGGGACCTGCAGCCATCTCTGCCCCAACGACTTCCCTTCGCCGCACGGCTTTTCTGACCGTCGCGCCGGCACCCGGTGGAGGCTGGGTCGCCGGCTGGCTCGATCTGCCTCAGGTCACCTCACCGCTGGGGACGGCGCAGGCACGCCGGCTCGATCCGGCTTCCGGCGCTGCGGCCATCTTCGATCTCTCCGATCCGGTGCACCCCAGGCCCTTCACCTATTTCACCCTCGCAGGGAGCGCGACGAAAGTCCTCGCCAGCTGGAGCGAGAGCGTCCACGCCGGCCCATCGGCCTTCGACACCTTCTCGCTCTTCGGCCGACTGCTCGATGCCCAGGGGCACCCGGTGGCGCCGGCCCGCGCTCTGGGGGTCACCGCTGTCCGCGAGGGCGGGCTCTCCCAACTCGTCAGCGCAGGCTTCGGCGACGATCGCTTTCTCCTCGCGTGGAAGTCCCAGGCCGGAGCGGGTGCGCCAGTCCCGATCGGAGCTCTCGCGCTCACTGGGGACGTTCCGTCGGAGCCGGCTTTCGTAGTCCATACCTCCGCTGCGAACAGCTGGAGCCCGCTCGATCTCGTCGTCGACCGAGCCGGCCGGGCGCTCATTGCCTGGGGAGAGCCGCACTTCGGCAGCGATCAGACCTTCTTCTACCGCTTTGCGGCGACCGGCGCGGCGCTCTCCGAACCCGAAGCCGTCAGCTTCTACTCGGGCTACATTTCAGGCATTCTGCCGGCCCTCGGCACGAGCGCCGACGGGCACTGGCTGGTAGCCTGGGTGCGCGGTCTCGACGAGGAATCACCTGCTGGAGTCGACGGCATCCTCGGCACCTTCGCCGACGGCTGCGCGACGGAGCCGCATGCGCTCTGTCTTACGGGCAACCGGTTCCGGGTCACCGCGACCTACCATGATCACCTCGGCCGCGACGGCGTCGGCTACGCCGCGCCGCTCACCAGCGAGAGCGGCACCTTCTGGTTCTTCTACCCCGCGAGCGTCGAGTTGATCCTCAAGGTCGTCGACGCGTGCGCGCATCCGGACTTCGGCAACTTCTGGGTCTTCGCCTCCGGGCTGACCGACGTCCAGGTCCATCTCGAAGTCGTCGACACCTGGACCGGCGCGACCTGGGAGCGCGACACCAACCTCGGCGAACCGTTCCCACCCGCCCTCGACACCGCCGCCTTCGACACCTGCGACGCGACCCCGGCCTTCGCCGAGCACTGAAAGGGCAGGCGGGGCCTGCCGCTAGGATTTCAGCGTGGGTCCTCGTCCCTTGGGCCCGCGGCGCGACGCGCCTACTTCGAGATCCGGCAGTTCGCGCCGTCGATCTTGAACTTCTGGGTCATGGTGCCGGTGCTGGTGCCGTTCTCGTCCTTGTGCTCCTGCTTGACGGTCAGGGTCGCGTCGGCGCCGTCGACGACCAGGAGGCCGCCGGTTTCGATGTCCTTCTTGAGCTCGGCGGAGGTGACCGACATCTCCTTCATCATGTCGGTCAGCATCGTGCGGTCCTCGGCCGGCATGGCGTTCCACTCGGCCTGCATCTCCGCGGTGCCGAGCTTCACCGCCTCGGCCATCTTGCCGGCGTTCACCAGCCCCATCTGCTGCACCGAGGCCTTGCCGCAGGCGTGCTGAAGGATCGCCGCCCCTTTGAGCTCGGTCGGTGCCGCCGAAAGCGGCGAGACCGTTCCCAGAACCCACGACATCGCCACGCCGAAACCGAGCACCGCCAGCCGCTGCGTCTTCATGGCCGTCTCCTCGAGGTCCTGGACCCCGTTCGATGGCGCAGCGGAATCGCCGCGCTCAACTCCATAACGAGAAGCACCCCGGAAAGGGGCCAGCGCGCGCACCGGCGCTAGCTCCCGACCCGCCCCTGGAGGCGCGCCCGCAGCGCGCCCAGGCTGAAACGGCCGCCGGTGCGCGGGGCAGGAATCGAGCCCGGGGGATAGCGCCCCTTGTGGGGGTCGATGCGCGGGGCATCGAGGAACGCGACGAGCGGCGCGAGGACGGTGTCCCAGTCGCGGCGCGCCGCCCAGGCGCGCCCGCGCGCGGCGAGCTCGCTGCGCAGCGGCGCCGAGGCGAGCAGCTCGCCCACCGCCTCGGTGAGCGCCGCCGGGTCGCCCACGGGCACCACCCGACCCATCCTCTCCTGCGCCAGCTGGCGGCTCATCGCGCCGCCTTCGGTCGCGACGACCGGGAGCCCGGCGCCGAGGAAGTCGAGGACGCGGGTGCGCAGCGAGATCTCGGCCTCGAAGCGCGGGCGGTGGAGGACCACCGCGACCGTCGCCTCGCGGTAGAGGCCGAAGCGCCTGTCCGCGGCGACCCAGGGCACGAAGAAGACGTGGCGATCGAGCCAGCCGGCTTCGCGCGCCACGGCGAGCACTTCGGCGTAGGTCCCCTGCGGCGTCGACCCGGCGTTGGGATTCGCCGAGAAGACGACCCGCAGAGTCGGAAAGCGCGCCATCAGGGCGGGCAGGATCGCGAGCAGCAGCATCGGGTCGTACCAGTCGTAGATCCCGCCGAAGAAGAGGATCGGGTCGCTGGGGCCGATGCCCGGTACCACGCCGCGCAGGATCGGCGCCGGAGCGGCGGAGGCGCTGTCAGGCGATGAGGGCTCGGGTGGCGCGATGCCGAACGGCACCTCGCGCACGAGATTCCCGAGCGTGAAGTCGGCGAAGTAGGTCTCGGGATTCAGCCGGCCCAGGGAGTACAGCATGCCAAGGTAAAACAGCCGCTGCTCCGGCGACGAACAGAGAAAGAGGTCGCCCTGCCGGAGCTGGCGTTCGAGGGTCGCACGATCGTGGCGGTAGGTACCGTCCCCCAGAGTCGGGAAGTAGTTCAGATTCTCGATCGGAAACGGATCGTAGAGGTCGACGACCAGCGGCCGCGGCGCACGGGGGTCCGCGCAGTCGAAGTAGAGATTCGAGACGTGGGCGTGCAGGACGACGGCCTGCGACCAGCGGTGGAGCTCCGCGAGGTTCGATCTGTCGTATCGCACGATCTGGGCCTCGGCGAGGCGCGTCCGGGAGTCGCCGCCCGCGAGCTCCGCGAGATCGTTGGGGAATCCGAGCCGGACCTCGTGCCGGCGGCCGAGATGGCGCGCCAACTCCCAGAAGCGGATGCCGACGCCGGCCATCGCCGGGCGCCCGGGCTCCGGACAGAGGAGAAGGACGCGCGTCACGCGTTGCCTCTCAAGCAGCAGCCTGTCCGAGATAGAAGGCGCACATCAGCACGCGATGGAGGATCGGCTTGCCGAGCGGCAGACCGAGGCCGTCGAGCGCCGAGAGCAGGGGCACCAGCGGCGGGATCAAGCGCCTCCCGGCGGCGAACCAGCGCGGCGGCTCGGCGGCCGAGAGGAGCGGCGCCAGGCTAAGCTCCGGATGGAGCTTGCGGAGCGTGTGGAGGCCCCGGCCGACGAGCCGCTGGCGGGCGAAGAGGTCGACGAGCGTCATCGGATGAAGGTGTTCCGCCGCGGCCGCCGGATGGTAGACCAGCTTCAGGCCGGAGAGGCTGAGGCGGTAGCCGAGCTCGATGTCCTCCCAGCCGTAGGCCGCGAACTCGGGATCGAACGGCTCGTCGCCGAGCAGAGAGCGCGGCAGCGAGATGTTGGAGGTGTAGAAGCAGGTGAACGGCACCTCGCGTTCCGGCTGCATGTGACCGAATCCGAACTGGTGCCCTTCGCGGTTCACCATCTCCAGCGCCGGCGTGACTGCCATCTCGCTCCGCCGCCAGTCGGTGAAGCCGACGACGGCGAGGAGCGGATATCGGGCGCCCAGCCGGGCGTGCGCCGCCAGATGCTCGGCGACGAGCTCGCGGCGCGGGATGATGTCGTCCCCGAGGAAGAGCACCAGCGGCTCCTCGACCTGTCGCAGGCCCTGGTTGCGGGCCTGCCCCTGGCCGCGGTTCGCCTGCCGCACGATCGAGAGCGACGGACGCCGCGCCGTCACCGCCCGCATCTCGAGCCACTCCCAGGTGCCGTCGGTCGAGCCGTCGTCGACGACGACGATACGGAAATCGCGCCGCGACTGATCGCCCAGCGCGTCGAGAGTGCGCTCGAGTATCGCCCTCCGGTTGTACGTCGGGATGACGACGGCCAGCGACAACGCAGAGTCGGGCATGACTGACGGCGACGATATCGCAGGCGCAGCGCGCCGGCCGGGGCCCTCGACGGGAGACTCCGCACACCGCCGGCACGCGCCACTTTCGGTTTGCCGGTCCGGGGATATCTGCTAGGTTCGATGCGGTGAACGAGCCGGTCAACTACTGGGACTCCATCGAGGCCCACTCGAGGGTCGAAGAGATCTGGGGCAGCCACCCGCTGGTGCGCGAGCGGATCAATCGACGGATCTCGGGCGACCCGCACACCTGGACGACGAGCTGGCTGGCGAAGCGACTCGCAGGGCTGCCGCGCTGGCACGAAGCGGTGAGCATCGGCTGCGGCATGGGGCACTTCGAGCGCGATCTCGTGCGGCTCGATCTCGTGGACCGGATCACCGGCATCGAAATCTCGCCGGTCTGCGTCGCCGAGGCCCGAGGCGCGGCCGAGGCGGCCGGCATGCAGGAGCGCATCGCCTACCGCTGCGCCGACGCCTGGGAGGAGCTCGCGAAGCTCCGCGATCTCGACGCGATCCTCTTTCACGCCTCACTCCACCACTTCGACCGGCTCGACGAGATGGCGGCCCTCCTGCGGCGCGCCCTGAAGCCCGGAGGGCTTCTCTATCTGGACGAGTACGTCGGACCGTCGCGCGACGAGTGGACTCTCGCCGACGAGCTGCGCTGGAACTGGCACTACTACCACCTGCCGAAGAGCGTCCGGCGGGTGGGGCGCATCCGGCCGCCGATCAACTACGAAGACCCGACCGAGGCCGTCGCTTCGTCCGCAATCCTGCCGGCGATCGCCCGCGAGTTCGACCTTCTCGAGCAGCGCGACTACGGCGGCAACCTCCTGTCGGTGATCTACGCCAACCTGCACCGCCCGACCGGCAACCCGCCGTCGCCGCAGGCCGACTTCGATGCCGCGATCGCCCGTCTGCTCGAGGCCGAGGACGCCCTCCTCGCCGCCGGGCAGCTCTCGTTCCACACGGTCGTTCTCGCGACCCCGAAACCGGGGCGCTGAGCCTCGCGGGCACGCCCTTCCCGGGATCCCACCCGACCCCGGGGCCAGCCCTGCCGACGGTTCATCGATTCGTCACTTCGCTGGGTGAGAATGGCGACATGAAACGGTCGAAGACCTCTCTCGCCCTCCTCGTCGCAGGCGGCCTCTTTCTCGCGATCCAGTTGGTTCCGTACGGCTGGAACCACACCAACCCGGCGGTCGTCGCGGAGCCGAAATGGGATACGCCGCGGACCCGCGAGCTCTTCTTTCGCGCCTGCGCCGACTGCCACAGCAACGAGACCAAGTGGCCCCTCTACTCGCGGGTGGCGCCGGTCTCGTGGCTGGTCGCGAAAGACGTCCAGGAGGGGCGCGAGCACCTGAACATCTCGGAATGGAACCGCCCGCAGAAGGACGCCAACGAGGCATCGGAGAAGTTGCAGGAGGGCGAAATGCCGCTGCCGGTCTACCTGCCGCTCCACCCGGAAGCGCGGCTATCGCCGGCCGAAAAGGCCGAGCTCGTCGCCGGCCTCGCGGCGACGCTCGGCACCGAAGGCGGCAAGGTCTCAGGAAGAGGAGAAGCGGAGAAAGAAGGGGACGACGACTGAGGTCGGCGCCCCCTCCGGTCAGGGAATCGTGCTGGACCAGCGTGAGGAATTGCCGGTCTCGAAGCCGTCGACGAAGAGGTTGTTGTCGACGATCACCACCTGCACAACGGCAAAGGTCCCCAGGGTCGCTCCGCCTCCCGGATTCGTCAGGGTGACGAGAAAGGTCTCCGCGGGCTCTGCAACGCCGTCGTCGAACAACGGCACCTGGATGACCTTCGACGTCTCGTCGGCCGCGAAGGTGAGGGTTCCGGAGGTCGCAGTGTAGTCGCTCCCGGCGAGCGCGCTGCCGTTCGATGTCGCGAACTCTACGGTCACGCCGCTCGCGGCTCCCGACCCACGCGTGACGATGACCGCGGCGCTGCCGGTGCCCTCCCCGAAGACCTGCACCGGACCCGGGAACTGGACGATCCCACCTTCGTCGTCGTCCTCGATCGTGATGGTGAGCGTCGAGGGCGAGCCCACCGCGAGCCCGGCGCTCGGATCGGACAGCTGGAGAACGATCGTCTCGTCGTTCTCGTCGAGCGTGTCGGCGCGGATGTGGACGAAGTCGATCTCGAACCCGAGGTCCCCCGGGGCCCAGCTCGTGACGTCCGCGTCGTAGGTGAAGTCCGCGCCGGGCGCCGCCGTGCCGCCGGTGCGCGAGTGCGAGACCGACGCCGCCAGCACTGCGCCGCCCTCGCGGATGAGGGTGAAGATCCGGTTCCCCTCCGCTTCGGAGACCGACATCGCCCCGCCCCCGAAGCGCGCCGTGCCGAAGGCACCCGTGGCGCGGTCGAGGCCATAGAGCGCCGTCACAGCGCCGGCCAGGGCCTGGGTGCCGAGGCCTTCGCCGGGCATGCCGATCGCCAGGTCGTCGATGCCGTTGCCGTCGAAGTCCCCTGTCGCGAGCGTCTCGCCGAAGGCATCGTTCGTATTCGGCGAGTCCGGCATGCCAGCGGGGAAGTTGGAGTGGAAGGTCTGGTTCCCCGTCGTCGTCAGTCCAGTCGGGCTCCCATAGAGCACGTGCGCCGTGCCGGCGTCGACGACGTCTCCGACATCCTCGTCCGGTACGCCGATAGCGAGGTCGCTCGAACCGTCGCCGTCGAAGTCGCCGGCGGCCAGTGCATCGCCGAAGTGATCGTTGATGTCGCCGCCGGGCTGGCCGAGCGGGAACTGAAGCTGGCCGAAGAGCTGGTCCCCGCTCACCGACAGCCCACTCGCGCTGCCGAAGAGGACCTGAACGATGCCGGCGCGGCCATCGCCGCTCGTGGGCTGGTCTTCACCCGGAACTCCGATGGCCAGATCCTCGAAACCGTCGTCGTCGAAGTCCCCCACGGCCAGGGCGGCGCCGAAGAGGTCCTCCTCCTCTGCATCTTCCAGGATTCCGGGAGTGTCCTGGTCGAAGCATCCGAGAGTGGAGCCGAACATGACCGTGACGCGGCCGGCGCTCGCCACTCCATCGAAGCTCTCCGTGAAGCCACCGACAGCGAGCGAAGCGGCGGTGGAACCGAAGCGACCGAATATCAACACCCTGCCCCAGAACTCCTGGAGCTCGTTGCCGTCGAAGACCCCGCACTCGTCGAGAAAGTCGTTCTGCTCCCTCTCGCTCGCCGAGTCCAGCGGGCTCCCCGGCCCCGAGGTATTCAGCAGCTGGACGAGGCCGGCATGCGTCTCGTTGGGCAGGAAGAAACTCTCTCCGGGAACACCGATCGCGAGTCCACCATTGGCCGAGGCGGCGAGCGAGCTGCCGAAGGAGTCGCCGGCCTCGGTCGACTCAGCGGAGCCGGGCGGCAGCGTGTTCTGGCTGAGGAAGATGCTCCCGGTGGCGACGAGCCCCGCCGACGAGCCGAAGAGAACCCAGACCGCTCCCGCGTTCGCCTCCGCTCCGAGATCCTCCGCCGCGGCGCCGATCGCGAGGTCGGCAAAGCCGTCGAGGTCGAAATCGCCTACTGTGAGCGTGCTGCCGAAGAAGTCCCCAACCTCGGCAGCGCCGCCAATTCCCGGAGTATCCTGATCGAAGAACTGCTCACCCACGCTGGTGAGCCCGGCGGGCGAGCCGTAGTAGACATGCACCGCGCCGGCATTCTGGTCGCCACCGACATTCTCGTCCGGTACGCCGACCGCGAGGTCCGCGAAGCCGTCGTTGTCGAAGTCGCCCGCCGCGAGGGCGCTCCCGAAGACCTCGAGCTCGAGGCAGTCCCCGGGGGCGGCGCACTCGGTCAGCACATGCGCGCCGAGCTCGGTGAGCTGGGCTCGAGCCGCGGGTCCGATCAGGGTGAAGACACAGGCAACTGCGCCCAGAGTGGCATGGAGGCAGAAGCGGCGGCGGCAAGCGGGTTTGGCAGTGGGAATCATGGCGACCCTCCGAGTCAGAGGCCTTCTCATGGATGAACGCGACAATTCGGCGGGATCGCGATCAGCCGCCTGCAGGATGCCCGGCGATCGCCCGATTGACACGGCCGTTCGGCGGTTCTACCCTCCCTCCAACGTTCAAGAACAGGGGCCTACGAATGAACGCCGGCGGCGGAGATTCCAGGCGAAGCTCAGTCACCACCGCGCTCGCCGAATGGGGGCGGGGCGAGGCCGGCGCCGCCGACCGGCTGCTCGAGCTGATCTACCCGGAGCTCCACCGCATCGCCGAGCGCCAGATGCGGCGCGAGCGCGGCGGGCATACGCTGCAGCCGACCGCCCTGGTGCATGAGGCCTATCTCAAGCTGGTCGACCAGGCACATGTGGACTGGCGCAATCGCGCGCACTTCCTCGGGGTTGCGGCACAGGCGATGCGCCGGCTCCTGGTCGATCATGCCCGGGGACGCGCCCGCGACAAGCGCGGCGGCGGCGCGACACTCGTCGAGCTCGACTCCGCCTCCGGGGAGGCCGGCCTCGCGGTGCAGACCCGGTGCGTCGACCTTCTGGCCCTCGACCAGGCGCTCGAGCGGCTGACCACGCTCGATGCAGCCCAGGCGCGTCTCGTCGAGCTGCGATTCTTCGGCGGTCTCTCGGTCGAGGAGGCCGCCTTGACACTCGGAGTCTCCACAGCGACCGCCGGGCGCGACTTCCGCTCGGCGCGGGCCTTTCTCGCCCGCGAGCTCGGCGCGCCATGACCCCCGAACGCTGGCGCGAGATCCGCGCCGCCTTCGATCGTCTCGCGCCGCTCTCCCAGGCCGAGCGCGACTCGCACCTCGCAGCTCTGGAGGTAGCTGACGCCGAGCTCGCCCGGGAGGCGCGCTCCCTCCTCGCGGCCGAGGCGCGCGATGCGCAGTTCCTGAGAACGCCGGCGGGTGGCGCCGCTGACCGGCGGGGCGAGCTCGTCGGACCGTGGGAGCTGCTCTCCCCGCTCGGCGAGGGCGGAATGGGAGAGGTCTTCCTGGCGCGCCGTGCCGATGCGAGCTTCGACAAGCTGGTCGCAGTGAAGTTCGTCCATGCCGAGCTGCTGTCGCCGCTCCTGCGCGAGCGCTTCCTCGCCGAACGGCAGGCCCTGGCCGCGCTCGAGCACCCCGGCATCGCGCGCCTCCTCGACGGGGGCGAGAGCGCGGGCGGCGAGCCGTATCTGGTGCTCGAGTATGTCGAGGGCCGCTCCCTGCTCGACTTCGCCACCGAAAGGAACCTGTCGCGCCGGGAACGGCTCAGCCTCTTTCTGCAGATCCTGGCCGCGGTGGCCCACGCCCACAGCCATCTCATCGTCCACCGCGACATCAAGCCTTCCAACATCCTCGTCACCGAAAGAGGCGAGGCGAAGCTGCTCGACTTCGGCGTCGCGAAGATCCTGACCCCGGTCGACGGGCCCGAAGGCGCGACCCGGACCTCTCTGCGCGCACTGACACCGGAGTACGCCAGCCCCGAGCAGGTCCTCGGCGGCGCCACCACGACCGCGACCGACGTCTATTCGCTCGGCGTCGTGCTCTTCGAGCTCCTGACCGGCCGCCGCCCCTATCGCGTGCCGACCGGTGCGCCCGAGGAGTGGGCGGAGGCCGCGCTGCACCAGGAGGTGGCCCGCGCCCCGGAGCTCCGGGGCGATCTCGACGCGATCCTGGGCAAGGCGCTGCGCAAGTCGCCCCAGGAGCGCTACGCCACCGTCGATGCCTTCGCCGACGACCTGCGTCATCACCTCGACGGCCGACCGGTCGCCGCGCGGCGCGGCAGTCTCGCCTATCGCGCGACGAAGTTCATCGGACGCCATCGCGGGGCGCTCGTCGCGACCGTGCTGGCGGTCGCACTCCTGGTGACCACGATCGCGGTCGCCGCGGTGCGGATGCGCGCCGAACGAGACCGCGCGGCGGCCGAGGCCGAGACCGCGCGGAGCGTGGCGGAGTTTCTCGCCTCGCTCTTCCAGAACGCCGATCCGGCGCGAACCCGCGGGGCCAGGCTCACCGCACGCGAGATCCTCGAGCAGGGCGCCAAGCGCATCGAACGCGACCTCGCCGCGCAACCGATGGTGCAGGCGAAGCTCCTGAGCGTTCTCGGCGCCGTCCATCGCGACCTGGGACTGCTCGAGGCGGCGCGGCCGCTGCTCGAAAAGTCACTCGCGCTGCGCGCCGGCGGCGGCGCCGCCGGCGACCTCGCCAGGGCAGAGTCGCTCTACGAGCTGGGAGTTCTCGAGCGCACCGAGGGCGACCTCGAAAGCGCGCAGCGACGGCTGGAGAGTGCCTTGACGCTGCGCGAGCAGCATCTGCCACCGGACCACCCCGACCTCGCACGCGCGTTCTCCGCGCTGGGGTCGATCTTTCGCATGACGGGCGACCTCCAACGCGCCCGTCCCCTGACCGAGCGCGCCCTCGCCACTGTCCGCCGGAGCGAGTCTGTCCGGGCGTCTTCCGAGACCGGACGCTGGCTGAATCTACTCGGACTCATTCATCAGGACGCCGGTGAGTACGAACTGGCGCGTGCTGCCTTTGCCGAGAGCCTCGAAATCATCGAGCGCAGCGATGGCGCGGACAGCCCGCTGGTGGCGATTCCGCTCGACAATCTGGGTCAGGTTCTGCGGCAGCTGGGTCGACCGCTGGAGGCCCTGCCGCATCACCAGCGCGCCAGAGACCTGGTGGAGCGCACCTGGGGCGTGGAGCACATGCAGTTCGGTACCGCGCTCAACTCGCTCGGCACGACCCTGGTGGCCCTCGAACGGCAGGGTGAGGCCCTCGCGCTCTATGAGCGCGCCGCCGGGGTCTACGCTGCCGCCCTGGGCGCCGACCATCCGGCGGTCGCCTGGCCCCTGCGCAACGCGGCCGAGGCTCTGCTCACACTCGGCCGTCCGGAAGAGGCCTTGCCGCTCTTCGAGCGCGCCCTGGCGATCCGCCAGGCGGCCTACGGCGCAACCCACCCGGACACGGCCCAGAGCCTGACCGACCTCGGCCTCGGCCACGCCGCGCTGGGCAGGCTCGAGCTCGCCGAGCGGTGGCTCCGGGAGGGCTTGACGCAGAGCCGTGCCGCGCTCGAGCCGGCGAATCTCGGCCTGGCGGAAGCGCAGATCTTCCTCGCCGATCTGCTCGTCCGCCTGCAGCAGAACGAGGAGGCGCGGGCGCTCTACGCAGAGGCGTTGCCGATCCTGCGCGCCGCCTATGCCGCCGGTGATCCACGGATCGCCGCCGTCGAGAGGCAACTGGCTGCGCCGACCCCTCCCACCTTGCCCCCTCCCTAGCCCGGCCGGAGACCTCCGCGGCCCCACCCCGGAGGGTGTGCCAGATCGGCAGGGAGGGAGCTACTTTCGGAGATGCCGTGGAAGTGGGAGAAAACGTGTTCGAGCCGCCGTCACCCGAGTCGCCACAGTGCCGGGTGCGACACTATGCCGGCGTGCTGATCTCGATCGAGCCGGCGCGTCTCACTGAGGTGCGGCAGTCCCTCGACTCGACACCGGGCGTCGCCGTCCACCATCTCGACCCGGCCATCGGGCGCTGCGTCGCCGTCCTCGAGAGCGCCGACCGCACCGAAGGAGAGCGCCTCTTCGACGCGGTCGGCCGACTCCCCCATGTCCGCAGCGTCGAGTTCGTCCACCACGTCGTCGACCACGAGGCGGCTGGCGCCGGGGATGCCACCGAGTCGCCGCAGGAGCAGGATCGATGGGACGGCCCACGCCGCGCGCAACCTCCGGCTCGCCCGAGCGGCCCGAAGACTGACCCGACTCCGGCTCGCCCGAGCGGCCGCCCACAAACCTGACGCCGCGGCTCGCTCGCGAGCAGCCGCCCCCGCCTGGAGCGTTCCAGGCACCTTGGCTGTCCCCGCTCCCTGACTCTTGTGGGTGGCTGTGGGAGGACGCTCGACGGATAGTGACGCCATCATGCCCTCGCCCCCTCGATTCTCCCGGTGCTTCCTCCTCGCGCTCATCGCCTGGCCGGCCTCGGCGCACGCGAGCGTCCAGCGGATCTTCCTGACCTCGGCGTCGGGGAACGGCGACCTCGCGAGCTGGGCAGCTACCGACCTCGACGGCGTCGCCGGTGCCAACGAGGTCTGCCAGACGCTCGCCGAGAATGCCGGCCTCTCTCCTGGCAGCGAGACGTTTCGGGCTTGGCTCTCGGACCTCGGTACCGACGCCTACTGCAACGTTCAGGGTCTCACCGGCAAGCGGTCGGACATCCCGGCCTGCGCCGGCGGCGCTGAGATCGGCGGCGGCCCCTGGGTGCGAACCGACGGCAAGCTGTTCGCCGCATCGCTCGCCCAGATCTCGAGCGGCTCCGCGACACCCTATGTCCCAGCCAGCATCCTCGAGACCGGCGCCGAGGTCGCTTCCGTCCTGACGCGCATCTGGACCGGTTCCAGCTCCTCCGGCGCGCTCACTGCGTCGAGCTGCACCGGGTTCCAGGTCGCGACCGGAGCGGGCGCCGCCGGCCGGGTGGAGACGCTGGCCTTCGGCACCGGTCCGACCACCGCCTGCGGCGGCTCTCAAAAGCTGCTCTGCTTCGAAACCGGGGTGGGCGACCCGGTCCCCTTGCCGAGCGACCCAGGGTACCTG
>Ga0154020_10006912_pt1 | contig 13298 bp, 9 predicted proteins | sample Klosneuvirus_201_FD_109709 | JGI IMG/M metagenome (GOLD analysis project Ga0154020, IMG submission 109709) | Active sludge microbial communities from wastewater, Klosterneuburg, Austria - Klosneuvirus_20160825_MG | ecosystem: Engineered > WWTP > Aerobic digester > Activated sludge | place... | reverse complement strand
GCGAGCGATCGCCGGTGCGACGATGCCGACCTCGCGCGAGAGTTGCTCGGCATCGACCGCGCCACGATCGGCGATCGGAACGACGTCGGCGCCCGTTCGCAGCATCGGAGGCGAACCGGCGGAGAGATAGATATCCGTCGCGCGAACCGATCGCGCGTGTGTCGTCAGTTGATCGAGGAACGCGCTGCCGCTCGTCGTCGGTGGTGGCGCGGACGACTCCGGCGGCATGTCGTACTGGCCGCGCTCGATCGTCATCTCGCCGCCCGCATCGACGGGCGCGCTCGGTGCACGACCGGCCGGACGCGCGGGCGCGGCAGGCGGAGGCGGCGCCGCGACCGGCGCTTGTCCCGGCGCGATCTCGATCTGCCACACGCCGGGCCGCGGCAGCACGCTGATCGAGTACCGCGTGCCTTGCGACTCGATGTCGAACTTCGCGGGGCGCTGCTTGTCGATCGCGTCGAGGGCGGCCGGCGGCGCGATCTCGCGCACCATGATCACGACCTGGTCGTGTGGCGTGACTTGTGTCGCGTGGCGATCGCCCGTCGGGAAGCGCATCGTGACGGCCTTGTCCGAGGTCAGCACGGCACCCGATGCGCCGAACCGTTCGATCGAGCGCAGGTAGACGTCCAGCTTGCTCATACAGCGCTCTCCGGTAGTGGCATCACCGCGGTGATCTGAGCGGTGGCGATCAGGTACTGCTCGTCGGTGGTCCACAGCCGCACGAAGCTCCGCGCGGCGTTCAAGTGATCGATCACGCGCGAGCGATCCGCGGGCGCACTATCGAGCAGCGTGCCGCGCATCCGCGTGCCGCTCGCGAGCTCGACCTCGACGGGAAACTGCTGGTCGTAGAGCATCGTGACCTCCGACGGCTCCTCCGACGAGAAATCGCGCGCGGGATCCTTTTCGGGATCGCGACGGCTCAACGCGACCCACGCGATCGCGTGCTTGCCGACCAACCGCACCTCGCTGCCGCGGCGCGCCGGCAACCACATCGCAGGCTCGTCGAGCATCGCGGCGACGTCATCGATCAGCTTCGCGCGATGTGGCCGCACGACGTCGGCGACGAACAGCTCGGCGTCGACCGGCGATGCGCCGATCATCGCGAGCCGAACCGGCACTGCGACCGTCGGTAGCCGTAGCTCCATCGAACGATCCATCGCAGCACATCGTACTACGCGTGCTAGGTTGACCGGGATGGTGCGCGCCACCCGGATCCTCGCGGTGACTACGGCGTTGGGCCTGGCCACGTCCGTCTATCTCTATCTCGACAACCGATCGCTCGAACAGGAGCTGGCCGAGCGACCCGCCACTTCGCCGGCACCGGCGAGCAAGGTCGCTTCCACCGACACCGCGCCTTCGGCCGATCCGTGGACCGAGCCGTCGAAGCGCAGCGCGAAGCTGCCGGTCGTGGCCGGCGCGGCGCCCACGCTTCCGGAGGAGCCCAAGGAGAGCCGCATGGAGCGGCGCCAGCGCCGCACCGAGGAATTCAGCGCGCAGTTCGGCCGCCATGACGGCGAGACCGAGGAGGAGTACCGCGCGCGCATCGCTCCCTTGATCTCCACGGGTCTCGCGATCCCGCGCATGCGCGCGACCGAGAACCGCCGCCTCGCCGAGGAGAAAGCCGGCGTGACCCCCGAGCAATCGAAGAAGCTCGACGCGGCGTTCGACAAGGTCTACGCGGACGTCCTCGACTACACGAACAAGGCGATCACCGACGGACAGCTGTCGCCGTACGAGCGCAACGTCGCCGGTTGGCTCGACTACGCAGGTGGCCTCGGTGGAATGCTCGGCGAAGCGAACGGTCAGATCGGCAAGATCCTCACGCCGGATCAGATCAGGACGATGGCGCAGTCCGGCTTCGAGTGGGGCGAGTACCTCGGTCTGTCCGCGCCGTGGGAGCAGCTCAAGCCGCCTCCCCCGTCGAAGCCCGCGAACTGAGTCACTCGCAGACGAGCTGCGCGCCGACGGGATCCTCGGTGGCGGTGTGCCCGTCGCCGACTTGACCCGCGTCGTTGTAGCCCCAACACGACACGGTGCCGTCCATGTGCGCGGCACACGCGTGGGCGCCTCCGACGTCGACATCGACGATCTGATCGAGGCCGGCCACTTGGGTCGGTGCGACCGCGTACTTGTACGAGTTGTCGCCGGTCTGTCCGACGTAGGCCGCGCCCCAACAGATCACGTTGCCGTTGCGCAGCCCGCAGATCGTCTCGAAGCCCGGACGCACCTTCGTGATGCCCGACAGCGTGTCGAGCTCGACGGGGATCGGGTTCGGGCCGCAGGTTCCCCTCGTCAACCGACCGTCGCAGTTCGAGCCCCAGCCCCACAACGCACCGTTCGCGATCGCGTACATCGTCTCGCCGCGCCCGAAGATCGCCGTGACGTTCGAGACCTCCGCGGTCACGGGGCTGCTGGTGCTCGGCCCCGCCGTGCCGAGGCCACCGTAGTAGTTCGCCCCCCAACACTTCACCGCGTTGCCCGCGACGATCGCGCACGCGTGCTGCTCGCCGGCGACGATCGATGTGGCCCCGGTGATCATCATGACCTGCACGGGTGCGGCCTCGTTGTACCCCTGCGAGAACCCGGGCTGTCCGAGCTGGCCTTGCTCGCCCATGCCCCAGCACCACACGTTGCCGCCGACGATCGCGCACGTGAACTCGTTGCCGGTCGCGATCTCCGTTGCCGTTCCTGGTAGCGCGATCAACTTCGGCGCCGCGGTGCTCGAGTGCGTGTCGTCACCGACTTGTCCCCAGTTGTTGTAGCCCCAGCAGAACACCTTGCCCGCTTCGTCGAGAGCGCACGCGTGACGGCCACCCGCGCGTAGCTTCGCGATGTTCGCCAGTCCATCGGCGGCGACGGGCACCGACGACGACAAGAAGCCGTGCGCGATTTCGCCCTGCTTGCCATCGCCCCAGCACGCGACTGTCTTGTCCGTCTTCAGGGCGCACGAGAACTCACCACCGAGGGCGAGCTCCTTCGCACCGGTGAAGCTCGGGATCGCGAACGGCGTGCCGTGCGTGGTCGCGTAGCCGTTGCCGAGCTGAGCGTGACCGTTGTAGCCGGCGCAGTAGACCTCTCCGGTCGTCGTGCGTGCGCACGTGTGATCGGAGCCGACGACGAGCTCGTCGATGTTCTCGAGCTCCGTCCGCACGGGGTAGCCCGCGTCGCGGTTGCTGCCGTTCGCGAGTCGACCTTCGCCGCCGTAGCCCCAGCACCACACGCGCTTCGTGTCGTCGATACCGCACGTGTGCGCCTTCCCCGCGACCAACTTCGTGAGGCGAACGCCGATCGACACCGGGACGAATACGTTGCTGTTGCCCTGACTGCCGTAGCCGAGGCGACCGCCCTCGTCGTACCCCGCGCACTCGATCATGTCGTTCGTGCGACGTAGACAGATGTGATCCTCTCCGACGGCGACCTCCGCGATCCCGGTGCCGATCACCGTCGGTGTGTTCGGCGCCGTGGTGTTGCCAAAGCCCATCTGTCCGTGGCCGTTCTCGCCCCAGCAGCGCGCTTCGCCACCCGGGTTGATCGCGCACGCGGTGTCGCCGAACACCGAGAGCTGCGCCGCCGCGAACCCTGTCGACGCCGGAGCGTTGCGCTGGGTCATCGAACCGTCGCCGACCTGGCCGGACGAGTTGTCGCCCCAGCACGACACGTTGCCGCCCGCGATCGCGCACGAGAAGTCCTGCCCCGCGTTGATCGTGGTGACACCCGACAAGGCGAGCATCGACGGCGTCGCGGAGTCACCCGAGGTTCCATCGCCGAGCTGTCCGCCCGTGTTCGCGCCCCAACAGAACGCCGTGCCACCGTCGATGATCGCGCACGTGTGCTCGAAGCCCGTCGAGACCGCGATCACGTTGTCGAGGCCTTGGACCTGCACGGGGACCGGGCTCGAGATCTTGGTGCCATCTCCGAGCTGACCGAAGCTGTTTCGCCCCCAGCACCACAACGTGCCGTCCGTGCGAATGCTGCACGTGTGACGACCGCCCGCGGCGATGCCCTGCGAGCACGGCGGTGGTGGCGGCTCTTCGGGGATGCAGACGTCCTGCACGCACGCATATCCATCGGGGCACGTCTCGCCATCGCCGCAGCGATAGAACGTGCCGGTGTAGTCGACGTTCAGCGAGCACGCGGTCAGCGATGCAACGAACCAGAGCAACGAGACACGCATCAGAATTCGCCTCCAAGAACGATCGCCCCGCCGCCCGTTGTCGGCGCGATAGAGATCGTCGATCTCTCCGTCACGCTCGGCTTGGTCAGAAACAGGATCGTCGCGGTCACGCCCGCTGCGATCGCGACTCCGTACGAGATGTTCGTGATCAGTAACCGCGTGCGAATCTTGTCTTCGATCGCGGTCGCCTCGTCGAACGAATGGGCGCTGCTCGTCGCGTTGAGATCCTCGAGATCGCTCTTCGCTTGCAGCGCGGTGATGCCGACACCGGTGCCCAGGCCCGCGAACGCGATCGCCGCGCCGCCCCACAGCCACCATTTCAGATACAGCGGACGCTCGGCCACCGGCCCCTCGACGATCTTCTTCTTCGTCTGCGTCTGCGTCTGCGTCGGCTTCTTCCCATCGACGGGCTTGGCCGTGCCCGACACGATCACGATCGGGACGTCGGACGATCCGATCTCGACGAGGCGATTGCCGTTCGCGTCGAGGACCGTCACGCGCAGATCCAACCGCGCGCCGGCGGGCAACGCGATCGTGCCGATCCCGTCGAGCATCTGCTCGGGTTTGTCATCGACGACGAACGCGACGCGCGCACGCGACACCATCTTCATCGGATCGCTCTGCACGACGAGCGTGACCGCCGGCAGCGTCGGTCGTGTCTCGACCTTCACCTTCAACGGTTGGTTCGTCTTGTAGAAGTTCCGCGCTGCCTCGAACGGCTTCATCACCTTCGGCGACGTGCCGGCCGCGAGCGTCAGCTTCGGGTTCAGCGCGAGGGCGCGCAGGAACGCGTCGGTCGCGCGCTGCGTGTTGCCGAGCGAGCCCTCGACGACGCCCTGCAAGCGATACAGCTCGACGGTTGCCTCGGGTGCGTTGCCGCCATCCGCGAGCGCTTTGCCGACCAGGTCCTGCGCGGCGGGATAATCGCTGTTGTCGAGCGCGGACGTGATCGCCCCGAGGTCCGCATCTGCACGCGCATCTGGCGCGACGACCATGTGGAGCAGGCACGCCAACGCGAGGTAACTTCCCCGGCGAAGCATCGAGACCACGTTACCACTGGATACGAAGGACCGGTGCCTGCTTTCCCGATTCGATGGTGATGCTGTAGGTCTTCGTCGATCCCGATGCCGACACCGCGCGCACCGTGTGCTTTCCGGGTGCGAGCGACAGCTTCACGAGCGGGGTCTCGCCGATCTTCTTGCCGTCGATGGAGACGACCGCGTACACGGGCACCGAGTCGATCGTGATCGTTCCCGGCGGGCCACTGGGCCGCGCGACCTTCTTGTCCGGTGGTTTGGTCTCCGGCTTCGTGACTGCCTTCACGGCGGCATCGGGCGTGACCTCGACGACCGCGGCATCGACGAGCAATGTCGCATCGATCTCTACGGCCGCATCGGGTGGTGTGCTCGCGATCACCGCCGCATCGACGATGATCTGGCCGCGCTCGGGCTTCGCAGCCGGGTCTCCACCGCGCAACAGGAGGGCTGCCGCGGTCCCGCCCGCGACGAGCAGAAACACGACAACCCCGACGATCACACCGCGCTTCGACGACGGCGCCGGCGGCAGCACCGGCGCTGGCATCGGCTCGTTCGGTCCGATGATCGGGGGCCCGATGATCGGCGGCCCCGACGGTGTTGTCGCGTCGGCGGGCGCACCGCGACCCGACAACATCGACACCGGCGTCGTGATCATCAGCGTGCCGTGACCGACCGCAGGACCGAGATCGTCCTCGAGCGGCAACGCACCACCTTCGCGCGCGATGCGAACGAGCTCGTGTTGCTTCGACAGCCGCGTTTCGAACGTGGACATCACCTCGTCGCTGATCTCGCCCGAGGACATCGGGCCGCCGATCGACGCGACCGCCTTGGTCAGCGCTTCGCCCATCGCGCGCGCCGTGGGAAAGCGATCCTCGCGATTGCGCGACAGTGCCTTCGCGATGACCTCGCCGAGCGCGGGCGGAACGTCGGGCCGGAACTCACCGACGTCGGGAATCACATCCGTCGTGATCGCCTGGAACGTAAGGAAGTCCGTCTCGCGCTTGAAGCAGTGCCGGCGCGCGAACAGCTCCCACAGCACGGTGCCGAGCGCGAAGATGTCGGTGCGCCGATCGAGCTTCTCGCCGCGCAGCTGCTCGGGCGCCATGTACGCGTACGTTCCCTTCACCGATCCGGTCGTCGTGCGAACCGATGCGTCCTGGACCTTCGCGATGCCGAAGTCGAGCACCTTCACGTTGCCGTCGACCGTGATGAACAAGTTGTTCGCGCTGACGTCGCGGTGCACGACCTCGAGCGGCGTGCCGTCGGCCTTCTTCAGCTGATGTGCGTGATGCAGGCCCTGACACGCTTGAACGCCGAGCCCTGCCACGAGACGGGGATCGATCGTCCCGCCGTACATGTCCGGACGACGAAAGCACGCGAAGGGAACGCCTTCGAGGTACTCCATCGCGATGAAGTAGCGGCCGTCGATCTCGCCGAGCTCGTACACGGAGCAGACATTGGCGTGCGAGATCTGCGCGGCGATCTTCGCTTCGCTGAGGAACATCGTGACGAGCTGCTGGTCCTTCGCGAGGTGCGGCAGGATGCGCTTGACGCAGACGAGCTTCTCGAAGCCACCGGCTCCTTGCAGGCGGGCGAGAAAGATCTCCGCCATCCCACCCGTCGCGAGCTTCGCGACGAGCGTGTACTTGCCAAAGGCGTGCGCCTGGGTCGGCGCCGCAAGAGCCATCGCGTCATTATAGACCGATCCAGTAGTTGGCCTTCACCATCACGATGTTCTCGCCTTCGGTGTCGGCCAAACTGGACACATCGTTCCCCAGCCGGAACCGTCCGTCGACGATGCTGGATGTGCGTCCGTGGCTCCAGATCGCGAACACGGTCGAACCAGGGCGGTACTCCCACCGAATGACCAGCGTCGACCGGAGTTGGCGAAAGTCGAAGTCGGGGCGATCGAAGCTGTAGGTGGCACCGCTCGGGGTCGTCACGGTGTAGACGTCGTCGCGCAGGGTGTAGTCGCCGCCGGAGATCGGCGTGAACCGGTCCTCGAACCGCTCGGCGCGCGGGTTGTCGACATCCTTGAGCTGGCTGTAGCGCCCCGTCGCCACGAACGGCTGCGCGTACGCCTGCAGCGCGAGGCGCGGCGTGAACGTCCAATCGACACGCATCGTCAGGCTCGTCGTCGTCTGCTTGATCCGTCCGAACACGTAGTGGCGCATGCCGTCCGAGTCATCGACTTGATCGATGTACTGCATGCCGTTGTTGTTCCGGGAGAAGCTCGGGCCGACATAGATGTCGATGTTCGATCGCGCGTGGATCGTCGCGCCGATATCGAAGCCACCACCCGCCGAGCCGGTCGCCCACGTGCGGTTGCCGTACGTTCCGAGGAACAGCTGGATGGGCTTGCGATTGTCGGTGTTGACGCCGATCGAGCCCGAGAAGTTCGGATCCGTTTGGAGCGATGCACCACCCCGCAAGGCCCCCGGCTCGACCACGCCGTTCGCGAGGTTCGTGTTGTAGTTGATGCTCCAGTAGTTCGAGAACTGGACGTTGCCGTTGCTCTCCCAACCGTAGTCGGTGGCCTGCGGCTCGAGGGTGGTCACGAGGAACACGTCGTTCGCGAACCGCCAGTTGAGGATGTCCTCGCCCGGATCGTCGTCGCGGTACTCGACCCAGTAGAAGGGGATCGCGCGATCCGAGTGGTGCTGGAAGCCCATGTCGTTGAGCTCGAGCCCGATCGTGCGGACGTCGCCGCCGAACAGCGTGCGCCAGTGCTTCGTGTCGCCGTAGCGACCGACCTTCCACGAAGCACCCGCGCCGACGAGTGCGGTGCGAGTCGGATCGAACGTGGCATTCGTCGCGTCAGGGCGTTGATAGAGGTGACGCGTGGACAGCTGCGTCTCCGCGATCGCCTCCTTCGTCCCGTGGACGAGGCTGCCCACCGTCGACAGCTCGAGCTGCCATGCGGGGGTGAACCGATGCGAGACCTGTGCTCCGACCGTGTACGCCTGGTCGTGGAGCTTCGACGCGAGCGGCGTGTCGGCGAGCGAGCGGTGCACGCTGGTCGCGGACAAGCCGACCGCGGTGTCGCCATCGTTGAGATCGCGCTTGAGCCGGCCCACCGCGTAGTTCGTGAGCGGCGCGACGATGACGTTCGACATCCCGGCCGCCCCCGAGAGCGTCGCCTCTTCCGATCCGGTGATCGCGTCGAACACGCCGAGCGACCACCCGCGCTCGGTCTTGCCGGACAGCTTCATCGCGCCGTAGATCGCCGTCGACGTCGGCGCGCGGATGTAGTCGTAGTCCGCGTCGGGAAGTGCCGGCGCTGCGCCGATGCGGCGGCTATAGAACGTGCCCTCGGTGTTGTTGTCGCTGTTGCCGATCGGCAGCTTGAACAGATCGACACCCTCGAGGAAGAACGGTCGCTTCTCGGCGAAGAACAGCTCGTTCGCGCTGAGGTTCACTTGTGATGGATCTGCTTCCACCTGGCCGAAGTCCGGGTTGAGCGTCGCCGACAGCGTGAACGCGCTGGTCAGGCCGTACTTCACGTCGAGGCCGACGTTGCCGCGCAGGTTCCGCGGATCGTTCAGCGGATCGCCCGCCTCGACCGGCGTCACGTCGAAGCCACCCGAGGCGTATGGCAACAGCTCGAGCCGGCGGCCCGGTGACAGGCGCGAGATTCCGTCGACGATGCCGAACCGACTGACGACTTGGTCGCCACTACGCGGCCACGGCGACCACGAGGCTTGCTCTTGCGTGCGCGAGACGGCGCGAACCACCTGCATGCCCCACTCCTGCGCGTCACCCGCCGAGAACCGCAGCTGGTTGAGCGGGATGCGGAACTCGGCGGTCCATCCGGTCGCGGTGATCGCGGCGTCGCCCGTCCACACCGCGTCCCACGTCGTGTCTTCTTTCGAGTCGTCGAACAGGATCTGATCGCGCTGCACGCCGGCGGCGTTGAGCTGGAACACGAAGGCCGTGCGGCGATCGTGATAGCTGTCGAAGCCGACCGCGATCACGTCGGACGGCGAGTCGACATCGCGACGCGTGAGCAGACGCCGGATCTTGTCGGGCTCCGGATCGTCGGCCCACACCCCGACGTAGATCGCCTTGTCGTCATAGAGGACCGCGAAGCGAGTCTCGAGCGTTGCCTTGATCCCGTCCTTGGGGAATCGCTGCGTGAAGCCCGACTGCTTCGGCGCGGCCTGCCACACCGGCTCGGCGAGACGTCCGTCGACGGTGATCGATCCCGAGAGTCGCGACGCACGCGCGCGCACGCCGTCGGGCAAGACATCCGCATGTGCGGAGCCCACGAGAATCATCACGGCGATAAGCGAGCTGCGCATGCGGCACCGGGAGCCTCGAGCGAACCCGATGGTGGACCCAGCCATTCCGTTCACGTTGCAAATTGTGAACAGCGACACGTGCGACACCCTGCGTCGCTACGAAGGTGTCTTGGATTCGTCGGCGCGACGCGCGTGCTCGAGGAGCAGCGCGGTGATCGTGACTTGAAGCTCGTCGCGTCCGCCGATCGCCGCGGGCGTGAACTCGAACTGTCCATCGCGCCAATCGAGGAGTCGCATCAAGCGCTCTTTCGGCAGTCCGTTGCTCTGACTCGCTTCGACCTTGAGGATCTTTCCGTCGGCGACGAACACGCGCGCGATCTCGGAACCACCGGGGCCGTTGCGCAGCACGAGCAAGATGCCGCTCTTGCGCTCGAACTCGAACAGAGAGAGCAACGTACCGAGGCCGATGTCGACGAGGCTGCCGCGCAGACCGAACGCACCACCCGACGTGATCGGCACGGCGACGCGGTGCACGCGGATCACGAGCTCCTCGTCGAGAAACGGGCGCGGAATGTAGTCGCGCACGCCGGCGCGAAACGCTTCGAGCCGAGACAAGTCACCTTCGTCGCCCGTGAGCACGAGCGGAACATCGGACAGCGTCGCGTGCTCCGACATCGCGTACGCGAGATCGATGCCGGTCATCTGATCCATTTCGGCCGCGGCGACGATCGCGTCGGGCCGCCACACCGAGCACATCTCCAGCGCCTCCGTCGCGTTCGCGACGCCGTTGACCTGAAACCCCGCCGCTTCGAGCGCGCGGGTCATGCGATTGCGCAGCCCCGCCGCGGGCTCGACGACGATCAGCTGTGTGGTCGTCGATAGTCCGGGACTCGTGATCTCGGTCTTCAGCGAATCGATGAACGTGCGGAGCTTGATGCGATCGGGTGTCTCGACGCCGAGGAGCTCGAGGCCCATACCGGGATGGCGACCGAGTGCCTTCGCCGCGATCGGCGTGAGCATGTGAGCGACGCGTCCTCGCAGCGCGAGCACGGAGCCGGTCGGCAGCTCGATCGAGAGATCGGTGGTCTCGCCGATCGGCAACAGCGCTTCGGTGCGGATGAACAATCCGCGCGCACTGAGATCCTCGGTCTCCGCGATCACGCGTCCGGACGGGCGGTCGAACTCCACCCGACACCGGCTCACGAGCCGCAGATCGCGGCCCCTACGCGCACTTGCCACTGCGCAATTTTATAGAGCGCTGGCTTACCTGTCCTGTTTCGTGGGGAGAGGACGCCTCACAGCTGGTGGCGACGGGTGAGATCCTCCGGATTTTCACCTTGTTCGATAAGTACTTGGCACCGAGCCCGGTTCGGTGCAGATTCCTTCAAGAATCTTTGAACGAACTGGGATCATCCGAAAGGTACCCCACATGAGCCAGCTAGCCGCCCACGCCCCCTCCCTCGCCGCTGATGGTCGCGCGGTCCTCGATCGCCTCTCCGGCGTTTCCTCGACGCGCGGTGCGAAGGGACTCGCGGAGCGACTCGCTGATCTCGATCGCTGGGTGCGTGCGGATCTCGCGGAGTTTTCTCGCGAGCTCGATGCGATTCCACGCGGTGCACGCGTCGTCCATCACGCGGCTCATCATCTATTAGATCTGCGCGGCAAGGCGCTGCGCCCGCTGTGCGTCGCGCTCGCGTCGCGGTTCGGCGATGGCTTCACCGAAGCTGCGCGATCGCTCGCGGTGGCGGTCGAGCTCGTTCACTCGGCGACGCTGCTGCACGACGACGTGGTGGATCTCGCGGAGCGACGCCGCGGTCAGCCGACGGCGAGCGTGGTCTATGGAAACGCCGCTTCGATCTTCGCAGGCGATTGGCTCCTGATCGCGGCGCTGCGCCGCATTCGCACGAGTGGCGTCGAGGGCGTGCTCGATCGCATGCTCGGCGTCATCGACGAGATGATCGTCGCGGAGAGCGTCCAGCTCGAGCGACGCGGCAACATCACGGGGGCCCGCGAGGACTACTTCGCGATCATCGAGGGCAAGACCGCCGCGCTGTTCCGCTGGGCGATGGTCGCCGGCGCGCGCGCCGCCGGGCTCTCGCCACAAGCGGAGGCCGCGCTCGAGCGCTACGGGTTTCATCTCGGCGTCGCGTTCCAAGCCGTCGACGACGAGCTCGATTACAAGGACAACACGGGCAAGGATCCGCTCGCGGATCTGCGCGAAGGCAAGGTCACGTTCCCGCTCGTCGTCGCGATCGAGCGCGATCCGGCGCTGCGGCCGCGTCTCGAAGCGCTCCTCGCTCTCGACGAGGTTCCCACCGACGAGCTCGCGCCGATCGCGAACGCGGTGCGCGCCTCCGGAGCCCTCGCCGCCACGCGTTCGCTCGCCGAAGAGCACGTGCAGCGAGCGCTGATCGCTCTCGACGAATTGCCCGTAGGCCCCGCGCACGACGCGCTCGTCACCGTCGCCCTCGCGTCGCTGGAGCGCCAGTCGTGACCGTCGCACCACAGGCCATCGAGCCCGCGCCCGCGAATGTCCCGCAGCTCGGCAGCGGACAGATGTTCGATCAGATCGCGCGTCGCTACGACTTCGTGAACCGCGTGCTCTCGCTCGGGCTCGACAAGAGCTGGCGCCGGCGTGCGGTGCGATCGCTGCAGCTCGGCGAGCAGCCGCGCGTGCTCGATCTCGCGACCGGCACCGGCGACCTCGCCGTCGACATCGCGCGCATGACACCAGGCGCGACCGTCGTCGGTCTCGATCCGTCGCCGGGCATGCTCGGCATCGCACGCGACAAGGTCGCGAAGAAGGGCCTCGCGGATCGCATCACGCTCGTCGAAGGAGATGCGCAGGCTCTGCCGTACGCGGATTGCGAGATGGACGCCGCGACGATCGCGTTCGGCATCCGCAACGTCCCCGATCGCGCACGCGGCCTCCGCGAGATGGCGCGGGTCGTGCGCCCCGGCGGTCGTATCGCGATCCTCGAGCTGTCCGAAGCGAAGCGCGGCGTGATGGGTGCGATGGCGCGGTTCCACACGCGTCACGTGGTGCCCAAGCTCGGCGCGCTGCTCTCGGGCAAGCGCGAGTACACGTATCTGCAGAAGTCGATCGCCGCGTTTCCGCCCGCCGAGGAGTTCGCGGCGCTGATGGCGACGTGCGGTCTCCACGTGATCGAGGTGACGCCGCTGACGTTCGGAGCGTGCACGTTGTACGTGGCGACGCCGCTGGAGGAATCGTGAGCGCCGCGCACGATATCGCGCCGACGCGGATGAGCGAGCCGCGCATCGCGACCGAGCTCGCCGCGAACGCCGCGAGCGATCTGTCTACGCTCGACGCGGGCCTCGCGATCGCGCGCCACGCACCGGGCCTCACGTTCATCGCGCTCGACGCACCGGTCGTCGCACCGACCGCGATCGTCGACGAGTTCCGCGACGCGCCGCTCGTGTCGTGGGCCTCCGGTGACCTGACGCTCGTCGGCGTGGGCATCGCACGCGAAGTTCGCGGCACCGGCGAGCCTCGGTGGGCGCAGGTGATCGCGAACGCACACGCGATCGCGACGAACACCGACGAAGTCGACGACGAACCGCGCGACACGATGCCGACGCACGTCGGAAACGACGCAGCGGATGCGCCCGGCGAGACTGCCCACGACGTCCGCGATGCCGTGCGCGGGAATGATCGCCGATTCGATGGGGGCGAGCTGCTCCTCGATACGCCGCATCGCGCGGTGATTGCCGGCGAGGTCGCACCCACGGCGAGCCTCGGATTCGCGCGCCCCCGCTTCGTCGGCGGCGCGGCCTTCGCGCCCGGCGCGGCGGATCGCGCTCCATGGATCGGCTTTGGCGACGCGT
>Ga0154020_10006911_pt1 | contig 13299 bp, 8 predicted proteins | sample Klosneuvirus_201_FD_109709 | JGI IMG/M metagenome (GOLD analysis project Ga0154020, IMG submission 109709) | Active sludge microbial communities from wastewater, Klosterneuburg, Austria - Klosneuvirus_20160825_MG | ecosystem: Engineered > WWTP > Aerobic digester > Activated sludge | place... | reverse complement strand
GCTTTGCCCCAGTCCAGCCATGTTTTGCTCAGTATGGCGTCCACAAGTTTGGCCGCGAAAAACAGTCCGGACAACAGCAACGTGTAGTACGTGATCTGCACGTGGTTGGCATTGATTTGCAGGGACATGAACAGCGCCATGAGCGCCCCGCCAAGCAGTAGTTTTTTGTCGAATGTCAATGCCAGGCCGGCCAAAACACCCGGTGCAAGGGCCAGGGCGATCATTTTCGTCGTGTGGCCCGCTTCCAGAATATCAATATTGTACGTGGTGATGCCAAATGCCACGGCTCCAAACAGACCGACACGCCAGTCGGCTTTCAGTACAAAAAGCAGCAGGTACATGCACAGCATAGCCAACAGCACCTGAATCCATACGGCACTACTGATGTCTGACCAAAGTAATAGTGCGTTCAGGATCGGCGCCGTCAGGTTTCCGGTCACCGGTGCGTAGATTTGGTAGGATGGCATGCCGCCAAAAGCACTGTTGGTCCAAAGTGGAGCGGCGCCTTCTGATTTAATGTAGGCCTGTATTTCCGTTTGCATGCCCCTTGCCTTGTCGTTGTCGGGTTGTGGCAGGGCCTTTCCCTGAAAGGCATTGGGAGCAAAAAAAACGGCAGCAATGGCTACCAAAGAAAGTACTGCGATGACGTGTGGGAGTAATTTTTTGAAATCCATGATCCTGAGAATCTTGTAAATCTTGTCTAAAAAAACCGGCTTTGCCGGGTTGTATCGTCCGGAAAGTAGCGGGCGAAGGTAGGTAATTGGCCCAAGTAGTGTTTTGGTCAGTTAAGTTTTTGCAACAAATCCCGGAGCGCATCACCTGGAATTTCGTGTCCGCCCTCGAAGGGTTTTTCTTCGAAATCAACACCACTTTGCGCCTCGATCTCGTGAAGTTCGGCAAATCGGTCGGGGGTCAGGAACGGATCGCTGGAACCATAGAGGAGATAGAGGTTTTTGTCGGCTAAGTAGTCTTTGTGGGCTTGGTAGTCGAGGTCTTCCGGGGGCATGCCCGCCCACAGCACGAGGTCATGGAAATGCGGGTGGTAGCGGAGTATCCAGCGGCAGACAGTAGCGGTCCCTTGCGAAAAACCCAGAAGTACAATGCGGATGTTTGGGGACAGAGCACTTGAATAGCGGTTGAGCAGTGTTTCGAGATAGGTCGCGTTGTCGGCAATTTCATCCTCCCGGCAATGACGGGTCATCCAGGTAGCGCCGACGGGTCCGCTGAAACCTTTTTTGTAAAAATGGTTCAGCCCTTCAGGAGCCACGACAAGGGTGTGGCCATTGTCGAGCAGCCGAAAGTCGTCCAAAAACTCTGAGGCCAGTTGGGCGTACCCATGGCAGACGATCCACAGCTGCCGGATATGCGGCCCGGGGCTCCCCAGCGTATAAAATTGAGCTGTTTTGCTGACGTTGAGTTTATGGTGCTGCATGACCGGATTTTGCTGCAAGGTAGGACAGGTTTCGTGTTAACGATTGGAAAAACTGTCATCAGGGTTTACCCTTATTGAAGATTCCGGGAAAATCTTGCGCCTGATTTGTCGGGAAGCCAGTCGCTTATCGCTACTTTTGCGGCAACTCTTTACAAAATCTTATTCCATCACACAAAAACATTTAACAAGATGAACAAGAAACTCTTATTTCTCCTGGCTTTCCTTGGCACAGCCATGGTGGTAGTCAACCCGGCTTGCAAAAAAGACGAAGAATGCGACTTCGGTTATGAAAAAGATGCAGATGACAAATGCACCGTATTGTGGCAGACCAAATTCATTGGCAATTACAACACTACTGAAGCATGTGCCGGTGTAGCAACAGGTAGCTTCTCGAATGTTGTGTCGGCCGGGTCTGATATTACGAAAGTAGGAATCACTAATTTTGGTGACTCCGGTGTCATCGTAGTTGCAGACCTGATCTCCAGCACAGAGCTAGATATTCCTGCCACCAATTTCACGATTGGCGGAACAACCTACACGTTGACCGGTAGCGGTTCGACCGACGGCTCAAGAATGACCATTGACTACACGGCAACTTCCGGTGGCGTTACGGCGTTTTCGTGCACTATGACCATGAACAAGATTTAATAAACAAATCTGAAGGGTTAAAAAAGCAGAGGCATCCAACCAGTCGGTTGGATGCCTCTTTTTTTAGTCTCCCAGAAGAAATGCCGATTATTTACCTCCTCCAGCAGGTTTTTTATCCCACTTGGATTTTGACTCCTGGACGGGCGGTGGTGGTGTGGCGGCATCTTTTTTTGCGGGATCGCCGGATTGCCACTTGCTTTTTGACTCTTGAACACCGCCGGGAGTGTTCGGATTCCACTTGCTCTGGGACTCCTGGCCGGTAGGTTTCGGAGGCGTTTGGGGCAGCGGTGTTTTAGACGTCGAGCCGGTTGTTTTCTTCGTCGTGCTTTTTTTCGGTGCTCCCGGTTTAGTCGGTGGTATCGAAGCTACATATTCGTCGTAACGACGTTTGCCTTCAGCGAGTACCATATCGGTACATTCTTGTTGTTTTTGCATCCGGAACTCGTCCAACTGCGCTGTGATGGCGGAGGCGATTTCCTGTTTTTGCTGTTCCAGCGTTTGGCCGCCGAAGGCAGAAAAGATGGCAAACGCGGCTACGGCTGCGAAACCGGCGAAAAGAAATTTCTTATTCATACTTGTTTTGTTTCTTTTTAAAAATGAAGGTTGCGTGTATAAGCGGTACACGAGACAGGGTTATTGAATCGTGGTTTTCGCCGCTTCGGCTTCGGCTTTCAGGCGGTCCACTTCGGCAGTAACGCGTGTCTCGAATACGCCTTCGCACAACGTGCGTTCTTTCGTCTCAATAGCGGGCATACCGGCATCCACGCCTTTTTGTATTTCGGCCTGTACCTGCTCCGGTGTGAGCAATTTTTCGCCGCAAGAGGTCAATCCCAACGTTAGAAAGGCCATGGCTGCAATTCCAAGAAGTGTTTTTTTCATGTGTGAGTCTAGTTTACGAGTTAACAAATTTGCCTGCAAAAGTAGGCGTTCTGGAATGATGAATGATGAATGATGTACGATGAATTTTCAAGTTCGTGAATTCAGGTGATCCACCAGCTAAACGATGCAATTGATGCTTCTTGTTTGCAAGTATGCACAAATGTTAGGAGAAAAAATCCAGCAACCCCACCGTGGAGCGGGCAGATTCCTACGGAATGACAAATACCAAAAAAATAAGCCGTCCCGCAAAAGCGGGACGGCTCATCAATTATCCGGGTTGATTTCCGGAATGTGATACGCACTATTTCACGACAGCCAGTCTCCGAACGCCCGATTCGGCGCCGGAACGGAAATGTACCATGTAGATGCCTCCAGGCAGGTCTGTACAATCCAAGCGAACCATTGCTTGCTGCGACAAATGCAGCGTTCTCAAGGTGCGACCGGCAGCATCGGCAATGATAACCATCAGATCGGCTTCGGGCATTTCGCTGAATACGATTTGAGCCACACCGTTGGTTGGGTTTGGCCGCAAAGAAGCGCCGCGCAACCATGTCGGTTCTACCGCATTCGATGTGTTGTCCACCACTATACCCTCGTTGGCGAGGACGCAGCCGTTAACATCCTTGATTTCCACAAAATACGTACCGGCAAAAAGGCCGGACAAATCTTCCGTGTTGCCGACATTTTGGCCGGATGAATTAGTCCAATTGAATGTGAACGGTCCCGAACCGCTGCCAACAGTAATGTCAATTGCTCCTTGGCCCTGATTGTTCTCATCGTGTGTGACTACCGGCAGGCCGAGTTGTATGGGTGTGGTAATAGTCACCGAGAAGGAGCATTCACCGGTATTGCCGCTGCCGTCCGTGTAGGAAAATGTCTGCGTAGTTCCACCGATCGGGAATTCCGATCCGCTTGTCAAGCCTTCCACTAATTTCCATACACCATCGTCCTCAGACAAACAGTTGTCCTGTGCCACCGGAGCATTGTAAGACACCGTGTTGTCGTACCAGCACCGGATGATACTGGCCGGGCAGGTAACGGTGGGCGGAGTATTGTCTACGACTTGAACCGTGATGGTCGAAGCAGACGAGTTACCTGCATTGTCGGTGGCTGTAATGGTCACGGTTTGTTCGCCAATGTCCGAGCAGTCAAACGAGTTGGGTTCGATGATGACGCTTGCCACGGTACAGTTATCCGTCACGCCGGCCCCAAGGGTTTGCAGGGTAGCGGTGGTGGTACCACTCGAACCGAGTTCGAGTGTCGTGTTCTGGGCAGTAATTTGTGGCGCTACTACGTCGCTCACCGTCAATGTGTACGATTCCGTGCTGGAACACCCATTGCCGTCGCTCAAAACCAGGGTGTACGTGCCGGGCAAAAGATCGGCAATGTTATTGGTGTTGGCGCCGTTGCTCCAGGCGTAGGAATAATTGCCGGTGCCTCCAATGCCATTGCTTTCGATCGTACCGGAAGGCTGGTCTGCACAAGCGGGATGGGTGAGCGCAGAGGCGATTTGTACTGGAGCGGGTTCAGTAATCTGGCCTTCGACAATCGCACCGCAGCCGTTCGCGTCGGTAACGGAAGCTGTGTACGTGCCGGGCGTTAGTCCCAGAATCGTGGAAGTCGTTTCGCCGTTGCTCCACATATACGTATACGGTTCGGCGCCGCCACTCAGGTTGACGGACATGGAGCCGTTGTTTTGGCCGAAACAAATCACAGGTATAGCAGCAGGTTGTGCAGCAACCGCGCAATTGAAGGCATTCACAACCACTATTTGTACATCAATGCAACCGTTTTCATCCTGAACCGTGACGGTGTACGTTGCCGGCGCCAGGTTGCTGATGGTTTGTATGGTTTCGCCATTGTTCCAAAGATACGTGTAGGTGCCGGTACCTCCCGTTGGCGCTGCTGTTGCAGTGCCGTCATTCGCGCCGGAAAAAGTTTCGCCGGTAGCGGAGGCATTTGCCGCCAGATCGGTCGGTTCAGTGATTGTGACCTGCTGTACATCCGCACAATTGGTGTTGTCCACGACCTCCACCGTGTAGGTGCCGGGCGCCAAATCGGTGATCTCTGAGGTGTTGCCACCATTGCTCCAGGTAAAGGTTACAGGGTCGTTGGCTCCGGACAAGTTGACGGAAGCCGTACCGTTATTCGCACCAAAGCATGTGATGCCGGTGCCTGATGCATTGGCTTCGATAGTGCAGTTGAATGCGTTGACAATGACCGTTTGTTGCGCAGTGCAGCCATTTTCGTCGGTTACTAGCACAGTGTACGTACCCGGCGCCAGCCCAGCAATGGTTTGTGTGGTTTCATTGGTGCTCCATGCATAGGTAAAATCACCGGTGCCACCGCTCGGGTTGGCTGTAGCGGTGCCGTCGTTCACGTTTGCTGCGGACTGCGCTGTAGCAGATGCATTGGGCGCCACAACCGGAGGTTCGGTGATTTCCACCGATGCGGTTACCGAGCAGTCTTCGCCGTCGGTTACTATAACAGTATAGGTGCCTGCTACGAGATTGGAAACCGCCGAGGTGGTTTCGCCATTGCTCCAGAGGTATTCGTAGCTCGAGTTTCCGCCTGCAGGAACTGCCGTTGCTGTGCCGTTGTCGCCTCCATCACATAGCACGTGGACTACATCATCAAAGGCTGCTGATACGGGTGCGTTTTGAATAACTGCCGCAGATGCCGTGGCGGTGCAACCATTATCAGTGTCAGTCACCAACAGGGAATATGTTCCGGCTGCATCTACAGTTGGTGATGAAGTGTTGGCGCCGGAGACAATATTACCGTCTGCGGTAGTCCAGGCATAACTCATATTTGGTCCCTGCGAGGAACCGCTCCCGTCGAGCACCAAATCACTAACGATGCAGGTCAGATTGCCGGGTGTGGCAGCGGCCGCAGTAGGCAATGTGGTGTTTTCGCCAACCAAAGCCGATGCGGTGGAGGTGCATCCGTTTAGGGTGTCTGTGACAATCAGGTTGTACGTGCCTACGGCAGAAACGGCGGGATTGGGCAGATCGCTTTCAAAATTGCCTGGGCCCGCCCAGTCGAAAACGACATCGGTAGAATTGGCTGATCCTTGTAAAACCACGGTCGTCAGGATGCAGGTGATTGTTCCTCCATCGGCGTCGGCTCCAGGAGGCGCAATGTCACTGGCAACCACGGCAACGGAGGTGTTTGTACAGCCGGTGTTGGGATCGCTCACCACGAGCAAATATTCACCTGCCGTTTCTACCGTGGGGTTTTGTTGTTCGGATTCGAAGTTGTTCGGCCCGGTCCAATCGAACTCCGGGTTATCGGCATTGGTGGTAGCGCTCAACGACAACGATGTTGTCAGACAAGTCAGCGTTCCGCCTGTCGTTTGGGCGCTCGGCGGGATATTGTTACCCGTTACGCTTGTCATGTCACTTTGAGTACAACCATTTGCGGTGTTGGAGACAACAAGCGTATAGTTTCCTGAGGCGTCCACAACCGGTGTGAGGGTGTTGGCCCCGGAAGCGATATGACCGCCATTGCTCGCCGTCCATAGGTAAGTGAAGTTATTTCCGTTCGAGCCGCTGCCTTCCAACTGAGTAGTCGGGACTGCACAGGTAACAGTCATGGCGGGTCCTGCCTCAGAACTTGGCAGCGTCACATTGGCTGAAACCACTACGGTAGAAAATCCCGAGCAGGTCGTCACGGCATCGGAAACCTGCACCGTGTAATTGCCGGCTGCATTCACTGTCGGGTTGGGTGTATTGGCTCCGGAGACAATATTGCCCCCATTGTATGCAATCCAGGAGAAGTTGTAGGTACCGCTGAATCCCCCAGAGCCGGACGCACTTAACTGAATATTTGGTGTAGCACACGTAATTGTACCCGGGGAGGCAATGGTGGCAATGGGATACGAAGCGGGGGCTAACACCGCGTTCACGGTCTTGGTACAGCCACTATTGTCCACAACTGTACAGATGTAGGAGCCTGCATTCAAGCCCTGAATAGTTGTACCGGACATACCGTTGTTCCAGTTGAAGTTAAGATCGCCCCAGCCGCCATTACCCTCTACTTCGATGGCGCCATAAACACCATTGCAGCCAACGGGCGATGTGCTCACGATACTTAAGGCGAGCGGCGACGGCGGGTCTTCCACCGTAATGGCATCGGTCTCTCCCATCCACCCTTGTGCGTTGGTGACCGTGCACGCGTATGTACCGGCAGGAATGTTGTTCAGGTCTTGCGTATGCGCGCCGTTCGACCAGTTGTAGGTGTACGGTGGGTTACCACCTGAGACGGAAATATCAATGGAACCGGTATTACTGCCGTAGCAAATCGTATTGTTTACATTATTGAGTGTGTAGTTCACTACCAAGGGCGGACAAGTCGCTTCGCGTGCCGCCCAAAGACCTGACGGCCCTTGCTGGCCCACTTCGTACACTTTTTTATCCGCGGGGCATATCATGTAGATTGTTGGGTAATAGGCGACTTGATAGGAAGCGCGGACAGAGCAGTTGTCAACAAGTGGGTACGTGACACCATTTGCCCAGTTCCCCTGGTTGTTCGGGTCATTGCAACCCGACGAAGCCGTGATGCATTGGGTATTTGTTTGGCAATCGCCTTCAATCCCGAAGACAAAAGCCTCGCCCGTGCCGGAAGGGCCGTATTGTTCCCATAGTTCCTGCAATGCATGAGTACTATGATAGTTCCAACACGGACCACACCAGGTCGCAAAAAAATCAATGTACACCGTCTTGCCCTGATCTAAGATGTTATACAGAGTGTACGATTGACCATTGATATCCACAACGGTGAAGTTTGGTGCAGTACTGCCGGGCGCCATCTGTGCAAAGGCACAAAAATGGGCGGCAAACACAAAGAGCAGAAGTAGTAAGGATTTTTTCATAAGCGGAAAATTTTGTTTGAGCAGAAAAACGCGGCGAAAGATCGGCAAAGTAGATGCAAAGTCCAGTACATTTTTTTGTTTTTTTTAATAGTCTCTTTGAGTAAGTCATCCGGGCACCTTGTAGGCGTACACACCATTACCATTTCCGACAATCAAAATATTGCTCTTGCGGTCCGCCGGTACGTGGTACAGCACGAAGGGGGTTGTGCCCGCTAGCGGAAAGCCGGAAAAAACCTTCCCAGTCCCGCTCACCAAATAAATTTGCCGTTTCGACCTGTTGAGTGTGCCGATCAAGCCTTTCAGCCCGGTTGTAAACAACGTATCCTGTGTTGCCGAAAAGGTCAGTTCTGCCTTTTTCAAAAATGAATGGCCCTCGTACCCGGAAATTGTCAGTGTATTGCCGCTCATTACCGCATAGTCTTTGCGCGAATCGCCAATTATCTCCCCGAACACCAGCAAATGTCTGTTCTTGCCGTTGTTCAGCCCGAGATGAAAGGTACTCCCGTCGAGGTTACAGATTTCAACCTTGCCGGCTGCATCCATGCATACGATTCGTTGCGCCTCCGAACCTGCGTCGAACTGCGGGGGATTGGCGGAGAAATCACCTTCGAAATCTATGGGTGCCAGCTGCGGCACGCCAATACGATTGAATACCGACAATTGTCCATCAAGACTAAGAACGGACAGGTAGTCCCTGGTTTCGCTCTTGAAGTGGATCAAAGGGTGCTTTACGCGCCCCACCCCACTCTTGGGGTTCCAGCCTGTAAGCGGTCGCCCGTATTGATCATAGCCGTACAAGTTGCCGTTTTCACACGCAATGAACAAACCGTACCTGCGTTCGTCATCAAAGTCCGCAGCCGTTACTCCGTTGGTGGCAGGCGACTGCAGGCGCAACGGGTAACCCACTACCTCGCGCCCCTCCTCATCCACAACCCATAATGCAGACGCTGTGTTGAACAAATAGCATACGCCACCATTGTTAAAAAAATCAATTCCTTGCACTGCCGACATAATCTGCCCACCCAGTTTTTTTCGCCAGAGCAGGTTCCCGCTAATGGTCAGGCAATACAGATCATATTGATCGTCTTGAATTAAAATTGTAGGTTCCTTTTCCGGAGCAACACCGGGCACTAAAAATGGCTGAGTAATTGCCGTTCCCCCAAGCGGTGTTTTCCACAAAATACGCGCAACATGTGCAGATGCTTTGTCAGGCTGATTGACCAGCATCCCCGAGTACTCCTCCCCCTGGCGACTATTGTGCATTTCCACTCCGAAAAGGCCTGCATGTTGGAATGCCGGAATATCCGTTTGAATGCTTTCTCCAGGAGCAGGATCGAACATTTGTTTTGCCAGCAAGGGGGCATATTCCGCATTTAAGTAAAAAAATCGGTTGGCCAATACCGGCAATTTTTTGTCCAGAAGTAGAAAGTCCTGCTGGGCAGCCAGCGTTTGGCTGACCACATACTTGTCAATCCACAATTCCAACGCTGAGAGGCTTGCCGCAAATACGGCATACCCGTCCAGCAGCACACATGCCGGATTTTGGAAATCCGTACGCCCTTCAGGGAGCAATGGTTCCAGCAGGGAAGGACTTAAAAACTGGCGTACTTCGAACGTTTGGTACTCGTAACGTCGCAACAAGCCGGAGCGCTCACCGTATTCATCGAGGCGTTTTCGTGCCATAGACTCATCGCGTACGGCGCATACCCAGAATTGGTCGTCGCGCATACCCGGCGAGTACGGCTCGACGAGCACCCAGGCTGCTTCTTTTCCGACCCATGGGTTTACAAAATACCGAAAATCAGCGTCGTCGGCATCATTCGAGGCGAAGTCGCCGAGTGCACCCTGTTGCCCGGCGCCTAACCAGGCCAGTAGTGCCGTGTTGTCGGGCAATACGGCCGCAATATTGGAGCGGGGCATTTCTCCAGGATCGGCTTCTGAATTGTTTTTTTTCATTTGGGCAGCTGCACGCCAATTCTTGCCATCATAACTCAACACCAGGGAAGTTACCCGCGAAGCAAACCAGTCGGGCAAGTACTCCCATTCGGGGGCCATATTCCCCTTGCAGCGCTCTGCCAGGGTTTCGGTGTGTAAAACTGCACAAAAGGGTGCATCCAACAGGTCTGTTTGTTGCTGCCACCATTGGTCACGTTTGGTTACCTGGGTCAAGGCGTCTTCGACGAGGTAGGAAAATCGCGAGAAAAACACCAGATTTCGGGAAGCGGCCACCACCATGCGGCCTTTTCCTGATATTTCTACGGTGAAAATGGAACTGCCCCGGAACACGGAGGAGGTCACTTTTGCAGATTTTGATACCGATTCGAGTAGCCGCTCGGGGTCTACGCGATGATTCAAATCCAGAATGATAAGTGGATGCAGGCTATCGTTTGGATGAAGGCTAAACGCAGCGGCTATGAGGAATCTGGAGCGATCCGTTACGCCGGAGAGCATTGCCAGCGCCGATTCGAAGTCGGCCCGAAGAACCCGCATCAGGCTCAGGTTCGCCAATCCACCAGCCTCTCTGGATGTAAACGAGTCCAGGGGGCCTGTGTCGGAAAATGTACACACAAGTGCCGACTGACTCGGGATGGCATGGAGAACCGTGTAACTCCGCCACCCAAAAAACCAAAACAACAGGCCGCCAAGGAACAACAACAATGGCGCGACAACACGCCAACTCAATCGTCGGATAAAATTGAACACGGATAAAGATTTAGTGGTGCAATGTTACCAAAGAGTTTTTCTCCGGCCATTTTTGCACCGCAAAATCTAACGTTCACCATCCATCCCTACCAAGTCATGTACGACAAAATCTTGCGTTTGGCCGCCCTTTTTGGCGCCCTTACCGTAGCCATCGGGGCATTCGGGGCACACGGTCTCAAGCCGCACCTCGATCCCTATCAAATCGGTATTTTTGAAAAAGCCGTCTCGTATCAGTTTGTGCACACCCTGGCGTTGTTCGGCGTAGGATTGCTGATGGAACGCCGGGGCGAACGAAAATCGCTGCGCTGGAGCGCTTGGCTGTTCACGGCAGGAATTATTTGTTTTTCGGGTTCCCTGTACCTGTTGGCTTGCCGCGATTTGTTAGCGTTTCCAGTAGGATGGGCCGGTCCGATCACACCTTTGGGAGGCCTGTGTTTCATCGGAGCTTGGCTGGCTTTGGCAGACTTTGGCCGTCGGTAAAAACCGGAATCACGCCCCCACAAACGCTTCGTAAACTTTTTGCCAATCCTTCCAAAAAAAAGTATTCCAGGACGAATTGTGCCACAAAAGCACGAACTCCCCGCCGTGTTTATCCACCTGTTTGCGCAACACCGATAGCCGCTCCAGGGCTTGTTCGGGTGTATAGCCGCGATACTGCGCCAGCGTGACATCCATAGCAATCAACGGTTTTTCGCGCAACGACAAGGTTTGCCGGGTCAGAAAATTGAAGACGGGAAAATCGCAACACATCCCGCAACGGAAGCCTTCTGCCTCCGGGTAGCCGAGTGTACTGTCCCATGTCATACCAGCGTCGGCCCAGCGTTGCCAGGTATCCGGCGCAGAAAAACAAAGGTAGTGCTGCCGCCCGGTCGTCACCGGCTGTGGACATATCCGCCTCAGGGATTCCAATTCCCGGGCGAACACTCCTTCATCCTGATGGGCTTCCCGCGACGGGTGAAATCCCACGACATGCCCACGTTTTGCAATTCGGTTGATCAGATTTTTTACAAACGGGTGCTGCAACGGGTAGTAGCAGTCGGCTGATTTTGGCCGCTCTCCCAAAAAATTGAAGTGCGATACAAGCCCGTTTTTTTCTGAAAAATTCATCCAGTATTCAAAAACATCGAAGGGGTCGCGCGGGTCGAAAAGGTGATTTTGTAACCACCAGACGGCTTCGTGTGGGCTTTTTCGGAGAAAAAAACTTCCGCCCAGGGTGCGCAGGCGTTCGGTGGCCGTCCACCACAAGCGAGGGTGATCCACGTCATGCGACAGATGCAGCCGGGACTTGCGGGTTTTCTCGGGCAAGGGGGGGTAGCCGAGTCGCAGCAGTGCTTCACGAAGCAGGTCAGCGTATTCGTGTACCACCGGCCGGTCGAGAAAACCCGCCCGCACCGCCAATGCCGCCGTCGCAGGGAAGCGGCCATAGGTGTCGCGTTCCGGACGAACATATTCTTCCCAGCGGGTGAGCATAAAAAAAGCCGATGCGATGAGATCCAGTCCACAGCAGATTTCCCGGTCTGACTGTGCAAAAGTTGACCGTCCGTACACACCCACCACATCTGCGTCGGACTTGAATGGGTTCGGTAGTTGAATGGCTGTATCAGGCACATTGGCCGGAGTCAGGTATACCGGTTCGGATTGGTTGCCAAAAAAATGGTCCTCTACAATCAACACCGAGCCGTTTGGCAAAACAAAACGGTAGTGCTCTACATCGGGCCTGACACGCATTTCCCAGGGGACAACCAGTAGTTCGTCCAGAAGAACAGAGCAGGCGTAGCGCTTTTCTGCCTCGAACGCAGGCGACGTGGTCAAGATTAGCATGGGTTATTCACGGCTCATGAGGGACGAAAATCGTTTGATACGTCGGGCGTAATGGGCAAACACAATACTCCCGTTGTACACTCCATTGGTGTTTGCCGGGCCAATGCGCCGGGTTTCGATTGTTTGGTTTCCTTCGCGCCGTTTCCGCAGACTTTTTCCAAAATTATTATAGAATGAAAAATGCGCACGCACGATGGCCCAAATGGCCCGGAATTGTCCTTTGAGAAAAAAACGCACCCCTGCCAGCCCGTCGAGCAGAAAACGCGCCGGAATAAGCCAGAGCAATTTGGCGGCAGGTTCATTTTTCAGGAGTGTAAACAGGCTGTTTCTAAAATTGAGGAACACCTTGCGCGGGTTTTCATACTCCAGGGTGCCGCCACCCAGGTGGTACACCACGGATTCCGGGATGTTCCAAATCGCATACCCTGCCCGTTTCAGGCGCCAGCAAAGGTCAATTTCTTCATTGTGTGCAAAATAATCTCCATCAAAACCACCAAATGCATGATACAGCTCCGCCCGGATAAAAAAAGCCGCGCCGGCCGCCCAAAAGCACTCCTGAGGGGTATCGTATTGACTTTCGTCCACCTCATTCTGACTAAAAATACGGCCACGGCAAAACGGGTAACCGAGATAATCAATCCATCCGCCTGCGGCGCCGGCGTATTCGAAGCGTTGCTTGTCGTTCCACGACAGAATTTTGGGTTGAGCGACCGCGATGTGCGGGTTTTCATGCATCGCCTTTAGCACCGGCTCCATCCAACAGGGGCTAACCTCCACGTCGGAATTGAGAATCACATAAATATCGCTGTCTACCCGGGCAAGTGCTTCGTTGTAGCCTTGCGCAAAACCGTGATTTTTTTTCAAATCGAGTACCTCCACGTTCGGGTAGTGCTCCCGCAAAAATGCCACGGAATCGTCGGGTGAACCATTGTCGGCTACGATG
>Ga0154020_10006909_pt1 | contig 13300 bp, 12 predicted proteins | sample Klosneuvirus_201_FD_109709 | JGI IMG/M metagenome (GOLD analysis project Ga0154020, IMG submission 109709) | Active sludge microbial communities from wastewater, Klosterneuburg, Austria - Klosneuvirus_20160825_MG | ecosystem: Engineered > WWTP > Aerobic digester > Activated sludge | place... | reverse complement strand
GCGAGTCCCCCAAAGCCCTTCTGGACAGAGACTCCGAAGTCCACGCGGGCATCGGGCTTGTAGCTGATTCCGATTCCTACTGCCCCCTGTGGACGAAGGGAATCCTCCCCAAGTGCAAGCAGAGAGTCCTGCCGTACCGTCGCTGGCACACCTCGCGCCATCGCATCGACCGACAGCTTCAGCGCGGGAATCCCGGGCAAATAGAAGCCAAGCTGGCCCGCAACTTCACCGACTGCGTACCGTGTTTGGGAATCGACCAAAGCGCCCAGGCTGGCAGTCAGCTCAAACGGTCCCGCTGCTTTGGTTCCGACGAGCCGCACCGTCGCCAAGTCCGTCGAAAGGCCCAGCGAGTTCACCCCGGCAAACGGTCCCACGCGCCACTCGTGGTCGTAGGTGAGGCCCAGGCGAAAACCTCGCGGCGGGACGTGAAATGAACCGTAGTCACCCGTTGCCGGAAGCTCGCGAGTGACTCGCAGCGGCAGAAGCGGCCAGAGCAGCAGCGTCGCGCTCAGCCTCAGCGGTCCTTGGCTGTGGAATCGTTCATTCGCCTCCGACCACAGCGAGGTCTGCGACGAAATCCCCGCGACCATTCGGCCCAAGATTCCCATCGAAATGCCATAGGGAATCGTCGCACCGGACCCTCGCAGGTCGGTGGCGGGGAGAATGAGAACGTGCGCATACGCATGCGCGGCCAAGTCGTCGATGTCGAGGCACGGAACCAGCGGGCTGTCGCAGAGCGGATTGGCAGGAGGGAGCAGCGCGGGCTGGGGCAGGGTTTGGGCCGCAGAAACGCGCGGCGTCGCGATGCCAACCAGCAACGCGAAGCACACCAGAATCAACCGAGCGAACCACAGCACGCGCGGAAGCTACGCTGTCCGTCTGACCCAAAGCAAGCGCCTCTTCATCCAACCCAAGTTCCTCCCTCCCCAGTACCCATGATCTTCAGCGGTAAGATGAGATGAAGCGTCTGACCCGTCACCAACGCGGTAGGCAAATCCCTCATGAAGGGAAGGCGCGACCTATTGAGCAAGGATGGAGGCCAACCATGAGCTCTATCGGCATTGACGTGCATAAGAAGCAATCCAACACTTGCGTTCGCCGCGAGTAGGGAGAGGTCTGTTCTGAGACGCGGGTGCCGTCGAACCAAGCTCATCTCAAGGATGCCGTGGTCGTCTACTCGTTGGTGCTGCTCTTGGTGACGGGGCCATATGACTAGGCTTGCAGGTACCCAGCATACTGGATGCTATCCGAACCTCGGACGCCCGTCGCGAACTGGCGTACTTTGTCCAACGGCAGTTTGCTGCACGACGAGTCTTCCTATTGGCGAACCTGAACCGCAGGATTCAGCCCCAGTTCAGAGTGGTTGCCTGTGCGTCAGTGGGGAGAACTGTGTGCCATGAGCCTTCGCTTGCTGCCTACTTCTAGGTCGAGACGCTGGTGTCCCTGTTTCAACCGGGTCTGCCGTACGGGACCGAACTGGCGATGGCCGTCGAGCTTGGTCAAACTTCTGGTAGGGAAATGTCGCCTGTGCTTGCATGAGTCGCAGAGGCGTCTTTATGGCAAGCAAGGTCGGCAGAAATGATCCCTGCCCATGTGGCTCGGGTAGAAAATACAAGAAGTGTTGTCTCGACAAGGACGAGACCCAGAGTCGGCAGCCGACTTCGCCGCCGCCGCCGACACAAGGCGCACTGGCCGTGGGTGCTGTTTCTAGCGGCGTCTTTTCCCAGGCCAAAGCGCTCAAAGACCCCGAGGTTGCAGAGGTTCCCCAGGAAGTCTCACCGGCGGAGCAGCGCTGGGAGCGTTTCTTTTCAGACTTTGAGTCTGCACCGCTCGATCGGCGCTTGCAGATGGCTCGCGGGGTAGTCGAAACGGAGCCGGACTTCGATGGCGAGTGGGTGTTCGAGCTGTGTGGGGGTGTAGTCCCTCTCCTTTTGCGCGAGGGCCAGCTCGACGAGGTGGACGACTTCCTCGACCTCATTATGGCCCGCCAGCCTGCTGCGGCAAGAGAGGAAGCTCATTGGCTGGCCTCCTACCGGACCGAGAGTGCGCTTCTGCGGGGGAAGGGGAATGTGCGGACTGCGCTCCTTGCTTGGGTTCCTCACGCTCGACGGAATGTCGAGTGCTTCGAGGCAATGCTCGACAGACTGTGCTTTCACAATCGGATCGATGATGCCCTCGCTGCTGCAGAGAGTGCTTGGCCACGGCTTCGCAGCGACCCTGATCTGCTCAACCCAGAGCGCTGGTTCCTGCGTCGAGCGGTGGAGCTTTTGATCGACCACGCCGTGGACTCCCGGCCTGCGCTTTCGCCGGATGAACCGTCGCTGTGGGCAGCGCTGGCACCATTTCTTCCTGATCTCGACCGGAACTGGGTCCAGCAGGAAATTTGCGTGCGTGCGGCTCCGAGTCCGCGCGCGTGGCAGGCAAGCGACTTGGTGCGGCCTGGCGAGAAGGCAGAGGAGAGCCTGTACTTGCTCTGCATGGACTTCCGAGACATGCTGCATCGGAGTCTAGGCTGGTCTCTAGCTCGCGCAGAGCTTGGCCGGGAAGAGCTGTCCCGTGCCCTCCTTTCATCAGAGCGCCCGCCGCACAGCAAGCCCAAGGGAGAGCGGGGCTCCGCAGCAACAGACAAGCGCCTCTGGCTGGTTCCGAACCCAGACAGAATCGAACAGTACATCCAGGGGTTTGCAGACAGCTTCACCTGCAAGCCCCACCGAGTAGCGGCGCTGACGCTGGCACTATCACCCTGGCTGTCCTTTCTGGTGGAGCTGGGATTCCTACCAAGCCCGCAGGCGTATTCGATCGCTGGCGAGCTGCGCAAGCGCCTGGAGTCGCTACCTGCGCTACTCGATAGACAGGTCTACGATCCTATCCTGCAGCAGGATCTCGTGTGGGCACTGCGCACGGCTGCTCACCGAGGCACAGGCAGCCCGATGGAAGAGCGGAGTCCTTCGCCGTGACCTCGAGACCAACCGCGTAGTAGCTTGGGCGAAGGCAAATCCGTGACATCGCTTCCGTCCTCATCCTTCTCTGAAGCAACCCTTTCCCCAGGCAGTCGTGAGTGTTCGCTGCTCCGAGATGTGCTGCGTCGGCACTTTGGCTTCACCGACTTTCGTCCGGGACAACTCACGGCACTGCAGACGATCCTTGGGGGGAACGACATGCTGGTGGTGATGCCGACCGGAGCGGGAAAGAGCCTGTGCTTTCAGCTCCCCGCGCTGCTCGATCGACGGGTCACGCTGGTCCTCTCTCCCCTGATTGCCCTGATGAAGGATCAGGTGGACGCGCTCAACCAGCGCGGAATTGCCGCCACCTTCATCAATAGCAGCCTCGATGCCAGCGAACAGAACAAGCGACTGGACGCTCTTTGTCGCGGCACCTTCCGACTCGTCTACGTGGCACCCGAGCGCCTTCGGCAGGCGGCCTTTCGTGCGGCTGTTAGGAGTGCGCGCCCGATCCGTCTCGCTGTGGACGAGGCGCACTGCATCAGCCAGTGGGGCCACGACTTTCGTCCGGACTACCGTCTCATCGGCAGCTTCCTCGCCGAGCTGGGCTGTCCCCCGGTTGTGGCATTGACCGCGACGGCGACTCATAGGGTTCGCAGGGACATCATCGATCAGCTCGGCCTGCGCACCCCTGCCACCCTGGTTACTGGATTCAACCGTCCCAACCTCCGTTTCGCGGTCCGACATACCCCCTCGGAGCCATCAAAGCTCGCCGTCCTGCGCATAGCGGTTCGCACTCTGCCTCCGGGAGCGTCCGGCATCGTTTACGTGGGCCGGCGGCGCGAAGCGGAGGAGGTCGCGGAGTTTATCAACTCGACGTGTGGGCGACGAGCGGTTCCGTACCATGCCGGTCTGCGCAGCGAGGAGCGCACCCGACTTCAGACCGAGTTCATGTCCGGGCAAGCGCCCATCGTAGTGGCGACCAACGCTTTCGGTATGGGCGTGGACAAGCCGGATGTGCGGCTCGTTGTGCATTACACGATGCCCGGCACCCTGGAAGCCTATTACCAGGAAGCGGGCCGGGCCGGTCGCGATGGAGCCGAGGCCGGCTGCCTGATTCTCTACAGCCCCCACGACGCCGCGCTGCATGAGTACTTCATCGAAAACGACGCTCCGACCATCGAGGAGCTGCGCGGTCTGTTCAGCGAGCTGCGGCACCGCTCTAGCACGCTGGGACAGTGCAGTGCCACCACGATGCAGCTCTCCGACGCCACGGCGATCGATAGCGAGGTCAAAGTGCGTGTCGGCCTCCGGCTGCTCGGACAGGTCGGACTGATCGAGGAAGTAGGCGAATGGAAGGGGTCCCGGCACTTCCGACTCCTGTCGCACAAAGGCGAGATCAACATGCAGACGGAGATGGCCGACATCTACGCGAGGCGTGAGTACAAGCGAGCCCAGCTCGACGAAGTGCTCGCGTACTGCGAGTCGAGCGAGTGCCGCCGCCAGCTCATCCTCGACTACTTTGGGGATTCCCAGCCACCCATTGCCCGGCACTGCTGCGACAACTGTGAGCGCTCCCTTCCATCAAGACATCGCGCCCTTTTGCGCTCTGCATTCGTAGGTGGCCAGGTCGTGGCGGGGCGCGAAGATGGCTCCTCCAAGCAGAAGCCAGCGCCTCCCTCTGTGCCGCCATTGCCAGTCATTCCCAAGAGCGACATCACAGAGACCGTGGCGGAGACCCTGGTCCGGTTCCGCGCGGGTCTGCATCCGACGGAGATTGCAGCAGCCCGTACGCTGACAGTGGGCACCATTTACAACCACTTGGCCGCCCTCATCGAAGGCGGGGTGTTGCCGGTGTCCGAAGTGGTTCCTGCAAGCAGACAAGCAGAGATCGTGGCAGCATGGCGTGCCGAGGGCTGCACCAACCATCTGGGTCCCATCAAACAGCGGCTTCCCGATGAGATCGGCTACGGCGAGATTCGCTGTGTCCTGGTCGCGCAGCAGCAGACTGTTGCGAAACCACGACGAGGGACTCCTGCTGGAAAAACCATAGGCGGCAGTCGTGGAGACATGTAACCTGCGCTTGGATCGCGGCTGGAGACTGGCCATGCAACACAGGAACACATCGTCGGTGCAGCGGCTGATTGTCTACTGATTCACGGTGCCTATCATGCGAAGAGCGGAGCTTGGTGAGCTGCGCGCCCAAACGGAAGCACCGGCTCAGGAGTGAGGCATGGAGCTGGTCGACTTGGTCCTCGACACGGGTTCGCCCAAGAAGCAGCGCGGTGACTATCCCGTGCTCAAGCGACTTGAGCGCGGCGAGGCCGATGTGCTGGCTGTGGGGCTCTCCGACTTACGTCGGCGGTCGCCCAGTCAAGATTGGCTGGCGTCGCGACTTCGACCACAGCCCATCGCGATCCTCAGCGTGGCCGGTGTCGTCCCAGCAGAGGGTGTGCAGGGCGTATTCCTATTGGCTAGACCTTACTACACGAAACCCGACATCGGAGTCGCTCGCTGCGGGTGCAAAGCGGGCATCACGCCCCGCAACGCGGTTTTCATCTGCAAATTTACGATACGAGCCTCCACGAAAGACCCGGTTTGAGCCTGTCGCTGGACCGATGGGATCAGTCGACGGTAGTGATTCGTAGCTGGATAGATACCAGTCCCAAACCCATTCCCATACGTTGCCGCTCAGATCGAATAGTCCTCGGAGATTCGCTGTCTTCGTCTTCACTGCGTGCGTCGCAGCGCCTGAATTGACGACGTACCACGCAACCTGATCGATGTTATCCGAGCCGGAGAACTTTGCAGGTGCGGGCGACTTTGCTGCATATTCCCACTCTGCTTCCGTTGGCAACCGATACCCAGCGCACTTTGGCCCCTCTGCCCATCCTACCTGATAGACGGCGTTGATTTGATAACACGGCGGAAGCTTCTCTTTGGCGGACAGCGCGTTGCAGTACGCCGCTGCCTCGTACCAATTTACCCTCTCTACCGGCAGATCGGCCCCTTTGATGGAAGAGGGATTGCTTCCCATCAGATTCTGATACTGCCGCTGCGTTACTTCGCTCTCCGCCATCCAGAAGTCCGATGTTAGCGTCACCTCGTGCTGGGTTTCGTCGGTCTTTCTTCCTACTTCTGTGGTGGGGCTGCCCATCTTGAAGGTTCCCTTGGGAACTTTGATCAGGACCGGTCTCACCTCTCCACCCCACTGCACTCCGATCTTCTGCGCTTGCATCACGGTCATTTCGCAGGTGTCATTCCATGCCGTGCATCCATCCCAGAACGACGATACAAACGGCGACGAGTTCGTAGCCGTCAGCGTCACCTTCGTTCCGACCGGCACATACAGAGTACAGCTCGTTCCGCAGTTCATCCCGGCGGGAACCGAGGTTACGCTGCCATCCCCTACCTTCTGGACCGTCACGGGACACTGCATTGGCGATAGAGCAGTGAGCTGCACATCTGCATCAAGGTTTGGCTTGTCCGATCTGACCTTTACGTCGTATCGGACAGTCGCCAGTTTGCATCGTTCAGCGTTCAGCCCGGTAAGGGCCACGCTGAGCTGCCCCTGTCCGATCTCATCATTCCGAAGCCTCAGCTCGATGTCCCCAAACCACTGCGTAAGCTCATAGGGTTCTTTTACTGGCTTCCCATCCAGCGTCGATGTGACCTGCAAAGCCGTGACTTCTGTCGAGAGGTTTTTCACATGGAGTACAATCACCACTCCGTCCGCACCTCCCTCGCTTCCCCCTCCACTTCCACCACAGCTATACAGTCCGCCCATGAGCATAACTGGCAATATCCCTCGACCGATTCTTCCCCTTAGCATGTTGAGCCCACTCTCCCGGTTAGTTCAACTTCGCATCCTTACAAAAAGCGGTGGTTGGCTTGGAACTCCTAAACTCCGGGGCACCGAGAACTTGGATCAGCGCGCCGATGCCCATCGAGAACTGGCTGCCTCCACCACAGACCTCTGGCTTGACATAGCTCTGCGCGTCGATGTCGCCATCAAACACAATTCGGGCGCAGCCGCCGCGTACCGGTATATCCAGCATTCCGATCTGGCCGTTTTGCAACCGAGGCCCGGACAGGTAGCCGCTTCCGCTCTTCATTCCGATGATGTTGTGGATGCGCAACGTCGACGGTCTGCTAATCTTTCCCCCTTCGTTCTTCACGAACAGACGAACCAAAGCGCGGCCCGGCAGTTTGTCTCTTTGATAGCCGAACCGCGGGTCTAAGAGTTCCCAGGACAGGTTCGGGGGACCATCGCCACAGCTCGGATCGTCAAGGAGTAGCGTCACCTTGGTGTTTGCCACGACACCGCCCGCAGTCGCATCGATGTTCACCAAAAGCGGTCCCGGTGCATCGCCCAGCGCTGGACCTACCGTCAGCTTTGCCACTCCGCTGCCCACAATCTGCGGCGGAATGAACTTGAAGGCGCGCTCTCCGCCAGCTTGTGCCGACAACACGATCGGGTGACTGACCGCAACCGATTTCACTTGCACATCGAACGTGGCGGGCTGACCCACGATCATCGTCTGCGGCGGTACCGGAATCGTCACGTCAATCCGGGCGGGCACAGCGATCGGCGATGTCAGCGCTGGCCTAGGTTGGGGAGCAGCGAACCGAACCTTCGGTCTCAGCGTCGGATCTTGCGCGGCGGCAGACAGAGGCAGAAGCGCGCAGCAACCCGAGCAGAGCGCTCTCCATAGAAGTCTCTGCATGATGAAGTCTCCCGAAATGGAATAGGAATCGGCTTACCCTGGCTTGTGTCCACCGGGGGAAGGCCGCTTGATCACCGGACCTGTGGCTGTGGGAACTGCGATCTCGCCGATCGAATGGGGATCTTCGGGCTTGGGTCCGATGACACTCCGAACGCCGGGTGGCGACGGATCTTCGGGCTTGGGACCAATCACGCTTCGCTGTCCAGTCCGATCAGATAACTTGGCCATGCTCTTCTCCTCTCAAGAATGGTGACACTGGATGCTAGGTTCAGAATACGAAAATAGATATGCTTTGCATGCATAATTTGTCTTCCCTTAGAACGCCGTTCGATCTTGAGCGCTTACGTGGGAGCTAGCCCACTTGAAAACAGGATCGCACTTGGCCTTCTCCAATCGATTGAGAGTGAGAGAGTGTGTGATGAGCATCGTTGCGAAGGGGATCGTTATCTGCGTGGTCGGCTTCTTGCTCCTGTTGCTGAGTGCGCTGGTCACGCTGCCCATGCGGACCGTTCATCAGCTCTGGGTGCTCTTGAAGCACTCCGCACCTGTGAATGGGTTCGCTCCGGACGGACCTCTGGTCTTGCGCGCAGAGCTTGAAGGCCCGCCGGATCGTCACACGCCTCTTGGCGCTGCGGCTGCGGTCTTTGCAGTTCAGGTGACGAAGTCCGATGGAGAGAGCCGCAGTGTGGTCTGTAGCTTCGGCGAAATCTCTGGAGTCGTTCTCAAGGATCGAAAATTGAAGCTGTCGCTCGCGGCGGATGCGGCGCAGCCCGGAGTGTCTCCCATCCCCGCCGTACACTGGCTGGATGCGGAGTTTGGTCGTGTCGCACCGTCACCGGAAGTTCCAGAAGCAGTTCGTTTACGCTGCGGACTGAAAAGCCATCAGAATCTCCAGTACAGCGAGGCACGAATCGAATCCGGTACGCAAGTGACCGTGATCGGCTGTCGCTCTTCCGACCAGATATTGGCTTGCGCGGACGGAATGGACGAGGTGAGCCGCCTTTCCTGGAGCGAGATCGTCGAACAGACTGCCGCGCGTGAGTCCATCGGAACTGCCGGTTTCGTCGTGGCAGTGATGGTCATGTGGGGCCTCGTGTCTCGCCTGACATCCATCTCACGCCAGATAACGGATCCGCTGTTCAAAGAGGAACAGGCCGCCGCCACCAAGGAAGCGGAGTGGAAGCTATGACCAACTTGCTGCTCGGCGGTCTCTTTTTGTTGATTGCGACCAGTCTCTTTTTGGCACCGTCCTCCGGAATCGTCAGCGTGATCTTGCGGCTGCGGCGTCTGGAACGGCTCATGCGAACGGAGAATCTTCGCCTTGGGCCGAGTGCGCTTTGGGGGCAGTTGGAGAAGCAGACGGCAGCCTGTGAGAGTCTGCTCCATGGACCGTGTGTCTGGCTGCAATCGACGCTTACGCTGATCCAAAAATCCGAGCCCGAATCCGAGTCACCGGATGATCATCTGGCGACGATGAGCACAACCACCTGCGCACCGAGCTGGATCATCTACGACGGCGGCAAGCTCCCCATGGATCTGTCGCGCCTAGAGCCGATCAATCCGCGCTCTGCCGCAGAAGCGCTCACCCTAGAGCGTGCAAAGCAGCACAACGCAGACTTTGTGACACAACATGGCTTGGCCAGCTCGCGACAGCACTACCACCTGGAAGAAAGGGCCGTTCCAAGTGGTGCCAGCGTGCTGCTGTTCGGCCCGCTCACCGACGCAACCAATCCTCCATCTCCGATCGGTGATCCACTCGATCAGGAACAGGAGACAGACAGCCCGCGCCTCTTCTGTTTCATCGGCTCACGCAAGAGCTACTGGTGGCACACGCGATTGCACCTGGTCGGCGCGACAATCCTGACACTCTTCATCGGGCAGCTTGGTCTATGCCTCATCATCCAAGAGTGTCTGCGCCTCAGTCTACTGGACTGAGTCCGCTGCGAAACCAACAGAATCCCGGCAGCCCCGCTTACGAGTCGGCGAGCATTCCCATCTGGAAGAAGCCGAGCGCCGTCTTCTGCAGGCCCCCGATGGCCCCGTTCAGCGCTTCGACCAGCTGTCCGGAGATCGGATCGACCACCAGACGTGCCGGACGAGTACCCGCCGGTTTTTCCAAGAGTGTCAGCACGCCATCTGCCACAAGCTGCGGACTCGGCGGATTGTTCGCAAACATCGCCGCAAAGGTGGCTCCCATCATCTGTAGTCCGTTTTCCAAAGGCCCGTACCCTTGGGCGCGCTCTTGCTCGGCCCCGGCCACCATGTGTTGGCTGAGTTCAGTCGGGAATGCGCCCGGCTGAAGCAGCGTCACCTCGACGCCAGTTGGTTTGAGTTCATAGCGATAGGCCTCGCTCAGCGCCTCCAGCGCAAACTTGCTGGAGCAGTACGTGCCCATGAGCGGAGACACAATGCGGCCCAGTCCGCTCGAGATTTGAATGATCAGGCCCTTGCCGCGCGCGCGCATCGACGGCAGAACCGCTCTCATGGTGCGATGTGGTCCGACGACGTTGATGTTGTACTGTTCCAGAAGCTGCTGGCTGGTCAGCGTCTCGGCCAGACCGGCAGTGGCAAAGCCCGCATTGTTGACCAGCACATCGACATGACCGGCCTTGGCCAGCACTTCGGCGATGGCGCGATCCACCGAGGCATCTTCTCCTGGCGACATCTCGATGACATGCACGCGACCCTGTCCCGCAGCAATCAGTTCGGCAGCAACGGCGGCATTGCGTCCGGCGACATCGCGCATGGTCGAAAATACCTGATGGCCACGGCTCGCCAAGGTCTGCACGATGAGGCGGCCAAAGCCGCTGTTGGTTCCGGTCACGAGGACGTTCTGGTTCATGAGCATTCTCCAAGGTGAATAGAGGACGTCTATGTTGCCAAAGGAGCCGCGGCAATACAACCGTCGATCGCTTGTCCGTGGGCGTTCATTCCAAGGCATGACCGCCAGGCAGTGTTTCCGACGAACTACAACCCTCTTTCCCCGACGTATCCGAGCATCCTGCCCAAATAAGAGGCATGCTACATTCCTCTTATTGCGACCGATCCGGCGCAGCCCCAGCCTAGACGCCGCCGCCGCCTGCCCACATTGTCCCGTTGGCTTCTAGCGTTCCGTCCAGCTCCAGGCTTTGAAGGGTGTCCTGATCGGCATACCCAGACGGTGGAAGCCCGGCAGACTTCTGATAGGCCGCCAGCGCAATAGCGGTGTTTTGACCGAAGGTGCCATCGGCTACGACTTCGATGAGTCCGGTGGCCACACCTAGCACATGGCAACTTGTGATCCAACCATTGAGCGCCTGCTGAAGCATGACCACACCATCCCCGTGAGACCCTTTTCCAAACGGCATCCATTCCTCCTGTATCGATCGAGGTCAACAAGCTGCACTTCGTTCACGAGATCGCCGGCTCGCAGCAAAGATGCAGTCCGATCAAGGTACTCAACCAGTGATCACGTGTCCAGACCCAAACTTTTTGGGATCATCGGATGGCCGCGCGATGCTCCAGGCAGACAGGCAATCAGCGTCGAAGACAGTCTGCTGTTCATCAACAAGGATCCTTGGAAAAATTTGTTGGCAACTTCTGCCACAGGATCCGATACATATATGAAGCATATTCTCTGCTTCATTTCTGCATGTTCGAGATAGCTCGTCGCCCGGTCGGGCCAGTCGTCTACCAACCCAGAACCGCCAGCCATAAGTCGCAGCCTTGACCGAAGTACGAGTTGTGGTCGGACGGCAAATTCCCAAAAACAGCGAGGTGTTTGATGCCCTTCGATAGTGTGCGTTTCCAGCGTGTCTGCTTCTCGATCCTGTCTCTTGCCGGGCTGTCTGACTGCGATCCGGCCACCACCCAGACGCTCGACATGAACAAGCCGACCTGCGTCACGCTTGATGCTGGCCTGAGCTGGTACGGCAAAAATCGCGACACACTGGATCAGATGATGCGCACCCATGGTGTGTGCAGCGCGTCCTATGATGGCAAGCAGAGGCCGGTTGCGATCTTTGACTGGGACAATACAGTCGTCAAGAACGATGTCGGTGATGCGACCTTCTTTTACATGCTTGCCCACGACCTGATCTTGCAGCCGCCCATGAAGAACTGGCGCTTCACCAGCAGGTATTTGACAGCGGATGCAACAGCGGCACTTGAGGCGGCTTGCGGCGCGCTCGCGCAGGCAGGCAGCGCGCTTCCCACCTCGTCAAACATGGCCTGCGCCAAAGAGATCCTGACGATCTACACGGATGGAAAGACAGTCGGAGGCAAGACTGCGTTTGCTGGTTGGGACTACCGCAGAATGGAGCCTTCGTACGCTTGGGTGGCGCAGCTCCTAGGTGGTTACAGCGCAGCCCAGATCCAGACAACCGCCAGCGCCGCCAAAACCGAGAACCTTGCCAAACCCATCGATAGCAAGCAGACGGTCGGTGGAGTCCAGGTCACAAACTGGGTCCGCATCTACGACCAGATCAAAGATCTGATCCGCAAACTGCAACAGAACGGCTTCGATGTTTGGGTGCTGTCGGCTTCACCTCAGCCCATCGTGGAAGTTTGGGGCGCGGAAGTGGGTGTCTCCGCAGATCACGTCATAGGAATCCGCAACGTCGAGCAAGGTGGAAAATACACTTATGATCTCATGGGCTGCGGCGACGTTCCAAATGGCAGCAATGACGGCGCGGGAAACGTGATTGGGAATAGTCTTATCACGTATATCGATGGCAAACGCTGCTGGATGAACAGAATCATGTACGGCGATGTATCGGCCAGCGCCCTGGCACGTCAAGCGGATCTAAAAAGGCGACCCGCTTTCGGTGCGGGAGACTCGGATACAGACATCACCTTCCTTCAGGACTCAACCGCGCTGAAGCTGGCCATCAACCGCAACAAGAAAGAGATCATGTGCAACGCGTACGGGAATGCTGGCGGGACATGGATCATCAATCCGATGTTCATTCAGCCGCGAGCCCAGCAGACCACTCCGTATCCGTGCAGTACCACCGCATGCAAAGACATAGCCGGCGTGTCCGTTCCCTGCCGCAATGAAACGGGCGCCATCATTCCCGATCAGACGGACTCTGTCTACTGAGCCCAGCTCGTCGCCCTCGCTCGTTATTCCAGTTGAGTTCGTAACCTTGCTTGGCTGATGGTGGCTTTGGGAATTAGCACTGCTACAGCTTTCTGGAAGCGCTAGAAGTTGACTACATCATCCGAATGTAGGAGCTGCGCCTTCATAGCCGCAGCGTGTCCCTCGTGCGTTCTCTCCCCGGTTGCTGCCTGCTCCATCTGCGCGAACAGGAGCAACATACTCACCAGCGCACGACCCCATGCAGAGCCCGGCCGGATCGATTCCCGAATCGCGATCAGTTCTGCGCTCGCGACATCACTCCGATCAACGCGACCGGTCATGCTCCGCCTCCCGTCCAAACGCGCCCAAGTAAGGCGCTGTAGGGAGAGGCTTAAACTCCCTTTACGTCCCCAACAAACAGCGCTGCGGTGAGGGCGATGTTGGTGATGGGGTAGGGGGCGCTGCGGAGAAACTGGCCGTCGCCATGGCCGGCTTGCACTTCAAAGGTGTCTGCGAAGGCATTGTTCTCTGCGAGGACCAGATCCGGCGTGCCATCGCCATTCACGTCCGCG
>Ga0154020_10006908_pt1 | contig 13301 bp, 8 predicted proteins | sample Klosneuvirus_201_FD_109709 | JGI IMG/M metagenome (GOLD analysis project Ga0154020, IMG submission 109709) | Active sludge microbial communities from wastewater, Klosterneuburg, Austria - Klosneuvirus_20160825_MG | ecosystem: Engineered > WWTP > Aerobic digester > Activated sludge | place... | reverse complement strand
TCCGATCTGACCCTCGGCCGGGTTCAGGGAACGTCAGTGAGCGTGTTGGCCAAGGGTTCCATCTCAGACGGTGCGACGGGTTCAGGCACGCCCTCGATTGTGGCCTCCGTCGTTCGACTGGAAGCAGGTGGATCCATCGGTTCGGGCAACAATGCAGTTGCGGTCGCGGCCGAGACCCTGGCAGCCAAATCCGGAGCTTCACTTTACCTCACAGAGCAGGATGGCGTCCGCGTCGGGAGTGTGCCGGCACAAACCTGGAACCGGGCCGTCGCGGGAAGAGAAACGGCAACCTTCACGGATACGCAGCTCTCCGGACTGAGTGTCGCACAGGATCTCCGGCTCACCTCGGGCGCGGGGACCGCGGGCACCCTCGCGATCGACCAACCGGTGCAGGCGGGAGGCAGCGTCCTGATCGCATCAACCGCAGGCGGGAACACCTTGAACTCAACGGTCTCGGCCGGGACCGATCTTTCGTTGGCTTCGAGCGGGGAGGTCGTGCAAAACGCGAACCTTCAGTCGGGCGGAACCCTGGACGTCACGTCCACGCTGGGTTCCATCGTCATGGCTCCCGGCGCCAAATCGACCGCCAGCGGGGGCGACCTGCGTTATGAGAGCGCGCAGACCATCGCGCTGGGTGAGCTCAGCGCCGGCAAGGGCGGGATCCTTGTGCGGGCGGGCGGGTCGGTCACGGACAACAATGGCGCCCTGCTGAACCTGGTGTCGACGCGTGCCCGGATCGTGACCACGCAGGGTGCGATTGGCAGCGCCACCCAAGCCCTTGATCTCGCGGTGCCACGGCTGGAGGCCTCGGCGGGCGACAGCCTCCACCTGGAGTCGACCGAAGCGATCGTGCTGGGGTCGGTGGGCGAGATCACTGTCAACCGGCAGCAGGCCGAGGGCGGCGGGCGCATGCTTTCGGACGTCACGAAAGGTGACGCGGGGTTGCAAAGTACAGGCCTGGCCGCTGGCCGCGTGGTCTCGCTCACAACCCAGGCGGGTGCCATCTCGCTGGCGCCCGGCGCCGTGGTAAGCACCGGCGCCGCCACGGCTCGCGGCTCGATCGTGATCGGCAACGGCACCACGGTCGAATCCGGCGCCACAGTCGCGGGTAACATGACCTTGACGGCGGTGCGGCTCGCAGGGGACGTGCAATCGGCGGGATCACTCGACTTGCAGGGGGTCGCGGTTCAGGCGGACGCCCAAGGTCGTGCGCGGATCTCAGTGTCCGAGGGCACGCAGGTCCGGCTGTCCGGTGCAGACCGTGCGTCGTTTGGTTCGGATACGCTGCTCCAAGCCCCGATGACCGGCGTCGAGCAAATTTCGGCCCACCAGAATGTCCGGATCACCGCGCCCATCGCCGGCAACAACCTGGTCGTGGTCGCCGATGCCGATGCCCGCACCGGCGCGAACGAGTCCGGTCCGGGCGGGGTGCAGATCGGCGCCACGGGATCGATCCTTTCGACTGGTAACTTGACGGTGACCGGTTCGGCCTGGTCCGAGGTGGGAGTCAATCCCGCGACCCTCCCTGTCGCCGTCGAGGTGCAGGCGGGCGGTCAGCTGGCCGCTACGGGCGCGCTCATCCTCGCCCCGTCCAGTCAGGCGCCCGCGGGTGCTTCCCTCCGGGTGTCCGGCCTCGCGTCGCCCGGGACTGCGACGGTGGGCAGTTCAGGGGGCTCGATCCAGCTGACGGCCGCGTCGGGCGGTCTCGTCGAACTGACCGGAGGTGAGCCAACCCGTCCGTTGCTGGCCGCGTCCGGGGGGATCACGATCGGCTCCCCCGTGCAGATCAGCGGCCCCGCCCTGATCGAGAGCACGGGGTCGGGAGAGATCGCCTTCCTCGGTTCGGTTGATGCCCGAGCCGGAAGCGTAGCCGACCTCGTGGTGCGGACGGACGGTTTGACCCGCTTCCGGGAAGCGGTGGGTGACCACCAGGCACTGACTTCACTTTCCACGTCCGCCCGGGGAGCTACCGAGGTGGGCACGGGCCGGATGCGCGTCAACGGTGCGCTCACGTTTGGCGATGCGGTGACCTTCGTCACCGACACCTCATTGACGGCAGGATCGCTGACGTTCGCTGATTCGGTCCAGTCCCGCGAGGATGGCGGAGCCGCGCTGATCCTCTCGGTGGCGGGCGAAACAGTGTTCCAGGGCTCGGTCGGCGACGCCGGACGGAGGCTGAAGTCCCTCACCACGGATGCGAGCGGGTCGACGCGTTTTCAAGGTGACCGCGTCGTTACCCTCGGCGCCCAGACCTATACCGATGCGGTGTTGCTCGGCGGCAAAACCGACCTGTCCGCATCCGCGATTGTATTTCAAAACACCGTGGATTCCGCGCCGGCCACCACCGGCTCGATGCACCTCCAATCGGCGGGCGCAGTTACGTTCCTCGCTCCCGTGGGCCAGGGCAGGCGCGTGGGCACCCTTGCCACGGATGCCGGGGGGACCACCACGGTGCGGGCCGATCTCGCGGCAACGGCGTTGGACTTTGGCGATGACGTCACCTTCGAGGGAGCACCTACGCTGACCGCGGCCACGACCGCCGGCCAGCGCTACGCCGGCACGCTGACCCTCGGCGCGGATCTGGCGCTCACGGCCTCGAATGGCAACGTCACCCTGGCTCAGGGCGCGCGGGGAGGGGGACGCAACCTCTCCATCGTGGCGCGGGAGGGCCTCGTGTCCGCGGAGGGCGACCTCGGCGGTGTCGCCGCCCGCCTCAAGACCGTGCAGATCAGCGGGCAGAGTGTCCGGATCGACAATGTCTGGACCACCGACACCCTCGCGCTCGAGATCGGACGCGAAACCGGCAAAGGAACCGCGACCGCTCCCTACTTGGAAATCCGAGGAAATCACCTCGACTCGGAAACGGGAACCCTGGTGCTCGGCAGCGGGGCGCTCACCCTGACGGATACAAGTGACGACAAAACGGCGCCCCCGCTGCAGTCGTCGATCTTCAAGGCCAATGCCGGCGATCTCACCCTCGCCGGGGCGCAGGTCACGATCCAGCCGTTTGAACGCCTCGCCGTGCGAGACGGCAGCCTTGTGATCTTCGCCGATCAGGCGATGACGCTCAGCAATACCGCGGCGGCGCAAACCCTCGCCTTGATCGCACCCCAGATCCGCCTGCGCAGTCGGGCGCCCGCTCCGGCCCTGTGGCCGGACCTGCAGGGCGACGACCGCGGCATGGATCTCGTGGCCGCACGCGTCCTCTTCTTCCGCGGAGGCTCGCCCGAGGCCCCGATCCGGGCGGAATTGTCCAAGTTGGACCTCGGGAAAAACCAGGGCACCCTGCTGGTGAACTCCCCTGAGGTCATCACCCTGATCGCGGGACCCGGGCAGACTCCCCAGACGGTTTTGGTCGCAGACCTCGCCGAGGAACGATCCCTTCTCCGACCTCTCGTGCCGAACCTCGTTTACCTCGATCTGACGTCGGCGGCCGGCATCGGCCACGTGGCAGCCATTCCTGCCGCCCGCTTTGGCAGCGAGAACGAGTCACCCTTGTTTGCCGTGACGGCGAACGGCCAGCTGCGTGCCTCCCTCGAGCAAGTGTACGTACCCGTGGCGCCCCGGCAGGAACAGGCAATGGAGCCGGCGGAGGCGGACATCGCCCCGGCCCTGCGCGAGCAACTCCAGGCGCTCGGCATCTACTCCCGGGCCCTCATGCGTTACGAGGAACAGTCGCGCAGCCGGCGGGCCGGCACCTTTGTCGTGGTGCCCAACCGGATTCGACCCTTTGAGAGCGACTATGAAGTCGTCGATGCCCGGGTGGAAGGTGCCAGTGTCCGCGAAGTCCTGCGACTCGCGGCGGAAACCGGCCTGGTCGGAGAGCAGACCTCCAGCCTGACCAAGGTGGCGGACGCGCTCGCCGCGGTGTACGATGTTTTCTTCAAGGAGACCCAGAGCGAGGATGGCCGGACCTTCCGCGCCTGGCTCGAACGCCGTCCGGAAGCCGACGCGCGGGCGGTGCTCTCCTTCATCGGTTCGCTGCGCGCCACCCTGGTGCAGATCGAGCGCCTGGGACTGACGCGTCACGAACTTGAGGTTTCAAAATCGCAAATTTACGGAAATCTGTTAAGACCACGCTTGAACGCGGACGCGGACTTCCTTCGCCTAGTGGTCGAAGGCGCGCTCGACGAACCCCCACCGCCTCCGAACCGAGCCGCCCTTCCTCCTCCGCCTCACCGACCCCTGTCCTGATACCATGATCCCGATTGACACCTTGCTGACACCTGTGCGCGCGGATGCCCCCTGCGGCGACGACCCCGCGGTGGCGGGTCTCCTGTTCGAACTCGAAACGGCGATCCAAGGCAAACCCGAGACCCAATTTTCAGCGGCGGAGGAACCCGACTGGAAGACACTGGAAGCCCGGCTGGTCGAGGCATCAAAGTCGACCAAGGACCTGCGGGTGGCCGCGCTGCTCACCGCGGCCGCGCTCCGGACCGCGGGCCTGCCGGGCCTGGCCGCCGGCATCAAACTGATTCGTGGCTACCTTGAACAGTATTGGGCCACGGTCTACCCGCTGTTGGATGCGAGTGACAACAACGACCCCACGGAACGGGTCAACGCGATCTCCAGCCTGTCAGCCCCGCTCAATACGGATGGCGATCTTTACAAGATCATCGCCGGATTGCGAAAGGCCCCCCTCCTGAAAGCCCCTCGTGCCGGCGTGTTCACGCTCGAACACTACCTTCACGTGAAGGGACAGGTGGCGTGGGCTCCCGAAGCAGGGCAGGCGCCGACCCAGGGACTGCTGGACGCAGCGCTCATGGAACTTGGCCCGACCGCCAAGGAGGTGTCGGTCGCCACGGTCGCGCTGATCGACGACCTCACGGCGATCGAGGCGTATTTCAAGCGGGAAGCCGGCCCGACGTCGTTTCCCTCGATGGAAGGACTGAGGCGCGAACTAAAGCAAGTGATCGCCTGGATCGGCCTGCCCGAACCCGTGGGCGGTGCCGCCGCCGGCCCCGCGGAGTCCGACAGCCCGGCTGGACGGCTCGCCGCCCCGGAACAAGGCTTCAGCGGTGTCATCCGCAGCCGCGAGGAGGTCCTGAAGGCGCTCCAGGCGATCATGGACTACTATCGCGCCCACGAACCCTCGAGCCCGGTACCGTTCCTGATCACACGCGTGAAACGCATCGTTCCCATGAATTTCATGCAACTCATCACGGAGTTGACTCCGGAGGCGATGGATCGAATCATGTCCCTGACCGGCCCCCTGCAGAACGACAACGAACCCAAGACGTAACGGCTCGTTTTCCAGAAAGATTTTCACGTTCGAACCAAGAAGGTACCGTATATAAGCACCATGGCTTCATCCCAAAAGTTCATCGCCCGCAACCGCGCCCCGCGCGTTCAGATCGAGTACGATGTCGAGCTCTACGGAGCGCAGAAGAAGATTGAGCTTCCGTTCGTCGTCGGCGTCATGGCCGACCTCTCAGGCAAACCGGCGGACCCGCTGGCCCCCATCCAGGACCGCAAGTTCCTCGAGATCGACTCCGAGACCTTCGACGACCGCCTGAAGGCGATGAAGCCCCGGGTGGCGTTCCAAGTTCCCAATACACTGACGGGAGAGGGGAACATGAGCGTCGACGTCACGTTTGAAAGCATGGAAGACTTTTCACCCGCCGCGATCGCCAAGAAGGTGGAACCACTGCGCAAGCTGCTGGAGGCTCGCACCCAGCTGTCGTCCCTCCTCTCCTACATGGATGGCAAGGATGGCGCCGAGGCCCTGCTCGGCAAGATGCTGAACGACCCTGATCTCCTCAAATCACTCGCCTCGGCCCCGAAACCGGCTGACGAACCCAAATCCTGAGCACCCTCCCCATGGCCAACGCCGAATCCGCCAAGCAATCCGCCGGAGGCGCAACCTCGTTTGCAGCCTCTGACCTCGACTCGCTGCTCAACAAGGAATTCAAACCCAAATCGGAAGCCGCCAAGGATCTGATTGGAAACGCGGTCCGCACCCTCGCCGAGCAGGCGCTCGCCGGGGTGGCCGTCGTCTCGGACGACACGGTCAAGACGATCGAGAGCATGATCGCGGCCATCGACCGCAAGCTGACCGATCAGATCAACGCCATCATGCACCATGCCGACTTCCAGTCTCTGGAAGGCGCCTGGCGCGGGCTGCATCACTTGGTCTCCAACACGGAGACCGATGCCAAACTGAAGATCCGGGTGCTGAACATCTCCAAAAGCGACCTCGGTAAGACGATCAAGAAGTACAAGGGCACGGCCTGGGATCAGAGCCCGCTCTTCAAGAAATTGTATGAAGAGGAGTTTGGTTCACCCGGCGGTCAGCCCTATGGCGCGCTGGTCGGCGACTTCCATTTTGACCACACGCCGCCCGATGTGGAAATCCTGCGCGGCATGGCCCAGATCGCCTCGGCCGCCCACGCCCCATTCATCACGGGCGCCGCTCCGTCCGTCATGAACCTGTCCAGCTGGCAAGAGCTGAGCAATCCGCGCGACGTCAACAAGATCTTCACCACGGCGGAGTACGCCGCTTGGAATTCACTGCGTACGTCCGAAGACGCCCGTTACCTGGGTCTGGCCATGCCGCGGTTCCTTGCCCGGCAGCCCTACGGTGCCAAGTCGAATCCCGTCGAGGAATTCGCGTTCGAGGAAGACACGGCGGGCGCGGTGCACGGCAAGTTCACCTGGGCCAACTCGGCCTACGCCATGGCGACCAATGTCACCCGAGCGTTCAAGCTGTATGGATGGTGCGCCCGGATCCGCGGCGCCGAAAGCGGCGGCACGGTTGAAAATCTACCGGTCCACACGTTCCCGACGGACGATGGCGGCGTGGACATGAAGTGTCCCACGGAAATCGCGATCACGGATCGTCGCGAAGCCGAACTCGCCCGCAACGGCTTCATGCCGCTGTCCCATTGGAAAAACACGGACTATGCCGTGTTCGTGGGCGCGCAGTCCCTGCAGAAACCGCAGGAGTACGATGACCCGGATGCGACCGCCAACGCCAATCTGGCGGCGCGGCTGCCCTACCTGTTTGCCACGACCCGGTTCGCGCACTACCTGAAATGCATGGTGCGCGACAAGATCGGCTCCTACAAGGAGCGCGGAGAAATGCAGACGTGGTTGAACGAATGGATCCGCCAGTTCACCTGCGACTCCGGAGCCTCGGAAGAGACCAAGGCGCAGCGCCCGCTGGCGGCCGCCGAAGTGGTCGTGGAGGAGGTTCCTGGAAATCCTGGATACTACACCTCAAAGTTTTTCCTGCGGCCGCACTATCAGCTCGAAGGCCTCACGGTTTCGCTGCGGCTTGTCTCCAAGTTGCCGTCTGCCAAGACGGCGTGATCCCTGTGCGCGGGACCTCTTCGGTGCCGCTTTTAACGACGAAAACAACCCAATCCTCACTACCCGGCGGCGACGCCGGAACGAATTCCTCTCAGTTCCTTTTTCACCCATATGGCTACCGACTATTTTCTCGAAATTGATGGCATCCAAGGCGAGGCGACCGACAAGACCCACGCCGGCAAGATTCAGTTGCTCTCATTCGGGTGGGGCGCAAGCAACACCGGATCCTTCGCCACCAACTCCGGTGGTGGCGCTGGCAAGGCGACCTTTTCAGATTTTTCGTTCGTGATGAACATCAACAAGGCTAGCCCCGAGTTGATGCTTAGTTGCGCGACGGGGAAGCACATCGCCAAGGCCCAGCTCATCTGCCGAAAGGCTGGTGAGAAACAACAAGAGTACATGAAGGTGCACTTCACAGACCTTCTGGTTTCCTCCTATCAAACCTCGGGTGCGAGCGAGATCCCCACGGACTCGATCAGCCTGAACTTTGCCACGGTTAAGTACGAGTACTCTCCGCAGAAGTCGGATGGCACGCTCGGAACCACTGTCATCCGTGGCTACGATATCAAGAAACAGGTGAAGATCGGCTAACGCCTCTCGGCCCACGAGGGATCTTCCGGTCCCGTCTTGCCTTCACTTCGCGGGCTGCCCGAGCCATCCGGCAGCCCGCTTTGTTGTCGCCGTCGTCTCCGACGGCCCTTCGCTCTGTCCGGCCGCGACCCGTTGCGTCGCCCGCCGGTCTCCTTCCATCTGTCCCGCTTCGTTGTTTTCCGTTACTCTCCTGTTCCCGTGATTGTCGAAGACCACATCAAGTCAGGTCACCTCGCGGCGGCGCTCGATGCCCTGCAAAACAAAATCCGGGCCAACGGGGCGGATGCTCAACTCCGATTGTCCCTGGTCCAGATTCTCTGCGTGATGGGCAATTGGGATCGCGCCAAGATTCAATTGCAGACCCTCGATTCGCTGGGCGACGAGTACAAAGGCTGGACGGGCATGGTCGCCCAGGCCCTGCTGGCCGAGGCCCTGCGGCGCGATGTCTTCGCAGGTCGGACAACGCCCCTGGTGCTGGGTGAGCCCGCTCCCTGGATGGCCCAGTTGATCCAGGCTCTGAACCCGGCCGACGCTGCGTTGCAGGCAAAACTCCGCGCCGAGGCCTTCGAGGCGGCTCCCGCCACGCCGGCACTCGTCAATGGGACCGAGGTCCCGTGGATCGCGGATGCCGACTCCCGGCTCGGGCCCGTGCTCGAGGCCATGATGGAGGGCAAGTACTATTGGATTCCCTTCGAGCGCATCCGGCGTCTGTCCATCGCGCCGGCGACCGACCTGAGGCACATGGTTTGGATACCGGCCCAGGCCACCTGGATCACAGGGGGGGAATCCTCGATTCTCATTCCGTGCCGCTACGTGGGGACCGAGGCTGCCAGCGATGACCGTTTGCGTCTGTCGCGGCGAACTGAGTGGGAAGAACTGGCGGAAGGCCAGTACCGCGGTGTGGGACAACGCATGTTTACGGCGGGGGAGACCGACATTTCGCTGCTCGATCTGCGCACCCTCGAATTCAAGAGCAGCTGAGTTGACCCGGGCCCCCAACCATGGCCGATCTCGCCGCCATCGACCGACTCCAGCCGTGCCTGCTTGACCGGCTCACGGATGAACAATCCACCGTTCAGGTGGAGAGCCGGACCCAGCGGGTCATTTCCCTCAGTCGGTTCAAGGAAGGCGTGCTGCGCGACCTGAGCTGGTTGCTCAATACGCAACGGCACCGGGAATCGGAAGGACTCGATGAGTATGATCAGGTCTACCGCTCCGTCCTCAATTACGGCATGCGCGACCTCGCTGGCATTTTTTCCGAAGGCGGCGACCTGAGGCAGATCGAACGGGAAATCTCGGAAACCATTCTCTTTTTTGAGCCTCGCATCATCCGGCGGACCCTTCAGGTGAAGGTTCTGAAGGAGTCGGAACTCGAATCCCAGCGCAACCCGCACCGCGTGTTTTTCCAGATCTCCGCGGATTTGTGGGCGCAACCCATGCCCGAAAAGTTCTACGCCAAGACGGTGGTCGACCTCGAGACCGGTCAGTTCACCTTCTGAGCCGTCCATGGACAAGACGTTCCTCCGACTCTACAACGAAGAGCTCCAGTACATCCGCGAGATGTCGGGGGAATTTGCGGCGGAGTACCCCAAAATCGCCGGTCGCCTTGCCCTCGATCGCGATGGCAAGGAAGTGTGCGCCGATCCCTTTGTCGAACGCATGCTGGAGGGGTTCGCGTTTCTCACCGCGCGGGTCCGCCGGAAGTTCGACGCCGAGTTTCCCCGTTTCACCCAGAGCCTGCTCGAAACGGTCTATCCCCATTATCTTTCGCCCACACCATCGATGCTGGTGGCCCAGGTGGTCCCGGACTTGACGGATGGTGCGCTGATCCCTGGTTACAGCGTCCCGCGAGGGACCGTGCTTCGTTCGCGCGTTGGACGCAATGAGCGCACGTCCTGCGAGTACACGACCGGGCAGGATGTCACCCTCTGGCCGCTCACCCTGACCGAAGCGCAGTACTACACCCGCGACCTTGGCACGCTCAGTCTGCCATCGGACTGCCAGGGACGCGCCGCCCTTCGTCTCCGCTTCGAGATCACGGCGGGTGCAACGGCCGATGCGCTCAAGACCATTCCGCACCTCGATTTGTATATTCGCGGCAACGACGATTTGCCGACCCGCATCTTCGAGCAGATGATCGGCCGTCAGAGCGGCGGCGTGGTCCGGCTCGTCGAGCCCGGTCGTGTTCCCACGGTGCGCCGACTGCCCAGTCCCACGACAATGCGGGTCGGACATCAGGAGAACGAGGCGCTGCTGCCCCACAGTCCACGCACCTTCGAGGGGTATCGGCTGCTGAAGGAATACATGGTGTTTCCCCAGCGCTTCCTGTTCGTGCGCGTGCAGGGGATCGGCCAGGCTCTGGCGGGCAGCAAACTGACGACGTTCGACGTGGTGCTGCTGTTTAATCAGGCGGAGCCACAGCTGGAGGGTCGCATCGACAAGGGCAGCTTCGATCTCGGTTGCACGCCTGCGATCAACCTGGTCAAGCGCCGCGCCGATCGCATCGCCCTGGACAACCGCACGCACGAACACCAGATCATCACGGACCGGACCCGTCCTCTCGACTTTGAGGTTTACCGCGTCGAAAGCGTCACGGGCATCGGCGCCAAGTCGGAACAACTCCAGACGTTCTTTCCATTCTACGGCTCACGGGCGGGCGGCACGGTCGGGGGGTCGTTTTATACGACCCACCGGGTGCCACGTACCCTGTCGCAGCAGGAGAAACGCTATGGCAAAAACACCTCCTATTCGGGTTCGGAGGTGTATCTCTCGCTGGTGGACGGTCAGTCGGCCCCCTATTCAAGCGACCTCCGCCAGCTGGCCCTCGAGGTGCTGGTGACCAACCGCCACCTTCCGCTCTCCATGGGCGACCGGATCGAGTTCACCCCGGACGGCGGCGGACCTGTGCAGGCGGTGCGCTGCGTCACCGGTCCAACCCCGCCGCAGCCGTCTCCAATCGATGGTGAAATCCTCTGGCGCCTGATCAGCCATCTGTCTCTCAATCACCTTTCGATCGACGGCGGACCGGGCTCCGAGGACCCTGGTCCTTTCCGCGAGTTGCTGCGGCTCTACGCGGATGCGGCGGACCGGGCGCTGATGAAGCAGATCGAGGGTGTCCAGGCCGTCACGGTCAAGCCGGTCGTCCGGCGGATCGAGACGCTGGGTCCGGTGACGTTTGTGCGGGGTTCCGAGATCAGCCTGCGGCTGGACGAGGCGGCCTTTGAAGGGGCCGGTGTGTTTCTTTTCGGTTCCATCGTCGAGCGCTTCCTCACGCGCTACGCCTCGATCAACTCGTTCACGGAGACCGTGATCGTCACCCCGCAAAAGGGAGAAGTAATGCGATGGCCGATACAGACCGGAACCCGTCCGCTGCTTTAAGGCATCGACCAGGCGTCGCCGAGCTCCTGAGCCGCCCGCTCGAGCTGGACTTTTTTGCGATCATGCGGCGGCTGCAGGCGGAGAATACCGACGAGCCGGCGCTGGGCACCTCCCTGCGTCCCTCCGAGGAAAGCACGCGGTTCGCCCAGGAGGCGACGCTGAGTTTTCCACCGACGTCCATCTCCACCGCCAAGTGGAATGAAAAGCGGCAGCTGCTGGAGGTCGTCCTGCGGTTCACCGGACTGCTGGGTCCCCACGGTCCGTTGCCCGCGCACCTGACGGAGTACGTCATGGACCGGAAGCGCCATCACGACGACCCGACAATTGGCGCGTTCCTCGACCTCTTTCATCACCGGATTTTTTCGCTGTTCTTCCGCGCCTGGGCCGTGAGCCAGCCGGCGGTCGACTACGACCGGCCCGACGAACGGCGCCACTCGTTCTACTACCGGAGCCTGATCGGGGTGGGGACGGTGCCTCCGGGAGAGCGCGACTCCGTGCCGGATGTCTCCCGGCTGTTCTTTTCTGGCTGGCTCGGCGGGCTGAGTCGCAGCCCCGACGGTCTCGCCGGAATCCTGTCTGACTTCCTCGGCCTGCCCGTCGGCGTGACCAGTTTCCAGGGGTCCTGGCTCGAACTGCAAAAGGAGAGCCGGTGCCGACTCGGACAGTCGCGTTCGACTGGAGTTCTGGGTTCAACCTGCTTTGCGGGCGAACGCGTCTGGTTGTCGCACCTGAAGTTTCACCTTCGCCTCGGCCCGGTGTCCTGGGCGGATTACCAGCGACTGCTGCCTGGGCAGACCGCGTTCCAGCAGATCAAGGACTGGATCCGGTTCTACGTCGGCGAGGAGTTCAGCTGGGAGGCGCAACTGGTGCTGCGGCGCGATGAGTTTGTGCCATGTCAGCTCGGAGGCGGGGGACGCCTCGGCTGGACGACCTGGACCGGCACCCCGGCGCCCGGGCGCGACCTCGACGACCTTATTCTCCAATCTCACTGACACCCGCCCTCCTCAACCACACCTCATCATGGCCGAGATCAAACGCTCCACGCTCTTCGGAAAGCTCAACCCCGTCGCCTACAAAACCCTCGAGGCGGCCACTGTGTTCTGCAAGATGCGGGGCAACCCCTACATCGAACTGGCCCACTGGGTTCATCAACTGATCCAGTCGCCGGAAACCGACTTCGGCCGGATCCTGCGCCACTCTGGCTGTGACGCCTCGAAGGTGGCGTCGGAGGTGGTCGCTTCGCTCGACAAACTTCCGCGCGGAGCCACGTCGATCACCGACTTCTCCCCGCATCTCGAGGAATCGGTTGAACGCGCCTGGGTTTACGGATCGTTGCTCTTCGGCGAACTGCAGATCCGGACCGGTCATCTGATCATCGCCATGGTCAAGACGCCCGGGTTGAAGAATGTCTTTCTCGGACTCTCCCGCGAGTTTTCCAAAATCAAGCCCGAGGCTCTGAGTGACGAGTTTGACAAGATTGTGGCCGGCTCCCCCGAGGAGAATCTCGCGGCAAGCGACGGCAGCGGCGCCTCCGGCGGGGTCGCCCCCGGCGAAGCGAGCGGCGCACTGGCCGGCGCCGGGCCCGGCAAGGGCGAGGCGCTGAAGAAATTCACCACCGACCTCACCGCCCGGGTGCGGGCCGGGGAAATCGATCCTATCATTGGACGCGACGAAGAGATCCGCCAATGCGTCGACATCCTCATGCGCCGACGTCAGAACAATCCGATTCTCACCGGCGAAGCCGGGGTGGGGAAGACCGCCGTGGTCGAGGGCTTTGCGCATCGCATCGTGGCTGGGGACGTGCCGCCGCAGTTGCGCGATGTGTCCGTGCTTTCACTCGACATCGGCCTCCTCCAGGCCGGCGCCAGCATGAAAGGCGAATTTGAACAACGCCTGCGCAGCGTGATTGACGAAGTACAGGCCTCCCCCAAGCCCATCATTCTGTTTATCGATGAAGTGCACACCCTGATCGGCGCCGGCGGGGCCGCCGGCACGGGCGACGCCGCCAACCTGCTCAAGCC
>Ga0154020_10006907_pt1 | contig 13302 bp, 8 predicted proteins | sample Klosneuvirus_201_FD_109709 | JGI IMG/M metagenome (GOLD analysis project Ga0154020, IMG submission 109709) | Active sludge microbial communities from wastewater, Klosterneuburg, Austria - Klosneuvirus_20160825_MG | ecosystem: Engineered > WWTP > Aerobic digester > Activated sludge | place... | reverse complement strand
TCACCGTGGTCGGCGGCATCGCGCTGGCGCTGCTGATCGACGAGCCCTTTCCGGGGCGCGGCATCGTCCGGCTGCTGCTGATCGCGCCCTTCTTCGTCATGCCCACGGTGAACGCGCTGCTGTGGAAACACATGATGATGAACCCCATCTACGGCGTGCTGGCGCAGGTGTGGCAGTTCTTCGGCGCCACACCGGTGGACTGGCTGACCGACTGGCCGCTGTGGTCCGTCATCATCATGGTGGCCTGGCAGTGGCTGCCCTTTGCGACGCTGATCTTCATCACCGCGCTGCAGAGCCTGAACCGCGAGCAGCTGGAAGCCGCCCGCATGGACGGCGCCAACACCCTGCAGCAGCTGCGCTGGATGGTGCTGCCGCACCTGGGGCGCTCGATCGCGGTGGTGATCATGATCGAGATGATCTTCCTGATGAGCGTGTTCGCCGAGATCTACACCACCACCGGTGGCGGGCCGGGGGACGCCAGCACCAACGTGGCCTTCCTGATCTTCAAACAGGCGCTGCTGAACTTCGACGCGGGCGTGGCTTCCGCAGGAGCCCTGTTTGCCGTGCTGCTGGCCAACGTCGCCGCGGTCTTCATGATCCGCCTCGTCGGCAAGAACCTCGATTGAGACATGGCCCACCCCCGTAGCGCCTTCGGCGCTCCCCCTCAAGGGGGCGCCCCCAGTGGACCGGCCGAGCCGGATCCACGGCGACCGCTGGAAGCGCGTGCGCCGAGCCGCTCGCTCTCAAAGGACAACCGATGAGCCGACCCCAATCCCTCTCCCCCGCGCTGGTCGCACGCACTCTGGTCGCCTGGGGCGTCACGCTGCTGATCTTCTTCCCGCTGTTCTGGCTGTTCCTGACCGCCTTCAAGACCGAGCTGCAGGCGATTTCAGTGCCGCCGGAGATCTTCTTCACCCCGACGCTGGAGAACTTCCACGAGGTGCAGGAGCGCAGCGACTACCTGCTGTACGCCCAGAACTCCATCGTCACCAGCGTGGTGTCGACCCTGCTGGGGCTGGCGATCGCGGCCCCGGCGGCGTATTCGATGGCGTTCTTCCGCAGCCGCAGGACGCGCGACATCCTGATGTGGATGCTGTCCACCAAGATGATGCCGGCCGTGGGTGCGCTGGTGCCCATCTACGTGCTGGCGCAGCAGTCGCAGCTGCTGGACACACAGCTGGGGCTGATCATCGTGTTCACGCTGAGCAACCTGCCGATCATGGTGTGGATGCTGTACTCCGGCTTCAAGGACATCCCGCCGGAGATCCTGGAGGCCGCGCGCATGGACGGCGCCACGCTGTGGCAGGAGTTTCGCCATGTGCTGCTGCCGCTGGGCATGGGTGTGATGGCCTCCACCGGGCTGCTGTGCCTGGTGCTGGCCTGGAACGAGGCCTTCTGGAGCCTGAACCTCAGCAGCGCCAAGGCCGGCACGCTGGCCACGCTGATCGCGAGCTACTCCAGCCCGGAGGGGCTGTTCTGGGCCAAGCTGTCCGCCGCCTCGCTGATGGCCATCGCGCCGATCATCGTGTTCGGCTGGTTCAGCCAGAAACAACTCGTGCAGGGCCTGACCTTCGGTGCGGTCAAGTGACCCGCCACCGCCCCCACTGAATTCGGAGTCGTCCCATGTCATTCCTGCAACTCCAAGGCGTCGAGAAGTACTTCGGCGACCTGCGCGCCATCCAGGGCATCGACCTGTCGATCCAGCGCGGCGAGTTCATCGTCTTCGTCGGGCCGTCGGGCTGCGGCAAGTCCACGCTGCTGCGGCTGATCGCCGGGCTGGAGCACATCGACCGCGGCACGCTGACGCTGGACGGGCGCGACATCACCGATGCCCCCTCGTCCAAACGCGACCTGGCGATGGTGTTCCAGAGCTACGCGCTGTACCCGCACATGAGCGTGTACGAGAACATGAGCTTCGCGCTGAAGCTGGCCAAGGAGGACCCGAAGGTCATCCGCGAGAAGGTGGAGCGCGCCGCCAGGATCCTCAACCTCACGCCCTACCTGGAGCGCACGCCGCGCGCCCTGTCCGGTGGCCAGCGCCAGCGGGTGGCGATCGGCCGGGCCATCGTGCGGGCGCCCAAGGTGTTCCTGTTCGACGAGCCGCTGTCCAACCTGGACGCGGCGCTGCGCGGCCAGACCCGGGTGGAGATCCACCAGCTGCACCGCGACCTGGGCGCCACCACCATCTACGTCACCCACGACCAGGTGGAGGCGATGACGCTGGCCGACCGCATCGTGGTGCTGCGCGACGGCCAGATCGAGCAGGTGGGCACGCCGCTGGAGCTGTACGACCGGCCGGCCAACCAGTTCGTCGCCCAGTTCATCGGCTCGCCGCAGATGAACGTGGTGGAAAGCCGCCACCTGCCCACCGTGCCGAACGTGCCGCAGGACGGCTTCGTCGGCCTGCGCCCGGAAGATGTCACCCTGCAGCCGGCCGCCCAGGCGGCCGGTGGCGGGTTGCCCGGCACGGTGAAGTTGATCGAGTCCCTCGGCGCCGAGACGCTGATCTACGTCACCGTCGACAGCGGCGCTCAGCTGGTGTCGCGCCAGGCGCACCGCAGCCCGCTGAAACATGGCGAGCGCGTCGGTGTGTTTGTCGATGCCGCCAATGCCCACCGCTTCGACGCCCAGGGCCGCGCCGCCCGGGTGGGCTGAACCCCATGCCGACAACATCACTCCCATTCTCCGGCCAGGTCGCCGCAGTCACCGGTGCCGCCTCCGGCATCGGCCGTGCCAGCGCCGAGGCGCTGCTCGCCGGCGGCGCCCGCGTCGTGCTGGTCGACCGCAACGCACAGGCCCTCACTGCGCTCTGCGAGCAGCTGGGCGACGCGGCCATCCCGCTGGCGCTCGACCTGCTCGATGCGGCGCAGTGCAAGTCGCTGCTGCCGCGCGTGCTCGAACTCGCCGGCCGGCTCGACATCTTCCATGCCAATGCCGGCCTGTATGTGGGCGGCGACCTGGTGGAGGCCTCGCACGATGCCATCGACCGCATGCTGCAGCTCAACATCGCGGTGGTGATGAAAAACGTGCGCGACGTGCTGCCACACATGATCGAGTGCGGTTGTGGCGACATCATCGTCACCAGCTCGCTGGCGGCGCACTACCCCACACCCTGGGAGCCGGTGTACGCCTCCTCCAAGTGGGCCATCGACTGCTTCGTGCAGACCACGCGGCGCCAGGTGTTCAAACACGGCATCCGCGTCGGCGCGATCTCGCCGGGGCCGGTGATCACCGCACTGATCGCCGACTGGCCCGCCGACAAACTCGCCGAGGCGCGCGCCAGCGGCAGCCTGATCGAACCCGCCGAAGTGGCCGAGGTCATCACCTTCATGCTCACCCGGCCGCGCGGCATGACGATCCGCGACGTGGTGATGCTGCCGACGAACTTCGACCTCTGACGATCTCCTACCGAATCGCTTCCTCACCATGAACGTCATCCTGCACCTCGGCCTGGGTTCGTTCCACCGCGCCCACCTCGCCGTCTACCTGCATGAGCTGCAGCAGACCGGTGACAGCTCCTGGTCACTGGCCGGCGGCAACACCCGCCCGGACATGGCCGACACCCTCGCCGCGCTGGCCGCCCAGGGCGGTGCCTACACGCTGGAGACCATTTCCCCGGCGGGTGAGCACCGCTACACGCGCATCACCTCGATCCGCCGCGTCATCCCCTACACGCCGGACCTGGCCGGGCTGATCGCCCAGGGCGCGAGTGCCGACACGAAGATCATCAGCTTCACCGTCACCGAGGCCGGTTACTACCTCGACGCCAGGAACCGGCTCGACCTGGACACCTTCGCCGACCTGCGGGCCGACCTCGACGCCGCCCGCGCCGGTCAGCCCGGTTCCACCATCTACGGTGCACTCACCGCCATCCTGCGTGCCCGCAGGGCCAGCGGCGCCGGCCCGGTCACGCTGCTGAACTGCGACAACCTGCGCCACAACGGCGAGCGCTCGCGCGGTGGCCTGCTGCAGTTCATCGAACTCGTCGGCGACCGCGACCTGCTGGACTGGGTGAAGGCGAACACGGCCAGCCCCAACGCGATGGTCGACCGCATCACCCCGCGCCCGACGCCGGACGTGCGCGAGCGCGTGCTGGCCGCCACCGGCGTGGACGATCCCGCCGCGCTGATGGGCGAAAGTTTCATCCAGTGGGTGATCGAGGACAACTTCATCGCCGGCCGACCTGCCTGGGAGCGGGTGGGCGTCGAGATGGTGCAGTCGGTGGACGCCTACGAGGAGGCCAAGATCCGCCTGCTCAACGCCACGCACTCCTGCATCGCCTGGGCCGGCACGCTGGTGGGCACCCTCTACATCCACGAGGGCACGCACGACCCGGTGATCCGCCGTTTCGCCTACGACTACGTCACCGACGACGTGATCCCGGTGCTGGACACACCCGAGCACCCGTGTCCCCTCAACCTGCCGAAGTACCGCGACGTGGTGCTGGAGCGCTTCGGCAACCCGGCCATCCGCGACACCAACCAGCGTGTGGCGATGGACGGCTTCAGCAAGATTCCCGGCTTCATCGCGCCCACCTTCCGCCAGCGTCTGGCGCGTGGCGAAACCATCGACAGCGTGGCGATGCTGCCCGCGCTCTTCCTGGCCTACCTGCAGCGCTGGCACGCCGGGCAGATCCCCTACACCTACCAGGACCAGGCGATGGACCCGGCGCTGGCCCATGCCATCTGCGAGGCCGCCGACCCGGTGGCCGCCTTCTGCGCCGACCGCCCGCTCTGGGGCGAACTGGCTGGCGACACGCGGCTGGTGGAGGCCGTCCGCCGCGCCAGCGCACGGGTGGCACAGTTTGTGGCCACCCACCGCGCCGCCGGCTGACGCCCGGACGGATCGACATGCCCGCCAAGCCCCGCGTCGTTCCCCGCCAGACCCGCCCCGAACGGGAGCACGACTACGTCCGCTCACCCCAGCTGGGCTACGAAGCGCCGGAGGAGACCGGGGTGGTACGCTGCCTGTCGCACGGCTTTCCCACACCGCTGGCGCGCTGGCACTACCACGACGAGTACGAGCTGCACCTGATCACCTCCACCTCAGGCAAGGCCTTCGTCGGCGACTGGATCGGCCAGTTCCACCCCGGCCACCTGGTGCTCGCCGGGCCGCGGCTGCCGCACAACTGGGTGTCGATGGACGTGCCGGAGGGCGGCGTCGAGCTGCGCGACCTGGTGATCCAGTTCCCGCACGAGCCGCTGGCCAACGCCGCGGCGGTGATCCCGGAGCTGGCGGAGGTGCTGCCGCTGCTGGAGCGGGCCCGCCACGGCATCGAGTTCTTCGGCCAGGGGGAGAGGGCCCAGCAGCACTGGGGGCGTGTCAAGGCCTCGCGGGGGGCGCGGCGCTTTGCCGCCTTCTGCGACTTCCTGGCCGACCTGGCGGCCTGCACCGACTACCGGCTGCTCTCCAGCGTGCAGCTGCAGAGCGAGGACGACGACGCCTCGCTCGACCAGATCGACGCCGTGGTCAGCCGCATCACCGAGGACCTGGCCCAGCCCTTCAGCGCCGCAGACATCGCTGCCGAACTGGGCATGAGCGAGAGCCGCTTCTCGCGCTTCTTCCGCCGCGCCACCGGCAACACCTTCACCGACTTCGTCAACCGCGTGCGCATCAACCGCGCCTGCCAGCTGCTGATGGAGAGCGACAAGCTCATCACCCACATCTGCTACGAGGTGGGCTTCAACAACGTCGCCAACTTCAACCGCCGCTTCCTCGAGATCAAGGGCATGACGCCCAGCGAGTTCCGCAGGCAGGCGGAGGTGCGGTTCGGGACGGCGATGTGAGGACATCTCCTCGGCCATGCCGCGAAATCCCCCCTAACCCCCCTTTTTCAAAGGGGGGAAACAAGAAAGCGCCCCGTGTTCACCCCCCTTTGAAAAAGGGGGGCAGGGGGGATTTGCCAACCCGACTCCCACCATGTACCTCGGCATCGACCTCGGCACCTCCGAGCTGAAGTTCCTGCTGCTCGACACGCAGCACCGCATCGTCGCCAGTGTGGGCGAGCCGCTCAGCGTGCAGCGCCCGCATCCGCTGTGGAGCGAGCAGCACCCCGCCGACTGGTGGGCCGCCTGCGACCGTGGCCTGCTGCGCCTGACGGCCGAGCAGCCCGCGGCGATGCGTGCGGTGCGCGGCATCGGCCTGTCCGGCCAGATGCATGGTGCGGTGCTGATCGGCGCGGACGATGCCGTGCTGCGCCCGGCCATCCTCTGGAACGACGGGCGCAGCGGCGCCGAGTGCGCCGAGCTGGAGGCCGCCTGCCCGAGCCTGCAGACCCTCTCTGGCAACCTGGCCATGCCCGGCTTCACCGCGCCCAAGCTGCTCTGGGTCAGGAAACACGAGCCGGAACTCTTTGCCCGCACCGACGGCGTACTGCTGCCCAAGGACTGGCTGCGCCTGATGCTCACCGGCGAGCGCGTCAGCGAGATGAGCGACGCCGCCGGCACCCTCTGGCTGGACGTGGCGCAGCGCCGCTGGTCGCCCGAGCTGCTGGCCGCCACCGGCCTGAGCGAGGCGCAGATGCCCCGCCTGGTCGAAGGCAGCCAGCCCTCCGGCACGCTGAAACCCGACCTCGCCGCCCGCTGGGGCCTGGGCGTGGAGGCGGTGGCCGACGTCCTGGTGGCCGGCGGCGGTGGGGACAACGCCGCCAGCGCGGTGGGCATCGGCGCGGTACGTCCGGGGGAGGGATTTGTCTCGTTGGGCACCTCCGGCGTGATCTTCCTGACCAGCGACCGCTTTCGCCCCAACCCGGCCAGTGCGATGCACGCCTTCTGCCACGCGCTGCCCGGCACCTGGCACCAGATGAGCGTGATGCTCAGCGCCGCCAACGGCCTGCGCTGGGTGAAGAACCTGCTCGGCGCCGCCAGCGAGGCGGCGCTGCTCGAACAGGCTGCGGCGCTGTCGGCCGAGGAGCGTGCGCGTGCGCCGCTGTTCCTGCCCTACCTGAACGGCGAGCGCACACCCCACAATCATCCGGGCGCGCAGGGCGTCTTCTTCGGCCTGACCAACGAGCATGGCGCTGCGCACCTGGCCTGGTCGGTGATCGAAGGTGTGGGCTTCGGCCTGCTGGACGGCTGGCACAGCCTGGGTGTGATGCCCGGTGAGGTCACCCAGCTCTCGCTGGTGGGCGGCGGGGCACGCAGCCCGCTGTGGGCGCAGCTGCTGGCCTCCCTGCTGGGGGTGCCGCTGGTCACCCGCCAGGGCGGCGAGGCCGGCGGCGCTCTGGGGGCGGCGCGGCTGGCCTGTCTGGCCGACGCCCGGCGCCTTGACGAAGTCTGCCTGGCCCCCCCAGTGGCGACCCTGTTCCGCCCGGACCCAGCGGTGGCCGCAGCCCTGGCGCCGCGGGCCGAGCGCCTCCGCGCCCTGTACCGCGCCGTGCGCGATCTCTATCCGGTGGCCTGACCTTTCCGGCGCTGCGGGGGTGGATGGCCCCCTGGAAGAGCGGCCTCACAAAGTCACGCCCACCATCTCGCGGCGCAGGGTGGCACAACCGGTTGCCGGGTGGAGGCTCAACAGCGGCTAGGATGCGCGGCCGCTGCAGTCTGTGTGTGTTCCGATTCCGCCAGGCCGGCAGCCCCCCATTCACAGCGCCTACAGTCCCCACAGTGCCCGCCCGGGCCGGTCCGACCCTTCGACCGGCCGGGAGCCTGAGCCCCACACCGTCCGCGATGCCTTCCTCCACCTCGCGCCGAGCGCGAATCCAGCCGTCGGCCGACACCTCCGCCGCGCCCGCCATCTCTTCGCCTGTGCCGCCCCCCGCAGCGGTTGCGCCTGTGGCACCGGCTGCGGCGAAGCGCTCGTCGCGAGCCCGCACATCGGCTGCAACCGCGGCAGCGGATCCGAGCCCGGTGGCGCCTCCCGCGGGGAAGTCGGCGCGCAAGACGGCAGTCAAAGCGGCAGCCGAATCTGCAGTCAAAGCAGCCGGCAAGACGGTCAGCAAGACGGCTGGCGAGGGGGCTGACAAAGCCGCAGCGAAGACGGCCGGAAAGACGGCGGCGAAGGCTCCAGGCAAAGCGGCCCGCAAGGTTGCGCCGGTGCCCGTTCCCACGCCAGTCGAGGTTGCGTCCAACAAGGGGGCCAAAAAGGTTGCCACCAAGAAGGTGGCTCCGGCTGCAGTGAAAGCCGCAGCCAAGGCCCCCGCCAAAACGGTTGAGAAAACGGCAAAAAAAGAGGCCGCCAAAGCCGCCATCAAGACCTCGGCCAAAACCGCGGCAAAAACCGCCGCCCGCAAGTTGGCTCCGCCCGCCGCCACGCTGCCTGCAGTGCCTGTCGAGACTGCTGCGGTGACCCCGGTCGCCAGAACGGCGGCCCGAAAGCAGAGCCAGGCAGCGTCCGATCCGAAGCCGGCAGCCGGGCCGCTGTCCAAGGGCCGTTCGGTGAAGCCGGCGGCGGCTCCCGCCCCAGCGCCCGCGAAGCCTGTTGCGGTGGAAGCGGCCCCGTCGCCGACCCCCAAGGCCGCTGCAGCCCCCGCGGCCAAGCCCCGCAAGGTGGCGGCCAAACCCCGGCGGCCGGTCGCCGAGGGGGCGCCTGAGGTGGCACCGGTCACCCCAGTGGCGGCTGCTCCCGCTCCCGCTGCTCCTGCTCCCGCCAAACGGCCGCGCCGCGGCGCCACTGCCGCGAGCCGCCCGGCACCGGAGGCTGCGCCGTCCGGGGTGCAGGTGAAGGTGCAGGTGCAGGTGCCGGCTGCGGAGCCGCCCGCTCCCGAGGCGCCAGCGGCCGAATCACTCGTTCAGAAGGCAGATTCGCGGAAGGCAACTGCCGCCAGCACCCCGGCCGAGAAGAAGCCGGCCAGAAAAGCGCCGGCACGCACCCGCGGGACCCGCAAGGCGAACGCCGACGATGCGGTGCCTTCGGTCGCTGCCGAAGCGGTGGAGCCTCACGTCGAGGCCCCAGCCCCGGCCCCGGCGGCGGAGGCCGTGACCGAATCCTTCGAGACGCCCGAAAAGGCCGACGTGCCGGTCGTGCCCACCGTCGCCGAGGCGGTGGAAGCGGAGCCTGAGGCCGCAGACACCTCTGCTGCACCTTCGTCCCGGTCCAGGCGGCGCAGGGCGGGCCGTGCTGCCGCACGCGCCGCGGCCGATGCCCTGGCTGCCGCGGCCGCAGAGCTCAGCGAGACGCCCGCTGCCGCGGCGCCGGCAGCATCCGACGCAGAAGGGCATGCCCCAGACGAGTTCGAGGCTGCTTTCGACGCCGATGTCGACGCAGAAATCGATGCCGACGCCGATGTCGAGGCTTTCATTGCCGAACCCCCGCCGGCCCCGGTGCCCGACCCCACCCCGCTGCACAGCCACTTCGCATTGCGCAGCGAGGGCCAGGCCCGCCACCTGGCCTGGTTGCCGGGCCGGCGCTGCCCTGCCGCACTGCGCCAGCGCGCCGAAGCGGCCCTGGATGCTGCCGGTCACTGGCCGCTGGGCGACGCCGCCGGCCTGCAGGCCCTGCTGGCCGCGGCGGCCGAGGCAGGCCACCGCATCGATGTGGACGCCGAAGCCTGGGAGGTGCTGGCCGAGGTGCACGATGCCCAGCGCCGTGTGCTGGTGCTGGAAACCGCCCTGCCGGACGGGCCGGAATGCGCCGCGCTGCGCCAGCCGGCGCCGCTGGGCCTGCTGGCCCAGCCCCTCAACCGCCACCAGGCCGAGGCCGCCTTGCTGGCCGCCTGTGCCGGCCGCTGCGCACTGGCCGACGATGCCGGCCTGGGCAAGGCCGCCCAGGCCTTGGGGGCGCTGGTGCTGCAGGTGCGCTATTTCGGCGTGGAGCGGGTGTTGATCGCCGCACCGGCCGATCGCCAGCGCCGCTGGAAGCGGTTGTTGCAGCAGTTGCTGGGCCTGACGCTGGACAGCAGCGGCGGCGCCGTGCTGCAGCTTGGCGTCGGTACCGGTGGCGGTGGCAGTGCCTGCGTGGCCCAGCTGCGCCTGGTCGCGCTGGAGGACCTGGTGGCCGACCCTGGCATCGCCCCCTGGCAGGCCTGGGCTCCCCAACTGCTGCTGGTGGACGAAGGCAGCCTGGACATGCCCCCCTGGTCGGGCCCGATCGCGTCGGCGCTGCAGGCGCTGGAGGTGCCCGCACTGCTGGTGCTGCTGCGCAGCCCGCTGGCCCAGCATGCGCCGGAGTCCATCGTGCAGCTGCTGGAGTGGCTGGATCCGCTGCGCCTGGGGCCGACCGAGCGCCTGCTGCGCCAGCACACCCGTCCGGCCGCCATGGCTGCCGATGGCGTCGAAGGCGCGGCCGACGATGCTGGCGCCGCAGCGCTGGCCTGGCAGGACCTGGAGCACATCGGCGACACGCTGCTGCCGCTGCTGCTGCGTCGCCGCCCGGCGCCGGGGTCTGCGCTGCCGGTCTGTGCGGGTGACGACATCCACGGCCTGCCCATGTTGCCGGTGCAGCGCCAGCGCCACGAGGCCGCCCGGGCGCGGCTGGAAGCCCTGCGCAGCCGCTGGATGCGCCTGGGCGACCTGTCCAGCCGCGAGCAGGCCGAGCTGCGCGATGCGCTGCGCGAGATGCATGCCGCCTGCGTGGGCGAGTCCTTCGAGCGGGGCCCGAAGTTCGACACCCTGCTGGGCCTGCTGCGCGAGGTGCATCAACACGCGCCGGACACCCGGCTGGTGGTCTGCTGCCATGGGCCCGAGGTGATCACGGCGCTGACCACCCGGCTGGATGCCGAAGGCATCCCGGCGCTGGCCTTCGCCCGGATCATCGATCCGGAGGCCCTGCGCCTGGTTGCGGCCCGGTTCCGGGAACACCCGAGCTGCCGCATCGCCCTGGTGGCGGACCCGGTGCTGCCGGCCCTGCAACTGGACGATGCGGCGGCCGGGGTGATCCACCTGGACCGCATCGGCCCGGCCGACACCCTGGCGCGGCGCCTGCGCAGCGTGCGGCCGGCGGTGGCCGCGGAGGGTGCGACCGACGCTGCCGTGCCCGTTCCACCCTTCGGGCCGGTGCTGCAACTGATGGCCGAAGGCGGCATCGAGGAAGCCTGGCTGGACCTGGACGGCGCGGTGTCCGAACCCGCCGCCGAGCGTTGCAGCGACGGCCAAGCCGCCCGCAGTGCCCTCAGCGCGGTGCTGGCTCAGGCAGGCAGCGGCAGCGGCCCGGCCGACCGCCTCTTCCTGGACCGGCCGACGCTGGCCGCCTGGATGCACCTGATCGGCCGCCTGCTGGCGGCCTGCGGCTGAGCCGCAGCGCGGGCATCAGCCCTGCACCGCCAGCCGCCACAGCGAAGTGACCTCCGCCCGGCGGGCGAAGTGCAGCGGGTCGTCGGTGCTGCTGGACTTGGGGTGGCGCGGGCGGATGTCCAGGCGGTCCAGCACCCGCAGGCCGGACGCTTCGATCCATTGCAGCAGCTCCTGCCGTGAGCGCAGGCCCAGGTGCTCGGCCAGGTCGGACAGGATCAGCCAGCCCTCGCCACCCGGCCGCAGGTGGGCGGACAGGCCCGCCAGGAAGCCGCGCAGCATGCGGCTGCCTTCGTCGTAGATGGCGTGCTCCAGCGGGGAGGCCGGCCGCCCCGGCAGCCAGGGCGGGTTGCAGACCACCAGATCGGCGCGCAGGGGGTGCCCGGCCGCGTCGACCGTCACCGGGTACAGATCAGCCGCCTGCAGCGTCACCCGGTCGTTGAAGCCCAGGCGCTGCAGGTTGTCGGCCGCGCAGGCCAGCGCGCGGGGGTCGAGTTCGGTGGCGATGACCTGCGGCACCCCGCGTGCCGCCAGCACGGCACACAGCACCCCGGTGCCTGCACCCAGGTCGAAGGCCAGGGTGGGCACCACACCGCCGGGCCAGGACGCCTGGGCGACCAGGTCCACGTACTCGCCCCGCACCGGGGAAAACACGCCGTAGTGCGGGTGGATGCGGCCGCGCTCGCCGGCCGACTTGTCTGCCGAACTGCCTGCCGACCTGTCCGTCGTTCGGCCTCCCGACTGCGGCAGCTTCGCCAGGGCGGGCAGCTCGATGCCGCGGCGGCGCCACTCGTGCGCCGCGACGATGCCCAGCAGCTCGCGCAGGGAGGCCACGGCGACCACCGGGCCCGCCGCTGCCACGCCAGCCACCACCGCGCCGACGGCCTCCGGGCTGGCCGCATCCGCTGGCAGCGCCGCTCCCGTCGTCGGGGCGCCCCAGGCCTCGGCACAGGCACTGCGCACGTCCGGCGCGCGCCGCAGCGGCACGCTGTGGTCGGCTGCGAAGGGGATGAGCAGCGCACCCAGGATGCGCGCGCGCTGGCCCTGCGCCATGCGGTAGCGGTGAAAGCGCTCGCTCGGCGATGCCGGCGCAGCCTCCTGCACCGCCGGGCCGCGGCGTTTGCGCTCGGGCACCTGGTCGATGCGGCGCTGCAGGGCCTGCAGCAGCTGGCGGGCGTTGTGGAAATCCCCCCGCCACAGCAGCGCCGTGCCGGCGCAGGCCAGGCGGTAGGCCACATCGGCCGGCAGGGTGTCGTCCACCACCTCCACACGTTTCGGTGGAGCGACGCCCCGCTCGGAGCGCCAGGCGGCGCTGCAGCCGCGGCCGTCTTCAACCCAGCTCAGCCGGGGCAGATTTGCCGCCGGGGGGTGAGATGGGATGGGGGAAAGCAGGGCGCCGGCAGGATTCATGGGGATCAAGAGGGTTCGCGGGTGGCAAAGTGCAGGAGACGTGCGTCTTCAGGAACGGGGCCTGCGCGATCGAACCCAGCACAGTTGCAGGCCGAACCCGGATTGTCTGCCCTGTGGGGCCTGCCCGACATCGTGCATGAAGGCTCAAGGATCGTGGGGACACTCCTGCTTCGACAGAATCGGGATTGTCCGAAAGGGGAGTAGTCAGGCAGCCCCGGCTGCCGCGATGTCCCGTCAATACGGAGCGCCGGTGCAATGCCGGCGGTCCCGGGTGCGCACGAGGCGGCCGCTACAGCCCGCTTCCGGCAAGACCTTTCGGCGCGATCTCCATCCTTTTACCTGGGACTGTCCATGGACACCATCGCGCCGCTCTGGCTGTGGCTCACCTTTGTCGCCTGCGTGCTCGCCGCGCTGTTCGTCGATTTTGTCGTCCTGCGCAAGCAGGGCGCCCATGAGGTTTCCGTCAAGGAGGCGCTGAACTGGTCGCTGGTCTGGGTGGCCGCCAGCTTTGCCTTCAACGGGCTGTTCTGGTGGGCGGTTGCGCAGGACCACGGCAGCGACCTGGCGAACACCCGGGCGCTGGAGTTCCTGACCGGCTACCTGATCGAGAAGAGCCTGGCGGTGGACAACATCTTTGTCTTCCTGATGATCTTCACCTACTTCGCGGTGCCGCCGGCCTACCAGAAGCGGGTGCTGATGATCGGCATCGTCGGCGCCATCGTGCTGC
>Ga0154020_10006906_pt1 | contig 13302 bp, 11 predicted proteins | sample Klosneuvirus_201_FD_109709 | JGI IMG/M metagenome (GOLD analysis project Ga0154020, IMG submission 109709) | Active sludge microbial communities from wastewater, Klosterneuburg, Austria - Klosneuvirus_20160825_MG | ecosystem: Engineered > WWTP > Aerobic digester > Activated sludge | place... | reverse complement strand
CTCGACGCCCGCGACCCCCTTGTGCTGGGCGCCCAGGACGAGCATCTCCTCCAGGTGCTTCGTATCCCGGTCGATCGAGCGGGCGACGAACGTACCGCCTGCCGCCAGCGCGATGCGGATCGGATTGAGCGGACGCTCGGTAGTGCCGTAGGGCGATGACTTGGTGACCTTGCCGAACTCGGAGGTTGGCGAGTACTGCCCCTTGGTCAGGCCGTAGATACGGTTGTTGAAGAGCACAACGGTCAGGTCGACGTTACGGCGCATCGCGTGGAGCAGGTGATTGCCGCCGATGCTCAGGCCATCGCCGTCGCCGGTGATCACAAAGACCTTCAACTCGGGCCGGGCAGTCTTAAGGCCGGTGGCGAGGGTCAGCGCGCGCCCATGGATGCTGTGGAAGCCGTAGGTCTCGACGTAATAGGGGAAGCGGCTCGAACAGCCAATCCCGCTGATGAAGACGAGGTTCTCCCTGGGTACGTGCAGCTCAGGGAGCATCTTCTGCATCTGGGCAAGGATGGAGTAGTCGCCGCAGCCGGGGCACCAGCGTACTTCCTGGTCGGAGACGAAATCCTTACGGGTGAGGACCGGAAGGTCCGGAGAGATGAGCTCACCACCGGGGACGGTTGGTGCGGTCACTGGTTAACCTCCACTCAGCACAGACGACTGGCCAAACTCGATGGTGTAGGGCCCCCGCAAACCAAGGACCTCTTCGATCTTCGCCTCGATCTCGGCAATCTTGAACGGCTGCCCGGAGATCTTGTTGAACGGGACCGCGTCGATAACGAAGCGGGCGCGGATGAGCAGTGAGAGCTGACCCGTGTTGAGCTCGGGAATGAGCACCCGCTTGTAGCTGCGGAGCACCGTCTCGATGTTCCCGGGGAAGGGATTGAGGTAGCGGAGGTGGGCCGATGCGACGCTGAGCCCACGCTTGCGGGCACCGTCGACGGCGCTGGTGATCGCGCCATACGTGCCGCCCCAGCCAAGTACCAGGAGATCGCCAGAAGCCGGGCCGTTGACTTCCAGGTCGGGGATGTCGTGGACCATGCGATCGACTTTGCCCTTGCGGGCGAGGGTCATCTCGTGGTGGTTCCGGGGGTCGTAGCTGATATCGCCGGTAAGTGCGGACTTCTCGAGGCCGCCGATGCGGTGCGTCAGACCCTTCTGGCCTGGTACTGCCCATGGGCGCGCCAGGGTGGTGGGGTCCCGCTGGTAAGGGCTGAAGTCCCCGTCGTTTTCCTCGGCGTACTTCCAGGTGATGCGGGGAAGGCTATCGACATCGGGGATGCGCCAGGGCTCAGAGCCATTGCCGATGTATCCATCGCTCAGGAGGATGACTGGCACCATGTACTTGAGCGACAGCCGGAACGCTTCGATGGCCATCGCGAAGCAATCGCTCGGCGTTGCCGGGGCAATGATGCCCACGTAGCTATCGCCGTTGCGGCCAAACATCGCCTGGAGCAGGTCCGCCTGTTCGGTCTTGGTCGGCATGCCTGTACTCGGCCCGGCGCGCTGGACGTTGATGAGCACGAGCGGGAGCTCGGTCATGACGGCCAGGTTGAGCGCCTCGCTTTTCAGGGCCAGCCCGGGACCGCTCGTGCTGGTCAACGCGAGATGACCACCGTAAGAGGCGCCGATCGCTGCGCCGATAGCGGAGATTTCGTCTTCCGCCTGGAAGGTCTTTACACCGAAGGCTTTGAGCTTCGAGAGCTCGTGGAGGATATCCGACGCCGGCGTGATCGGGTAGCTCCCGAGGAAGAGCGGGAGACCGCTGAGGACGGATGCCGCGGCACAGCCGAGCGCGGTCGCTTCGTTGCCGCTGATGTGCCGGTAGGTGCCCGGCTTCACCTGGGCGGGGGCGACCCGGTACTGGACGCGGAAGAGTTCGGTCGTCTCTCCGAAGTTGTAGCCGGCGCGGAGTGCGCGGAGGTTGGCATCGAGGATGTCGGGGCGCCGCTTGAACTGCTCGGTCGCCCACTTGATGGTGGTATCCATCGAGCGGCCGTAGAGCCAGAGGATGAGGCCGAGGGCGTAGAAGTTGCGCGAGCGGAATTTGTCCTTGGCGTTGAGCGGGAGGCCTTCGAGTGCGAGTTCGTTAAAGCGCGTGATGGCGATGGGCACCAGCTGGTACTGGGCAAGCGTGCCGTCCTCAAGCGGGTTCGTCATATACGCCGCTTTCTTGAGGTTGATGGCATTGAATTCGTCCTCATCGACGATGAGGAGCCCGGCCGGGCGGAGGTCGCCAAGGTTGGTCTTGAGCGCGGCGGGATTCATGGCAACGAGGACATCGGGCCTGTCGCCGGGGGTGTGGATATCCTGGCTGGAGAAGGAGAGCTGGAAGCCGGAGACGCCGGGCAGGGAGCCGGTGGGGGCGCGGATTTCGGCCGGGAAGTCGGGGAGGGTGGCCAGGTCGTTGCCGAAGACGGCGGCCGTCTTGGTGAACTGCGTTCCGGTGAGCTGCATGCCGTCACCCGAGTCGCCGGCAAAACGAATGGTCACGCGGTCGAGCTCTTCGATAGCGTGCTCGGGCCTGGGTTGCGTTTCTGTGGTCATGAGCCTCTGTTATCCACCCTCGGGTCTCTCCATCACCTGGTGAGGGCGAGGAGGCAGGTTGAGGACGTCTTCGGGATAGGCCTCGGCAAGGTCTTTGAGGAGATCGCCGAGCCGCACGAGACCGAGGACCGCACTGCCTTCTACCACGGGCAGGGTGCGGTAGTGGTGCTGCTGCATCGTCGCGATTGCCTCGGCCACCGTCCTCGTGGGAGCAATCGTGCGAGGCTGCCGCGTGAGCACCGCGGGTTCGAGCGGCTGGTCCCAGTCGAATCCGTCCTCCATGCACTTCGTCAGAACATCGCGTTCGGTGAAGATGCCGACGAGGTGGCCGCCATCGACGGCGAGGACACACGAGCCCGCGCCTTCACGCATGAACTGGACTGCCTGGCGGACCGACGTGAATGGCGAAACGATAGCTGGCTCTGCGAGCGGCAGCTCTTGCAATCGTTGATTGACGAACCGGCTGAGCCGGGAGCGATCCATCTGTCCTGTTCGTTCGCCTGGACGGATTCGGCGGGTCGGGGCAGGCGGAGACCTGCGCGGAGCGCCTTTTGCCTAGTCTACGCCTTTGGCGCCGATCGTGCAGGACGGTGTCATGACGGTCACTCCTTTCCAACGCTCCGCGATAGTTACTACGACTCTTCCCTATTTGGGGCATCAGTCACCTTGCTGTCTCTGAAGTGCTACCCCCGTGCCGCCGATATTCCGGATACGGCCACATCCGGAGAAGACCGTCTACATGGCTTCGAAAGCACAGATCCAAACGGTTCGAGCGGAATTCCTGGACCCGTCGCTCTACGACGATACCGGGCTTTCGGGTGTTCCACGCCTGAGCCGCGCGACCGTGCTGACCGCACTGAGCCGCGCGTTTGACCTTGCCGAGGGCCGCCGCCCGGGCCATGCGCAGCGCGTCGCCTATATCGGCATCTTCCTCGCGGGCGAGCTGGGGATGCAGGGCAAGGACAGGGAAGACGTTTATTTCGGCTGCCTCCTGCACGATGCGGGCATGGCGGCCACCGGCCACCTGCCGCGATTCGATACCTCCCGCGGGGCAAAGATCATTGCCGGGGGCAACTCATCCTTGCCGGGCGATGCCCTGGCCACCATTCCTTCGGGGAACTGGGCCCAGGTGGTTGAAGCAGTCGCCCGCCATTGCGAGCTCGGCGCCGGCATTGTCCGGAAGCTCGGCCTCGGCGAGGCGGTCGTCCGGGCCGTGGCATCCCACCACGAGTGCTGGGATGGTTCGGGCGAACAGGCCCCGCTGGTCAGCCGGGTCGTCGCCCTGGCCGACCGCTTCGAATCGATGATCGACGCCGAAGGTTCGCCGCTGATGATGCGGCGCCGCGGCCCGGCCCTCGTGAAAGAAATGGGCGGCAGCGAAGTCGACCCGGAACTTGCCGCGAAGATGGCGGAAGTTGCCGGGCGGGATGACTTCTGGCTCGGCTTTTATGACAACGACCTGGCAGCGACCCTGATGGCGCTCGACTACGGCGGGCTCATGGCCCGCGACGAGCTGTTCGATTTCCTCGCCGTCTTTAGCGACGTGGTGGATGAACGCAACGCGCGCGAGCCCGGGCGCGGCCGCCGGGTCGCCGATCTTGCCCGGCGGGTCTCCCTCGCTTGCGACATGACCGAGAGGCGAGCCGACCTGGTGAAGGTCGCGGCGCTCCTGCAGGACATCGGCACGCTCGGGGTGCCCGCGAACTTCCTGAGCAAGCCGGACATCCTGAGCGTCGACGAGATGGCGATGATGCAGCTGCACCCGGCCTACGCACGCGACATCCTGAGCGAGATTCCAGGGCTGGGCGCGGCCGCCTGGTGGGTCGGCTGCCACCACGAGCGAATCGATGGCAAGGGCTATCCCGGCATGCTCGAAGGCGCCGAGGTGCCAGCCGAAGCCCAGGTCATCGGCATGTGCGAAGCATTCGATGCACTGACAAGCGAGCGGCCATACCGGCGCGCCATGTCGCTCGCCGATGCAGCCGAAGTGATGCGTGGCCTTGCCGGCACGCGGTTCGATCCCTACCTGATGGCCCGCTTCGAAAGCGTGGCCTACCCATTTGAGGCCTGACGGCGGGCAGCCATCCCGCCTGTAACTACTCAGGCACCACCCGCTTTGAAGAAGGCCCGCACACGTGCGGGCCTTCTTCGTTGCAGGCACTGTTGACGCGCTAATGGCGGTCTGTCCACTACAATCCGCGCAACATGCCCGGAGGGCCTACCGTGAACACCCGCGTTGTAACGATTTCGAGGCAGGTTGGCACTGGCGGAGAAGAGGTTGCCCAGGCCGTCGCCGCCAGCGTCGGGCTCCGCTTCATCGATTACCAGGTCATCCAGCGCGCGGCCGAAGAGGCCGGCGTCTCGCCGGAGACGGTGAGCGAGGCCGAGCACACGCCACCGCTGCTGACCCGCCTTCTCGAAGCGCTCGCGCGCAATCCGAGCATGCCCGTGGCAGCCTGGGCCGACCCGGTGCCACTTTCGACCAGCCCGCTCTTCACTTCGGCTGACTACCGCGGATTCGTGGAGGATGTGATCCGCGATCTCGCCACCCAGGGTGATTGCGTGATCGTCGGGCACGCGGCGCAGGTGATCCTTCGCGACCGGTTCGATACCTTACGGGTGCTGGTGACTGGATCGGCGCAGCATCGCGTCCGGCGGATCCGGGCCGGCATGGGCGTTGATGAGAAGGAAGCGCTCAAAATCATCGAAAGGACCGACCACGAACGGCTGGATTATTTCCGCCGCTTCTACGAATCAGGATGGCTAAGCCCGAGTTCATACGACCTGTGCATCAGTACCGACATGCTCCCACCCGAACAGTGCGCGGAGGTAATCTCGCGGTGCGCGGCGCTGCGCTAATCCTCCTCGCGCTCGCCAGCGTTGGCGCCTTCGCCGCTTGTGGCGATGGCAACGATGAGGACGCGCCCGCGAAGGCCAACACGGCGGCGGAGCTCATCCCCGATCTGTCCGGTGCGGGATTCGCACTGGGAGAGACGGGGCGCGTTCCGGGCGCAACCAGCAACCAGGATGCCCACTACGCCGTGTACGGAGGGCCGGGCGCGGTTGGCTCCATCCGCGTCGAGGTCAACATGCACGCCGATGTTGAGGCAGCGGCGAAGCAATACGGCTCGATTGCGGAAGCTCTGCGCAATCCCCCGCCCGACCTGTTCGGCCCGAACGCGACCCAGCAGGAAGGCGCGGCGGTCTACCAGGCCGACGAGTCGCGCAGTTATGTAACGACGAAGGCGGACCCGCAGGGGAACCTGGTCTACACCGATGCCTACCGCTTCGGGCGGGTGGTCGCGATCGTGTACGCGATCAGCAATGACGCGGAGGCGGTAGCTAAGGTGCGCAAGGAGATCGCGGCGGGGATGGCGGCGAAGGCGCCGCGCTAAGGCGGGCTGGCCGGAGAGACATCTTCGGCCTCGATTCCCACGCTGCGCGTGCGTTGCGGGCGAACTGCCGATGCATAGCCCGCGTGGAGTTCGCCTCCTGCTAGCAACCGATCAACGGACTTCAGAGCCTTTGGTCTGGGTTCGAATCCCTGCTCGGTAGCCACCAGATTCGGAACGCTCGCACGACCTCCATCGCAAACCTCCCAAGGCGTACAAAGGCTTCGCTCGTCTTCAAATAACTCGGTTGTTCGTGCCGAACCTTCACCCGTAAGCGCGTGTCCGGTCAAGACGGGAACTGGTACTTCCGCCGCTATGAGACTACCACGCATACGGTCGCCCACGCCGGCGCTTGGGGGCGCGTGGCGCGCTTCACTTAGGGGCTCTTCCCTGGGCCCTGGCCTGCAAGTGGGACACCCGCATATAGTTCGCTTGGAATGAAGAAGAATCTGGTCCTCGTGGTCCTGGCCGGTTGGGCCTTCTCGGCCTGCGGTGGCGACGACAAGAAGAGTGACGCGGCCGTCGGGTCGCCACCTTCGGCCACGACTTTAGCGGCCACCCCAACTGAGACTTCAGAGCCACCACCAACATCGCCACCTACAGCAGAACCTATTGAGCCGATATCGGACCTTGATGAGATTAAGACCGGTCTATCCGATGTGTATAGAGACAAGAGTATTCCTCATGGTTCTTGTCCGGTTGAGGCCATACATGCGTTCGCTGACCAGTCTTTTCTTTTATACAGTAAGAACCCCAATAAATTCACTCTAGCTGGGCAAATAGCGACAATATATGCCGAGGTTAGTGTTTTCGCTGAGGCGGAAGAGAGTGTATCAGCTGAAGTCTTTGCCAAGAGTCTCCGAGCGGGTGTGGAAATACTGATCGAACAGCATTTGCAGGAAAGGGGCCTTCCGGCAGCTAACAAAGCCGAAGTTGTTGCCGCATGGGAACAAAATGTTGCCCGCAAAGTCAGAGTCATTGAAGATGGTTCCGGGTGCAACATTGTAATCGAAGTGGTGAAACAATAATGGCAATTATCGATGACATCAGAAGGTAATCTCTGTATTGTCGTATGCAAAGATTATGCCTTCGCCAGAAGACCATTGCGCGTGGCGTGCTCCTGCTGCGGATCGATCCAGTTCGTGTGACCCACTACCTGGTGCCCCCACGGCTGACTCGGCATATAGGCGTTACCGTCATTGTGACAACACTGGGCGCGGTGTGTGCGGCGACTGCAGCATGTTCAGCGGATCACACGACTGCAGATCGTACTCCGGCGCCGGAGACCCACATGCAACGGTCAACACCCGCGGTAGGTCCAGCTTTGACGCCAACGGGGTCAGCGACCAGCCTTCCGACGGCGATTGCTCAGCCAGCATCTCCGACGACAGCGCCGACGCTCTTACCGGCGGAAAACCGCCTCAGTAACGTACGAATTAAGCGGATTCCTCCTAATGCAGATATGTTCGTGCAGTTTGAGATCACTGTTGACTACAGCTATTCGGGCGACCATGGAACAACGGCAACGATCGTGGGAAGGCCCGACTGCGACATCGCCACATTCTGGTCCCATGAACCGATTAGCGTCGGGGAGGGAACGGCCCGATTCAGTCTGACGCCTCGGAACCAGCCGTCCAGCGGCGAGAGTTGCGGTCGCCTGCTAGTGTTCTTTGCCAATGATGCGCTGACAACATTTTGGGGTGAGACCTCCATCGACGTGGTGACAAGGTGGGGCGAGTGACTGGGACGCCATGGCCCCCCGATGGTTCCACACCGCCGCTCTCTAGCTAGATACCCGGACCTCTGGCCGAGCGCCGTGGCGGGTGCCTGCCGACCTCTTCATCCATTGTTTCGAGACGTACTCCACGAGCGAGCTCCCCAGGGGACTTGTTGGCGTACAAAGGACTGTTTCCGCCCACGCGACTTCTTGTCTCGGCTCTTTCGAACATACCTTTGGCGGTCGGCCAGACCGGCTATGGAACGGGGGGGGGGACAGGCTGTCCGGGGAGGGATATTGCCGCGCTTGCTGACGCGCGCGCCTGGGACGTGGGGTGTGCGGCGGGTGCATGCGTTTGCTGCCCCTGGCATGCGGGCGCCGTGGGCTGCGTCAGGGCGGGGCGGTCGTGATGATTGCCCATGCCTGGGCAAAGAGCCGCCGGGCCACCTGCGAGCCCGGGCAGTGGTTCTCGACCGGGATGCCTTCGAAGAAGCCGTAATGCCTCGTGAACAGCCCGCGCTCGGCGTCCATCCTGGCGCGGGTGTCGCGGTAGGCCTCGAGCTCGGAACGCGCGGGAGGGTGGGGCTCCGGGCCGGCAGGGCTCGTCCAGAGGATGGAATCGAGCAGGCCGGCGACTGAATCGACCCCGGCGCGGACCTCGGCGACGGCATCCGGATGGAGGCCCTCACGGGCGGCGTCTTCAGCAAGGATCGAGTTGACGGCGAGCCGCCAGGACTCGGCGCGCAGCCGGTCCGGCTCGGCCGCCGCGAATTGGGCGAAGCGATCCGCCACGCGGGCATCGTCGAACATCCCGGGCAGGTGGTCGATCGTCTCGTGGAGGCGCGCGGCGAACCCTTCGGGGAACTTGGAGACGAGGATCGAGGTGGCGGACCGGCGAACGACGCGCCGCGGTTCGGCAACGCCGGCTACCGTCTTGAGCCATTCGAGGACGCTGTCGTCAGGGCTCATTCCATGCGCGCCCGGTACTGGATGCTCTCGCCCATGTGGGCGGTTTCGATGCTTTCGCTGCCATCGAGGTCGGCGATCGTGCGGGCGACTTTCAGCAACCGGTGGAACGCGCGAGCCGAGAGGTTGAGCCGGTCCACGGCGAGCTTGAGGACGCTGGCCGCGCCATCGGCGAGCTGTTTCTGCGCGTAGTCACGAACTTCCGGGGGGGACATTTCGCCGTTCACCTGGGTGGGGCTGGCGGCGAAGCGGGCAGCCTGGAGGGCGCGCGCGCGGGCAACGCGATCGCGGACGGCTTCGGATGGCTCGCCGCGGGCCATGTTCGCGAGCTTTTCGAATGGAACGCGCGGAACGTCGGTGAACAGGTCGATGCGATCGAGGAGGGGCCCGGAGAGCCGCCGCTGGTAGCGGCTCACCTGCTGGGGCGGGCAGACGCACTCGCGCTCGGGGTCGCCGTAGAAGCCGCACGGGCACGGGTTCAGGGCGGCGCAGAGGATGAAGCTGGCAGGGAACGTGCAGGCGAGCCTGGCGCGGCTGATGGTGACGGTCTTGTCTTCGAGCGGCTGGCGGAGCATTTCGAGCACGCGCGGGTCGAACTCGAGGAGTTCATCGAGGAAGAGGACGCCGCGGTGGGCGAGGGTGATCTCTCCGGGGCGGGGCACCGAGCCGCCGCCGACAAGCCCGGCGTTGGAGATGGTGTGGTGGGGTGCGCGGAACGGGCGGCTGGTGACCAGCCCGGGGCCGCCGCCGAGCAGCCCGGCGACGCTGTAGATGCGGGTGACCTCCATCGCCTCATCGCCGGTGAGCGGCGGAAGAATGGAGGGCATGGCCCGCGCGAGCAGCGTCTTGCCACTCCCCGGGGGGCCCTTCATGACGACGTTATGCCCGCCAGCGGCGGCGACTTCCAGGGCGCGCTTCACATGCTCCTGGCCAACGATGTCGGCGAAATCGGTGACGGAGGCGAGCCCCCCGGGTACGGGATCGGGCGCGGGTGGCTCGTAGGCGGGCAGGAGTATGGCGCCAAGCAGGTGCGAAGCCAGTGCCGCCAGGCCCGGCGTGGGATAGACCTCGATACCGCGGACGAGGGCGGCCTCGGCAGCGTTTTCGAGCGGCACAAACGCCCGCTTGATGCCACGGGAATGGGCAAGCATGACCATCGGGAGGAGGCCGCGGACGGGACGAATGTCGCCCGTGAGTGCGAGTTCGCCGATGAAGACGGAGTCTTCGACGTTTGCCACCACCTGGCCCGAGGCGAGGAGGATGCCGGTGGCGATTGGCAGGTCGTATGCGGGGCCTTCCTTGCGCAGATCGGCCGGGGCGAGGTTGATGGTGACGCGGCTGTTGATGGGCCATGTGAGACCGCTGTTGCGGATGGCGGAGCGGACGCGTTCGCGCGATTCCTGGACGGCGGTATCGGGGAGGCCGACGACGGTGGTGGAAGGCACCTGGGAACGCGAGATGTCGACTTCGACATTGACCAGCTCGCCATCGAGCCCTACGACCGCACAACTGAGGACCTTTGCGAGCACGGGGGGATTCTGGAGCGGTGCGGGAAGGGGGTCAACCGGGGAAAGGAGGCGGGACGATGGCCCGCGGGGGAAGTCGCACGTACCAGGCGCCAAACGCGCCAACTGCTGACGACTTTAGAACAGATGTGTTGACATGCGAACGCATGTGCGGGTAGTGTTCATCCACTACGAACGGATGTGCTAACAATGGTCAACCCGGTCCTCACCATCATCTTCGATCTTGTGCTCGTCGGCGGCGCGCTGGCGATTGCATCGGCAATGGCCACGGAGTACCTGATGTGCCGCGAACCACACGTCGGATCGACGCGGCCCGCCCGTGCGGCTCGCGCGCGCCCGGCCTACCGGAGACGGGCGGAAACACGCGAGCCCGGGATGGCGCGGCGGGAAGCGGCCTGAATCAGTTGGCCCGGCGGAGTGGGGCCTGTTCGCCCGAGCGAGGCCGGCGGCGGTCCTGGTTCCGCTCGACGGAGCGCACGCCGCGGATGATCTCGATGCGCGAGAGCAGGCGGGAGAGCTGTTCAACACCGGTGGTTTCGAGGGTGGCGAGGATACTGACCGACCCATCGCCGTTCTCGATGGTGCGGACGCCGACCATGTTCACCTTGTCCTCGGTGACCACGGTGGTGATATCGCGCAGCAATCCGACGCGGTCCCACGCTTCGATGCGGACCGACACGGGGTAGAGCTTCGTAGCGGTGCCCCACTCCACTTCGACGATGCGCTCGTGCTCTTCTTCGTTAAGGATGTTGTGGCAGTCGGCACGGTGGACGGTGACGCCGCGGGTGCGGGTGACGTAGCCGACAATCTGGTCGCCCGGCACCGGATTGCAGCAGCGGGCCATGGTGGTGAGGAGGTTGCCGACGCCAAGGACGCGCATCCCGGGGCCGCCGAGCTGGGCCGGGGCCTGTTTTTGCGGAAGGGATGGCGGCGGCTCATCGGCGGCTTCTTCCTCGGCCAGGAGGGCGCCCATGCGCCGGGCAATCGAGTTCGTGCTGACGCCGCCGTAGCCCAACGCAGCGAGGAAGTCCTCCCAGTTCGTGTAGTTGAACATGGTGAGCAACTGTTCCTGCCGGTCGGAGATCTCAACGCCCAGGCGGCGCATCTCGCGTTCCAGGAGGTCGCGGCCGACATCGATGTTCTGGGCGCGTTCCTGCTTGCGGAACCACTGGCGGATCTTCTCCTTCGAGTGGGTCGTGCGGACATAGCCGAGGTTGCTATTGAGCCAGTCGCGCGAGGGGCCTTTGCTCGTGCGGCTGCGCATGATCTCGATGACGTCGCCGTTCTTCACGGTGGAGTTGAGTGCGACCATGCGGCCGTTGAGCTTGGCGCCGACGGTCTGGTGGCCGAGGTCGGTATGGATGCGGTAGGCAAAATCGAGCGGCGTCGCGCCCGCGGGCAGGTCGAGCACGTCGCCCTTCGGGGTATAGACGAAAACCTGGTCGTGGAAAATGTCGGTCTTGACGCTCTCGACGAACTCATCAGCGCCAGCGAGGTCGCGCTGCCACTCGAGGAGCTGGCGGAGCCAGGCGATGCGTTCTTCATCCTTGCCCTGCTGCTTGCCACCTTCCTTGTAGCGCCAGTGAGCGGCGACGCCGTGTTCGGCCACGCGGTGCATATCGTGCGTGCGGATCTGGATTTCGAGCGGGCGGCCGCCCGGCCCCACCACGGTGGTGTGGAGCGACTGGTACATGCTGTCCTTGGGATTCCCGATGTAGTCATCAAACTGGCCGGAGATCGGGCGCCAGAGGGCGTGGATCACACCGAGGGCGTGGTAGCACTCGCTGATACTGTCGACGAAGACACGGATGGCGAGGAGATCGTAGATCTGGTCGAACGACTTGGACTGAGCCGAGTAGCGAACCATCTTGCTGTAGATGCTGGCGATATGCTTTGCCCGGCCGGTGATCTCCGCGGCAATGCCCGCAGCCTGGAGCTGTTCCTGCAACACGACCGACGCCTCGGCGATGACGCGCTCGCGAGTCACGCGCTTGGATGCGAGGAGCTCGGCAATCTCGCGGTACTTATCCGGTTCGAGATAGCGGAAGGCAAGGTCTTCAAGCTCCCACTTGATCTGCCAGACGCCAAGGCGGCTTGCGAGCGGAGCGAAGATCTCCTGGGTTTCGAGGGCGATGCGCTTCTGCTTTTCAGGCGGGAAGGCCCAGAGCGTGCGCATGTTGTGCAGGCGATCGCAGAGCTTGATCAGGACAACTGTTATGTCTTCCGCCATCGCGAGGAACATCTTGCGGAGGTTCTGCGCCTGCATGCTGCCGCGGCCCGGATCGACCCCGCCGATGTTGAGGGGAAGCTTTTCGAGCTTGGTCAGGCCATCGACGAGTTTCGCGACGCGGGGACCGAACTTCTCGGCGAGCACCTCGTTCGGGATGCCGCAGTCTTCCTGTACGTCGTGGAGCAGCGCCGCGGCGATGGCGAGATGATCGAGTTCGAGGTTCGCGACGAGTTCGGTCACGGCCACCGGGTGGGTGATAAACGGGTCGCCGGTCTTGCGGAGCTGGCCCTCGTGGCACTCCTGCGCAAAAGCGAACGCGTCGCGGATGATTTCGAGCCGCTCGGCGGGGAGATACTGGGCCGCACGCTGGAGCAAGGCGTCGATGGAGACGGCGGAGGGAGACTGCTCCTGGGGGGGCACCGCCAAGCGGGTTACCTCTATGCCGGGTGGGACTGTGAACCTATTCTACCATGCATCCAACCCGCCGGAAGTAACCCAACCCATGACCACCCGATACCAGGCCCCGCGCGGCACGCAGGACGTGCTCCCGGACATGCAACCGTACTGGGACGCTGTCCTCGATGGCATCCGGGAGGTCACGAAGCTGCACGGGTTCCGGCGCATCGATACGCCCGCCTTCGAATACGCGGGGGTCTTTGAGAAGGGGAGCGGCGACACGACGGACATCGTGGAAAAGGAGATGTACGTCTTCGAGGATCGTGGCGGCGAGAAGCTCGCACTAACGCCGGAAGGCACGCCCGCAATCTGCCGCGCCTACCTGGAACACGGGATGGCGAGCTGGCCACAGCCCGTGCGGCTCTACACCACGCACGCGATGTTCCGGTACGACCGGCCGCAGAAGGGCCGCTACCGCCAGCACACCCAGTTCGATTGCGAAGTGTTCGGCTCGGCCGACCCGCTGGT
>Ga0154020_10006904_pt1 | contig 13306 bp, 12 predicted proteins | sample Klosneuvirus_201_FD_109709 | JGI IMG/M metagenome (GOLD analysis project Ga0154020, IMG submission 109709) | Active sludge microbial communities from wastewater, Klosterneuburg, Austria - Klosneuvirus_20160825_MG | ecosystem: Engineered > WWTP > Aerobic digester > Activated sludge | place... | reverse complement strand
TGCTGCGAGCGGTCCATCAACGCCTTTGCCAACCCCAGCTGCCCGGGCTCAATCCCTTCCAAAGACTCCTTGGCCAGATCTTTGACATTCGGGGCAAGCCGGCCGATGCGATTCATGCCTGCGGCGGTCAGTCCTCCGGTAACCAGTGCTCCGCCGGCGCGTTGCAAGGGACCTTCGCCGAAGAGCTTGGCCGAAGCCTCTCCTCCGACGTTCCCGGCAATCTCCGCTACCGCAGCCGGTATCCCTCCGACAGGGTTTGAGAGGAATCCGCCAAGCCCCTCACGAGCGGCAGTGCCATAGCCTTCCTGCCGTGCGGGGAGTTTCTCGACAACCTGTTGCGCAGTAAGAGGGGCTTGCTTTTGCGGCAGGACTTTGTTTACGACAAGGTTTGCCGGGTTTGCGGCAACGACCCCCTGCAAAGCTTGAACCGTCGGGGATTGAAGAAAAGCTCTCCCAACATCCCCCGCCCAGCGCTTTGCCGTGTCGAGTACTCCTTCACCGGCTTTCCGGTCTAGCGCTGTAATCTGTTTTCCGGCATAGTCCTGCCTCGCCCGGGCTTCAGCCTGTTCAGCAGTGACGGAGTTTGGCACGTTCTCGTAAACATGCTTTGATCCGTCTGCAAAAGTGACAGTGATTTCAGCCATAGTTACCACCCGGACTTTTTGATCGTGCCGGAACCATCGGCGGGACTCGCCGCACCTTGCGCAGGGGGCAGTGGGTTTGTCATAGGGAGCTGGGCAGAGGACAAGCCAAAGGTAAACGCACCGGGATTATCCGTCTGTAATGCCGCGGAGTATTCCCTCTGCGCTTGCTGCGCCTCCGTGATCTGCCGCTGAGCAATCTGCCGCAAATACGCGGTAAGCTGCTGCCGCCCTTGCGGACTTTGAAGCAGCGACGGGGCCATCTTTGTGATCTGTACGGCTTCCTTCTCAGTCACCGAACGGTTGCCGCCCATGCCCGCGATGATGCCTTGAACAGCTTCCTGCGCGGCACTTGCATAGGTTTGACTGTTTGCAAGTTTATTCGAATCCACCTTCACCCCAAGCGATTGCCCGAGGTTGGTGACGAACTCAGCTGCTCCGGAAGTCGGTCCGGTGAAGACCCCTGATTGGTCAAGCTGCTCCAGTTGGTTCAGTGTTCCCATCATCCTGACAGATCCGCGGGCTTGCTCTGCCATATCAGAAACCGTCTTCGCAGCCAACTTCGACCACTCCACCAGTCCTTGCTTCTGCCCTTCAACCCGCACGTTGCTGCTGACATTGATCTTCGGGGCGTTGTCGAGCTTATGCCATTTGCCGTTACTGTCGACTTGATACAGATCGCCGTTAACAGTTATGGTCTCACCGCCCTTCGTGGAGTAGTCAGCAAGGGGAGCTGTAGGATTCGCGGGATCAATGACTCGATCCGCAACGGCCATCGGCTTTTCAAAGGGTACTGCCCCCGGCACAACTCGACGATTTCCGAGATTCCCGTACTGCACAGAAATCAGATCCCCGTTAGGCCCGCGCTCTGTCACAGGGTTGCCGAAGTGCTCGGGGGTCTTCGGCCCGAACAAAGTCGCCAGTTGCGACTGCCCGATCTTCTGCATCTCCGGATGCCGGCTGGTCATGGCGCCGAGAATCGCTGCTTGGGGATCGGCCGGCACCGCGCCAGTCACCCCCATCCCACCTTCCTCCGTCGGCGGTCCCATCGCTTCCCCGGGCGTACCGCGATGCGTCGTCAGGAACTTTGCAAGGTCGTTTCTGAGGGCTTCCCGTTGAGTGCCCTCATAGGACTTCGCCTGCGTATTCGCTTCCTGCCCGATTTTCTGCCCAGCGACGACTTGAGCAAATGGGACGAGCGCTCCCAGCCCCGGGCCGACGTAATGCCCGGAGATCATTTGCCCCTGCGGGCCACCAGAAAGTCCGCGTTGAACGAGGGCTTGCGCCAAAGCCTGTCGCTGGGTAATTTGTTGGTAGTCGGCGTCCATGTACAACCTTTCAAATCGGCAGATATGCCTGAATTTTCAGTAATTCCACTTTCAAAGCTTTGTGAATATAGCGAATTTGGGCAGCAGATTCCATGTCCCCTGATGCCTCCAAATCATCCGCTAAGCCTTTATGCTCTTCCATATAGGCTGTGCAATTCCGGCAATCTAGACTAGACCGCAGTCCCCGCTTATAATTCTCAGGGATACGGTCGCCCAGATATGTATAAACGTCCGCATCTGTCCAAGTATCTATAGGATGAAAATACTCAACACCTGAGACGATGGTGCCCGAACTGATCGGAGATTTCAATTTATCTGTAATCCGTTGCCCACGAATGACCCCTGTAAAACCCTCCATTTGCAAAAATTTATGCAAGGGCTCCCAGAGGTTAGCCTTGCAGCAATCGGAGGAAAGGCAGAGCAGTGGGCCGGGGTTTCCGGATGAAAGTTTCCCGAGATAGCTAAGCTCAAAAGGGAGGACGTCAACAGGCATCCCATGCTTTGCTGTCCACCCTGGCTGATCCCCGCGTATAAAGTTAAAGTGAGGCACAAGCTTGGCAATGCGAAGCATGTACTCCAACGCCTCTTCTCTCGGATTGCCCCCATCACACCAGACAACCGTAAGCTGCCCCCACCAAGGTTGCAGTAACCATAGGCAAGCAGCACTGTCCTTCCCAGCGGAAAAGGATAGGGCGACTTTTTTATGTCGCTGAAAGAAGGCTGCTATGTTTGGCATTAGAAGTATATAGCTGCCATAGTCGCCAGACTAAGACCTGCCTGAGTATTGCCAGCAGTCTGGGCATTCTCCGCGTTGACCTTGCTCAGAGCGGAGTTATAAGCATTCTGAGATGCCCCACTGTAGTCAACGGACTGCCCACCAGCACTGTTGGCGCTTTGGGGATTCTCCCCGCGCGACATGGACAGGATTGAAGCCAGCCGATTCGTCGCACTGGTTTGAGCATTCTCACTCCCAACCAGCGCTCGATCCGCAGCATCCGCATACGAGGTATCCCGTCGCTGGTTAAAGTCCCCGAGGGCGTTCTTGTAGGCTTCCGACCCTTCCGCCAGCCCGCTGTTCGCAAGCTGCGCCCGCAGTTGCTGTTCCTGATTCCCGAAGTTCTGGTCGTAGTACTGCGTCGCCCGGCGGTAGAGGGCATCCTGCATTCCCTGCTGCCCGCTGCTCAGGTCAGAAAGTTGTTGCGATGCCAGTCCGCCAGCGGAAAGCTGATTCCCGGTCTGCTGGTTGTAGAGCTGCTGCTGCTCTGGGGACAACTCCGTCAGCCGAGTGTAATCCCCAGGCCTCGGATTATTCGGATCAGCCCCCGGCCGGGTCTGCCAAGACACCGTTCCATAAGGCGTGCTTTCCGAGTACTTCCCGGAATTCGCCGAGGCAATCGCTTCGCCCTTGTAGTCCGGCGCTGCCGGTGCACTGCTCTTTCCCATCACTTATCCTTTCGCAAGGCCAGCCAGCGGCACTTTTCCTTGGTCATCGCGTACACGCACAGATCCCCGGTCGGGTGGGCATCTTTCAGCGTGGCCTCAAGCTCAAATCCCAAGCTCTCATCAAAGCGACGGGCTTCGAGGTTTGAACTTGGGACGATTCCTGTGATCCGCTTCACCCCTAACTGCTCAAAGGGGTAATGGAAGCAGAACCAGAGAAACTCTCGATTCAGCCACATTCGACCAGGGACCGCTGCGACATGCCCGAGAATATTCGCTCCATTCCAATCCTCGTACAAGACCCCAGCGACAAGCCCCTTTTCGGGGTGGGCAAGGCCGATAGTGACGCCACGGCCTGGAGTCCAATCCCCACCGGCTCTTTGACATACCCAAGGACCGACTAGGGAATCCGCACCAGTGATGATTTTCACAAAATACCCCCAGCTTCAACAACATAGTCAGTTGCAATCCAGGACATGGTTGCGGTGGAGGAACTGACTTCAAGGAGAAGGGAAAAGGCGTTTCCTGGATAAACCCCGATACTCGCCCATGGAAGGTACGTTTCCTTCCCACCTGCCCAGACACCAGAATCCCAGGTAGCTGTGTCCCACAAGGAGGCAGCCCCATCCGCGATGGCTGTTTGGGAGATGTCAGTAGCACTACGGAAATCAACCTTACCGCCGAGACGAATCCAGGTCTTCTGGTCGGCGGTAAGGATCGGACGGAGGAGCTTGTAGTGCTTAACCTTCCCGCGCAGGCCGGCGTAAGTGTAGGCTGGCAAGGCCGTGGCCACGATAGCCGCACCGAAATCGCTTGTTGTTATCCCGAATTTCCCGATCTTGTCGGAAGTGGCCAAGTACAGCGACTGGTCAAACACGCACCAAGCAGAAGCGTTCAGCCCTGTGAAACGGCACCAAGCTCCCGTGATGGTGTTCATCACATACTGGTGGGCGTAGTTGGCAGCGATCGGGACGTTGACGAAAAGGAGATTGCCGGTGGGATAGGCGGTGATCCCCCAGTCCGGGTTGTCCCCGTAGGCCGAGGTTGCAGCAGCGAACGCCGTGTCGATCTTGTTCGTGAGGGCCTGCTGGTAGTTGACCGTCGCAGACTGGAGAAGCTTCGAGAGCGGGAGCAGCCCATTCCGGGAAAGGTATAGCAGATCCCCGCCGTACTGAGCCAAGCACCGCTTGGTGATTGGTTCCCCGACGTAGTAGGTGCCGACCTTGGAGAAGGTAGCCGCAGTCGCGGGATCGGGGCCCTTGTAAACGGCGATCTCCCCTTCGGAGGAAACGAAGACCGTGTAGTCATCCACCCCATTGCCGCCATCGAAGGTCCACGACCCTAGAGCAACAAGATACCCACCGCGGGGGAAGATTTGCCCAAGAGGGAACTCGACAGCCGCCCCGGCAATCGCCTTTGTCGGGAGGTACCATGCCGACATGGAGTAATTTTCGACAAACCACAGCCGCTCCTTGATGACGGCGACGTAGTTCAAGTCGGCAGTGTCGACGCCAGTGATGGCTGGGGTGGATACGTCAGTCAGAGTTTGCCAGGCGCTGCCCGTGTACTCAAGCAGGTTATCGACTCCGTTGACCGCAACGAGGTAGTGCCCGCCTGCGACAGGGAAGTTGACGGAAACGAAATCGCCGCTGGTAACTGCCTGCACAGAACTTCCCAGAACCCCAGCAACCGTCACATCATAGATGCCAGTCGAAGTGGCGGCGAAGAGCTTGTTCGTGCCAGCCCCGTTCCAAGGTAGGAATGTCAGCGGACGAGACACAAACCCCGACACCCACTCCAAAGCCCCTGGCCGAAGTGCCACTTCTGTCGCCGTCGGGAAGAAGTTGTCCAAAAGCACTGCATCCCGCTCGGGCATTGCCGCAAGGGGGTCATGAGTGTTCCAGCCCCCTATAGGGGCTGGCGCAGAGTATGTGATGGCGGATTGCCGTTTTGGCTTAGCCCGGAGCAGGGCTGGGGTTCGCATCATGGCTGGTTCCAATTCCCGGCTGGTGTCCAGATACCCGGACGGAGGTTTTGATCCCCGCCGTCCAGGGAAAGGACTGGCTTGGTAGCATCGGTACTGGTGAGGGAGAGCTTCAACTCCTCGTACCGGCGGAACTCCTCGGCATAGTCCATCCCCTTCTCCGAACGCCACTTCCAGCGAAGACCGGCGAGGAGGAGTTTCTCCCCTTCGGTCAGGATCAAAACATCGGAATCTGCGGTGAAGGAGGGGGAATAGGAGCCGTCGGTGTGCTGAACAATGTTGCCGGATACGTATTCAAAGGCACAAGTATGCCCGGCAATGCCGACAGGGTTGAAGAGCAACCGCCCGCCACGGATTCGGTACTTGTAAAAAGGCCCCGTCGTCGGCAGGGCTTTCATCGACTGCCAGCGGCTGTCCGTGATCGGGCCGAAAATCGGCAAGCGGAGGGACCGATTGTAGATCGTCTGCGCCTTGATGCGGAGCATCGAATCTGGCGCGATCGTGTGAATCGGTCCCTGATCTTCCCCAGCAACCGTAGTGAAGATCGCTTCCTTTGTCAGATCCTGCCAGTCCACTTGGCACAGATCCTCCAGAACTTCGTCGGCAAGGCCGACAAGCTGGGTAATCTGGGCATCGTCGATCCCGAGGGCTGCCGCCGGAACCGGAAGACCAGTACGGGAGCAGAACTTTTGAAGGACTGTCAGGAGTGACATTTCAGAGCTTCCGGGTGGAGGGCTTGACTTCCTCGAACTTCGCCATCAGTGCACGAAGTTGGGCTGCCAGCTCATCGTTCCGCGCGGCGAGTTCCGCATTGGCGATCTTGAGGCTATTGACCTCCTCCGCTGTGCGGCCAATGCTGGAGGCTGTCGACAACCACTCCACGGCGCGCTGCTTGAGACTTCGAGCTCCCATGCCGATGCGGTGGAGGGTTTCCTCATTGGCGTTAGCCAGGTCTTCGACGGTACGGACGCGCGCAGCGAGAATGGACTTGACCTGCGCAGGGCTGAGGGCGGGCCAGGTGCGGATCGGAGTGCCGGTTTCAGGGATGTCTTGACCAGCCTTCCAGGCCTTGTAGGCGCCCTTGTACTGGTCGAGCCAGCCGGCTTGGAAACGACCTTCCGCGACCTGCTCTTCCAGCATCTTGAGCCACTCGTCCACGCGGCGCTCGATCCGGTCCTTCGACCCCATCGGGGTGATCAGGGCAAAATCAACATCGCGGGCGACGTAGTGACCGGCTTCGACACTGGCCGCACGGTCTTCTTCGGCGCGGGATTCGAAGTCCACGAACGGTGGACGGGCTTCAGCGATTGAGGGTTGCATGATTTCTCCAGAGGGCAAAACTTGTAGTCATCGGGCAAAAAACCCCGGAGCAGGTTTTCAGGCGAACTCCGGGGAAGCCCTGGGGAGGGATTACAGGGGGGACGTGGTCTTGCGGACCCAGCCGTACTCGCCGGAGGCGAAGGCAACGTCAGCGGTGTAGGTGCCCGCGGCGTCCGTCAGGTTGAAAGAAGCGTCCACGGTGCAGGTGCCGGTGGCCACAGCCTCCGATGCCTTGACATAGACCCAACTGCGGTTGGAGTCGTCGAAAGTCGGGGTGCCGACCTTGAACTCCGGGGAAGTGGTGCGGCGGGAGATGTTCGCACCTGCCAGATTGACGAGAGCCATAGGAACTCCAAGGATTTGGTGAAAAATGCAGGGGGATTACTTTTCAATAATCCCCCGACGTTTTACGGCTTCAGCACGCCCTGCCGCGCCCGATTCGAGCAGACCATGTTGCCCATCCACAGCACCGGCACAACGGCCGCATCCTGGTTGTAGGGCTTCAGCTCATCCATGACGGTCAGGTTGGCGTCGGTGTGCTCCACCAAGCCGAGGTAGTCGGTGTTGAGGAAGTACATGCGGGAGGCCGGGATGCCGGAGCCGCCGTCGAAGATCACGTCAGCGGTCTTGTACTTCAGGGACACGAAACCGCCCTGAGCTTCCTTGGCGTCGGTGTAGCGCTTGATCGACACCTGCGACTGCTCGTACATGGTGAAGTAGTCGTTGGAGGAGACGATCAGATCCGGCTTGTCGCTGCCGCGGACGAGTGGCAGCCACAGGCCCAGCATCAGACCTTCAATGGTCGTGGAGCTGGGAGTGATGGCGCCGCCGCCGCCGATCGGGGCAGCTGCCGACTGCACACCGTTCTTCCAGAACGTCCAGGTCGAGCTGTCGATCCCGCCGACGGTACCGGTGCCAGCGTCAGCCACCAGCGCCTGCAGACCATTGATCTGGTTCGGCAGCGTGCCGTCGCTGTACATGTCGGAGGAGAAGTTGTTCGCGAAGGTTCGCGTGGCATTCTTCATCCGGGCCTTGACCAGGGAGATGATCTTGCTCCCGCCGGCGTTGACGCGCAGTTCCATGCCCGAGGCCAGCACGTTGATCGCGATCTGGCGCCACTGGAACTCGGCCGACGAGATCACATCGCTGGCGGCGACGTTCAGCACGTCGTAGCCGGAGTAGCGCTGGTAGGTGCCGTTCTGCGCGTAGTCCAGCGGCTCGACGATGGTCAGACCGCCATCTTCGGTGCGCGGGGAGCCCTTCTCGCGCAGGCGGCGGTAGAGGGCGTTGTTGTTCGAGACGTTGTCCTTGATCTCCTTGCTGTGCTTGCGGAAGGTCGTGGACACCAGCTCGGTGAAAACACTGTTGGGGGACGCCATATCAGTTCCTTTTGGGTTGATGGCTGGTTAACTGCGAGCGTTGATCGCAGCGAGGGTTTCTTGCAGGGTATCGTCCATGCTCCGGGGGGCAGCCGTCCCGCTGCCAGACTTTGCACTGGTACGAACGTTTGCAGCCGCCGCCCGCTTGGCTTCTTCAGCCTTGCGCTTGGCTTCCTCGAGGCCCTGCTTGGTCTTCTCGGCATGTTGCCGGGAGACTTCCGCCGCACGGGTTTCCGGGTTCATCCAGACTGCCCGCTCGTAGGCATCTTCAAGGGTTTTCGCCGCACCGGACTGCAACAAAGCTGCCATGTCGCTGGAGACTTTGTCAAAGTGTGGGTGGGCGGGGTCACCGGCAAAGGCTGCAATCTTTGCCTTGTTTTCCGCAATAACGGCTTCTTGGCGCTGCTGCTCTGCGTTGGTGATGGTGGATCGTATCTCGCGCAGCTCGGTTTGCAAGCGCGCGACTTGGGGATCGACGAAGGGTTGGGCTTCGGGGGCCAGGTGGCCGAGGTCAATGCCGTAGTCCTGGGCAAGGCGCTGGAAGGTGGCGAGCTTGTCTTCCGGGGTGCCCAAGGCCAAGTCGTGGTGGGCCTTCATCAAAGCCCCGATATGCTGCACCGGGTCGATGTTGTAGCGTTGGAGGGACGGCATGAACGGGGTGAGGGCCTCCTTGATGGACTTGGCGTACCCGGCGTCGGCCTTGTACTGCTCGATCCCTCGGAACATATCCTCCTCGCGCTTGAGGACTTCATCCCTGACTTCAGCGGGCAGAGAGGCCCATTGGGAGAGGGCGCCCTGTCGCCAGGTTTTCGGAGGCTCGGGAAGCGCGGGGACTTCGGGCGGTGGGGCCACGTCTACGGGAGGTGAGCCCTCCGGAGTCTTATCGGAAACCTCAGGCAGCCCGCCAGCTCCTTGCGGCCCCTCTCCGGAGGGCTCTTCGTAGCCCAAGCCGCTGCCGATATCGGCAACTGCGGCGTCCATGTCGAATTCTTGATCCCCAGGCATTTCAAACTCCTTGTCGAGTGAAGGAAACATCAACACCGTGGTCTAGCTCGGAAATGAGCTGCTCACGTTTTCTTGTAGGAAGGGTTTCGACGAACTCCGCGGCGGTCTCAGCCATGGAGTCGGAAAGCTTTTCGAGGCTGTCAGCAGCACGCCGGTGGGAGGCGTTGGTTTCCCCCGGTTCCAGCACCCGGCAGCCCGTTCTCGCGAGATTCTCCCGGTGGGCCTTACGCCCCTCAATCCACGCACCGCTGATCGGGCATTCGTACCCTGCGTAGTCGGCGACGATCCGGGGAGCGGAAACTTGCCGCTCCATCGGAGTTTGGCAGGCGTAGCAGGGCTCTGCCCGGTCGAGCAGGGCAATGGGTTTGAGAACATCGTCAGTGTTCCCGCAGGAAGGGCACTTGTAGGAATACAGTGGCATGGCGAAACACCCCAGGATTACTATTGATTATTCCCGCGGGGTTTCGCCCCCGTCTGGGCCGCAGGCTTCGGCAGCATGGCCTGCACCGCCATTGTTTGCATTTTCTGCCGGTGGGACAAGGCCGCAGCTTCCTGTCGTTGCTGGAGTTCCAGGAGTTTGAGTTGGTGCTCTTGCTGCTTGAATTCCATTTCCATCTGCAACTCCCGCTCCCGCATCGCAAGTTCCATCCGCTTGCCGCGCATGTCGAGTTCAGCTTGCTGCTTGTCAAGTTCAAGCTGCGCTTGGACCTTTTGAACATTCGGATCAGGTTTGGGTTGCGGCGCAGCCATCTTGGTGAGTTTGTCCTCAACCTCAGGACCAAAGCGGAACCGCCGGACGATTGTGAGAAGGATTTCCTTGGCCACGTCAAAGGGCATGGAGCCTTGCTCAACAAGCGGGGCGACGCCATTGAGGAACTGGCTAATCGCGTTCATCACCTCGGCGATTTGCTGCTTGTCCTCTGTGGCTTCCGCATCGACGGTGGAGTTCGTCTCGATATCGACCTTGAAACTTCGGAGGATGTCATCGTTAATGACAGCGTGAATGTCCTCCCAGGTCGGGGATTGCATCATCCCCATGAGTTCCGGCGGGGGTGGCGGAGGTTGCTGCCCTGTCATCTGCGCTTGCATCATCGCCTGCTGCATCTGCACCTGGGCTTGCATCTTTTCAGCAGCCGCGGGGAACTGCAACCCGGTCATTGCTTTGAGGGTTTCAGGGGAGAAGTGCTTGGACAGTTCCACCATCATTCGCAGGCAATCCCGCGCGAATCGGCCAACCTCCTTCTGCAACCGCTTCATCCGCAGGGTGCCCCAGGTCTCCTTGATCTGCTGCGCGCCAAGGGTTTCACTGGCCGCAGAGCTCCCCCGCATAATATCTGCGATGCCGGTGAGTTCGTAGATGACTTGCTTGACCTGCTCGCGCTGCTGGTAGAGTTGCTGGAGGACGGCGATCAACTTTTCAATCGGCATCAGCCAGATGGACTTTTCCAGGGTCATGCCTTGGGAGACCAGCGCTGCCACGTTTTGAGCCGGGACGAGGGTGTTGTCATCGGAACTGAGGACTTTGTCCAAGCCCTCAACAGTGGCGTCGTACATCCCACGAACCTTCAGCGCACGGACAATCTTGTTAATCCGGACAGTGACGGCGTTCAGTTCCTTCGCCTGCTCCTCGTAGAGGCTGTAAAGGGGGACCGGCGTCAGCTCCTTGATCTTTTGGACAAAGGTCAGCGGGCGGGGGCAGGGAAAGAATCCGGAGAGGTTCAGCGGGTCGTCGAGGGCCTTCAAGTACCGCTCGCACCCTTCCATCACGAAGTAGACCTTGCGGGAGGATTTGTCCCAAATTTCCCAGACATTCCCGACAGGATCAGCCGGGGATTGCTCCCGCGCTCCCATCGCAGATTCCCGATCATCCCGAGCTTCCAGCTTGCTCACCGGAACATCCGCAAACTGCTCCCCGAAGTTGCTGATGATCTCCGCCTTTGTCATGACGTGCAAGCGGGCGACCCACGGCACCTCGCACCACTTCTTGCCGTAACCGTGGCGGAAGCGATCGTAGGGGATGTGTTCACCGATAATGCGCTCGTTTTCGACCTTTTCCCACTCCGGGGATTCAGCGGCCTCGTGTTCCCCGGAATCCGACTCCCCGTAGACGGACTCGAAATCCGCTTCATAACTCATCCAGACAACCCCCCAGCCTGGGACCAGAGCCTCCAGTACAGAGGACTTCATCAGGTCGTCGAAACTCGCCGCAGCGGACAGATTATCGTCAAGCAGGTATTCGAGGGTGCGTTGGGTGACGGCGCTGACCGCTTTGCCAATGGTGTCCGTGTCTCGGAACCTTCGCTGGACGACCGGGCGAGGCACGCTGTTGTAAAGTGCCGGTGCGAGGGTTTCCGTGTTGGCGTAGAGGATGTTGTATTGGTAGTCCTCGGCCTTTTCAGCTTCATAGATGGCGACAATCCGCTTTGCCGTCTTAAGCCACGCTTCCAGGCGCTTTCCTGATCGCTGAAGCTCCTCCAGCCACGCTTGGACCTCCCCGCGCTCTTTCGCTTGGAGGAGGGTGGCATCCGAGGTGTTACCTTGGAGACTCGGCCCCATGCCACCAGGGGTTGGGAACCCGCCAGCATTGCGTTGCATGGACAGTCCCCCACGCACTTGTGTACCGTCGGCTGTTTTCGGGAGCTTCATATAACCTCGTTAGATCTGATTTGTGGTATTTAGGCCGGCACCCCGGCGTTCACCGCCGCATCGAACAGCTCGAAGCGCAGCGCGTCGGCCACATGAGCGTGTTGATCTGGTGTGCTCATCGTCGTCTACATGTATCAAATATTAATTTCATAAACACCGCAAACCATTAACTCAGCGGCGGTATCAAGCGCCACGTTAGTTGCTGGGCCGCCACCCGTTGGCGCCTGCTGTAGGAGTATCTGACTGCCTGACACATGCGCCTGTAGCACATTGCTTGCGGTCAGCGTCAAGTTGTTTGACCAAACTGCACATGCAGCCACCTTAGAGGTAGCCGCTGGTGCTGGAATGCCGCTAATTCGCAAGTTGCCAGTTCCAGTATGCGCACTCCATGAAAGATAGAGTTGGAACAGGCATCTGTTGCCGACTATGGTTGCACTGCCTTGCTGCAGACTATATGTCCCGACCCCGGCGGTTGTGGTGCCAACGGCGGTCGGCGTAAACGTTGATTGAGTGATATCACCTGTTTGATAGACACCTGTCTGCAGTGGGGCAATTCCACCGCCGGCAATGTTGCCGCTGTAGGCAATCAGTGAAGGGCTAAAGTTGGTGCAGGCAATGGCGGTGCCGCCAGTGCTGGTGATCGTGTTATCACGGACCGTGCAGCGATCAGTGCTTGTGAAACCAGTCAAGTTTGAGAATATGCCAACTCGGGCTGAGCCGACCGGGGCAATCTCACCAACAATGTTGTTCGAGATAATGTGCCGCTTGACATCAACGATCTTGGCAAAATAAGCGGCACAACCGCTGACTACGTTGTTTTGAATGACAACATCAGTCGCCCCCGCAATATCAGCAAACTTTCGGAACACCGGAGATGGCGCGCTGTTCCCAGTTATCTGCATGTTTGCGAAGTCAGTGCCAGTAATAAGGTTTACGCATGACTGGTTTGTCGCCTCGACTGTCAGGATGCCAGACATGTCAGCCACATCCTCGAAGGTGTTGTTCGCAACAATCACCCCACGCGCCGCACCCGGATCAGGTGAATACACACCGCCAAAGTTAATTCCACCAGCGCCAGCAAGGCTGAAGTGGTTGTTAAAAATCTTCACGTTTCGAACGGTGTCACCAGCAAAGTTAGAAATAAACAGCATGGCGCCTGGTGCCATGTGGTCAATTGAGTTTGCTGCGTCATAGTCACTTGGTGACACCTGCATGAAGATGTTGTTTGCGCAGTAGTGGTTCGATGATGCGTAAACAAGGTTTCTAATAGTTGGGTAGTAGCCAGATACCTTGTAGAACTTGTTGTTCACAAAGCTGGTATCCCCAATACCAAAGATGAAGATGCAGTAGGTGTTCATCTTCTTGGCATCATTGAACTCACCAAACTGACAGTTGCTAACTTGAAACCCACGGATGGTGGTGTTGTCCAGATAGCCGTCAGCATACACCGCAATTTGCTTATAGGTGAATGAAACCCCGCCGTCATTGGTCGGCCCTGCTCCATTTGGGTTGAATGAAGTGAACTTCATTCCCTCAAGCTTGATCTTGCTGGTCTTTGATGCG
>Ga0154020_10006903_pt1 | contig 13307 bp, 7 predicted proteins | sample Klosneuvirus_201_FD_109709 | JGI IMG/M metagenome (GOLD analysis project Ga0154020, IMG submission 109709) | Active sludge microbial communities from wastewater, Klosterneuburg, Austria - Klosneuvirus_20160825_MG | ecosystem: Engineered > WWTP > Aerobic digester > Activated sludge | place... | reverse complement strand
CTTTTGCTTCGTCCTCGCTGAGCGCGTCGAGGTCGTGCCCGAGCATCGCGCGACAAGGAACTTGTTCAGCCGCTGGGCGCGACAGTCCGATCTGGCGACCGGCTTCCTTGGCAGTCTCTATGTTGTCGCCTGTGACTATCTTGACGTGGATCCCTGCAGCCTGCACTTGTGCGACGGCGCCCGGGACGTCGGCGCGGACCGGGTCCGTGATTGCAACAAAGCCGAGCCACGTGAGGGCGGATGAGGCGTGCTGCTCTGGAAAGTCGGTAGCATTGGCGCCTGGAACAACGCAGTACGCGAACCCAAGCGTGCGCATAGCTCGCACTTCATAGGACGCAATTTCGCTACGGAGAGATGATCGCGCCTGATCTGTCATGGGCACTCGCCCTCCAGCGGTGACATGATCCACGCAGCGGGCAAGCACGATGTCGGGGGCGCCCTTCACGTGTAGTACCAGGTCCACCTCCTCGGCGGCCGGGCGGCCGAGCGTGGCCATGTATTTGTACTCAGTGGAGAAGGGCTGCTGGGCGATCAGGTCAAATGATGTACGAACGGTGCCATAATCGATTCCTATCTGCTCGCGCAGCCAAAAGAGCAGCGCTCCTTCCGTCGGATTTCCTACGACCTTGGCCCGACCGTCAGCATCCTCTCCAAGGTGCGCTGTAGCGTTCACAGCCAATGCGTTATGGAGCAGGCTCCGATCCTGACTCACCTCGTCGACAAAGGGGAATATTGCTGCGTGGACTCGCATCTCGTTGCGAGTGAGCGTTCCGGTCTTGTCCGAGCAAATGTGCGTTGCGGCTCCAATCGTCTCGGTCGCATCGAGGCGCTTCACAAGACAATTTTGCGCAGTCATACGGCGCATATTGAACGCCAGGGAAAGCGTGGTGGCGAGGGCGAGTCCCTCGGGCACCGCGACGACGACGATGGTCACGGCAATCATGAAGTAGTCAAGCACTACCTTGGCGGCGTCAATAGGGATCCACACGGCAGTAACTGGAGTGTTGCTTGCCATCGCAACAATCAGGGCACCGACACTGGCGACAATGGCGCCACCGGTCAGCAGGCCAAACCACGTGCCCCAGCCGGCCTCAAGCCATGGAGGTAGTTCCCGTTGCCGGCCAGTCAATTCAAAGAAATCGAATACGATCGGAATCCATATTGGTGCGAGCATCGTCGCGAGACCGATGAGCAGGAAGGGGATGGCGGTCCACTGTAGCGGAGTCATTGGGAGCCCCCCCAGCAGGAAGCCGCGCCCGATGAGTGCCAGGAAGGTGAGGCTGGCGATTCCGAATCCGATCACCCCGATCCATTTCGAGAGGCGTTCTAACTGCTGATCTAGAGGACTCTGCTCTCCCGTCTCTTCGGCTGCCGCGCGTGCCGTGCGACCGACCTCGGTCTGGTCACCAACTTCGGAGATTACCATCCGCCCCGACCCAACCACGAGCATGGTGCCGCGGTAAAGCCGGCTTGGCGAGTAGGTTCCGGGCTGAGACCCTTCGGTAGTCGAGAATTTCGGAACCGGCAGTGGTTCCCCGGTGAGGGAGCTCTCGTTCACCAGCATCGAGATGGACTCGAGGACGTCTCCGTCAGCGGGAACTTCAGCCCCTTGATTCAAAAGGACGACATCGCCAACCACGATCTCCTGTCGCGTTACTTCGGTGACGTGCCCGTCCCGCATGACGGGAATGAGGACGTCGTCACTGCTGCGATTCAGGACGTCAAATTCACGGCGTGCGCGGTGTTCGCTGAAGAAGGCTAGGCCAGTCGCGAGAAGCACTGCACACATAACTCCAACCCCTTCGCCGTATCCGCTCCCGCGTATGATTGCAATCGAGAAACTGATTGCAACGGCAAGGAGGAGGATCCGAATGACCGGGTCTTCAAAATTTCCGAGATAGAGCTTCCACCAAGCCTCACGCGGCGGCGGTGTGAGGACGTTCTTGCCATGCCTCGCCCGACTTTCGGAAACTTGTTCGGAGGACAACCCGGTGACACGAGATGCTGATGGCGCTGAGGCCATGCGTACTCCAACGTGACAAGGGTGAAAGAACTAGAACCGAACTGGACGACTTGAAGCCCCCTTCCGGTATATCAAGTACAGCTACCGGTTCGGAATGGCTTCGTAGGCAGGCTATTACGTCCGCATTTTGAGATCGGTCATCGGGTGGGCGCCACCCTAGAGGTTCTACCTGGTCGCCGAGACGGCTCGCGGCACCGCCTCGACGACATTCATGGGATGAGTGGCAAATCGGCACATCTGCTAGCTCTCAAGCAAGCTGCGCGTCGAGAATATCGGAACCAATGACAGGAATGGACTCAGGAACCGGATGGTCTCGGCTAGGCTCCGTGCGTTTGTGGCTAGAATCGGACTTCGATTCTCCTGTTCCTCGCGCGTCCACTGGCTGTGTCGTTGCTCGCTATCGGGGACTCGGCACCCCTTCCGGAAGCATCGACTCGGGCCACATCCACCCCTTCAGTTGCCAAGTACACCTTGAACGCCTCGGCCCGTCGCACCGAGAGGGCCAAGTTTGCCTGCGGATCGCCGTCACTGCTCGCGTGACCGGTTATTGAGACACGAGCGTTCGCATTCGCCGCAAGGAAGGTCTTGATTTCGGCAACCACGTTCGCCGGGACGAGCTCAACCAACGACGAATTCGGCCCAAAGTATGCCGGGATGAGTACGCCATCCGCAGTGCGCCTCGGTCCATCAGCAACGCCCCCTGCTCCAGGTGTTCCGAGCGGGGCAGACTGGGTTGCGGTCCTATTAGCCGTCCTGGGCGTTCCTTCGGGTTTTACGCCGGAAGTAGCCGCACTCACCGATCCGTCGATCGACTTTGTGGCGCTCGGACGGCGGACGGCCGATTTATCATTTGACGTAGCAGAATCTCCGCCGCTCGGAGATGAGGAAGGCGTCGCTGCTGCCGCTTCTGCCGTTGCTGGAGCAGTACCAGGCAGTCCCGCGGCCGGTGGGGTTGTCACTGGCGATGGTGCCCCCGCCACTCCAGCACTGTCGGCCCCACCTGCACCCACGGCAAGATTACCTCGCGAACTTGAATCCCCGGCTGTCTCTGTGGCGGGGGACCCTGACCCGCCGTCTGCGACTCGCGGGCGACCAAAGAAGAACCAACCCGCGCCTGCCAACAGAACGGCAGTCCCGAGTATGAAGGCGCCGCTGCGCTTCCGTTCAGTGGCGACGGGCCCAACCCGGTCATCACCGCCATTGGGTGCCGCTGCGCCTCTCCCTGTTGATCCTACACCGCCACCCTTGGCCAGATTGATTTCTTTCCCTGCGCTGTCGCCCTTTGCAAGGTTGAAATCCTTACCGCTCCCTCCGCCTTTGTCGAGATTGAAGCCCATTATCGTGTCCGGGTTTAGGGGTACGTTATGTGTAGATGCTCATCAGTTCGCCCAGGCTTCCGCTGTGACCTCGTCCCATCGCCTCGAATTGCCATGATATTCCATCTCGGTAGAGGCGGCCAAATTCGACAGCATCCTCATCTCCGAAGCTCTCCTTCAGGTCGTAGCGTGCCAACTCCATGTCGTTCGACTCATTGAGAATGCGAATGTAGCAATCATCCACCATACCGAAATTTTGCGCGAGGGTACGCCGGTCCTTGTTTGTATCGTTGGGGTATTTGCAAATGGTGACGCAGATAATGATCTGTTCAACGGCTGCACTGACCCGTGGAAGGTTGATGAGCATATCCTCTTTGTCGTCCCCTTCACCGCTCCTGCGCCCGTCCGGGTCATCGATTGCGCCAAGAATCGCGCGGTCATCCGAGACAGGCCTGAACAGGCCTTTCTCCTTGGTGTCTTCGATCCCGTTCCCCATGTTAACTTGGCCATAAAAGACAAAATGGCTGTCAGAGGCGATTTTGAACGTCTTTCCAATCGCGAACGCTGAGACGTCAAGGTCAAAGTCCGGGCCGCCTGGTTCTTCATTCGGAGACCAGCCCATCCCAATTCGAACGGTCTGTAACCCAGGTGCCGCCTTTGAGAGATCAAATCGATCCCCCTTCTTCAAGTTGAAGCTTCCCATGGCCACCCATTCCCCGGCTAAGTGTAGAGTCCCACTAACGCTTCCAACCCGCCACCGAATGCATCACCCATCGCTTCAAACTTCCACTCGCGTTCCGAGCGATAGAGGCGCCCAATCATCATCGAGTCGGCATCCCCAAACTGTTCTGTAAGTGTGAAACTGCAGATCTCCTCGTCATTCGACATATTCACGACTCGAATGGCCGCGTTGCGCACATTCCCGAAATTGTGGCCCCGTTCTTCCGCCTCGTGAATCGTCACCGTAAAGAGAATCTGTTCCACCTGGCTCGCGACTTTGGATAGATCAACTTGGATGACCTCATCGTCACCTTCGCCCGCCCCGTCACGATTGTCACCCATATGCTGCACGGCGCCGTCTTCGCTAACGAGGTTGTTGTAGAAGACGAAGAACTGTTCACTCGGTACTTTGTTCGTAGTGCCGAGCATGAACACTGATGCATCACAATCCGCTGGTTTGCCGTTGACGATCGTCTTATCCCAGCTGAGGCCAATGTGAATCTTCTGGAGGCCTCGTTTGGTTAAGTCGATCGGTTGCTTCTTCCGTAGTTCAATGGACATTATCACTCCGCGAAAAGAGAGTTATTCTCCGCTGCCCTTCTTTTTCTTTGTCGGCTTGCGCCTCGCTGGTGCCCGGGCGGGTTGCTGCTGGTTAGTTAGAGCCGGGGGAGGAGCGGGTTGAGCTCCTGGATCCGATGGTGTGTCTGGTTTTACGACGGCTTTTGTACTCCGCTTGCCCGGAAGAGGGGGAGGGGCGGGTGTTTGAGTTGACGGCCGTGGTAGTCGACTCACCCTAGATTCCTCCCGAGATTCAACTCGGTCCGGGAGAATCTCTTCCTTGCGCTTTTCAGGACGTCCGACCGGGGGCAGTGGTGGACGAACCGGAGTATTACCGCGCATGGGCGGGTGAATAGGCGGCATTGGTGGGGCTGGCACCTTCACACCCTCACTACTACGGCCGCCTGCTATTCTGATTTCTCTTGACGAAGATCCATGAAGCGGTGGAAGCGGAGGTGGCGCAGGCGGCCTCGGCGGGAGTGGGGGTGGAGTGACTCGAACCTCGCGGGTAGCAGTGGCCCCACCAGAGGCTGGTTTCGTCGTGACCGTGATCTTGATCTCCACCTGCTCTTCACTACCGACAATTTCCTGATCAGAAAGCGCAAAGATCCCGCGGGACAGTAACTCAACGAAGTTATCGAATGGAGGAATCACTTTGGTGGCGCCGAATTCCCGCTCGAAGGACTTCACGAATTCAGGCGAGCCAACCGATATCCCATTAAGCACGATCTTCTCAGTGCGCATCATGGAAGAACAGTTGGATACGAACGACTGGAATCGGAACGCGATGTACTTCAGAGAGCCTGCTGCCATTTGCTCAAGTTCGCGGCGGTCGACAATGACGCGGGCCTTGCAGAAGTCTAGCAATTCAATCACAACGTCTAGTTGATCATACTCGAACCGGTTTATTTCAACCGCTGCCCTCTTGTGAAAGCGCTTGATTTCCTCCTCAAGCAACAACGGATCGAGGAGGATTCGGGATGAGCTGCGCTTGGCAGCCTTCTGCACAAGCAGCTTTGCAAGGTCTCCAACACGGAAGTCTACTCCCTTTCCGATGAGGACCTCTGAAGCGCGCTTCACGATCGCGCCATCACATTCGAGATAGTGAAAGCGCATATCTCCAAAGGAGGGTTCGACTATCGCGATGTTGCCTTTGGACGGAACGACTGCCTTCCGCTGCAAGCTCTTAACAAACGCCGAATGGTAATCCGTCGGATTCTGGAGAGCGTACCCATCACCTGCAAAGAATTCACGCAACCTGTCCTGGGCGTCTGGGTGAATACCAGGAACAAAGCAGAGGTGCACTGGTATCGCCGCTTCCATGTCAATGAACTGATCGAACGCCCTCATCCGCTCAGAATACGCGGCCTTCACCTTCTGGCTCACGTCTTGAAGCAATTGGATTACCGGAATCTCTAGGTCGAATCGCCGAAAGGTCTGCTGCTGATCACGAATGATGGCGTAGAAGTCACCGAACGCGGAGCCGTCCTTGGCTTCATACCGCTCCCTCGCAAAGTCGTCATTTCGTACGTCGCCACCACTTACGAAAAAATAGAGCAACGGCTTCTGTGTCTCGCCAATCGTCAACACCTCCCATGCACTCTCATTCGGGAGAATAGTGCCGACGAAATGGTCCTCAAAAAATATGATGGCGAGCGCTGTATTCATCGATGTATTTATTGACCAAAGAGCTTTGGAGAAAGGACGGTATCCAGGAAGCACATACCTTCCAGGATGATTATTGGCGCCTCAAAATCGAATTTGCTTTGGTCTTCGCCGCCGCCCTGCGCCCTTAGCGTCTCGAGTGCCTTCCGCGCCAGTCGATAGTCGGGAATGTTATCAATGTATGCCTTTAGCCTCATTCCACGAAGATCCTGATCAAGTGTTGGCATATTCACCCCGAAGTATTCTCGCGTGAACTGCCGGAAGATCTGTGCGAAGTCGCCAAATCTCTTAAATTCCTGCGGCGTGGCGAACTGATTGCCGAAGTGTTGGAGGAAGCGTCCCTCTACGGGGGCCAACTCCTCAATTGGGGCGCCATTGTACGTGTATCCCTCCTCACCGATCAGCTCCGCGATGGGTTCCGGAGTCGTCTTGATTACGCGGGAGGCCGCCAAACCGAAGGACACCTCTGCCTTCACATGCTTAGCGCTGGTTGGCCTGATTTGTAGACCAATCTTGTGTTGCCGCGCCTGAGGTCCGTAGCCTGAGAAAAAGCATGCTTCGAAGTAGTCAAGTGCGGCTGCCTCGTTCACTGCGGGCAGCCAGTCAAACATTCTACCACCCTTTCCGAAGCAGCCAATCATGACGTCGGTAAACGTACCGAAGTAGTCTCCCGGGTTTTCCTCCTGCGTTTGGCGGATGCGGGATGCCAGCTGGCCCGCATAAAACATTATCAAGCCCGTCATGAAGGCGTTGAGCGTGAATAGTTCAGGGCAATCAGCCGCAATGCTTCGATAAAAGTCAGCGAGTTGCCCTTCGGCATTCAATCTGTCTACGATCTGGTTGTAGTAGTAGCTGGCGGTGTTCCCGTTCAGCCGATCGGGTGGCACAGTGATTCCGTGGATGCTTAAAGTTCTCTTTCGACAGAAGGACCTCAATACATCCTGGAACTTTGGAGACTTTCGGGTTGCATCAGCAAGCCTGCCTGCAGCAAGTCTGATCGATCCTTCCTTGATGAGAGTCTCGCTGAAATCATCCGGACGATCAGATGTCCTATCCTTCTTCTGAGCAATGCAGAGAATGTCCGTCGTCGAGCCACCTACATCGAACCCAATAATGAGACCTCGCTGATCTGCCTGAAAGCCGACGTCGAGGGCATGCTTGCAGACTGAAGCGGCTTCCGTCTGTGCCTGAAGCTCAAGCGGACTTCTTGATCGCGCCCCAAGTGTCGCTACCTTGGCGTTCCCATATTCTCTTTCTGTCGCTTCGAGTGGGTTGAGGGTGCCAACCGCTAGCCACAACTGCTGATAGTGCGTCCGCGTGGGACTGCTCATGGCAGATGGATATGCCCAGACCAGCGACTCGGGATACCTCTCAAGCTCTAGGAGTTCGGCATAGGTGCACAGCCACAACACCTTGAGGAGTCCTTCCTTGTAAGCGTTCTCCTTCTTGTCATGACTCCATTTCATATTGAACTTGATGTAGCTCGGCTGGTTTGTGAATTGCACGGTGTATGTAGAATCCGTAGCTTCCACGACTGGAATGTTGCGCTCGAAGACCGGGAAGCCTCCCTTGATTGCGGCAGCAAGTGCGATACTGGGATCAACGTCTACACCGGGCACACGACATTCATCGTGGGTCATGATCATTGACTTGATCAAATTGCTTGCTGTTTCTTCGTTTTGGAAGAAGAACACTTCACTTGGTGTCGCAGAAACTTTTGTGTTGTTCGCAACATCTGACCCCAGCAGACCAAGACGCCTATTCTTGAATTCGACCAACTTGGGGTCTTGTCCTGCCTCAGCATAGCTGATGCAAATGTTGTTGCTCCCGAAATCGAAGCCCACACGGACCCCTGTCAAATTGCGGGAACGATTGCGCAGGTCCTTGAGGGTATTTCGATCGCCAGAAGTCAGACTACGGAAGACAACGTACCCTGAACACTTGTTCTTAAACTGCAACTCCACGCCCTTGAATGGTTCTGCACTCTCGTAGATTTCATACTTCAGGTCGGTCGTGCCGACCTTGTTGATATCGTACTCGACGACGATTGCGGCCTGATCGTCTTCCGCCACCTTCTTGCCGTTCACGGCGATTTTCCGAAAGCGGTAAGCTCCAGGCTGCTCGTCCACCAGGAGATTGAACCCGACCTTGTCAGCTCGAAGAGGGTAGGCCTTGAGCTCAGGTCCGTTGTGGGGTAGTTCGGAGTACAGATAGTACTGCTTCCAGATCTTGGATACGAAATTCGGCCAGCACAGAATTCGCTGGCCTTCAATTCGTACTGGCTCCTTGAAGCTCTTTGTGAATGAAGTTGCGTTCCCGTTGACATCGACTTGCAGCGTCACCTGGAGTGACTTTGATGCCATGTCAAAGATGCCCGACATATAGGACCTGATGTCACCACCACTCTGGAGCAGCCCGCCGAGATTGTCCTGGAAGATTGCCAAGCCCTTCTCCGACAGCGGAATCGAGAAGTACTTGTCACCCTTGTCGGATGGTACCTTGAGGAGGTGGACTCCGGCGGATGCGGCTTCTGCGTCATCGTTGAAGATGATCTCTGCGACAGTACTTGTATCCGGGTTCAAGAGAAGTTCGGCCAATTCAACTTCAACGGGGCTGACACCATCGCTCAGTTGCAGTGTTGACTGATCGCCGGAAATTCTCCCTCCCCACCCATACAGTGTGGTCTGGAAGTTGAAGAGTCGATCAAAAGGCGCCGAGAACTTCTTCAAATTTGGGGCGATCGCCTTCTTGTCGAAGTCGAAGCCCTTTCTTGTGGCATATGCCTCGATGTCAGTCATCCACCGCGTGAGGAAGACCTCAACCTTACTGACCGATGGCTTCCGCTTCGTAAAGTGAGACTTATAGTCGTCCATCGACCGAACAATGTGAGCAACATAGGCGTAGAGCTTCTCTACCTCTTCGTGCGTGAGATTCGCCCGCAAGGGATCCGTGAACTTCTTCGTGATTTGGCTGTAGAAGCCCTTCTTTGTGTTGATGTCGTAACTGGGGGCGGTGAATAGGAGCGCCTCGGGCGCCGTACCCCCGATCACAAGCCCGTTGTAGCGGATGATGTAGAGAAAGGGCTTCGCCCTCTTGGTAGTGTCCGTTTGTTCGTGCTGATCACACCACAGCTCCGCATCATCAAACAGCATGTTCCCGAAGGCGCCCTTGGGTTCATACATATTGGTCGTCTCGCCTTTGTCTCGACCATCCGAATACTCAAGGCGTACCTTTTCGACCGTTATGGGTTGATTGTCGAGGGCGAGGCATGCCACTAGCCCTTTCCATTCGTCCTGAAGTGTTTTGTAGAAGGCCAGCAGTCCACGCAGATCTTCACCGGCCTGGGCGACGTAACTGATGGCATACTTGAACATGGCCGGGCGTGCAAAGGGAGTTGGAATGCCCGAAATCAGTCTGTTCAACTCTTCACTGCTTTCAATGTTTACGTCTGGCGTGACAATCCCGGAGATGAACATGTCAGGAGCCTGGAGCTTATTCCAAGCATACTCCGACCCAGCGGCTTGCCCATGGCTCGTGGTAATGACGAGCGGCTTCAGGTGTTTTGTTCCAGACATAGTGATTTCGCTCAATTGTGGAGAATGTTGAACAGCTTCGTCAACGTGTTATACGCGTGGCCCAGAAACCGCTCATTGAGACGCTCCACTTTCTGCCTCTCAGCAGAGGGCCGAACTGATTGGTCGTCTTGGATCACCTTGCGGAATTCGTCGTAGGGATCACCGGAGCCAATGCCGAACTTTCCTTTCCTCGCGAACTGGTGCGCTTCATCGGAAAAAATCTTGCCAAAATGAAAGTCTCGGAGTTGCTTCGCGTTTCCGCTCAAAGCGTCCGTGTGAAAGAGAAATGGCCCATTGACACTCTGGCGCACCTGAAAGAGCCAACCAGGGACCACACTCGACGCGGTGAAACTGAAAGCGAATGACTTGAGGTACTCGTCAAGATCCTTGGCGTCATCGAGAGGAAGGTTGATGTAATCAGGAATTCCGAATGTCTTGAACTTCTTGATGAGATTGTCCGTACCATTCTGTCCCTCCCCAGCCCTTTCTCGATTGATTACGATGTGGGCCAACGCCAGGAGAGCACCGGCACGATTCATGAAGTCCTTTGCATGCTCGTTTCCGACAAAATCTTGAAAGTCGAACAGAAACGCGTCGTTCTGCCAATCAGCGGAACGGTACACGATGTCGTGTTGTTCCTGGCTTCCGACGCGGTTGAAGAAGTCATGAGCCGCCGCGGCACACAACAGTTCCGTGATGTGGGCGGGGTTTTTCTGCTCGTCGCCGCCCGTGACCGTGCGGCTTGAGGTGTCACCCATGGAAAAATTCGTTTGATGCGGCCAGCCAACGTGGTACATCAGTTGGTAGGTCTTCTTAACTGTTTCATCGTCGTCATAGAACATCAAGGCCGCTTGACTGTTCCTGGAGAAATTGTTGGAGTCAGCAATAATCTTCTGTTCCTTACGCTGAGCTGCGTCAGGAACATTGAAGTTGAAGTACTCGGTGAGCAGGCTGCAACCAAATCGCGCATCGGGATGGATCCGCGCATTCTTATCACGAATGCGCAGGGCATCATCGAGTGCGCGGGGTAGCACCGGAATGGAGGAGGCCCCTGTTCCGCCAAAAATGGAACCGAAGATGAAGACCCTTGCACGCTCCTCGGCTTGATAGATTTTGTTGATGAAGTCGAGAAGGGACTGATCTGCTCTCCCCGCATGGCCGTCCCGCACCTTTCTGGCCGCATCAACAATACAGTGATACATGAGATGCGAACCAAGGTGGGTCTGAGCGCGGTATCCATGGTTGAGCTTGAACTGCTGGACATCCTTGTCAAAAAAGAGATCCGATAGTGCCTGATTGTCTCGCCGAGTCTCTTCGCTGCCACTATTCAGGCCGCTGATCAACTCGTAGGTGAGACGCTCACCGGCATATTCGGGGGCGAACTTATGGAGATTGAGCTTAGCTGAAAAGAACGAATTAGCCGTGGGCTTGCCCTGGTCCATTCCCTTGATGCGAATGTAGCGCTCGATCAGTTGTTCACTCCGCCCCTTATTCCCATTGTTCGTATCGGTATCAATAGAGAGAATATCGATTTCACGATTATCGAACATGCCCATCGCGCACAAATGCGCAAACGCCTCGAGGCAACGCATTCCCGTTCCACCGATTCCGATCACAAAGTACTTGTCTGCGGCCATAGGTAGTGTCGCCAGTGTGATATGTGGCTAACGTCCTGCGGAGAACCAATTGGCAAGCTTTCCCGTTGAGAACACCTTCGTGAGCACGAACCCCACTACTAGATAGGTCAATAGTGCGATCGCGCATCCGGTAGCGTTGATGGTCATAAACTTGGCCTGCAAGTTCGTGGATACTCCCGATGCCACTGCGAATGCGTTGTAGCCAAAGAACGTCGCAAGCATGGCAAAGAGGAGTAGCCAGTAGGAGAGCCGGCGCTTCCCTGGATCCTTGGGCCGTGAGCCGCCTTCGAACTTTATCGAGTGCGCAATCACGACCGCGAGCAGCAGGAATAGCCCCCCGGTAACAGCCCCTGCGATGTACGTGCGCATTGCGAGCGCGTCCAGATCCCTAGGGGTCTTTACTATGACTTGAGGGAGAATCACGAGCAAGGAGCTGAGCATTGTGCCAACCGGGTTTGAGGTAGCTGTGGCCTATCGCGCAATCTTCACGTAGAACGTGTACAGCACTTTACCCTTGATGCTAGCAGTAACGTCTCGTAGTGCCAGACCTACACTGGACCCTAACGAAGGGATCTTGTACCCGCCGCCGTAGCTGAGGGAGAGGACCTCTTCCTGGTCTGAGGAACTCACTAGCGTCGCGGCCGCGACGACAATGTCGATCTGAAACACGGCCGTTCGGGCGTTGCCGGAATAGTCTGGCTTTAACTTGATTCCGACTTCCTTTGTTTCACTATTGTAGACAAAATCGAACATGCTGTCCGTCGGCTCTCCGCGACTGAACGTTGCGACGATTGGCTTGTTCGCCACGGTGTCCTTTTTCCCTGTCTCGACATCCGTCGTGACCTCGGGCGGGGCTTGAGTCGTCGCGTCAAATAGTTGCTCAAGCGGGCCGGAAATGTCGTAGACCTTCATTCCAAAGGTGACGTCCTTTAAAAAGGATACCTTCGAATCCACCCGGACTTTGCTGATAATACGCTTATCCGTTTGACTCGCGTCCTGGTTGAATGCGAGCAAATCCTCGGCATTAAAGTCGTAGTACTCAAAGGCACGCTTCGACGGGCTCGGAGCAAACTCCTGCACCACGACGTTTTCATTGGCATTGCCCCCGGTTGCTGCTGTGTTATGCGCGACGGTGAATGCACCAGGGTTGTACGCGAAGTGCTTGGTCACGCCCGCGGTTTGATTCCGGTACTGTTCCTCTAGAAATGGAACCACTGACGACGTGAACGCTGTGTCAGATTCAAGGATGCCGCGCGGAGTAAAGACAAGTGTATAGATCCAATTCGGGTATGTCTTGGCGCGATTCTTGTCGAACCAATAGTCTGGTTTTGCGTACTGGGTCGCGAAGATATCAAGCTGGTTGCCAGCGGTGAGCCACTCCTTGAAGTTGTTCTGACCCCAGGCCGATGCATCAATTGGGTGCGGGGCGGGGGAGCCGGGCAGGGATTGCTTGAGTGTTATGTCCTCAACACGCTCGAAGTCGGTCACAAAGAGCGACACGCGGTCCCGGTGAGACACGATTCTGTCGAGCGCTACCTTCAATCGTGATCCTGCATCAACGTAGTTCTTCAGATCCATGAAATTTGCAGCCGGTGACGCGATATCAATCGGCGCTGGCTCCACAACCGCACCTACGCGGAAATATGTAACGTTGCGACCACCCAAGAAATTCTTGAGTCTGTCATTGATGTCGGCGGTTGCCCGCATCCCTTCGCCCATCCCTGCGGAGTAATCCAAGAAGGCGTCAATCGTCCTTGCGGTCACCGTCGGCGTTTCCGGAAAGGCCATCGCGTGGTAACGCGAAATGAGGTCG
>Ga0154020_10006902_pt1 | contig 13308 bp, 18 predicted proteins | sample Klosneuvirus_201_FD_109709 | JGI IMG/M metagenome (GOLD analysis project Ga0154020, IMG submission 109709) | Active sludge microbial communities from wastewater, Klosterneuburg, Austria - Klosneuvirus_20160825_MG | ecosystem: Engineered > WWTP > Aerobic digester > Activated sludge | place... | reverse complement strand
TCGGGAGTACCTGCAACCCCCAGGAAGACGAGCGGCACGAACGGCGTTAGATGCGGCGAAAACTCGCCGTGAGACGAAAAGGATCGGCTCCGCCGTTCATAACAGCTCTACCGGTTGGGAGAGCCGTAGCGCGCCTCAGCGACGACAGCAGACCTTCTACACCAGACAGTCGCCGATCTGTAGGGAAAATAACAAGTGTTTGTGTCTGTGACGGATCGACGGACAGGCCGATGGCAGGGGGCTCGTTGGCGAGGCTGGAGAGGTTGGCGGTGTTGGGGGGCGAGCTTAGCTCGACCAGCTCGATGGGATAGGATCGACCGCTGCTGGACAGTTGGAAGGGCCGAGACAAGCTCTCCAGCGTCTTGATATCGACCGTCAGGGGGACATGTGACACGCTTTTTGCAATACTCCGTCGAGTTCATCGAACAGCGCATCTGACATCTGTGTGTCACGAGAGCACCGCCCGGGGCCAGGTGTCGGGGGCACTTTGCGTGAGAGCACATGTTCCAGCGTTTTCCCAAGCGAATACACGTCAGAGGCCTCGGTATGGTTGCGGTACGTTGCCTCGGGAGCACGATAGATCGGCGTTCCGATGGCTTCGTGCGTCGCAGAGAGCGCCCCCTGCTCATCTTCATTTGAACCGATAAGATCACGTCCGTCGAGAAGGCGCTGTAAAATCCCCTGTTCCGAGAGAGAAAGCTGGGGAACGGCGATCTGGTTCCTGCCTTCGCTTCCACACCCACGCCGTACTGTAGCTCAGTCTACACTTCCTGAGCTTTCGTCTGAGGCCACTGAATCAGTGGTGGCGATCGATTGAGGAGCGTCCAGCGCTTCGCGGCGCAGATTGCCGACGATGATGCGCTCTACGATCGGCCTCAAACATCACGCCAGTGATCCGCCTACTTCTTCGCCCCGGCGTGGTACTTCATCAGCCGCCTTTCACCGACCGTGTGGAGCTTCCTGTCCCCGACCAGCTCGCCGAGCGGCTGACGGAGCTTGGCGGCCAGCTCGTCGCGCTTGACGCCAATCGTCGCTAGCACGTTATCGCCGATCTGCCCCGCGATCTCGGTGCGGCTCAGCCCGTCTTTGTGCTGACCCAGCACCGAAACGATCGCACCCTTGATCGAGCTCTTCTGGGCATCGGAAATCCGCGTCCGCTTCGCGGGTGCTGCCATCGGTGCCGACGATTCCGTACGAGGCCCGCCCGATAGGATCTCGACGTACACTCGACGACGCCCATCCGGAGCACCGCCGTCCACACGTCCTTGTGCTGCTGAAGCGTATCGAGAAAATCCGCCATCGTCATTTTCGCCGACAGTCGCGTTCTACTCTAAACTGTCGCCAATCTGTGGCGATGTTACTTGGCGAAGCGCGGACCAGAGACAGACAAATTCGCACAACCGTGAGCAAAAATCGCGGATAATAGTTCAGGAGGGCAGAAGCCCCGATCAGCCCAGGAGTAGCTCATGGGAGCCTTTTTCAACGACAAAAAGAAGGCCGCCGCGCCCTCGCCGTTCAGTCCGTCCCAGGCGACTGTGCCGCCGCGCACCGACGCTCAGTTCGCCGCCCAGTCTGCCACTTTGGCGCTTCCCGGCACCCTTGTTGGCTCGGGTACAACGGCAGCGCTGCAGGGCTTGTTCGGCACAATGTTCGGCGCGGGTCGGGCCAAGTCCGGCGACGAGTTGATGTGCAAAGCACCGACCCCGGCCAAGTCGGGCGAGGATCTGATGTGCAAGGCACCGGTGAAGTCCGGCATGGATCTGATGTGCAAGGCGGAGGACACGCCGAAGACCGGGCTCGGCAGCTATCAGGTCGTCCCCGATGATTTCGTCGGTCCGCTGCAGCCCAATCAGCTCCGGCAGTCGCAGTACGACGACCTGAAGAAGTACGATTTCGACCAGTTCAAGGTCGTCGGACCCGATTTCAAAGGCAAGCTGGACAAGGAGCAAATGACCCAGGAGCAGTTCGAGAAGCTGACCCAGGCATGGATCAACATCCAGGGCGGCACTGGTATGAAGATCACCGGCGATGTCAAGGATCAAGAGACCTTCCGCCGGATGATGCGCGACAGCATGGGCGATTCCCCGACGATGCGCAGCCTCATCAGCGACATCGGCAACGACACCGACAACAAGCATACGGTCGAAGCCAAGGTCGGTCGCAGCCAGCCCGGCGTCTTCGTTGACAGCTTCGCGAGCAACGAGATCGACCTGAACGACATCGAGCAGTTTCAGAAGGCACCGCGCCAAGGCCACAAGAACGAGGCGACCCAGGGTGAACAGCTCGCGCACTTCCTCAGCGAGCGGCGCGCTGCGCTGACCAGCGCCGATCCCAGCGACTTCGATGCCGCACATCAAAAGGGCACCGATACCCACAATGCCTACCGCACCGAGCGCGGCCAATCCGAGGAGACGTCGGCCACCGGCTACCGGAAGAACGGCAAGGAATATGTCGTCTTCAAGTACAAGGACGGAACCCAGCACGAGATGGAGATTGACAACAAGAACGACATATCGAGGATGATCCCCCCATAGTCTCGAAGGTTGCGATGTCCCAGCGATTTATTGCAGTCTGTCCCTTGTCTGTGACCCTGTGGCTCCTGCTCGGAGCTTTGGCACCGTGCAGCGGTGGCAAATCGCCTGCGCGGCACAACCATCAAAAAGGAAGAGTGATGCAAACGGCGCTTGATGACCGGACGATCGCAGTCCTGGCCAAGGCAGAGCTGGTTTTGATCGGCCAGATCGAAAAAGTCGAGGACTCACCCAGGCTGTGGAGTGGCCGCATCCTCGCGTTCCAGAGCGTTCATTATCTCGTCGAGCGGGTTCTCAAAGGCGAGCTTTTTGCAAAGACGCCCGGGCAGTCCGCAAAGATCAGCGTCCGCCACCTCCTGGTCCAGGGTGCCCGCACGGTCGATGCGGCGGAGCCACGCCTTGTGGCGGATCTGTTTCAGCCCGGACAGCGTCTGCTTCTGCTGCTCAAATCCGACGCCGACGGCCTGCGAACGCTCGATGCCGATCGGGCGGTGCTTTTAGCCGACGCAGAGACGGTGAAAGCCGTTGAGCGCTCGCTCGGTAACAAGTAGCCCTGGCGCGCCGCCTGCACCGACTGAACCGGATATGCCAGGCGTTGCTCGGGGTGGTGCTGCTGACCGGTGCGGTGCGCGCCGACAAGCTCAACGTCCGCGAAAAGTACGAGGAAAACCTGATCGCCTCCGCCACAGCTCGTCACAAGCTGTCCCGGCTGGCCATCCAAACTATCAATGAGGTCGCGCCGCGCGATCACATCACCTTTGTAGGTCACATCGAGCGAGGTCTCGGATGAAGGTCTCGCGCGTGATGGCCGAGTTTCCGATTTAAGCGACCCCGAAGGATGACTTGCATAGCTCATCGACGGCATCGGTTTCTGGGGGAAGCTCGATGCGTTCCTTCTCAACGTGCACGAGCAGTGGCCTCGCAATGGTCGTGCCATGCGGAGACCATCGCGACACAACACCACGCTGCGGCGAGGAACGGCCGTTTCGCATACCAAGCGTGAACCCAACATGTCTGATGCTGTGGGCTGCAATCAAAAAAAACTCGCTTGCCACTAAGTAGTGTCTCCGTATAAAATACCAGGTGATCTAGCCAAACCTATGGAAACTACATTACCAGAGTACATAGGGCCCTACCGGATCATCCAGAAGCTCGGTGAAGGAGGCATGGGCGCAGTGTTTCAAGCGATTCAGACGCCGATCGATCGCACCGTCGCCCTAAAGACACTGCATCTAAGTCACGCCGGGAACAAGTTGATGGTGGCTCGATTCCTTAATGAGGCGAAGACTTTGGGGAAGCTCCAGCATCCCAACGTGGTCCAAGTCATCGACTACGGTACGACATCTGCTGGTGTTGCCTACCTGGTGATGGAGTTCTTGCGCGGCGAGACTTTGTCCAAGCGGCTGAAGGTGCGAAGCCAGCGCCGGAGTGCCTTTCCGCTCCTATCAATCTTACAGCTCGGGTTCCAGGTGGCGGATGCCCTGGCGTGCGCTCACGCTAACGGCATTATTCACCGCGATCTCAAGCCGGACAACTTAATGCTGGTTCGCGACGCCATTGCTCCAGGTGGCGAGCGGGTCAAGATCCTCGATTTTGGCATTGCGAAGCTGACGGACAAAGATTCGCCAAACGTCAAAACGGCCACCCAAGCGATCATGGGAACGCCGATGTACATGTCGCCTGAACAGTGCCAAGGAGCAGGAAAAGTAGACGCGAAGACGGATGTGTATTCTCTTGGATGTGTGCTCTACGAGTCACTATGCGGATTTCCTCCATTTCTTGGTGAGGGGCACGGCGAAATCATCGCTAAGCATCTGTTTCAGGAACCAGCATCGATCACGAGCCATGTCTCGGATGTGCCGGCGCCCGTCGTTGCACTCGTTCATCGGATGCTTGCTAAAGATAAGTCGGTACGACCGAGTATGAGTGAGGCAGCAGACGAGCTTGGCGCTATCATCTCATCCCTCTCAAACGTCAGCCCACTATTCCGAACACCGACTCATAGTACGATGGAGCGTGATGCGACACAACATCGGATCGCTCAACCGAACACCTTTGGAAATGCTCGGGGACAATTGGGCGTTTTGGCTGCAGCCATTCAGCGAAAACGGATACATCTAGGCGTCTTTTTGATAGGCTCGGTTTTATTAATATTTTCCGTTCGCTGGAACGCTTCAAGAAAACCATTCGAGCAACAGATCCTGCATCAGAAAGCTAATCAAAGTCAAACACATCAGCTTGGCCAGGATCCGGCACAGACAGTACGTGCTGCTCAAACAGATAAAAACCCATCAGATCAATCAGGAGTGCCATCTGTGCGCTCCGCTTTGGCCCAACACCTAGAGCAAGTTACAGAAAATGAATCTAGGCAGAACACAGGTTCTAAGCCGAAGAAAGGACAGGTCGGCGATGAGCCTGTTCAGTCCTCGAATAAACCAAATCTTGAACCTAAAGACCAACCTGGTAACCCCGTCAAGGCTACATCGTCACCGGGTGTTTATACAAAAAAGCAGCAGGCCCCTAATTCTACCGCCAATCCACAGAGCTTTTCCGTTGTGATTGAAGGGGCAAGTGGAGAGCCTGCCAAGGTCCTGAAGGACTGTGCGACCATAGAATTAAAAAATGTCCACGGTCTACCGAATTCATATCAGATAAATATGGAGCGTGCGGGATCACTCCATGTTGTGGCAGCACCACCACAAGTATACCATACGGGCTTCCAAAAATGCATTCGAAATGGGTTAAAGACGCTTTCCGTGTCAGTAGTTCCACAGTCCGCCGCTCTTTCTATTCGAAGCGGACGCTAGGCTGCCTACTCTTGAGCTTCGCTAGCCTGATGTCTTCTTGCGCAGATCAGAAGGAGTTTCTGCGAGAAACACAGTCTATTCGTGGATTGATTGCTAACCAAGCCTTGCGTATTTCGGCCTTGGAACAGGAAGTACGTGACGGCTTCCGGGTTGCTCTTTGTCGTCCTGAGATCCGTCAACTGCTCGAGGACGTGCGCTCGGAATGCTCACCGCTCACCGATCCGAAAGATACTGCTTCGCGCAAAGCAGCCGAACCTGCCATGTGCGAGACGAAAAAGATCCATCCCGCAGTGATGTCGGCGGATCCTGAGCACAAAGGGCGATTTCTAAAGTTTATGACACTGCTTCGCCATGAGGCAATCTATATACGAAAGACCGCCAAAGAGATTTCCCAGCTTCGTCGAGAACGACTGGAGAAATTTGCTTCTATGCCCGTTTTAAAGAGCACGGTGATATTAATAGTTGCCCATCCACTTTCGCCGTCAAAGGAAGTGGATGCAAAGATTGAGGCTCTCAGGCGCGCAAAAATGATAGCATCGAAGATCGGGGACCATAACCCTAATATCACTGATGATAAAATTGCGATATGGATATATTCGTTTCCAGTCGGAAAGGAAGATATCGATAATCCAGTCGACCTTCCGGGAGCAGGAGAGGTTAACGATTTGGCATCTAGCGTGTGGGTGTTTCGTGCAGACTGTTAGGATCGCAGGTCTAATCCTATTCCTGCTGACTTGCTCTACTAGCATTGCGGCTGAGCCAGTTCACGCAACAGAAGCCTCTCTGTTACATCGACGCATCGATCTGCGTGGAGTTCGAGTATTTGATGGAGACAAAAATAGATGGAACGCTCTTACATTAGAAGGTAGTCGGCTCTATTTGATCCATCTATGGGCGGTTGAGTGTAAGCCCTGCGTGGCCGAGATGCCATTGCTAAAGAAAATTGCTCTTGGATGGAAGAATGACCCGAGTGTAAGTGTACTCTTCATCTCTGAAACCTTAGATGAGAAACAGTTACGTGAGTTTTGGTTTCAAACTGCAAAAGATCGTGTTCCTGATGCGCCGCTCATGCAGAGCGTGGACGATCGAGTTCGCGAGGTACTTGGCACTGGTAAGCAGCCGATCACGTTGCTAGTCGATCGGGACCTCGTCGTTCGACAGGCGTTCGTTGGCTCTCTGGCAGAAAAAACAGGAGAACTTGCTGAGTCCATGTCGCGGCTACATCGCGCGCTGCGAAATCAGCGGTAGCAAGCAGTAAATTGGTCTCAGGAGAAATCTGCCTCTTGACGCAGGACCTAGAGGTGAGTCAGCCTGCAGGGATGTTGTGGCTGCAAGACAGTGCCGTTGGAAAAAGTGGGTCTTTCACTCGAATGATGTCGTTACGAGCCTTGATCGCGATGATGTGGCTGGCGCAGCTGCTGCACCCGGCATTTGCAGCAGCTGCTGAGCCTCGCGTATTGCTGCTAGAGCCTCAACCTGCGGACAAGGCCAGTAAGCTCTCGAATGATACTCGCCAGTTGGTGGCCAAAACGCTGAGCGACTACGTCCGTCGAGTCGGTGACTATGTTGTGGCACGTCCGGCCCAAGGGCAGACTTATGGCTGCGATGCACTTGACCTGGGCTGTGTGGCTCACGCGGCCCAATCTCACAGCGAGCTTGTTTTGGGTTCCAAGCTGCAGGTGAACGTAGACAACACGATCTACGTGACCCTTACTCTTTTGGACACCCAGACCCCCGAGCGGGTGGTGTCTCAGAACCTTGCATTTGGGACGCCCGGTCGAAAGAAGGAGCTTTCCAACGAAGAAGGCGACCAGCTCGCAACCAAGATCGAAGCATCTGTGGGTGCCTTGTTCCGTTCGTTTGCCGCTACGGCATCGCCGAGCTTGCCTCGACCGGCAGTTCCTCCCCCCGACAGACGAGGCAAGCTGACTGTCGAGGTGCAGGGCCGCGGCAGTGTGCAGTCTGATCCTCCCGGCTTTCAGTGTGCGCAGTCTGAGTGCGTGTTCCCTGGAGATCCGGTTGGTTCGCTGACCCTCGTTGCCGTTCCAGGCCGCGCGCGCACGGCATCCTGGTCAGGCGTGTCCTGCCTGAACTCGGTTCTGGCCGAGCCGCTTCGCTGCCAACTAAACCTGGCCAAAGACCTGCGGGTCAAAGTGAGCTTTGATCGCTCTTTGGGACGCAAAATCGGCGCGGGAGTCCTTTGGGGGCTGTCTATTGCAGGCTTAGCAACCGGCTTTGCTCTTTATGGGCTGCAAGGGCAGGTTTTTGATACCCCTCAAGGCCAGCAAGTCTATAATACTTGGAAAGCGGGAACGCTTAGTCTCATTCTCGGGACAGCCTCTGGCGTTGTAGGTGGGTTGGTTTTTTTCTTGTAGAAAGGGCGATCACATGATCAAGCGACGGTTGTTAACAAGCATTCTAGTAAGTGGCATTCTTTGGTCGAGTGGCTGTCATGACTATTGCTCGAGCTGGGTGAGCTGCTCAATTGAAGATATGACGAATACGGGGTCGGACTCTGGGGGTGGCGACATGGCAATACCACCCGGCGATACTCCGTTCATTAGGTGGATTCCGAGGCGGCTCCCAATAGCAACTCCTTCCATTGCTGTATTGGCTACACGACTCACGGGGGCGGACTCGGTGACGATCGAGCAAGATGGCAAACCGCCAGTCACTCTCTCATACACGAAGACTGGTGACACAGCCGATGGGACATGGGTATCGGTTGCTCTGAGTTGGGGCACATTTGCTTACGGCCCCGCTTCCATAGTATTTAGCAACAAAAACGGCTCTTCCAACAAGGTCTTCACCACCTTGGTCCAACCTGCGTTTGGTCAGCCTGTATCAGGCCCAGCCCCAGCCTCACCGTTTGCTGCGCCGTGGATTTCTCTTGGGTTATTTAATGATCAATCTAGTCTATTTACTCATGATTTGATGAATGAGACGGTGTTCTCTGTCCCATATCGGGTTACCGGATTTGGTGCATTAAAGTCACAGGCAACTGGCCAAAAACTGGCCACCTTGCCTTCTTCTCTGAAATTGCAAAATGGAGGCGCATCAGTGTTCTTTGGTATTAGCAATTCAAGTCCAGCGGCGCTTAGTCGATTTTATGTAAAAGCGGCGGGCCAGAACTACCAATCACCTAATCTATCCGCTTCAACTGCCTTTGGAAATATATGGATGACGAGTCCGATTTCTGCCATAGCTGGTGGCGAATTTGTTGATGGCCGCTACTTGCTTATTGTAGTGGATATCGCAAACAATTTATATACATGTATCTACACCGCTCCGCCAACGGACACTGGGTCTTCGTGTGCGAAGCAAAGCAGTTCCCTGCCATCATCACCTACGGCGCTATTTGTGCAGCCATTGGATAACATGACGACCCAGGTTGTTGCCCTACATGCTGGAACCGCGTCTGTCTGGAAAAGCGATGCCAACGGAAATCTCACCAATCGAACTGTAGCGGCTCAAATGTCAGATCGGAGGGATCTTGTTGCGCTGGCTGTGGCTGACATGGACAAAGACAAGGATGCCGATCTGGTTGGACTTACGGCCTCATCGGTTGTGGTTTTCCTGAACAACGGCAGCGGCATTTTTAGCGAGATTCAAACTCCAATTTCCGGTATCATGTCCCAGACCTTGACTCTTGGAGACATCGACAAGGACGGTTTTCCAGACGTCTTGCTGCTGGATAAGAGTTTAGGTCAGGTCTATACGTTGCTGAATGTCGCTGACGGTACTTCGTGGGGCAACGGGCGGCTCACTGGGCCGGCAACTACAGGTGCCCAGCCAGGGTTAAGTAGCGTCCTGACTTTGGATGGCCAAGATGCGGTAGGAACGGCGCGGCGACTCCTCTGGCTCAATTCGGGAGGCACGCCATTTGTGGCAGACAATAAGACCTTGCCGTGATGAGGGTTAGGGGGAACTGGGATGGGTTCAGCCCGGCGGTTCGGGAATCGCAGTGGCGTAGTCGTAAGTAATCTGACAGCACCAAGCGATGACCAATGCCAGGAACACCCAGCCACAAAACCGGCACCAGCGATGAGCACCACTCGAAGTTGTCAGCAGGCTGCCGAGCCAGCACTCCAGACGTGACGGTGGCAGGATGCGCACCGGCAGGAGCGCCACAACTGATGAGAAAATCAGTACGGTGGCCACGCCAAAGCGATATTCCGCCTGCGTGAAGAGCGAGAAATTCATCATCAACGCAAACAGCCCATAGAGGGTACACATGGCAACTATGATGACGAAGACTCGTACCGCAGTCGCCGTCCTTCCGATTCGCTGACATACGGCGTACTCGACCCGTGTCTGCCGAATTGACATGCCAAATAGTAGACCTATCGAAAGCGCAAACAGGGGGAGTGTCACGAAGCTAAACAGTGGCGCAAAATGCGACGGAGCGCCAAGCGCGACCAGAACGATGGGCGAGGCAAAGCTCCCCATTGCGATAGCGGTCCAAGCTACCGCGAGTGCGTCTCTCTGGGCTGCGCCACGAACCTTTCGCGTCTTCATAAGTACATTATCCTGCACATGTCAAACGTCCATGTCGCTACTTTGCCGGCTTCTTGTATGATTTCGTGACAATCCCCCGCGTGAGCAGTGGTGCGTAGTCGGACTGGTGCTGCAGTTGCCACCACGCCGTGATGCCTTGGGCAGCATCGGAACGGTAGAAACTGTCGCTTGATGCGCCATACTGGCGGAGGTCATCATCATCCAGGCCGAAAACATCGTACATCGCGAACTTCAGCGTCAGTTCGTACTCCTCGGTACAAGAGTGGTACTCGTAGCTCTGTGCATAGATGAAGACGTACTGGACGCCGTTAATCATGACCGCAAGGCCATTGCCCCAGTCCCCGCTGTTGCTGTATCTGCTGCCCACGTTGAACGCCGGGACGCCAAGGTCGGTGATTGGCTTCACTGCGTTGATGTCCCAGTCCGCGGCCTTAAGCGCCTGATGAATCCGTGTCTTGCTGGTATCAACGTCCAGCGTTCCAGGAGCAGACACCGTGCGGTCGGCAAAGGCAACAAAGTTCGCATTCGCCGCGATGGCTGAGTCGAGCGAGGGATCAGCAAAAACCCGCACAGACCTATTCTTCGAGAGAAATGCGTCGAAGAGCCGAAGAGCCATGCCGGAAGTGTCCTGGGCAGCGAAGATTCCGAGGAGCCGACGCATCTTGGCTTCCAGGGCTGGCACTGTGGTTCCCACCGATTGTTTGTCCGGGGCTTGACGGCCTGTCGAGTGCGTGATGTCCTGACCAAATGCGAGGGGCGGGCCGCTGTAGGTTCCGTCGTCGATCGCGAGGGTCGTGACGGCTCGGAGCGCCTTGTCGGTGGCCTGTGCAATGAGGAATGGCTGTTTCAGACTAATCGACTTGCACGTCGGAACGAGTTGCAGACGCACCATGGTCGTCGTGTTCGGGGGGACATCCTTCGTTGCTCCCGAAGGTCCGTGCTTTTGACCTAGGCCGGGGGAATGATGGTCCTTGTGGGCCTCGACATGGTACTTGTTTGGAACCACGGTGCCAAAATCAGCCAATCCGCCCTTGTCCGTTTCCAGCGTCCCGAGGCCGTCAACCTTGACAGCGGCACCCTGGATCGCGATTCCTTTGTCATCCGTCACCTGCACGACCAAGTGAGCCATGTCCGATGACGGTGCGGCGAATTGTGGGGTTGGGCTCGCACCCTGGCTCTGTGGCCCTCCGCCACTTCCGGTGCTCCCGCCGACGATCACGTTGCTGGAGCCTTCGATCAGCCTACCCGCGCCGCCGCAATGTTGAACCGCATCGCCGAGACGATGAGCCGGCTTTCCATTGATAAAGACGGAATTGCTGCCCTTTGTCGCCTCCCAGGAGTTCCCTCCACAGCATGCTGCGTGAATGCCTGCGTCTCGCACGCGCAACGCAGGACGACCGTTGACATTGACGTTGGGCGAGCCACCGACGGCGGGTCCCGTTGCCGGGTGGGGACATCCTGGGCATCCATGTGAATCAGATGGTGTATTGGCTTTATCACCAAGCCTCCCCTGTCCGGGCATGTTACCTCCATTGCATACGTGTCAACGCCGCGTAATGAACAGAATACCTCAAGCCGTTGGTGTCAGTCTACGATATGTCCTCTTACCAAATTCTCCATTTCAGTTGCGATACAGTGCGCAAGATGAGTGCCAAGCCCGCCCACCACCGGCTGCGCGAGCTACTTTTGCATATGCTTCGCACCGACGCAGACTTCGAGGCTTTTGTGATGGACCGTCATAAAGCGGTCGCCCGGCGCTTCTCCGACGGCCAAGAGCGCACCCCAAAGACCAACCTGCTCTTGTGGCACGTCAATTGAACCAAACTGCGACTCAAACGACGAAACGGCCTGAGGCCAGGACTCCTTCAGCTCTTGCAGAATCACCTGCCCAGCGACACCCAAAATAATCCGGGTCAGTACAAGCGAAGCCGGTCTGGGCTCATCCGGGCAAAACGGAAGCGACTCTGCACAAGTTCTTCGACGAGCTGGGCCCCGTTCGCTGCGACAGGCTCCGTCTGGTCAGCGCAGATGCCGCATCTTGGATCGCCAACGTCGTCGCTCAGCGCTGTCCTCAGGCTACCCTCTGCCTGGACCCCTTCCACATTGTCAAGTGGGCACAGGACGCTCTGGCTGAAGTCCGCCGCGACCTGTGGAATCAGCTCCGCCACGACGGCAAAAAGGCCGAGACAGACTCCCTCAAAAACTCCCGCCTCGCTCTGGGCAAAAACCCCCAGAACCTCACTCCGAAACAGCGCATCAAGCTCTCTGTTATCGAGCGCGACAACAAACCCCTATTCCGAGCCTACCTGCTCAAGGAGCAGCTCCGCTCCGTCTTCACCTATTCCGGTCCTTCCGCTCTCGTTCAGCTCCAAGGCTTCCTTTCCATAGCCTCCAACAGCCGCCTCCAGCCTTTCGTCAGGCTTGCTCAGCGCATCCGCGCTCATCTCCCGGGTATCGAGTCGTCTCTGCTCCACGGCCTTAGCAACGCCCGTGTCGAGGCTGCCAACACCAAGATCCGCCTCCTATGCCGCATCGCTTTCGGCTTCCACTCCGCCGCTCCCTTGATTGCTCTGGCCCTCCTCAAGCTCGGCGGCCTCGCACCTCCGTCCCCCTCCCATCTGTAACCCACGGGTATGTTAGGAGAGCCCGTTTCCGTCTTTGGGTGTGGTGGACCAGGAGCAGGGCGAGCTGATAGGTGCGCTGCAGGGAACGCAGAAAGGCGAGCACGCCGGAGACCTGGCCGGCGTCGTTCTCGTCGATGCGATGCAAGCGCACAAAGGCACCGCCAGCTCCAAGCCGCGCTGCTCGGCTCCCAGGTCCAGGGTGGTTAGGAGCTCCAACCGCGGTTTCAGCACCTCGGTTCGGGAAGTGAGCGGCTGGATTGTTCCAAGGTCGGCGACGGCAGATGGCATTCTAAACGAGACCGTCTCCGCTCTGTGAAGCCTACCCAGGTGCGAAGGACCATTGGCTACGAGTTGGCGCACTTTGTGCGACGGCAACGCACCTGAACGCGGTGTATTTTCCGATCGGTACGGATCGAGAAAATACACCGCGTTCAGGTGTGTTGCCGTCGCACAAGGTGTATCGACTGGCAATTCAAACGTTCTCCGAGTAGCCTGCCCGTCGAGCGTTCGCACAAGAGGTAGACCATGGTGCGGTGTCCGAGACACAGACAGCATCCGGCATGTCGGACGACGATAGCTCGCCAGTGTTCCGCGTTTCTGACGCAGGGCAGCTCGGTTAGGAGTCTGGCACCTGCCGTGCTTGGCGGAGGCTGGTGCGCCCTTGCTCCGCAGAACAGCCCTCGGGGTTCAGCTCGCCGGTCAGGTCTGGGGTCCGCTACCAGCGTCGCGAGCCCGAAAAGACTCTGCTCCATCGCATCGTCCGCGAAAACCTGGCCACTTTGCTCGTCGAAGCGCAGGAGCGCTATCCCAGCGGCGAACTTCCTCCCT